>Ga0209033_1001183_pt1 | contig 15135 bp, 12 predicted proteins | sample LauGreFa1BDMLBDN_2_FD_188218 | JGI IMG/M metagenome (GOLD analysis project Ga0209033, IMG submission 188218) | Freshwater lake microbial communities from Lake Michigan, USA - Fa13.BD.MLB.DN (SPAdes) (version 2) | ecosystem: Environmental > Aquatic > Freshwater > Lake | place: Lake Michigan, USA...
CAAACGACGACTCATTTATTAAATAGAGTCCTTTTTGGTGCAAAGCATACCGAAATTCAACAATTTTTAGCGAAGGGGCTTAATGCTTCCGTGACAGAATTGCTCAATCCTACTGCTCCTATTCCTAGTCCTCCGCTCAATGAATACAATACAGCCACCGTCATTGATCCAAATGTTGCTCCAGGCACTACTTGGGTCAACCAACCAACTAATGACGGCACCATCAATGCCTTAAGAAGAAATAGCTATAAAAAATGGCTTACTGGCGTGATGATTCATCAAGATATAAGTATCAGAGAAAAAATGACCTTATTTTGGGGCAATCATTTTGGCACCGAAGCCGATACCATTTCTTTTGGAAACTACGTATACCAACACCATGATACATTAAGAAAAAACGCCCTTGGAAATTACAAAGCCTTGGTTAAGGCGGTCACCATTGATCCTGGTATGTTGAGGTACTTGAATGGTTATTTGAATTCTGCTACTGCACCAGACGAAAACTATGGACGAGAATTACAAGAACTCTATACTGTTGGTAAGGACAATGCAGTTCAATTTACAGAGTCAGATGTAAAAGCAGCAGCAAGGGTTTTAACAGGATGGCGTATCAATGCAAGCTTCAATAGTTATTTTGATGCGACAAGACATGACACTGGTAGTAAGCAATTTTCGAGCTACTATAATAATAAAGTGATTACCGGAAAGTCAGGCGCTGCAGGGGCAGGCGAAACAGATGAATTAATAGACATGTTGTTTGAAAAGGAGGACATGGCTAAATATATCTGTAGAAGAATTTATAGATGGTTTGTATTTTATTATATCGACGAGACGGTTGAAAAAAATATTATTACGCCACTCGCTACGATTTTTAAAAATAATAATTTTGAAATTAAGCCCGTATTGACTGCGCTTTTTAATAGTGCACATTTTTATGATCCCTTGTACATTGGATGTCAAATAAAAAGTCCGATAGATCATGTCATTGGTACTTTGCGTAAAACCAATGTAGTTTTTCCAAATGCAATTACAGATTATGCAGACGCCTACACGCATTTTAATAATATGGTAGGTCAATTAACTAATTTTGGACAAAACCTAGTGGATCCGCCTAATGTGGCTGGATGGCCTGCCTATTATCAGTCTCCTGAATATGGTGAATTATGGATCAATGCCGATACCTTACCAAAGCGAAATAAATTTACCGATTTGATGATTGAGACGGGCTATACCAGAAATGGTAAAAGGGTCATTATCGATTTAATCCCTTTTTCAAAAGCAGTTTCAAGTAACCCATCCAATCCCAATCAATTGATTCAAGATTTATTTGATCTTTTAATATCAACTGAAGTTGATCAAACAATCAAAGACAATTTAAAAAGACAAATTTTATTAAGTGGTCAAACTGCTGATTACTATTGGACAGAAGCTTGGAACAGCTATCAGTCTAATCAAAGTACTGCTAACTTTAATTTGGTGAATACCCGATTGAAGGCACTTGTAAAATATATTATGAACCTGCCAGACTATCAATTAAGTTAAATGAAAAGAAGCACTTTTTTACGCAATAGTCTTGCAGTACTAACGCCTACAGTCATAAGCGGTAATCCAATACATGTGTTGAACAACCATAGCATGGTTGAGCCAGAAGTATTAGCCAATGTAAACAATGATAGGGTGCTAGTGATTATTCAATTGAATGGAGGAAATGATGGATTGAATACGGTACTTCCAATCAATCAATACGGACAATACTATAATGCAAGAACGAATATTGCTATACCAGAAAAAAAGATACTTAAGTTAAATGGATTTGATGCAACAGGATTACATCCATCCATGACGGCTATGCAAAAATTATTCAACGAAGGTCAACTTGATGTTGTTCAAGCAGTGGGCTATCCTCAACCTAATTTTTCTCATTTTAGAGCAACTGATATTTGGATGAGTGGTTCAGACAGTAATCAATATTTAAACACAGGATGGCTTGGACGTTTTTTAGATAATAATTACCCTGGCTTTCCAGACAATTATCCAAATGAAGTAGATACAGATCCATTAGCTATTCAAATTGGTTCAATTACATCATTAACTTGCCAAGGTCCAATAGTCAATATGGGTATGAGTATTTCTGATCCGAGTGCATTTTATAATTTATTTGATGCGAGTGAACAACCCGTTCCAAATACGAATGCGGGGTATGAATTAAGTTTTATCAGGAGAATTTCAAAGCAGACCAATAAATATGCTACCCGTATCAAAGCCGCATCTGATGCGGTAAAGCAACAAGTGACTTATCCCAATACAAGTCTTGCCAATCAATTAAAAATTGTTGCAAGATTGATTAAAGGAGGATTGAAAACAAAAATTTACTTAGTGAATTATGGTGGGTTTGATACGCATGCAGCACAAGCTGTAGCAACAGATACAGCCACTGGTACACATGCGAATTTATTAGGCGCTGTCTCTGAAGCTATTGGTGCTTTTCAGAATGATATTAAAAATCAAGAGATAGAAGATAGAGTCATAGGCATGACCTATTCAGAATTTGGAAGAAGAATTAAATCCAATGCAAGTGGCGGTACTGATCATGGTGCAGCAGCGCCATTATTTTTATTTGGTAAAAATGTAAGAGGTGGTGTATTTGGTGAAAACCCAACAATACCTGCGAATGCAACAGTTGGTGATAATGTACCTTATCAATATGATTTTAGAACTATTTACAATTCCATCTTAAAAAATTGGTTCTGTGTCAAGGATGCAGACAATCAAGAAATCATGCTCAAACAGTTTCCAACATTAAACTTAATCAATGCAAGTGCTTGTGCGGTAGAAATGAAAAATCCTGTTTTTGAAAAAAACGCAATGATTGTAGCCTATCCAAATCCTTTTTCAAATTTATCTAGGATAGAATTTAAAACAGAGGGAGGACATACTCTAGTTCAATTACTTGATACTTCTGGAACAGTCATTAGATTATTAGTAGATGCCACTTATAGTTATGCTGGTATGAATAGTGTCACTTTACTAGGTAGTGATTTAAAACCGGGTGTCTATTATATTAGAATTCAAAATGGGATACATCAATATGTAAAAACCATTGTTAAAATATAATGTAAAACTGTGGTTTAAACTTTTTAACATCATTTTGGTCTAACTTGAAGATACATGACAGACCAAGCACTTATCATACAATTTCAAAACGGTGACTCAAAAGAGGGCGCATTTACTCAATTGCTAAAAAGACACCAAGAAAACGTTTTTTTTCAAATTAAGAAAATGGTGCTCGAACATGCAGATGCAGATGATATTGCACAAGCGGTATGGATTAAAGTATGGAATAAACTGGATGGATTTAAACATGAGAGTGCTTTTAGCACTTGGCTTTTTAGGATAGCTTATAACGAAACCCTCAACTTTATTGCCCAGAAAAAACGTTTGACGGCGCAGCATAAACTAAGCGTCTTAGATCCAACTATAGATAGGCCTTCTAGTCAGGATGCACCAAAAGAAACGGAAATCCAAATCAAATTAGAACGCGCCATCGCAGAACTGCCTGAAAAACAACGTTTTGTATTCATGTTAAGGTATTACGAGGATTTTGACTACGAAAAAATAGCTTCCATCACAGGTACTACTGTAGGGGGAGCTAAGGCTAATTACCATCAAGCTGTCAAAAAAATGACCACATTACTTCAGGGAGATTAAACTTTTGTCTATAAAATGCATCTAAATACCGATATGGAAAACGAATCAATTTCAAAAGGACTAGAAGAAGCCTTAAAAAGCTTTGATCAAAAAACCAAGCAGGTGCCAGCTGGGTATTTTGATCAATTTGAATTGGATTTAATGCAAAAGATTAAGGCACAAAAGCAAGGACCAAAAAGGGCGCCGATTGTGACACTTTTTTTAGAACATAAAAAATATTTAGTTGCTGCAAGTTTACTTTTTGCTATTGTAACTGGATCACTTTTTATAAATAAGGCAGAAAACACAAATGATTCTATAGTAAACGTAGAGACGATTGAAATTGAAAATTTACCTGACGAATTGATTGAAGCATACGTGAACAACAATGAACTTGTAGCCGAAGTAGAATGGAATAGCGCGATTGAAGCTGCTGGAACTAATTTAATTTCAACGAATCAATAAAAAAGATTAAAAAATTAATTATCAAAAAAAATTAAACTACTCCAAAATAAATTTGTCTAAATTTTAAATTCACATTTTATGAAAAAAATATTATGCCTCTTTAGTTTTATTGTAACTGTTTTTGTTGCTCAAGCACAAGAGCAACCAATGAATGGTCGAAACATGCAACCGCCGCCTCCAAGAGCAATGAATAAAGAACAAAGAGAAAGGCTTGAATTATTTAGCATTCAATTCATCACAAAAAAATTGAACCTGACTCCAGCAGAAGCAGAAAAATTTTGGCCTGTATACAATGAGCAAAAGGCAGCAAGTCGTAATTTGATGCAAACAGCAAAAGAGGATGAGATTGCATTTCAAGAAGCAATGCTAGTGATAAGAAAGAAGTTTAAGAAAGACTTGATGCCAATTTTAAAATCAGAAGAAAGAGTGAACCTGGCTTTAAAAGTAGACAGAGATCTTTTAAATAGAATGCGTAACGAAATGATGCGCAGAAGAAGACCTATGTAATTTGTTTGTGATTTGGTTTAAGTGCACTAGCCGGGGGGCTAGTGCACTTTTTTTATTTTACAAGTTCTAGATGGTACTCTTGAATCAATGCAGGATTTTCTGGACTTAAAGTAAAACTTAATTTTAGTTTTTGTGTAGCGCCATCCAAAATACAATAGCCTCTTAATTGATTCTCGGCAATCATTTTTCCAACAGTTTGTATTTTTCCAACTTGATCAAATAATTGTTTGGCTTCTGATTTTAACTCGTCCAATAAATAGTCGTCAAAAAAGTTTTCAGCAAAAATGGCTGGAATCTTTTCCCAACTAGGAATAATTTGTAGTAATTCTTTTTGACGTTGCTCAAGTATTGGAGATACAGCAACCATTCTTGGTTGAAGCTTTGCTATTTTAACCAAGGTATCTAATACAATTAAATTCATAGTGGAAGTTGGTGCATAAGTGTGGTTGGCAAAAAAGATGACACCTAATCCATATTCAGGCATAAAACGCCAATTACTTCCAAAACCAGGAAGTCCTCCACTATGACCGATACTTGTTTTTGCTTCGGCATCACGCATCCAATTTAATCCATAGCTATAACTACTTGTTGTAGCTAATTTTTTCCCCGATGGAAATTGATAGTTTGGATTGAGTCCTATGAAAGTATAGGGTTGGTGCATTTCTCTCACTGTACTTCTTTTAATCACTTTGTTTTCTGCATCGTTGCGCTCTGGCCATGCAGCTTGATGCAAAGCCACGTATTTTGCAAAATCATCTATCGAAGTAATCATCCCACCCATGGCTCCATAAATTCCATCTTTTAATAAGGGCACATTCACCCAATTTCCTTTAATGGTACGATAGCCCTTCGCTAAATTTTCCTTTGAAATTGTCCTGTATTCGTAAGTAGTATGCTGCATGCCTAAAGGATCCAAAATGGATTGCTTGATATAAGCGTCATAGGTTAATCCTGATACCTTGTGTATGATATAACCCAACATGGCAAAGCCAAGATTGCTATATTCATAATTGGTTCCCGTCGTATTTGAAAAGGAAAGTCCTTTTTCTATTAATGCAATTAAATCTGCTTCTGAATCATCTAATTGTCTATCTCCCCAAGGATTGTCTTCGGGAAATCCAGCCTGATGGGACATTAAATGACGGATAGTGATGGGTGCACCATCCTTGGTCAATACTTGACCTTTCATAGCAGGAATATATTGATCAATAGGATCATCTAGTCTTAATTTTCCAGCGTCTCTTAATTGCAAAATAGCCATGGTGGTGAAGCTTTTGGACATAGAAGCTATACGGAACATGGTCTGGTCATTTGCAGGAATCTTATCCTCGATATTCGCCCATCCAGCTGCTTTTTTATACAACAACTCTCCGTCTAATACAATGGCAAAAGCATAGGCTGGAAAATGGTGCTTTGTTGCATATTCTTTATATAAATCTTCCACAAGTGGCATTGCTGCTTGTAGTTTTGCTTTTCTATTTTCATCTGCAAATACAGCTGGCTTAAATTGTTTAGTGGTTTGAGCATATCCAATGATGCACATCACCGGAGCTAAAAATAAACTTGTAAATAGGGCTTTTTTCATAGTCATGTATTCATCACAAATTAGGTTATAATTCAAAAAAATGTGCTAATTTTCTACACTTAATATTACAACTATGCGTAAACAACTTTTTTTAGTGCTACTGGCTTTACCACTGTTCATTTTTGGACAACAAAAAGCCAATTATGACTTAGCAGCAAGATTTTCTCCAAAGAAATTGGATAAAATGATTTTCTCTTTGTCTGTTGATCCTCATTGGTTAAAACAATCAAATAAGTTTTGGTACACCTACGAAACAAGTGAAGGAAAGCAATGGATCATTGTAGACCCGGTAAAAAATGAAAAGAAAGCCATGTTTGACAAAGATCAACTTGCGGCATCTTTAACAAGAATCATCAAAGACCCATTTGATGCACAACATCTTCCAATTGATTCTTTGAAATTTATCAAGGATGAGAACTGGATTCAGTTTGAAGTAAAAAGTAGTATTGAAATAGATAAGCCAGGTGCTAAAAAAGATGCAAAGGCCGAAAAAGTTAAGAAAGTATTTTACTTTGAATACAATTTGATTACAGCTCAATTGAATGAGCTAGTTGGTTTCACTAAGCCTAAAAGAAAACCAAGCTGGGCGAATATTGCACCAGATCAATCTAAAGTTGTTTTTGGACGCAACTACAATCTTTATATGATGGACAAAGCCAATTATGAAAAAGCTTTGCTCAATGAAGATGATAGTACTATTGTAGAAACTGCTATTACAAAAGATGGTATACAAAATTTTGCTTGGCATAATGAAGGTGGAGAAACAAATGTAGATGCTGAGAAAAATAAAAACAAAAGAAAAGCTGTGTATGGTTTATGGAGTGAAAATAGCAAGCAGCTTGCTATTGTAAAAGCAGATAATAGAAAAGTAAAAGATTTATGGGTGATCAATAGTATTGCAGACCCAAGACCAACCTTAGAAACTTATAAGTACTGGATGCCAGGCGAGAAAGAAGCACCAGTAGATCATTTAATGTTGGTAGACATGGTGAACTATACCAATAAAGAAATCAATGTATCCTTATATAAAGATCAAGACATTGCATTGTGGAATAAGTCAGCGGCAGCAAATGCTAGAGATGATGAATTCAAGCCAATGATCTGGCTTGGAACCAATGATCAATTATACCTTGCTAGAACAAGTCGTGATTTAAAGAAGATTGACCAATGTGTTGTAAATACAACCACTGGTGAAGTAAAGGTATTGGTGGCAGAATCGATGAATACCTCAATAGAAATCAAAAAGCCAGAATTAATTAAGGCTGGCGCAGAGTTGATTGAATGGAGTGAGCGCGATGGATGGGCGCATTTATATTTATATGATGGTCAAGGAAAATTAAAAAATCAAATTACACAAGGCGCATGGCATGTAGAAGAAGTGATTGGAGTTGATGAAGCTAAAAGAGTAGTTTATTTTTCTGCAAATGGAAGAGAGTCAATGACTGGTGGTGGTAAAGAAGATCCTTACTATATGCACATGTATAAGATCAATTTAGATGGTACTGGCTTACAATTATTAAATGCAGGAAATTTTGATCACAGCTTTAGTATGAATGATAACAATACCTATTTTGTAAATAATTCATCTAGGGTGAATACGACTCCTGTATCTAGCTTACATAGCGCTGATGGAAGAAAATTAATGGATTTAGAGACAGCTGATTTAAAAAACTTAATGGCGACTGGTTATAAATTTCCTGAAACATTTAAGATTAAAGCAGATGATGGGATTACAGATTTATACGGCGTAATGTATAAGCCATACGATTTTGATAGCACTAAAAAATATCCAATCATTGAGTATGTATACCCTGGTCCACAAACAGAGTCTGTAAACAAGTCTTTCAGCAAAGGCATGGATCGTATTGACAGATTGGCTCAATTAGGATTTGTAGTGGTTACAATGGGTAACAGAGGTGGTCATCCAGCTAGAAGCAAATGGTATCATAACTATGGTTACGGTAATTTAAGAGATTACGGACTTGCCGACAAAAAAGCAACCATCGAACAATTAGCAGATAGATTTAGTTTCATAGATAGAAACAAAGCTGGTATTCATGGTCATAGCGGTGGTGGATTTATGAGCACTGCAGCTATCTTGGTGTATCCAGATATCTTTAAAGTAGCCGTAAGTAACGCAGGCAACCACGACAATAGCGTGTACAATAGATGGTGGAGTGAAAAACATCATGGCGTAAAAGAAAATATTTCTGAAAAAGGAGATACCTCTTTTAGTTATATGATTGATAAAAATCCAGACTTAGCTAAAAACTTAAAAGGTAAATTATTATTGATCCATGGTGAGATTGATAACAATGTACATCCTGCTAATACTTTAAGAGTGGTGAATGCATTGATTAAGGCCAATAAGCGTTTTGATATGTTGATACTGCCAACACAAAGACACGGCTTTGGAGACATGAATGAATACTGGTTCTGGAGAACTGCAGACTATTTCTCTAAATATTTATTAGGCGATCATACGGAACGTTCTGTGGATATTGATGAGTTAAATAGAGATGTAGAGCGCAAGAAATAAAAGGCCGACTTAAATTTATTCAATTGAATAAATTTTTAAAATGTTCAATAAAAAAAACGCTCCGAAATTTCGGAGCGTTTTTTTTATTTTAAATAGCGTTCACATTTTTTCCAAAAGCCAAAAAAGCTTGGAAAATAACCATCGACTTGAGGAAATAACCAATCTCTTGCCTCTTCTATTCCTTTATAATGCTGCGTTGTAGGATGTTCTTTAAAATAAATGATAGCATTGTTTTTTTCAGAAGTAATATTTTTATCACTCATTGATATTGTTTCAATATGCTGGTATAAATCTTCAAAATTACCAATGAAAATTTGAATACCTGGAATATTGGTTATAGCTAAGTCTACAATAAATTGTAGCACTTTTTCTGTAACAGGGAATTGTTCAAAATGATTGGGCTCTAGTAATAAAATTCGATTCACCTCTTCGCCAGTATGCCATAACGGATCCAAATTAAAACTATTGTAAATGCAATAAGGTGTATTAGGCGATGTCTGGTTGATATCAAAAATCTTTGATTGATTTTTCTTTTCAATATTTTTTAAAATAGTTGCGACATCTATCTCAAATTTTTGATCAAGCGGATCCGGCCAGTTTACTAAATGCTTTGACTGAATGGTATTCGAATCATCAATAATAGAAGTTTGCAAATATTCGTACTCGGTATCTAAAAAGGTACCTACCTGTTTTGTATTGGTGTACTTATTTATATTATCTTGATTGGCTATATATTTTTTACTACTGAATGTACCTGCCACCCATTGCCAACTTAAAAAATTTGCAGCAGGATCATGGTCTAATAAATGGGCATACATCCAATTTGCGCCAGGGAGCCAAGCTGCTTTAAAAATATTTGAATGCAACATGGAAAGATACATTCTTAGATGATTGTGTAAATAGCCTGTATCATATAATTGATGAATTGCATTGTCAATAGCATGGATGCCAGTATTTGCATTTTGAATAGGCAGGGGCAATTGTTCTAGAATGATATTTGTTTGTGACGACTTTAAATCTTGTAAAATTAAATCCCCTTTTTGTTGCCAGACTCTTTGAAAATACTCACGCCAAGCCATTTGCTGCATAAAACCAATCCACTCCTGTTTATTGTGCTTTGTTTTGAGCTGCTCCATCACCATAACCGGACTTAGGAACCCCCTAGAGATATAGGGTGACCAGCTAGTTACTGCACCATTGATATAATTCCTTGTGGTATGGTATTTCCCGGGTTGATAAGATTTGACCTGCTCTAAAAGCGCAGCGTAAGTGATATTCATTGATAGGCATTAATTGTACTACTCAATGAACAATTTTAGCTGTAAAATGTTTAAAATGAATGCAGGTACAGCTCGTATTTCCACATCAACTTTTTGATCAGTCTGAATTAAGGCCTGATGGTGGTGCTATTTACCTCATTGAATCTGATCTGTTTTTTTTACAATATCAATTTCATCAACAAAAAATTTTATTTCATAGGGCATCTATGAAATATTATGCAGCACAACTTGCTCAAAAAGGACAGGATTGTCATTATATAGAAGCCAGAGAACAAAATTCAAAGATTGTTGAATTGGTAACTATGCTTAAATCAAAAGGTGTTAAAAAAATTAAATTATATGATCCTTGTGATTACTTACTAGATAAACAATTAAAAAAAGCATCTTCACTTTGTGGAATTGAATTAACCTACTTACCAAGTCCTAATTTTTTAAATAATTTGCCTGCAAGCATAGAGCTTCTTGGCAATAAGAAAACCTATTTTCAAACAAGTTTTTATACAGAGCAGCGAAAACTAAGAAAAATTTTAATTGAAAAAGATGGAAGCCCAGTTGGAGGACAATGGAGCTTTGATGTAGAGAACAGAAAAAAAATTCCAAAGAATACAGCGATACCAAGCATTCATTTTTTTGAGTCTAATCATTATATAGAAGAAGCGACTGTCTATGTAAAAAAGAATTTTAAAAACAACCCTGGAAAATCTGATGCACCTTTTACTGCTGTAAATAAAGGCTTATATTATCCAGTGACTCATGCCGATGCTAAAAAAGCAATGAATGCTTTCATTGCAGAAAAGCTTGAGCATTTTGGCATATATGAAGATGCTATGGTGGTAGCAGAAAAAACATTATTTCACAGTGTGCTAAGCCCTTTGATCAATGTGGGGCTAATCCAACCTGCTGAATTTTTACAAGCATTATTGCATGCTTATCAAAAAGCAAAAGCGCCTATCAATAGTATCGAAGGTATTGTGAGACAAATCATTGGATGGAGAGAGTTTGTACAATTAACCTATCGTAAAATTGGAAGTCAACAAAGAACAAAAAATTTCTGGGGCTTTACTAAAAAAATGCCTCAATCTTTTTATAACGGCACAACAGGAATTGATCCAATAGATATCAGTATAAAAAAATTATTAGAGTCAGGTTATAATCATCATATTGAAAGATTGATGGTCTTAGGTAATTTTATGTTACTCTGTGAAATAGAGCCAGATGCCGTATACCAATGGTTTATGGAAATGTATATCGACGCATATGACTGGGTAATGGTGCCTAATGTGTATGGTATGTCTCAGTTTGCAGATGGAGGTATGATCACCACCAAGCCCTATATCTGCGGATCCAATTATTTAATGAAGATGGGCGACTTCCCTAAAGGAGAATGGCAAGTTATTTGGGATGGTTTATTTTGGCGCTTTTTATCTAAACAACGCGTTGTTTTTTCAAAAAATCCGAGATGGGCAATGCTTCTAAGTACCTGGGATAAAATGCCAGAAGAAAAAAGAGCAAATCATTTGAAAAACGCAGAACAATTTTTAAAAGCATTAAAGTAAAAGAATACTACAATGGGAAAAGCAACTTTGATCAATCCAAGACCAGCAGAAGCTATTTTAAGATCTGAATGGGTCGAAAAAGATAGAGACCGTATTATTGAAATGGCCTGGGAAGACCGTACCCCATTTGAAGCGATACAGTTTCAATTTGGATTGAGTGAAAAAGAAGTGATTGAATTTATGCGTGCTAACTCTAAACCTTCTAGTTTTAGAATGTGGCGCAAACGGATGGCTTCCAGAAAAACCAAGCATGCGGTATTAAGAAATACGGATGTCATCAGATTCAAATGCAGTCGTCAAAAAACAAGTGGGAATAAAATATCAAAAAGATAGCGCGATGAATCATCGCGCTATCTATATATTAGAATCATTTTTTAGGCTTCTGCTTCTTACACCCTTCACTACAGTATTGCACTTCATCCCAACACCTTTCCCATTTTTTTCGCCAACTAAATGGACGGCCACAGGCTTTGCATATTTTTTCAGGTAAATGCTCTTTTTTAACGCCTTTCATACCTTTATAACAAATTCGTTAGTGAATTGTTGAAGCTTGTTTTTAATCAGCAACTAGCTCACTATTGGCTGCTGTTCTTTTACCCATTCATTGATACCACCACTATAGTTCATGATATTAGTGTAACCCTCTTTAACCAGCAATGAATAGCCAATTGCAGCCCTATCACCACCTTGACAATGCATAATTACGGGCTTGTCTTTTGGTACTTTATCTAAGTTTTGCAATAAGGTTCCTATAAATACATTTTTTGCGCCTGCAATATGTCCACTATTGAATTCTGCAACACCTCTAATATCTATTATTTCAGCATCCTTATTTGCTTTTACTGTATCAATCGTAACCATGTTAGATTGTGCTAAAGTACCAGTATACACTTGGCTGATTTTTGAAGCATCTACAAATCCGAAAATATTATCTAAACCAATACGCATTAATTTTCTTGTCAAGTCATCCATTTGATTTGGCTCTGCAACTAAAATAAATTGTTCTTCATAAGAAATAAACCAACCCATCCAAGTGGCAAATGCATTATTGCCTTGAATATTGATGCTACCAGGAATGAATCCATTTTGAAACTCTAATTTATTTCTTGTATCAATCACTTTAATGCCCTTATCCATAGCAGATTTTAAATCGGCATTCAATAATTCTTTAATCTTTGGCACTTCGGTTAATAAAGGACGATTGGTTTTATTCAATTCCTTCATCTTTGCAAAATACTTAGGTGGTTCAGGTTGATCTGTCAATAAAAATTGAACGAATCCTGCTTTATCTGCACCATATTGAAATGCCCAGTTTCTTTTTTTCTCATATCCTACTGTGGTGCTTGGCACTGCGCCCAAAGCTTTGCCACAAGCAGATCCAGCGCCATGTCCAGGCCATACTTGTATAAAATCTGGTAGGTCGGAAAATAAATGAATTGAATTATACATTTGTTCTGCTCCTTTATCTTGTGTGCCAACTAATCCAGCAGCTTTTTCCAATAAATCTGGACGTCCAATATCTCCAACAAATACAAAGTCGCCTGTAAATAACATCACCGGCTCTTTACTTGCAGGGGTGTCGGTTAATAAAAAGCTGATACTTTCTGGCGTATGTCCTGGTGTATGTAATACTTGAATTTTCAAATTGCCTACCATCACTTCTGAATTATGTTTCAAACCCTCATGTGCAAATTCATATTCCCAACCTGGACCACCTTCATCTGATAAATACATTTTAGCACCAGTCACAGCAGCCAACTCACGAGAACCAGCTAAAAAATCGGCATGAATATGTGTTTCAAAAATATGCGTGATTTGCATATTATTTTGCTTTGCAATTTCTATGTAAGTGTCGATATCGCGCTTGGGATCGATTACTGCAGCAACGCCTGCTTTTTGACAGCCAATGAAATAACTAGCTTGTGCTAAACTTTTGTCGTAAACGTGTTGAAAAAACATAATGCTATTTTTTTATTGATAATGTGTTCAAATTATTTACTGAAAACCTATTTACGGTGTTTCAGAAAACAAAGTTGCGCATTATTAATGCTATTTTTTGTGACATATATCACAAAGTGGTAATCTAATGCCTCTTTTTCCATATAATTAATATCCTGTCTTTAAATAACTCCATCCTTCTTCTTGTTTAATAACCAATTCTGCCACACCAGACGGAACAGAGCTAACAGTTGGGATGAGCATATCTTTTCGAATGCCATATTTATTCATCGTGTTTTCACAAGCATTAAATACCACACCTTGCTTTGTCATTGCCTCTATATCAGCAACCAAATGCGACTTTGATGCGACTAAAAAATTCAAAGCCTTACCATGTACAACTACTTCTATTGCAACATTTCCTGGCCATACTTTTTGAAAATTACGAATATTACCTAGCATACCGCTCCATACTGCAGTATCTGCAGAATTCAATTGCATCACTACCTGATGCAGCTTTACTTTTTTATCTTGGGCCTTGACCACTGTACTTGAGCAGATAATAAGACCCAATACAATTAGATGTAGATATTTCATAGTAAATGAATAATGATAAAGATAATTTCGACCCAAAATACAACATTTATAACATAGTTCTAGTCCCTTATTCAATAGATTAGATTTATTGAATCCATGTCATTTTTTTGATAAAATAATTGGGTGGGTGACATTTATCACCTACCTTTTATTTTTATATTAGCAATTTTGTGTCAAATAATACATCATGGAAATTATAGGCTATTTGGCTTCGATTTTAATTGGCATTTCTCTTGGTTTAATTGGTGGCGGAGGCAGTATATTAACTGTTCCGGTTTTAGTATATCTTTTTCATGTAGATCCAGTTCAAGCAACTGCTTATTCTTTATTTATAGTTGGTGCAAGTAGCCTTGTTGGTGCTTGGCCTAAATACAAGCAAGGATTTGTAAATCTAAAAACAGCGGTCATCTTTGGTATACCTTCCATCGTAGCCGTATTTGCCACAAGAAAATTTTTAGTACCTGCAATACCTAATGAAATTGGTTCAATTGGTGGTCTTATGATAACAAAATCATTATTGATGATGATGTTATTTGCTGTACTGATGGTAGCGGCCTCTTTTTCAATGATTCGCTCTAAGTCGAGCAAAGAAACAGAATCAGAAGGGGAACAAAAATTTAATTACCCGATGATTTTATTAGAAGGCGCATTAGTAGGTATTTTAACAGGATTAGTAGGTGCAGGTGGTGGATTTTTAATTATACCCGCACTAGTGATGTTAAGTAAACTTCCAATGAAGCAAGCAGTGGGCACTTCATTATTAATCATTGCAGCTAAATCTTTAATTGGATTTACAGGTGATCTAGGCAATAGAACAATGGATTGGACTTTATTGTTAAGTGTTACTGCACTTGCCATTGCAGGTATTTTTATAGGCGACAAATTAAGTAAGCGTATAGACGGAAATAAACTAAAAACCGGTTTTGGTTGGTTTGTATTAGTGATGGGCTTATACATCATCGCCCAACAATTATTTTTTCC
>Ga0209033_1001190_pt1 | contig 15090 bp, 16 predicted proteins | sample LauGreFa1BDMLBDN_2_FD_188218 | JGI IMG/M metagenome (GOLD analysis project Ga0209033, IMG submission 188218) | Freshwater lake microbial communities from Lake Michigan, USA - Fa13.BD.MLB.DN (SPAdes) (version 2) | ecosystem: Environmental > Aquatic > Freshwater > Lake | place: Lake Michigan, USA...
GCCAAAGCAATATCTGTTGCGACTGGTACTCCCCAGCCATTTGCATCCACCCTCCCGGCAATTGCAAGATAAATTCCAGCAGGTAGAGCCATTCCACCGATTGCTGCAACAAAGGGCATGATTGCTTTTTTAAATGAGGAGAGGTGTCCAGAGGTTAACTCTCGCTTGATCTCAAGGCCTACTACAAAGAAGAAAATAGTCATCAGCACATAATTAATGCTCTTTAGAGTTGTTAGGTTTAAATAAATAGCACCAAGTGAAATCTCAAAATCAAAGGCTAAGGTGTCAAAGTAGATATCAGACAAAGGTGAGTTAGCAATTAGCAGTCCAAGGAAGGAGGCAATCAGAATTAGAACACCGCTGGCAGATTCTCGGTGGAGAAAATCTCGTAGCGGTCGAATTACCCGATTCATATTCCCAAGATATCACTTTTGCGTAGTGCAAAGAGGAAAGTTAACTCAACCATTCTGTTAAACTGAAAATATGAGCAATCAAATAGAGACCACATTCCAAGTTCAACTTGAAGACAGAGATCGCCAAACAGTATTTTGGAGAGCCATTTTGGTCGCTCCGATGGTCTTCTTCATAGCTTCATTTGCAGTTGATACTTGGGATAGCGATTGGAACACCGTCACTTATGGCTTATTTGTTTTGCCAGTCATACTTGCCTTGGTATTTAGAGGAACTTACCCTTCCTACCTACTCGCCTTCAATAAATCTCTCTTTGAATTACTTAATCGAGTTTGGGCTTACATAACTTTGTTGAATGATCAATATCCTTCAATCGAAGCCAGTGATAGCGTGAAAATTACTTACCCTGAAATCAATGAAGGTAAAACGTTAAGCCGCGGATTGCCACTTATCAAATGGGCGATGGCTATACCTCTTTATATAGTCGGATTGTTTTATGCTCTCTATGCGCTGTTGATGTTGGTACTCGCGTGGTTCAACATTATTTTTAATGGCAATATGCCACAATCCTGTGCCGATGTTTTAGTTCGTACTTCGCAGTATTGGAACCGGGTTTATGGCTATGCAGTGCTGCTAGTAACGGATGAATACCCAACTTTCTCACTATAGAAAGTTACTTCGTCCCTACTACTCGCTTAGCAGTTAAAGCAATAATCAAAGCTAGCCCTGCAGGTATATACATCGCTACCCGCAAAGTCACCAGGTCCGCGATAAATCCAAGTAACGGCGGTCCAATTACAAAACCAAAGTAGGCAACTCCAGTTACCAAGGCAACGCTTTCGGCTGCTGAAATCTTTCCAGAAAATTCGCTATTTGCTAATTCGCCGCAAACGCTAACTACCAATGGAATAACAGTTGCAACTCCGGCCCCAAGCAAAATCCACCCGATGATTACGCCATAAACATTTCCTATGCTGAGTCCCAGGATTAAGCCTCCGCCGGCAATAGTTCCTGACCAAGTTAACAACCTAGCTATCCCGAATCTGTTCGCTAACCAATCCCCCGAAAGGCGAACAGTTACCATCATTACTGAAAACAAAATATATGGAAGTGTGGCTACAAAAGGTGAAGCGTTAAAAGTTTCTCGAGCGAGAACCCCGCCCCAATCACTTGCCGCTCCCTCGCAGATAGCCCCGCCTAATCCAAACAATCCTAAAATAATTAACTTGCGCGGACGCTTATTCGGTTTCTCTTCACTGACCACTTCGTGCCGGTCTGCACTTCCTGGCATAAACCAATCTTTAGTAGTGAAGGCGACAATCAAGATAATTAGGCCTACTACAAATGAATGATCGCGAGGTGATATCTCGAAATTTGCGAACACTCCTCCGATCGCCCCTCCGCTTAATCCGCCCAAGGACCACATTGCATGGAATTTACTCATGACCCGCTTTTTTGCGTGATGTTCAAGCGCTGATGCTTGTGAATTCATAGAAAGATCGTGCACCGAGGAGACAAAGCCAAATATGAAAAGCGAGAGCCAAAACCATTGCAAAGTAAACAGCAACCCCACAAGCGGAACTCCCAGGATTAAGGTGAATGCTCCATATCTAGTTATGGGACCGCTGCCATATTTCGCAGCCAACTTACTTGTAGGTCTAAGAGCCGTGAGCACGCCTACTGAGGCACAAAAAAGCGAAGTACCGAGCAAGCTATTTGAAATATTCAAAATGTTTTTGTAATCAGGGATCCGTGAGATAAATGAACCAACCGTAAATCCATTCAGCAAGAATGCAATCAGAGTCGCAACGCGGGCCTTGCGGAATCCATCATCTTCAAACATGCGTTAAGTCTATCTAGAGTGACTAATCGGTGTAGTTGATGATCCCTAAGCACATCTCATCACGAGTGCCCTCACCCCAAACAATGTAGTTTGGGGACATATCCTTATACATCGGCAACAGCGATCGTAAATTGACGTCGAAGGTACAACTAATAGAAATAGTGTCTCCAGCCTTGGCCTCGATTGGTGGCGTTAACCAATCAGTTGTTTGATTGTCAAAATCCCATAGAGCACGATCAGAAAGTTTTGTTTTTACTTTTGTAGCAGCACTTGTATGCCAGATGCTAACTCTTGTTCCAAGTTGATGCATGTGTGGGGTTGATCCATAGATTTTACGATTAGATGAGATTTTCTCTGTGCACTCTGAAACCGGATTGGCAACTGGATTGCGTGGATCTTTTCCACAAATTGCCAACAACCCGGCTTCAAACAATGCGGCCTTTTCTGAGGTTCTTTTGATCAAATCTTTCATGGCAGCCGCGCGATTGCATAACGGACCAGATTCTTTAGGACCGCAAGCTACTTCTATAGGCGCGGCGATCAACATGGTTTTTAATTCATTCACATTGCTAGTCGCTTTTGAATATTGGATTTTAGTAGTGGCCATATTAGATTTGTCATTTGGATCAGCATGACCCGCATGACCTGACATGATCATAAAATGAGATTGCAAAATAAATTGATCGCCGGATGAAAACTTCATTCCCGTTCCAACTGGATAAGCCTTCAGATTTCCTCCTGGCGCCCAGAAAGTTATCCAACTTGATGCAGGTGCTCCTGCAAAGGGGCTGGTTCCAGGTAAGCCAGCATCTCCGAAGCATGGCCACCCTGGTGTTTGGCTTTCCTGATCTAATTTTTGGGTAGCGGCAACGCTAGATTTACTAAGCCGATAAAGAATGCCGTGATGTGAAACCTTCAAGTTTCCGGGGATGATGCTCACAGATTCCAAGTAAGTGTCTTCAGTAAATTTAGGATCTAAAAGGAAGCAGCGATACTCATCATTGCCACCTTCTGGAGGCTTTGGCAAGTATTCAGGGGTGGTGAGGGCTGCTACATCTTTACCTGTTCCAACGGATTGAGATGGAGTTTCACTTGGCTTCTCAGAAGCAGCAGGCGTAGCGACTTTCGAAGGAGTAGCCATATGTTTATGGCTCTTTTTCCAGGTCAACTTGCTTCCGGATTTTGTGCATTTGTATTTAACAGTTTTGATTAACGTTGTTTTATTTTCTTTGGGGCAGACTCCCCCAGCTTTTGCCGCTGCTGAAGTTGCAATCTGAGAATTGTTCAAGGAAAACAAAAGCAAGGAAACTGTCAAAGATGCAATTATTTTTGAACGCATTTACGTGTTAACTACTAATTTACAATCGCATAAAAGGCCAACAGAGTACCCACAATTGTGACCAGAATTTGGCTGCTTTTTGGAATTAAGATTTTGGCAACTGCCGGGATCCAGGTAGCAATCAATAGCAGAGTTCCTGGCACAATTATTAGGAGGGAACTTCTAAGTACTTCGCTTTGGCCGGTCTGGTATCTCAAATTAATTAAACCAATTGCCAGCAGTAAATACCCACCCATTCGGTAATTATTGATCACATAACTTTTCATAATTCTTAGTCTAGGCAATAAGTAAAGGGTGCCGAATCATCGACACCCTTTACTCGACATTACCTGGCTTTCAGGCCGATTACTTAATTAGTGATCGTCCTTCATTCCTTCTGCCATTGACTTCATGCGAGCGATCTTCAAGATTGTTAGACCGAATACGCACTTTGCCAAGACGTCTGCGAGTGTGTAACCAACCTGTACAAGAACGAAGGACTCTGCTGTTGCATCACCAACGATGTTGAAGATGTACGCGATTGGGTAAACGCCCCATGTAGCGATCAAAAGCAAGCGCAAACGACCTACGGTCTCTGCTACTCCTGCTGGTTGACGCTCCAATGACTTTCCAAGCTCTACGAATAGTACGTAGAGGATGTAAAGGAATGGGATTGTTGAAAGAACACCGTATAGAACTTGGGTGTTCTGATCGCTTGAAATCTCACCTGGGTAACCAAGTGCGATCATCGCTGCTGATGCAGGAACAAGTCGAACGATAAGTGACTTGGCAACTTCCTTTGCTAGCGCCAAAACAGCAATCACTTCAACAAGAAGAAGTGGCACTGTGAGCAGCCAGTCAACATAACGATATGCCTCATTGAATGACCCCTCATTGCCTGAGGTGTTAACTGTCATCATGTCGGATGCTTCTCCGAATGAGTTGAAGATTCTCCAGTAGTGGTAGCCAGCAATGAAGGTAACCATTGAAGACATAACTAGAGCATTGCGATACTTAGGAAGTACTCGTGCCTGTGACACCAAGGTGTAAACAGTGCAAGCGAGCATTGAGATCAAACCAAATGAAAATACGTTATAAACGAGGTTCCATTGGTTGGCGTCGAGTTTTACCATGTAACTATTCCTCCATGGGATTTAGTTATCCAAGAGCTTTTTAGCCCCTGGAGCCAAGTACCTATGGAAACCTCGAGGCCCTCCACCGGCGTATTGACAATTTAATTATGAGGTAACAAATGTGAAACATCCAGCACTAAAGCGAAAAAAATCACAGAATTTTCACAGAGAAAATGGGCTTTTTTTGGGATGAAATTAAAACCGCAGGTCAGCCAATATAAATAATTTTTGTCCGATATTTAAGTAAGGGTACTAATGAGATGATTTGTCGCGTTGGTACTGCATCACAAAACCAAAGATACTGATGAGTAACCCAGCCACTGCGATGATGGTCAGCCACCAACCGAGCAATACACCTAAGCCAGCTAATGTCATAAAGAAGCCAAGAGTTAATGGCCACCATGAGTGCGGGCTAAAAAATCCTAATTCGCCAGCACGGTCCGAAATTTCACCCTCGAGATTATCTTCCGGTAAGAATCCATCTGTACGGCGGTCGATAAACCAAAAATAAAAGCCCAACAAGATCGCTAACAATGTACTTAGCAATAGCGCAAGTGAGCCCACAATTTCATTGGAGAGTTTTGCGTAAACCGCGGTAATCAGCGCATAAAAGAGTCCGATACCGATAAACATTCTCCAACTAAATTTCATTTGTGGCCGCCACCTTTACCGTGTTTGCCATCTTTAGCGTGCTTAGCCGCAATTAGCGCTTCAGCTTCGGCAACTTCAGGATGGTGTAAATCAAAAGCTGGACGCTCGCTTCTGATTCTTGGAATGCTGGTGAAGTTGTGCCGTGGTGGTGGACATGAAGTCGCCCATTCAAGCGATCCCCCGTAACCCCAAGGATCATCAACACCGACCAATGGAGATTTACGAGTTATCCAAACATTTACGAAGAATGGAATGTTTGAGAATGCCAAGAGGAAAGCGCCAACAGTTGAAATCATATTCATGCCAGTAAATCCATCAGTTGCTAAGTAATCAGCATACCTACGTGGCATTCCGACAATTCCCAACCAGTGCTGAATCAAAAATGTAATGTGAAAACCAAAGAACAATGTCCAGAAATGGATTTTGCCAAGTGGTTCATTAAGCATTCGTCCAGTCATCTTTGGCCACCAGAAATAGAACCCGCCAAACATGGCAAAGACCACAGTTCCAAAGATCACGTAATGGAAGTGCGCTACAACAAAGTAAGAAGCGGATACGGCGAAATCAAGTGGAGGGCTAGCCAAAATAATTCCAGTTAATCCACCAAATAAGAAGGTAATCAAGAATCCAAGTACCCAAAGCATCGGCGTATCAAATGAAACTGATCCACCCCACATAGTTCCGATCCAGTTAAAGAACTTAACGCCAGTCGGTACGCCAATTAAAAATGTCATGAATGAGAAGAACGGTAAGAAGACTTGACCGGTTGCATAGAGATGGTGTGCCCAAACTGCAACAGATAGTGCGGCAATTGCGATCGTTGCTGCAATTAAACCCTTGTAACCAAAAACCGGCTTACGACTAAAGACTGGAAGAATTTCAGTAACGATTCCAAAAAACGGAAGCGCCAAAATGTAAACCTCTGGGTGTCCAAAGAACCAGAAGAGGTGTTGCCACAACATGGCTCCGCCATTTTCAGGGGCAAAAATCAGCGCACCAAAACGTCGGTCAGCTTCTAGACCAAGCAGGGCTGCTGCAAATGGTGGGAATGCTAAAAGAATCAAGACTGAGGTGAGCAAAACGTTCCAAGTAAAGATTGGCATCCGGAACATGGTCATTCCTGGGGCTCGCATGCAAAGGATGGTGGTGATGAAATTTACTCCGCCAAGAATTGTGCCGATACCGCTAACTGCTAATCCCATAACCCATAAATCGCTACCGAGGCCTGGAGAAAACTCTGTACTTGAAAGTGGTGCATAAGCGGTCCAACCAAATGATGCTGCGCCACCTGGAGTTAAGAATCCAGCAGTGGCCATTAATGCACCAAAAATGTAAAGCCAATAAGAAAGCATGTTCATACGCGGGAATGCCACGTCCGCAGCACCGATTTGCAGCGGCATGATGACGTTGGCAAAACCAACAAAGAGCGGCGTTGCAAACATCAACAACATGATGGTTCCGTGCATCGTAAACAATTGGTTGTATTGCTCAACACTTACAAATTGCAAACCTGGACGGGCTAATTCAGCGCGCATAATTAATGCAAGTAATCCACCAAATAAAAACCACACAAATGTTGTAATTAAATAAAGATGACCAATTCGCTTGTGGTCAGTAGTCGTTAACCATCCAACGATTGCGCGTCCCTTATTGCCCGGCTTTAAAACTGTGTTTGCTGATCCGTCATTAACTGCGACTGGTTGGGCATAGGTCGTCATGCCGCACTACCTTTCAGAGTGTTCAGGTAAGTTTGATATTCAGCTGGAGTTACAACTTTTACAGTAAATAACATCTGTGAGTGATTGCGACCGCAGAGGATGTTGCAACGACCTGGATAAGAACCTAATTTGTTGGCGGTGAATTCAAATTGATTATCAACACTTGGCAAGTTTTGCATTTGCATCATAAATGCCGGCACCCAGAATCCATGCACCACATCACTTGCGGTTAGAGTTAAACGCACGCGCTCACCTTGAGGTACATAAAGTGTTGGTGGCGCTTTAGGAGTTCCGGTAACAGTTGCATTATCTGCATCCTTGTAAGAGAACTGCCAAGACCATTGGAATCCATTAACTTTGATTTCGTGCATTGCAACACCCGGAGGTGAGATCTTGATAATCGCAGATTGATCTCTTGCAGTGAAGAAAAACAGAACTGCCACAATTAAGAATGGAATCGCGGTGTAAATCAGTTCGAGTGGTAAGTGATAACGCGTCTGCGCTGGCAAAGTTTCATCTTTGCGTTTAAATCTAAATGCAGCCCATAAAATTAAAATCGCAGTAAATCCGCCAACAATGAAAGCAGCAATCCAAGCGGTTTGCCAAAGGTTTAGCGAGCGATCATTAATGTCAGTTACATTTCTTGGAAACCCTAATGCTGGTAACTCTGCACTTGAGCAACCCGATAGTGCGAATCCAATTACTAGTAGTCCCCAGACTGGAGCAAAACGCCGGGATTTGCTCTTGCTAACTCTGCTTGGAAGGGGCATTGGGCAAGGATAGTGCCCGACTTCGCATGATTTGCAGCACGGCAGTAGCGTTCTCCTCGTGGGGATCATCACAGCCGGAAAATATGAGGGCCAACACCCTCTGCATCCTAAAGCGCGCCAAATCTTGCTTGATGCTTTTGACCAAGGATGGGCAGATCCCGCCCAAATTTCGGCTCAAGGCCGCCAAGCACAAGCCCTTTTGCTCCAAGCATGTGAATCAATCGCCAAATCTCTGGGTTTGCAAGCAAGTGAGATCGAACTGTGGGGCGAACCAGAGTTGATCTCCCCCGTCGCCATTTGGGGCGCACCTGGCTTTGGGTCTGCACCTTTTATATATGGAGCGACCGAGCGATCAGAAATCATCGGAATGCGGGCCAAATCAAAACAATCTTTTGAGATTTCGGTCGATCTTGATGGCGCTATTGATTTGGAACTTTTGACTCAAACTTTGCAACCTAATTCAATCGTGGCAATTCAAAGTGCAAATATTGAGACCGGTGTTATTCAAGATGTAAAAGCAATATCAAAATCAGTTGTCGCACAAAATGCACATCTGCATATCGACGCAACCGCCTCCGGTGCACGTTTTGTAAAACCTTCTTATTGGTCAACTTTGCATTTTGATGCTCGATCTTGGAACGGTCCATCTGGTGTGGGCGTATTTGCATTGAAGAGTGGTGCTCGTTGGTCCAATCCACTTCCACACACCAAACCAACTCGCGCTCCAAATAGCTTCTCGATTCCACTTGCCCTAGCAGCTGCTGGTGCACTTGAGCATTGGATTGCTGATGAGGCTGCAAACTCTGCGCGTCTAAAATCTCTAATCGAACGAATTCGTAATCATGTTAAGCAGACTATTTCTGATGTAGATATAGCTGGAAATGCGCAATCAACTTTGCCAAACATTATTTCATTATCATTTTTGAATGTCTCAAGCGAACAATTAGTAGCCGCTCTTGAAGTCGAAGGATTCTCGGTTGCTTCCGGTTCTGCTTGCGTCGCATCGGCATTAGAGCCAAGCCATGTACTTAAAGCTATGGGGTTACTAACTCATGGCAACATGCGCATCAACTTAAATCATGATGTGCAAGATGGCGAGATTACTAAATTGTTGGCACTTCTTCCAGGCATAATTTCAAAGTTGCGAGAAAACTAAAATGGCTCAGGAACTAGATTGTCGTGGCAAGAGATGTCCGCTCCCAATTATTGAGTTGAGCAAAAAAATCAAAGAAATTGAATTAGGCCAAGAACTACTTTTTATCTCAGATGACCCAGCGACCGCCGCTGATTTGAGCGCATGGGCCCGGATGACTGGAAATGAATTTAAGGTTGTTTCGGAAGATAATTTCTTAATTACTAAATCCAATTAATACTTAGTTAAAAACGGCTGCTAACTCCACTGCCGCACTTTTCCCATAAGCGGTTTCAAATCGCGATAAAAACTCTGCTGAAGTAAATCGGTACTCTTGTGTTCCTTTTGTTTCGACCACATATGTAGCCAACATGGCACCAATTTGACCACACCGCTCTAATGAAAGTTTGTGGTTTAAACCCGTGAGGAAACCGGCGCGGAATGCATCACCAACACCTGTTGGATCAACTTTGCCATTTTCTTTTGGCACGGGGATCTCAATTGGAGCAAAGTTTTTAGAATCAATCCGGGCACCTTTTGAACCGCGGGTGATTACTCGCATCTCGACCCGATCCAAAACTTCGGCTTCACTCCAACCAGTTTTTTGCAGAGCCAAAGCCATTTCATATTCATTTAAGAATAAATACTTTGCCCCATCAATTAAAGTTTTGATGACTTCGCCATCCAAACGGGCTAATTGCTGTGATGGATCAGCGGCGAAATCCACGCCACGATGTCGGCACTCCTCCGTATGACGCACCATTGCATCTGGGTTATCTGGAGTAATTACTACTAAATCAATTCCACCGTACTTATCAATTATTGGACCGAGTTCGATATCCCTTGCCTCACTCATCGCACCTGGATAAAAAGAAGCGATTTGATTTAACTCTTTATCGGTGGTGACCGTGAAACTTGCCGTTAATTGAGTTGTTGAAACCTTTACAGATGAAGTATCAACTCCGTGCCTTGTTAACCAAGAGTTGTAATCATCCCAATCTCGCCCAACCGCACCAATTAAAATTGGAGTAAGACCAAGGACTCCCATACCGAAAGTTATATTTGCACCAACGCCGCCGCGACGAACATCTAGTTCGTCAACTAAGAAAGATAAAGAGATATTTTCAATCGAGCCGGCAACAATTGAGTCAGCAAACCGTCCCGGAAATGTCATTAAATGATCAGTGGCTACCGAACCGGTTACCGCGATCTTCACGCGAGGTGCTCCTTAAAATTAAACAAATTAATTAAAGGAATCTCCGCAAGCACATGAATCACCGGCATTTGGATTGTCGATGGTGAAACCTTGCTTTTCAATGGTGTCTACGAAATCAATTGTGGCGCCCATTAAATATGGAGTGCTCATCTTGTCGGTAACCACAGCTACTGAACCGAATTCACTAATCAAGTCGCCTTCAAGGGCGCGGTCATCGAAGTAAAGTTGGTAACGCAAACCAGAACATCCGCCAGGTTGGACTGCAACACGTAATTTGAGGTCATTGCGATCCTCTTGATCTAGCAAAGCGCGCACCTTAAGTGCAGCACCATCAGTTAATGCAATACCTGCTGTTGAAAGATTGACTTCAGTTGTGCTCATAACGACCTCCCGTGTTGGTCTAATCGTGCCACATATGAGAACAACCAGCCCACCAAAATCCTTCCCGCGCGCCTTAATGTGGCGGGAGGAGTAGCAAACCTGAGAGAATTCCCACGTGGCGACTTCAATAACTGACCTATTACTACTTGGCCGTGGAGTTGATTTAGCGAGCGAACGTGGCGTCTCCTGCCCGGGTGAACTTCCAGCAGTCAGTGATCCGAATTTAGTTGAACGTGCTCGTGCTGCGCGCAAAGCATTAGGTAGTCGTGCTTTTGTTCTGGGCCACCATTACCAACGTGATGAAGTGATCGAATTTGCCGATGTCATGGGTGACTCTTTCAAACTTGCGAAAGATGCAGCGGCTAGGCCTGAGGCTGAGTTTATTATTTTTTGTGGTGTGCACTTCATGGCAGAAAGTGCCGATATTTTAACGAGTGATTCGCAGAAAGTTATTTTGCCGGATTTAGCAGCAGGTTGTTCTATGGCCGATATGGCCAACAGTGAGCAAGTTGCGCAATGTTGGGATGCACTTACAGCAGCCGGTGTTGCTGATAAAACAATTCCAGTTACTTACATGAACTCGTCTGCTGCAATTAAAGCATTTACCGGTGAGCACGGCGGAACAGTCTGCACTTCTTCTAATGCAAAAACTGCAATGGCCTGGGCTTTGGAAAAGGGCGAGAAAGTTTTATTCCTTCCTGATCAACATCTCGGTCGCAACACCGCAGTCTTGCAGTTGGGACTTTCACTTGATGATTGCGCTGTCTGGAATCCATGGAAAGAAAAAGGCGGATTAACTGATGCTCAAATAAAACGAGCACGAGTTCTTTTGTGGCGTGGACATTGTTCGGTGCACGGACGTTTCACTCTTGATTCAGTAAATGAAGTCAGGGCTCGAATTCCGGGAGTCAAAGTCTTAGTACATCCTGAGTGCCAGCATGAAGTTGTATCTGCAGCAGATGTGATTGGATCAACTGAATCAATTATCAAAACTGTTGCTGAATCCCCTGCTGGGTCAAAATGGGCTGTAGGAACTGAGTTAAATCTGGTCCGCAGATTAGCTGCCAATAATCCCGACAAAGAAATTGTTTTCTTAGATAAGACCGTTTGTTACTGCTCAACGATGAACCGGATAGATCTCCCCCATCTAGTTTGGGTGATGGAATCTTTGGTGCAAGGTCGATTACTAAATCAAATTACGGTTGACCCAAAGGTTGCTAAGTACGCCAAAATTGCTTTAGACCAAATGCTTGCTCTTCCATAAAGAAATTTAGAATAGGATCTGATTTATGAGTAACTCTTCAGAGAATACGGATGCCGGTCAGCCTGGCAAAGGCCGCCCAACCCCAAAGCGTCGCGATGTCGAAGCAAGTCGTCCCCGCAGATCATTGGCCCCTGCAGTAAAAAAGGCTGATCGCAAAGCACTTAAAGCACAGCAACGAAAAAAACGTGAAGAGTTGCGTGGTGCTTATATGCGCGGGGAAGAACGAGCATTGCCAACCCGCGACAAAGGACCAGCCCGTAAATTTGCCCGGAACTATGTGGATTCAAGATATTCAGTAGCAGAGTTCTTTATGCCATTACTGATGGTGGTCTTACTGCTATCGATAATTCCAAGCCAAGGTGTGAAAGTTTTAGCAACTCTATTTATGTATATGGTTATTTTGATTTCCTTCATGGATGGATATCTCATGGGACGCAAAATCAAAGCCCATGTTTCCGAGAAGTACCCTGAAGAAAAATTAAAGGGGTTAACCATTTACGCATGGTTGCGCAGCACACAAATCAGAAGATTGCGTAGTCCAGCACCACTCGTTAAGCGCGGCGAAAAGTTAAATTAAGGTCGCTTTTCAGGACTCTTGTTTTTCGCTGGATCGCGTTCTGCTAATCCACCAATTGCATCATCAATAGCTTTCATTACTGAAGGCTCTAATTTAACTCCGGCTGCTTTCACATTCTCTTTAACCTGTTTGGCTTTAGAGGCGCCGATGATTGCACTTGATACGTTTTTGTTTTGAAGCACCCATGCGATCGCAAGTTGGGCCATTGAAAGTCCGACTGATTGCGCGATTGGTGCAAGTTTTTGCACGCCTTCTAGAACTTCATCGCGCATCCAGCCCGAGATCATATTTGCGCCACTCTTCTTATCTGTGGCACGCGATCCAGCAGGTGCTTTCTTTCCAGGCAAATACTTTCCAGTGAGAATTCCTTGAGCAATTGGCGACCAAACAATTTGGCCAATTCCTTCTTTCTCAGATAGCGGCACAACTTCTTTTTCAATTACGCGCCACAACATTGAATACTGAGGTTGGCTTGATACAAAGCGGTCATAACCCATTGCATCTTGAATTTTTAGTGCCGCAGAGATTTCGCTGGCACGCCATTCAGATACACCGATGTAATTAACTTTTCCTTGACGAATCAGATCATCAAAAGCCTTCAAAGTTTCTTCAAGTGGTGTCTCATAATCAAAGCGATGTGCCTGATAAAGATCGATGTGATCAGTTTGCAGACGCTTTAGCGAACCGTTGATGGATTCCATGATGTGCTTGCGGGATAGTCCGCGATCATTTTTTCCAGTGCCGGTTGGCCAGTAAGCCTTGGTGAAAAGTTCATAAGATTCGCGGCGCTGACCTTTTAGCGCTTTTCCAAGAACTGTCTCAGCTTTTGTTCCTGCATAGACATCGGCAGTGTCGAAGGTGGTTATGCCAGCATCGAGTGCGGCGTGGACACACTTAACCGCCTCTTCGGCTTCAACTTGGGAACCGTGGGTAATCCAGTTTCCGTAAGAGATTTCAGAGACATACATTCCAGTACTACCAAGGCGTCTATATTCCATGGCCAAAAGATATGTCACTTCCCTTGCTTTTGGCTAGTTGGGGGTTAGGATCCGACTGCTGGACAAAATGATTAACAAATGAACAACAACTTAATACCAACTTAATACCTTTGCTTGATAGGGGAAGTTCGGTGAAATTCCGACGCTGACCCGCAACCGTAAGTTGATTTAGCCGCTGAAAATGCTGGCAATCTCGATAAGTCGGATTACCTATCAATTAAAAGTTTTTGAATACCACCCGTCGTGGTTTACGGGGCGGAGTTCCGAGTCACTTGGCTCGCGTAATTCGCCCGTCTGCTAATTATTTAGTGGGCGGTTTTTTATTGCGATAAAAGTCGGGATCGCCTTGTGGGCCCTTTTTCGAAAGGTTCACAAATAAAATGAAGAAGTTGAAAAAAGTAATTCCTATTTTGTTACTCGCCTTATCTATCGGATCTATGGGAAACCCAATCGCACAAGCGGCTAGTGATACTGGCTACCGCTACTGGGGTTATTACCAAGCAAAACCAGGTGAAAGCACTTGGACTACTGCGATGACTGGACCAACTGTAAATATTGCAGATGGATCGGTAGAAGGATTCGCATTTACATTTGCTGGAGAAGTGATTAATACCGGTGCTCCTAAAGTTGCACCAAACTTTGAAAGCGTCTGCGGAGGAACTGCTGCTGTTGCTGGCAAAAAACGAATCGCATTAGTTGTTGAGTTTGGGCCAAAAGTAATTGCCCCTAAAGGCGAGAAGGCACCAAAAGCATTTACCAAATGTGTTGTACTTCCAATGAAAGCTACTGGTTTTGATCTCTTGAATAAGGCAACCAAGATTAGAACTAACGCATCCGGAATGATTTGTTCAATTGCGGCTTTCCCTAAAAAAGAGTGCAGCGAAAAAGCGATTAAAACTCCCGCTGGCTTGAAGTAATTCTTAATGAATCAACGATCATTGCATCCATTTGCTTGGTGGGCTTGGGGTATTGGTCTTGCACTTTCTGCAAGCCAATCCCCTGGAACGCCAGCATTAATACTTTTATGTATTAGCGCTGCAATGGTCGTTTATTCCAAGAAGAGTGATCAACCTTGGGCTAAAGCCTTTTCAATTGGAATTCGACTTGGGTTGATCGCTTTTGTCATTCGAATGATTATTGGCGTAACACTTTCGGTGCCAATTCCCGGAAATACCTTATTTACTTTGCCGACTCTCCCACTCCCAGATTGGATGGCTGGAATCCGAATCGGTGGGCCAGTTACATCTGAGCGCCTGACCATTACGGCTATAGAGGGATTAACTTTCTTTACCTTAATTCTCGCAATAGCAGCAGCAAGTGCATTGGCAAATCCAAAGCAAGGATTACGAGCACTTCCTGGGGTGATGCACCAAGCTGGAGTAGCGCTGATTATCTCTACAACTTTGATTCCGCACTTTGTGACTTCAATCCAAAGAGTTAAGCAGGCGCGAAGATTGCGTGGAGATCAACAGCGAATTCCGTTTCGCAAAATTGCGGTTCCAATTTTTGAGGATTCTCTCCAACGTGCCATTAATCTTGGCGCTGCAATGGAATCGCGCGGTTACGGGCTTCACGATTCCTCAACTGGACGTCGATTCGGCTCTCAGATATTATTGAGTTCAATAGTTGCAATTACGATTGGGATAGCTCTCTTTCTTGCGGCAATTGAAGGTGCAGC
>Ga0209033_1001209_pt1 | contig 14999 bp, 14 predicted proteins | sample LauGreFa1BDMLBDN_2_FD_188218 | JGI IMG/M metagenome (GOLD analysis project Ga0209033, IMG submission 188218) | Freshwater lake microbial communities from Lake Michigan, USA - Fa13.BD.MLB.DN (SPAdes) (version 2) | ecosystem: Environmental > Aquatic > Freshwater > Lake | place: Lake Michigan, USA...
GACTATATTGATATTTAAATTTCTTTTTGAGTAAACTTGCTGGATCGTCTGGAATGCGTTTTAACCATTGCTCATTGGCTTGTTGTTGTTCAGCAGTTAATTCAACTTCTTGCGTTTGTTGTTTTGTATTTTTCTCTTTTTGTGAAGATTTGGACTCATCTTTGTTTGCTTGCTGTGAATTATTCTGATGTTTATCTTCTGGCTGAGCGGTTTCTTTTTTGGAGGGCGGATTGTCGCCAGCTTTGTGTTCAGGCTGATCTTTTGATTCATCTGACGAATCTTTGTTATCAGAATTTTTTTCATCATTAGATTTTGATGAATTTTCAGCGGATTTTTCGTTTTTTTCTTTTTCTTGAGATTGAGATTGAGAAGAAGAATTCTGTTGCTGTTGCTGTTTTTCTAATTCTGTTTTGACGATGTCTTTATTAAATTTAGCGTCTTCATCATATGGATTTTCTTTAACAGCTTGCTCATAAGCGGCTAGCGCCTCTTTTAGCTGTCCTTTTTTAGCTAATGCATTTCCCAAATTATAATTGTTCTGCAAATTTTGGAACTGTGTTGTGGCTTTATCTAAGTCGCCTGCTTTGTAGGTTGAGGCGGCTTGCCATTGCGCATTATTGAATGTTTTAGCTGCCTGATCATAGTTTTTTTGTTGAAAGGCTTTTTGTGCCTGCTGATCTTTTGTCTGCCATAAATCTGGCCATTCTAAAGCGTAACTGTTTTGAGGAAAGGGGAGTACAAATAGTATTGCTAAGTAAATGGCACCTTTGCGAAACTGCCATGCCGCCCATGGAATAATAAGAAACAAAAGCCAAGCACCTATATCGTCCCATTGCTCAAGCCATAAATTTGTTTTATCTGCTAATGTTGCACTATCTATTGGTGTATCCAATATTTTCAAAAGTTGTGATATATCGCTATCATCCGCTGTCATGGATTGATAATATCCTTTTCCCGCTTTGGCTAATTCTTTTAGTTGCGAGACATTTAACTTAGGTACTTGAATTTCGCCATATTCATCTTTAGCAAATCCCCCTTCAGGTAATGCGATAGGCGCTCCATCACTTGTCCCTACCCCTAAAATGGATAATTGATAACTCGTTAAGTTTGCAGCAACAGGGAGTGATTTTGAAGATTCCACACTGTCAGTGACAAGGAGTATATGTCCTTTCGGTAATCCAGCTTGCTTAAGTAAATCCACTCCTTTGTCAATTGCTGCTACGGTATTATTGCCTTCACTAGGCATAATATCGCTAGTGAGTGCTTCAAGTTGACTGCGAATGGTTTCAATATCATTAGTGAGAGGCGTGACTGTAAATGCATTGCCAGAGTAGACTAATAGCGCTGTCTGTCCGTCTTTGCGTTGAGAGAGTAAATCAGAAATCTTATATCTCGCAAGCACTAAACGACTCGGTTTTACATCCTCAGCATTCATTGTTTGCGATAAATTTAGTGCAATGACTAACGCGGCATTATTCCGAAAAGCAGGGGTGGGTAAACGTTGCCACGTTGGCGCGGCAAGTGCTGTAATTGCGATCAATGCGAAGACATTAGCAAGCCAAAAAGTCCAGCGTGTATTTTTGTGAGCGGTATTTTCCAGTAAAAAGGGCAATAATTCACGATCGCAAATTTTTTCCCAATATGTTGTACTCGTTGTATTTTGTCGATACGCTTTAATACTTAAAAAAAGCAGTGGCAACAAAGCCAAAAAAGCAGTTGGATTCAAAAAATGAAATTCAGCTAAAAGTGACATCATTGCAGTTTTCTCCAGCATAATAAACCGGTGAACAATAATGCGGCACCTAAAGGAAATGAATAGAGTTCTTTGCGCGGGCGAAAATAGTGCTTTTCTTTTTCAACTGGCTCAAGTTCATCAAGGCGCATATAAATATTATTCAGCTCGTCTAAATTTTTAGCTCGATAGTAATATCCACCTGTACTTTCAGCGATTTTTAGGAGCATCTTCTCATCTAAATCCGCAGAAGGGTTCACTTTTCGATAACCAAAAAAACCTCCAACCAACATTTCATCCGCACCAATACCAATGGTATAAATTTTTAAATGATTAGCTGCAGCAAGTTCAGCGGCTTTTAAAGGCGATACTTCACCTGCGGTATTCGCGCCATCGGTAAGTAGAATTAACACGCGACTATTAGAGGATTCATTACGCAAACGCTTCACTGCAAGCCCTATTGCATCACCAATTGCGGTGTTATCCCCTGCAAGGCCAATTGCAGATTCGTTAAGTAATGTTGTTACCGTTTTTCTGTCAAAAGTGAGAGGTGTTTGTAAATACGCCTGACTACCAAATAAAATCAGGCCAATACGATCCCCAGTCCGTCGTTCAATAAAATTGGTTGCAATTGATTTAATCGCCGTTAAACGATCCACGGCTTCTTTATTCAAAATAAAATCTTGCTCTTGCATACTCGCAGATAAATCCACCGCAAGCATAAGATCACGCCCACTTATGGATTGCTCTAAAGGTTCACCTAACCATTGAGGACGCGTGAGCGCAAAAATAAGAAATACCCAAGCAAGCGCAGCGAGCCACAACCCTGATTTTGAAGTGACGGTTATTGTTGCACTTTGATAAGGTGTCATCTCGGCTAAAAAAGGAATTCGCATTGCTGTTTTTTGGTGCTGTGTTTTTTTTGGTGCAAACTGATAAACCAAAAACGGCAAAGGTAAAAGCGTGAGCAACCACGGCCAAACTAAATCAATCATGCAGTTTTTTTATGTTGTTTTAAAAGAGTTGAAGGTTGCGCGTTCAGCCATTGGTGTGCCAGTTGAAATAGTGCTTTTACATCCACCTCTGGCGAGAGCGTTTGCTGATAAGGTGCTTCAATTAAATAGCGACCAACCCCATGTTTAAATCCGGCTTCTTTTAAAGGCTGATCTAAATAATCTAACCAGGCACGTCCTGTTAATCCGGCTATATCATCACCTTGCTGTGAAGTACTTATCGCTACGCGACGGAGTAAACTTGATATTTCACATACTTTTTGACGATCACTTAATTTGTCATCATGTTCAAGTTGCTTAATTAATTTACGAGCCAATTTGACTGCTGTTTTTTGACGCAATCGTTTAATAAGAATAATGATCAAAAACGTGCAAACTGGAATTAAAAAGGCAAGTATCCACCACCCTATAGCGGGAGGAAACCAGCCTATTGTTTCTGGTAAATGAATATCTCTAATAGGTAATTCTTCAATGGGTGGCATAAATGTCAACTCTTCTTACATTTTCAAGCAAGTAAGGGGATCGGCTTGTGTACTCACCGGAATAAAAATCATACCACGTTGCTTTGCTAACGTTTGTAGTTGCTGTTTTTTTTGTAGAAAATGATTTTGATAATCTTCCAATTGCTTAGCGTTACTTGCGTTAATGGTGACATAGTGATCATGTTGCGTAAATTGATATCGCCCAGAACTGGGTAAATTCGCTTCAAGTGGATCATAAATAAAAATCATCACTACTTCACAGTGTGCGGCGAGTTTAGCTAATTGAATTTGCGCATGAGGGGTTAAGCCGCGAAAATCGCTTATTATATACAACAAACTACTCGGTCTTGCATGGGAAAGCAATCGTCCCAAAACGGATTCTAAATTGTCATTTACTGACTGATTTGCTGATGGTATTGGCTGCGAAAGTGAATTCAAAAAATGTAAAACGGCTTGTTTACCATTTTGTGGTTTTAACTCTTGGCAATGCGAATCAAAAAATAGCTGTCCACCGCAACGGTCACCATGATGATGTGCTGCCCATGCAAGTAGCGCAGCGAGTTTTGCAGCTATCACTGATTTAAACACGCCACGTGAAGCAAATTGCATGGTATCTCGTTGATCAACTGAAATAAATACAGGTCGCTCGCGCTCTTCACGAAAAATTTTGGTATGCGTTTTGCCCGTTCTTGCTGTCACGCGCCAATCAATACTGCGAATATCATCGCCCGATTGATAAAGACGCGCTTCGTTAAATTCCATGCCGCGTCCTTTAAACCGTGAAATATAGCCGCCCGATTGCTTTGCGCGAATCACACTATGATGAAAGGTTAAATTCGCAGCAGGACGTGCTAAATCCACAAGCATTTTTAGTGAAACTGTGGTGTAGGGTGAACCCGTCATGTGCTCCATGAATGAAAACCTATTTATTTATATAGCGCGAAATTAGACCGTGCGAATAATTACCTTGAATGCTTGGCAACGGAATTTTTACTTCATAACCACCGCCTGATGCTTCTTGCATTGTTTGACCATACATACCCTCCATACGTTCAATAACAATATCTTGATTGCCTTCAGGTAAAATTAACTCAATTTTATCGCCCACGGAAAATTTATTTTTCGCATCAATGGTGGCTAAACCGGATTCTTTATCATACTCGCGAATTTCTCCGCAAAATTGCTGTTGATGACTTTTTGAATAGCCGGTTAAATAATTTTGTTGTTCATGGGTATGATGACGCTGATAAAATCCATCCGTGTAGCCGCGATTGGCTAAATTTTCCAAAATACCCAGTGCTTGTGGGTTAAATTCACGACCAGCAAGGGCGTCATCAATGGCATTTCGATATGTTTGAGCGGTACGAGCGACGTAATAATGCGATTTTGTGCGACCTTCAATTTTTAAGCTATCGACGCCAATATCCACTAAGCGTTGAACATGTTCTATGGCGCGTAAATCTTTTGAATTCATAATGTAAGTACCGTTTTCGTCTTCCATGACAGGCAATAATTCGCCTTTGCGACCTTCTTCTTCCAGAAAGTAAATGTTATCGGCAAGTGGATGACGCTCTGCGCCACCACAACTGGCATTGCTGATATCATTCATTGACAAGACATCATTCTCATCCGTTGGGAGCCAATCGCCTTCCGCATTTTCTTGTGCAGGTTTTGTGTCGTATTTCCAGCGACAAGAATTGGTACAGGTACCTTGATTCGGGTCGCGATGATTAAAATAGCCAGAAAGCAAACATCGCCCCGAATATGCGATACATAACGCGCCATGCACAAACACTTCAATTTCCATGTCAGGGCATTCTTGACGAATTTCAGCAATTTCATCAAGCGATAACTCACGCGACAAAATAACTCGCTCAACGCCCATTTGTTTCCAAAATTTAACGGACGCATAGTTTACGGTGTTCGCTTGCACCGATAAATGAATAGGCATGTGTGGATGCGTTTCACGCATCATCATAATAAGACCGGGATCAGCCATAATTAAGGCATCGGGTTTCATGGCAACCACGGACTCGATATCTTTCAAAAATGTTTTAACTTTTGCATTATGAGGAATCACATTCGCAGCAATAAAGAATTTTTTTCCGAGCTGATGGGCTTCGTTGATGCCAATGGCTAAATTATCATGTAAAAAATCATTATTGCGTACACGCAAACTATAACGAGGTTGTCCTGCATAAACTGCATCGGCACCGAATGCAAAAGCATAACGCATATTTCTAATTGTGCCGGCAGGAGAGAGTAATTCAATTTTTTTCATTATGGGGATAAATAGTGCTCGAGCAAGCGATACGAGATTGTCTTAAAAAGTTGGATTGCTAAGCTACGGGCGTGAACTAACTCCACGCCCTCAATAAAATTTAGTGTTGAATAATCGGTGTGTAGAGATTGTTAAACAAACGAACCACCACAAATAACATTGTTTTCGATAAATCTACAATCGATTCATTGTAAGTTTCGCCGGATTCTTTTACAAAATCATCAATCGACATATTCATAAAATTGACTAAACCTGTTTGGATAAATTCGCCTTCTTTTGGTTTAAAGAAGTCTTCTCGCATTTTATTGGCGACTTTATCGCTAACGTGATTTGATGCAAGTAAAGGGGTAAGCTCTTTATCTAAAAGCATAGCTTGACGTTCCATCCATGTTGGATCATCGTCAAATTTTGGCATTTTACCAAATACTTTTTGATATACACAAAGCACGTCAAATGCTAAATCGGCAAAAAATTGTGCCAAATTTTCGTATTGGTGCTCGTCATTTTGATTATCAATGATAGAGGGGAAAACATTAAACAATGTTTGTGAAAACAAAGGTTGATCAATTTCAAATTGAATCAAAATATGTTTTCCTTTATCTTGATCAATGGTACGTGCATATTCCAAAGCTTCATAAAGCTCACGTTCAACGAGTTCGTGCATAACTTCCTTTGTGTATCAAAAAATGTAGAGAGAATTAACAGCGAAAATTAAACCATCGCCGCTACAATCGCATTTCCCATCTCGATGGTGCCTGCTTTTGTGTTTGGATTTAAATCAGGCGTCACATGAATGCCTTCATTAATGACTTTTTCCACAGCGGTTTGAATGCGATTTGCCGCTTCATGTTCGCCAATATGGTTTAACATCATCACGCCAGCCATAATAACTGCTGTAGGATTTGCTATATTTTGACCTGCAATATCAGGAGCGCTACCATGAACCGCTTCAAATAATGCCGCATCTTTGCCAATATTGGCACCCGCAATCAAGCCAAGACCGCCAACTAAACCCGCTGTTAAATCTGACAAAATGTCACCAAACATATTGGTACATACAATGACGTCAAATTGACTTGGATCCATGACCATGTGCATACAAGTTGCATCAATGATTTTCTCGTCAAACGCAATATCGGGGTAACGTAAAGCCGTTTCTCTTGCGATGTCTAAAAATAAGCCTTGTGTATATTTTAAAATATTGGCTTTATGGCATACGGTTACTTTTTTGCGATGATTATCACGTGCATATTTAAACGCATAGTCGATAATACGCTCTGAGGCCACTCGAGTAACCACGGCAATACTTTCAGCAATATCTTTTTTTGGGGTTAAATAATGTTCCAATCCTGCATACAGTCCTTCCGTATTTTCACGCACAATCACAATGTCAACTTTATCATAACGTGTTTTCACACCATGCCAACTTTTTGCTGGGCGCACATTAGCGTATAAATCATATTTTTGACGTAGAGCAACATTAATACTTCTAAATCCTGCGCCAATTGGCGTTGTAAGTGGACCTTTGAATGCTAATCGCGTACGGTCAATGGATTCCATGGTTTCATCTGGAATAGGTGTCCCAAAGACTTCAAACGCACCCAATCCTGCATGTGTTTTTTCCCAGTTAATTTTCGCGCCAGAAGCATCAATAATTTTGACGGCTTCATCCATAATCGATGGGCCAATACCATCGCCTTTAATGAGGGTTATGTTGTGCATAATGCTTCCTTTGATTGAATTATGTCAAAATACTAGCTATTTCTAGTGCTATATATTTTACCGCAACACGTCTTGCGATGCAGTCCTTTCGAAAAAAGTCCCATAAAAAAAGCGCGGGTGAATGATCAACCGCGCTTTTTAAATAGATGTCACCTGTTACGGTTTCAACACATTTATTTTAAAATCTTACTTCGCAGCGCGTACATTTACTGCTGTTAAGCCTTTAGGGCCTTTTTCAACATCAAATGATACTGATTCGCCTTCGTTTAAAGTTTTAAAGCCATCACCTTGAATAACTGAGTGATGAACAAATACATCTTCACCACCATCAGCAGGGGCAATAAAACCAAAGCCTTTTGTATTGTTAAACCATTTAACGGTACCTGTTGCCATTTTGAAACTCCTAATAAATAAAAAAAGGTTACACAGAACTACAACATTGATAACCAGACAACCTACAACTAGGAATCTCTTAACTCAACAGCTGTTTTCTGACGCGCGAGTATTGTATCTGTTTTTTTGGCGTAAAGTTGTTTTTCTTTCCGCATTAAGTGAAATTTTTATTTGAAGGAATTGTGTTTTTTTGCTTTTAGCGATAACGTGAATAGTTAAATTAACCGTTTAGTTATATTGCCACTTATGTTTTTTAAATCACTAGAAACACCCTCAATAATGGGTATTTTAAATGTTACGCCCGATAGTTTTTCTGATGGCGGGAAATTTATTCAGCCAGAATTGGCTTTAAATCAAGTAAATATCATGATTGCGCAAGGTGCAAGCATCATCGATATTGGGGGGGAATCAACGCGCCCCAATTCAAAATCAGTTTGCGCAAATGAGCAAATTTCACGTGTTATACCGATTATTGAAATGATTAGGCAACATAGTGATATTACCATTAGCATTGATACTACCCTAAGTGATGTTGCGTGGGCCGCTTTAGACGCTGGCGCAAACATGATAAATGATGTGTCAGCAGGATTAAGTGATAGCAATATGTTCGCATTGGCTGCGCAAAAAAATGTGCCCATTGTTTTAATGCACGCGCAAGGAACACCGCAAACCATGCAAGATAATCCTCATTATGACAATGTGGTAGAAGAGGTGATTGCTGCGTTAAAAACACGCGTTCAAGAAGCTATCATCCAAGGTATCAAAAAAGAAAATATTATTCTTGATGTCGGCATTGGTTTTGGTAAACGCCGTCAAGATAATTTGGCATTACTCGCGCATTTAGCGGATTTTGTTGCGCTTGGATTTCCTGTTCTACTTGGGACGAGTCGAAAACGGTTTATGGGGGCTATTTGTGATGTCAGTGAACCTGCTGAATTAGTGACTGCAACCGCTGCAACAACTGCACTAGGCGTTATGGCAGGTGTGCACCTTTTTCGTGTTCATGACGTGAAAGAAAATAAGCAAGCGCTTGACGTCGCACTTGCAATTAGGTCCGCCGGACGATAATCGGGTAAACTAGGAATAAACTAAGCGTTTCTTGATTAGACTGATTGATTAATTTTTTATATTTGGATTTTTTCTCTTATGACACAATTTGCTTTAACTGCAATTTCCCCCATTGACGGACGTTATGCCGACAAAGTAGACGCATTGCGTCCGATTTTTAGCGAATATGGCTTAATTCGCTTTCGCGTTCAAGTGGAAGTGCATTGGCTACAAGCACTGGCAAATCAAGCTGAGATTCACGAAGTTTCGCCTTTTAGTGAGCGTGCTAATGCACTATTGAACGCGATTGTGAGTGATTTTTCACAAGATGATGCACAGCGTATTAAAAACATCGAAAAAACGACGAATCATGACGTCAAAGCCGTGGAATATTTTCTAAAAGAGAAAATCGCCGGCCATGCAGAACTCGAAAAAGTCAGTGAATTTATTCATTTTGCGTGTACGTCAGAGGATATTAATAATTTATCCTATGCACTGATGCTCAAAGCCGGACGTGAAGTGATAATGGGGCAGATTCAATCTTGCATTGATGCGCTGCATCAATTAGCACACGATACCGCCGCGCAACCCATGCTATCGCGCACACACGGACAATCCGCCACGCCAACCACGGTGGGCAAAGAGATTGCGAACACGGTGGCAAGATTAACGCGTCAAAAAAATCAACTTGAGCGTGTCGACTTGCTTGGCAAAATTAACGGCGCGGTGGGGAATTACAATGCCCATGCGGTTGCGTATCCTGAAGTGGATTGGGCGGATTTTGCAGCGCGTTTTGTGACGTCGTTAGGCTTAACGTTCAACCCGTACACTATTCAAATTGAACCCCACGATTATATTGCGGAATTTTTCCATACCTTGTCGCGTTTTAATACGATTTTGCTCGATTTTGACCGCGATATGTGGGGTTATATTTCACTGGGTTATTTCAAGCAACGCACCATTGCCGGTGAAGTAGGCTCATCCACCATGCCACACAAAGTCAATCCGATTGATTTTGAAAACTCAGAAGGCAATTTAGGTTTAGCGAATGCGTTATTTGGCTTTCTAGCTGAGAAATTACCGGTTTCACGCTGGCAAAGAGATTTAACGGATTCCACTGTTTTACGCAATATCGGTGTAGGCGTTGCGCATACGGTGATTGCTATTCAAGCCACGCTAAAAGGCGTTTCTAAATTAGAACTGAATGTGGAGGCGCTTGAAGCCGATTTGAATGCCAACTGGGAAGTCTTAGCCGAGCCGATACAAACCGTGATGCGTCGTTATGGTGTTGAAAAGCCCTATGAAAAATTAAAAGAATTAACGCGTGGCCATCGCATTACCCATGAGCAACTGCAACAGTTTATAGAAACGTTAGATATTCCAGCGCAAGCCAAAGTAGAACTATCTGCTTTAACGCCACGCACATACACCGGTTACGCAGAAAAATTAGCCAGAGAGATTTGATTATTATGTCCACACGTCTTAGAAAAATTACACAACAAGTTTTAGTTGGCAATGTCAAAGTAGGCGGCGGTGCCCCCATCGTTGTGCAATCCATGACCAACACAGATACGGCAAACGCAGACGCTACCGTCAAACAAATTATTGAACTGGCAACAGCCGGCTCGGAAATAGTGCGTATTACGGTCAATTCTGAAGAAGCCGCGCAAGCGGTGGCCGGTATTAAAGAACAATTAATCGCGCAAAATTGTTTTGTACCTATTGTGGGTGATTTCCACTTTAACGGGCATAAATTACTCGAAAAATACCCCGATTGCGCCGCCGCTTTAGATAAATATCGTATCAATCCGGGTAATGTCGGACGCGGCAAAGCGCGTGATCCGCAATTTCAGCAAATGATTGAATTTGCTTGTCAATACAATAAGCCCGTGCGTATTGGAGTGAATGGGGGCAGTTTAGATCAAGCGGTGTTAACCCGTTTACTGGATGAAAATCGTCTACTTGCCCAACCCGAACCATTAGCGGCAGTCGCTCGAAAAGCCATTGTCTTATCGGCCTTGGAAAGTGCGGCCAAAGCGGAGGAAATTGGCTTAGGAAAAGATAAAATTATCCTTTCTTGTAAGATTAGCAACGTACAGGAATTAATCTCTATTTATCAAGATTTAGCGGCGCGTTGTGATTACGCACTGCATTTAGGGTTGACTGAAGCGGGCATGGGATCGAAAGGGATTGTGTCGTCAGCAGCGGCCTTGTCGGTGTTAATGCAGCAAGGTATTGGCGATACGATTCGCATTTCACTCACGCCCGAACCCGGTGCATCGCGTACACAAGAAGTCATTGTTGGCCAAGAAATTTTGCAAACCATGGGCTTTCGCGCGTTTACACCGATGGTGATTTCGTGTCCGGGATGTGGTCGAACCACAAGCGATTATTTCCAAAAATTAGCGCTCAATATCCAAACTTATTTGCGTGATCAAATGCCTATTTGGCGCACAAAATATGCCGGCGTAGAAAGCATGGAAGTCGCCGTGATGGGATGCGTTGTGAATGGACCGGGGGAAAGTAAAAGTGCCAATATTGGTATTAGTTTACCCGGAACAGGTGAAACCCCTGTTGCACCTGTTTATGAAGATGGTGAGAAAACCGTTACCTTGAAAGGTGATCATATTGCAGAAGAGTTCCAAGCCATTGTTGAGCGTTATATTGAATCGCATTACGGAAAAGCAGTTTAATGAGGCGTATTGCATTAACCGCAGGTGAACCGGCTGGCATCGGTGTTGATTTATGTATCCAGCTTGCACAGCATCCCACTTTGGAATGTGAAATCGTGGTGTTAGCGGATGTTGAACTACTTGAGCAACGTGCGAAACACCTCCATTTACCGCTCACCATTCGTTTGTATGATCCCCATCTTCCTGCTGTTTCCAGTGCGGCAGGCGAGTTGTGTGTCCTGCCTATTTCGTTAGCACATTCAGCGCAAGCAGGGATTTTGAATAAGGCGAACAGTGGTTATGTGCTGGCCTTACTTGATCGTGCCACGCAAGGCTGCATTAGTGGTGAATTTTCTGCCATGGTCACGGCGCCCGTTCATAAAGGTATTATCAATGAAGCTAGAATGCCTTTTACGGGGCATACGGAATATATTGCCAATATTACCCAAGGGCATCCGGTCATGATGCTGGCAACAGAGGGACTGCGTGTAGCGCTGGTGACGACGCATTTGCCGCTATCGAAAGTCAGTGAGGCCATCACACCCGATACGCTTGAAAGCGTTATTCGTATTCTTCACCACGATTTAATTGTCCGTTTTGGTATTGCACAACCGACCATCTTAGTCTGTGGACTCAACCCGCATGCGGGAGAAAATGGGTATTTAGGGAGCGAAGAAATCGACGTTATAGATCCGGTGCTTGAAAAATTACGCGCAGAAGGCATGAATTTACAAGGCGCGTTGCCGGCAGATAGTTTGTTTACGCCAAAGTATCTTAACGATGCAGATGCGGTACTTGCGATGTATCACGATCAAGGATTGCCCGTACTCAAATACAAAGGTTTTGGCAATGCGGTGAATATAACGCTAGGCCTCCCTATTATTCGCACATCCGTGGATCACGGTACGGCGCTAGATATTGCGGGTAGTGGTCGCAGTGACATAGGAAGTTTGCAATATGCTGTGAAAACAGCCCTCACCATGAGTTCTTTTCAATGACGCATCAAGCACGAAAACGTTTTGGGCAAAATTTTCTTCACGATCATAATATTATTAACACTATTATTGCCAGTGCCATGATTAGCGCGGGTCAGCATTGGGTTGAAATTGGAGCGGGGCAGGGAGCTTTAACCTCGCCACTACTCACCAAAGTACATCATTTAGACGTCGTCGAATTAGACCGTGATTTAGTGGTATGGCTCAATCATAAATTCGCCAATCAAACGAATTTAACCATTCATAGCGCGGATGCGTTGCGGTTTGATTTTTCGGCTCTTGCGCCAGAAGGTCAAAAATTGCACGTAATTGGTAATTTGCCTTATAACATTTCAACACCGTTAATGTTTCATTTACTTGAAAATACAACGTGCATTGCAGATATGTTATTTATGTTGCAAAAAGAAGTGGTGAATCGTATTTGCGCAGAACCTAGCAGTAAATCGTATGGGCGCCTGAGTGTGATGATGCAATATTATTGCGCAACAGAGTGGTTATTTGATGTACCACCAGAAAGTTTTAGTCCTGTTCCGGCGGTGATGTCCTCGATTGTTCGATTAGTCCCTCATGTCACGCCGCCTGTGCGGGTTGACGACATGAAAACACTCAATCGTGTCGTGACAGAATCGTTTTCACAGCGCCGTAAAACCCTGCGTAATTCGCTCAAAAAATCGTTATCTGAAAATGAAATGACGGATTTAGGCATTGATGCCAATTTACGAGCGGAAAATATTACGCTTGCCGAATTTGCAAAACTGAGTAACGCTGTGAGCCAGAAAAGCGTTTTATTACTTGTGGAAAGTTAAAAAACAAATGGAATGTTTTTCTACTCAAATTTAACGTTTGAACTGACTATAGTTAAGGCTGAATAAGCCGTTCATTTGATGGTTTTTTATTTTATTGTTATGTTTATGGCATTATAATTGCTTTTTTTAAATTTATAGTTTAATTATTTATACAATAAATTAAAGGACATTTTAGATGGCAACTGATGCAGCAAAACCAGCATTGCTTTTTAGCTCTGCAATTGAAATATATAATGCAAACAAAGCATTTTCGAACATTGATACATCAACTATTACGGGTATTCCCGCAAATCCAGTTACTGAAAATTTGTTGAGTCCATTAGGTTCGGATAATATTTATGCAAAAAATTTATCGGATACTTTTAGCGCATTAGAACTGGATAAAAATCAATTACTTCGAGTGATAATTATGCAAAGTATCAAATCGGTTTTAAAACAAATTCGCAAGCAAGTATAAAGGCAAGTGTCAGTGTTTCTGAGCTCACGAAAGTAGCAAAAAAATTGACTTTGGTACAGGTAATGACAATGTTCAGGAAAAAATTAATTACATCAATGAATATGGTGATAAATTACTTGTCAATCATCAATATAAAACAGTCACCTCGTTTGCGAAATTAGATCATTCACTAAAACTTCATTCATGTATTTCAGATGAACTTTCACAAGTTTTTTCGGCTGAAAGTGGTTCAAAAGCAATCCGCTCAACATTCAGTACCTCTTTTCAATCTACGTATAATTTTAATGTTAAAAATAATACGGGTACGACAAAAGATAATACAAAACAGACGTTTCACTTCAAATCACCCGAAATTAAAATAGATTCATCTATAGTCAACTCAACAACATCAACAGATGACAATGCAACGTTTATTGCTTCAACGCAAACGAAAAATATTACGTATGCCAAGATAGATAAAAATCCTGAAAATGCTTACAAGCTACATTATGAAGTTACCCATAGCACGATCGATGATAATACAATTACCACATTAAAGTTATTTACGTTTTCTGATAGTGGTATTGCTATAGAAGCTAAGGGCGTCATTGATGGTGATTCTGTTTCAAAGGGCGCTTTAAAAGTTGACACAGCATTTTTTACGCTGAAAACGAATTCACCATCTGCTAAAGAGTTATTAGATTTAAATACAGATGGTTATGGCGATAAATCTCAATTAGATGGATTGTTCAGCTCAACAAATGAATTCAAAGGCACTGATCATGATGACAATATTGTGATAAAAGCGGTAAAGCCCATCGGCGCTACCACACGTGATCCTGGTGAAATTGTTGAGCTAAAAGTCGATGCAGGAGATGGGGATGACATCATTGTCGCTAGTAAAAGTGGTGGCAATACGATAACAGGCGGTGATGGTAAAGATACTTTTGTCATTGGCAATAGCTGTTCAGGTTCAATTATTATTAAAAGCTCAACTGAAACTCGGGATGCTTCGGGAATTAAAATCACCTATAGTGCAGAAATGCAAGGTAGTGACACGATTACAGATTTTAATTCACAAGTTGATAGGTTATCGTTAGGGAAGGTGGCAAATAAAGCTAATTATGCTGAAGGTACTGAATCAGTTGAGGATTTTTCAGCCGCACTGACCGCAGCGACCGTGTTATTAAAATCAATGCGCACAAGCGGTGAGCGATTTGCCTTCGAATTCGATTCTACGAATGGTTATTTATTTGATGATGTCAATGGGGATGGTATAGCAGATCAAGTCATTGTTTTAACAGGCATTGATAATGAGGGTATTGCTGCCTCGGATATTACGATTTAAATATGAATTTTCCACGTTGATCCCTTTGATAAAAAAAAATAGATAAAAAATGTCGTTAATCCCCTATATGGG
>Ga0209033_1001213_pt1 | contig 14971 bp, 16 predicted proteins | sample LauGreFa1BDMLBDN_2_FD_188218 | JGI IMG/M metagenome (GOLD analysis project Ga0209033, IMG submission 188218) | Freshwater lake microbial communities from Lake Michigan, USA - Fa13.BD.MLB.DN (SPAdes) (version 2) | ecosystem: Environmental > Aquatic > Freshwater > Lake | place: Lake Michigan, USA...
CGACCTTTCCGCCCCCGGCACTGTAAATGTGGGGATGAGTTTTGTGCTGGGGCAGATTTAGTCAGCGAATTTGCTGGCGAAGCCGATGCGAATAATGGAAGGAAAAACGCGCTCGACCGTGGCGTACAGCGTTCCTACCACTCGATCCAGTTCTGGTTCATCAACCAGACGCAATGGCAATTCGCCGCGCAAGAAGATTGCATCTTCGACGCCGATAGAAAAATGAGCACCGACTAAGGATTCATTTCGGCGCAAGACATGTTCATACAGTGCTTCGGCGTTTTCTTCGGGCGCGGGCATTACATACGTTTCATATCGCAAAGTGCGCTGACCCAATGTGAGCCACACAGTCGTGAACTCTTTTTCTTCACCACGCAAACGCACATACCAACGGTGATGATTTTCTTGGTCTTTGTCGACTGCAGCAATTGCCTCGTTGCGGTCCTTCATGGCAAAAAGCCATTCAGTAATTCGTCGTTCTAAAACGGCCACATCGGAGTTACTGAATAATTCGCTCATGTGTTACTTGCACACCACGCGATCACGAGAAGTGATGTCTGTGTATGCGCGACGAAGTCGAGCAGCAGCAAAACTCCAGGTGTAGCCCTTTGCTCGTTCTGCAGCATCGTGCGACATTCGTGCAGACAATGCAGGGTCATCCAAGATATTTGCAATATGACGAGCGAAAATTTCAGGCTGACGATCTGGAACTAAAAAACCAGTTCGTCCGTGCTCGACAATCGTGAGCAAGCCGCCTACTGCATTTGCAACAACAGGTGTTCCGCACGCTGCTGCCTCTAATGCAACAAGTCCAAAACTCTCACTACGGCTTGGTACAAGAACAACGTCTGCAGCGCGATAGTACGTAGACAAAATGTGGTGTGCTTGAGGGGCAACAAAGCGGACTTGATTTTCCACCTTAAGTTCTTGCATCAACGAATGAACATGGGCAATTTCTGTTTCACCTTCGGTACCACTAGCGCCACCAACAATGAGGAGTGTTGCATCTGGCCTGTTCAGTTCAGCAAGTGATCGCACCGCAACATCGGCACCTTTCAGGGGCTGAATACGTCCGACAAACAACAACACTGGTCCGTCACCCAACTCAAGAGCTTTGCGTGCACCGCGTTTGTCGCCTGGTGCAAAAAATGCATGCTCTACGCCGGGCGCAACAATTTCAGTCGTGCCAGGAGGGTTGCCATACAGCTCGATGAACTGGCGCTCTTCCTCGGTACAACTCACACAGATCACATCAGAACAGCCAATGACATCTGTTTCAGCCTGTTCGCGCAATTCAGATTCAGGGTCGCCACCCAGTGCCTTCACACGCGCAAACGTGTGAAACGTACTGACCAGGGGAACGTTGAGTTCGTGCTTCAGAGTGTGGCCACTTAAACCACTGAGCCAATAATTGGCATGAATCACATCTGTGCCGCCATTGGCATTGATGTGGCGAAGAACACCGTCGGTGAACTCAGGAACTACAGAAAGCAGGTCACCTTTGGGCATGTCCACTGCACCGGCGGGAATATGAACAACTTTATGATTTGGCTCGACGTTGATTTCTGTCGGCAAGTCATCGCGCCATGCACGTGTATAAGTAGTGCAATCCACTCCAGCATGAGCAAGTGCCGATACAAGTTCGCGTACGTAGACATTCATTCCGCCACCATCGCCAATACCTGGCTGAGCCAATGGAGAGGTGTGAAGAGAGAGAACTGCTACACGACGCATGAGATAGTCAACCTATCTAAAGGTGTTCTGATTCCCCTACTGGGGGTCGGCAACGGTCGCAGTGGTTTCCTGGCTACCCACGAAAGAGCGATAAACCGACAACAGGCTCTGCTTTTGCTCGGGCGTGAGACGCTCATCATTGTTGATGGCTTCAGGAACGCTGCTCGTCTCGGGTGGTGTCCCATCCAAAATTCCAGCGCGCACATACAAAGTCTCTGCGGAAATCTCTAAGGCGCGCGCAATCTGCTGCAAGATGTCGGCGGATGGTCGACGAATACCACGTTCAATTTGAGACAGATACGGATTTGAGACACCAGCAGACCGCGCAAGGTCGCGAATACTTTGCTGTGCATTTTCGCGCTGTTGGCGAATGAACTCGCCGACGTCGTGCAGTTTTTCAGAAGGACGAATTGCCATTACTTGTCTTTCACCACTGAACCAGCGCCACTAGCCCGAACGCTGGCGACAAGTGCTGCGGTTAACGCATCGATTTTCTCGAATAGATCATGGCGCAGTTGAGAACATGATTTTTCAAACATGCTGAGAGCACCAGCAAGTTCAGATAGCGACTTGGAATCCAAATTCTCTAGTGATTCAAATTCATAGTGTTCGCATAATTCATCTAGTTCCTTCACTAACGGATGATCTGCAGGAATGTTTGTTTCGCGTGGAGGTCGAGCGCTGCCACCACCATGTTGTTGACCAAATACATCGGCAAGTCGATCAGCAAGCGAACCTACTGGCGTTTCGGTTCCGGTGGCACGACGACGTTCTTCGTCTTGCACTAGATCAAGACGTCCTTGCGCTAGTCGGCGAACAAAAGAAATTGCGTCTTCTTCAGCCTGTAACGCATTGCGTTGGGCGCGAATCTCTGCAACGGACTGTGGTGGTTCAGTTGCCATTAGATTCCTCCCGAGACAGGCGGCAATACCGCTACCTCATCTTTATCGCTCACGAGGTGGTCGCGTGGCACTTCTTCGCCATTCACCCATACTTTGCTCATAGAAATCACGCGACCAAGGCCCTCGCCGAAGGTGGCAACAGCGCTTTCCAACACATCGGCCACTGTTGCGCCTGCAATTTCGGCCTGGCCAACACCCGCTGCTTCTCTCGCCTGAGCAAAAAATCGAACAACAGCCACAATGGGCATCGTATCGGCGTGGTGCTATCGGATTTCAATACCTGGTGTCTCGCCAGTGAAATGACCTATCTGTGTCCACTGATCTGTCGAGCACAATGCCTTAGCAATCTCGGGTGTAACTGCTGCAAGGAGTCCACCGGAAGTCTGCGGATCCATGCATATCGCCACATACGAATCATCTGCTGTTGTGGTCAATCGATCTGCAACGTAAGCACGATTACGTGGATCGCCTCCCGTGCGATGACCAGATGCAGCAATCTCGTGCGCACCTTCATATAGAGGTAGCGATGAACTATCGATAATGAGGCGCGCCCCAGACCTATCGGACATTTCCCATCCGTGACCAGCAAGTCCGTACCCGGTGACATCAGTGACTGCGTGAACACTGTCTTGATGTTCTCTCAACTGTTCTGCCGCCACCCGATTCAAAGTACGCATTCCCGCAATGGCAGATTTCTTTTGTTCCGCTGTGCCGGCTGCAGTCACAAGACCAGTTCCTAGTGGTTTCGACAAAATTGCAATGTCTCCAGGCAACGCTCCGCTCTTGCGGAAAATGTGTCGCGGGTCTACAACGCCCTGTACCGCTAAACCAAAAATTGGTTCCGGATTGCGAATGGTATGACCGCCAGCAATGGTGCCGCCTGCATTACGCACTGTTTCCGATGCTGCAGCAAAAATTGACGCAATCACATCGCGTGGCAACTCTTCGGGGAACGCTGCAATGTTTACAGCCAACACCACACGACCACCCATTGCGAAAACATCACTACATGCATTGGCCGCCGCTATCGCACCAAAGTCAGACGGGTCATCCACAAGTGGTGGGAAAAAATCGGTTGTGCTCACCAAGGCAACTTCGGGCGTGAGTTGATACACCGCAGCATCATCAAACGGCGCGAGCCCAACAAGTAGAGACGAATCAAAACTTTCGGGCAGATCGCTCACCAAATCTGAAAGGAGCGATGCTCCCCATTTGGCAGCGCACCCACCACACGAAGTCCATTCCGTCAACTTGATTGGGCTCTCGTTGTTCTTCACAGTTCGCAAACTACTAGGTTGACAATCGTGAGCAACCAGCAAGTGCACCCCCCGTCTGTCGACGTCATTGCACGTGAATTGGCCAAGTCGTTCACATTGCCCCATGCCGTACTTGTTCATTGCGCTCGTGAGGCAGTGCGTGATGCCCCACAAGATGCTCAAGGTGCGGCGTACGACAACGCTTTGTATTTCTCTCAATCGTTGCTCACCACAGTGGTGAACGGCACTGGCGTGTTGCTTCATACGAATCTGGGGCGCGCTCCACTTGCGATGACCGACTCACACAGACCAACGAATCTTGAATTCAATCTTGCAAATGGAGAACGAGGTTCGCGACATACGGCAGTCTCGGAATTACTTGGACAACTTCTGAATGTTGAAGATGCCATCGTCGTGAATAACAATGCTGCAGCTGTCATGTTGGTACTTGCTGCACTTGCAGAGGGCCGCGACGTGGCAGTGTCACGAGGTGAAAGCGTTGAGATTGGCGGCGGCTTTCGAATACCCGATGTCATGGAACAATCCGGTGCGCGTCTTGTTGATGTTGGCACAACAAACCGCACTCGTCTCCGTGATTACGAACGTGCCATTGATTCGCGCAAGAACGACATTGCGTTATTGCTGAAAGTGCATCCTTCAAATTTTTCTATTGAAGGTTTCACAGAACAAACAAGTATCTCCGAACTTGCCACGCTTGAAGTTCCTGTTGTTGCCGATATTGGTTCCGGCCTCTTAGACAACACCGCACCTTGGTTGCAGGGATACCTTGACAAGGTTCCATCATGGATTGCACAAGAACCTGCTGCACGACAAGCAATCGCCGACGGTGCAGACGTCATTACGTTTAGCGGCGACAAACTTCTTGGCGGTCCACAATGCGGAGTGATTGCCGGTCGTGCAGATCTGGTGGCGCAATGTGCTGCGCATCCACTCATGCGTGCCCTGCGACCCGGTGGACACACACTTCTGGCATTACAAAATGTGTTGCTCTCGTACAGTGCGCGCACAGTGTGTACACAGATTCCATTCTGGTCAATGGCCACAACGCCAGTTCAAGAATTGGCTACACGAGCAGAGCGCATCATCGCTGCAACTGGGGTCGGTACAAGTGTTGCGTTGGATTCACTCATCGGTGCCGGCTCGGCACCAGGAAGCACCATCGAATCACATGGAATCTCATTGGCTGGCGACCAACGCGCAAAACTGCGGCACCATGCAACGCCCGTGATTGCTCGCACAGTAGCGAACACCACATATATAGATCTACGAAGCGTGCACCCCGATGATGACTCCATCATCATTGATGCTGTGAACTCTTTGAAATAACTCATGGCAGTCATTGCAACCGCTGGACACGTCGACCACGGCAAGTCTTCTCTTGTTCTTGCATTAACTGGGACAGACCCAGACCGCCTTGCCGAAGAAAAACGCAAAGGCATGACGATCGACCTTGGTTTTGCACATTGCGTGACACCCAACGGAACATCTTTGAGTTTTGTGGATGTTCCTGGTCATGCTGATTTCATTCGCACAATGATCGCTGGCGTCAGCGGAGTTGACATTGCAATGCTCATTGTCGATGCTCACGAAGGCTGGATGCCACAAACGCAAGAACACCTCGATGTATTACAACTGCTCAACATACGTACAGGGGTCGTTGTCATTACCAAAAGCGACAAAGCGACCGAGATTGAGTTGACCGAACTAAAAGAAGATATTCGTCAGCGGCTGACAGATAGTTCCATTCATTGGACCAACATCATGAGCACATCCGTAGTCACACAAAAAGGATTGCCAGAACTACTGCAGCATCTCTCATCTCTTCTTGAAAACGAAGAACCACCTGCACATGCAAGACCAACGCGTTTGTTTATTGATCGCGTGTTCACTATTCGCGGGTCGGGAACCGTGGTCACGGGAACTCTTGAAGGTGCATCTGTCAGTGTTGGTGACGTGCTGCACGTTGCGCGCACTAGCCAAGAGGTACGCGTGAGAGAGGTACAAACTCTTGATTCATCTGTCCAAACATGCGAGCCACGTTCGCGATGTGCGCTGAACATTGTGGGCGTCGACGGCTCAGACCTTCACCGCGGCGATGCGCTAATACAGCAGCAGGCATATCTCATGACATCAGTTGTTGATGTGCGCTTTACTGCTGTTCCAACACTCAAACGCCCAATGACTCACCGCGGAAGTTTTACATTGCACATCGGCACCACCATGCAGAGCGCCACTGTGCGAATTGCTCACACCTCTTCTATTAGTCCCGGAGAAACTGGCACCATTCGATTGCGTTTCTCACAGCCACTTCCGTTGGCAATTCATGACCATGTTGTTCTGCGCGATACAGGAATAGACCAAACCGTCGGCGGTGGGCACATCATTAATCTCGACCCACAAGGGCCAGTGCGTTTTGCACATTCAGATGCAACGCCCGAAGACATCCTTCAGCAACGTGGCTTTCTTCCCATTACTCAGGCACGACTACTAACTGGACAAGATCTGCAACCCACAATTGGTGCGTGGTACGCATTGCCTGCCGATTACAACGAGACTGTTCAGCAACTGAATAATCGACTTGAAAATGAATTGTCCATCACGATGACAGATCTTGCTGCATATGAACAAGACATCGTGAGAACACTGAATGATGTTGTTGTTCACAACGGTGTGGCGTCGCGAGCAAAACAAGATCCACTACTTGATCACGTGTATGTTGCCGATTTTCAACAAGCAGGTTTACTTACACCAGACACCACAACACTTGATCGAAATATTATTCGCCAGTTAGTGCAACGAAACGTTTTATTCGAACACGACAACATTGCTTTTCATGTAGACACATTGAACGACGTGCGCCCTCAGCTAGCAGCTTTATGGCAGACACACCCAGACGGTTTCACTATGGCTCAACTTCGCGATGCACTGGGTATTACCCGTAAGCATGCTGTACCCCTTGCTACTTGTCTCGACAAAGTAGGTCTCACCAAACGCAATGGTGATGTGCGCTTGCCGGGACATGCCTGGTGATGGCGGAGGCGGACGCCGAAGTCTCTAAATGAACATCCATAAGATTTGATCTTCTGTTTGATGCCATTTCTCAACGCAAATTCGTCATTTTCAACTATCCGAGCAGGAGTGCGGCTTTAGGCTGCCTTCATTAGATGTGCCGGGAACGGTCTCCCAGAGGAAGCAAGCACTCTGGCCTCCCATTGAGATCTGATAGATATCTAAGCCTTCGCCGTTCGGGTCCCACGTTACCTTAATACCGTAAGAGACCAGAGACTCGTTCAACCTTCCGAAGCTGTCGTTGTGCTCGCGAGAGGACAACGGAAAAGCAGCGACCTTCTCTGTGGCTGCTACCACTTGGTTGAGTTGCTCTTCTGGAGTGCCAGTGAGCTTCATCTGTGGGACAGAAAACTGTTTCGCTTTCACCGTAAACAGTTTTGAAGAATGTAGAACTTTTCCGGTGTTTTTAGGTTTCACCGACACAGACAGACGACACTTACCGGCGCGCTTAAACGACAACACACCCTTACGCAGCGAACACACACCTGTCGCGCGGTAGGTGCGAGTGCCTTTGATCTTTGACGACACAAGTTTTGATGCTTTCAACGTGGCACCAACGGTCAGTGTGCGTTTAGACCATGTGAAGGGCTGAGATGACACAGACGGCGAAGCAACAATCGTTGTCGACGTTGATATTTCTGCTGCCTGCAAAGGCCCACCCACAGAGACTGTGGCAACACTTGCCATAACAACTACACACAGCAATACACGCATACTTTTCATACCCCAGACTGACGGATACACCAATTCACCAGCAGGGCAGTGTTCATTCCAATCTCCCCCCTTGCTACTTGTCTCGACAAAGTAGGTCTCACCAAACGCAATGGTGATGTGCGCTTGCCGGGACATGCCTGGTGATGGCGGAGGCGGACGGGAATCGAACCCGCCGAACGGGGTTCGCCCGTTCCGTCTGTTTTGAAGACAGCGAAGCCCACCAGGTACTCAAACGCCTCCGCTGTCAGAGTAGCGTTCGGCCATGAGTTCTGTAGCGCCGGTACTTCCAGATGGATTGGTTGTCATTGTGAAACGCGAATGTGCCACCTGCCAAATGGTGGAACCCGTTCTTGCTCACATTGCTTCTGCTAGCAATTCACTGACGGTGTACACCCAAGATGATCCAACCTTTCCATCTTCTGTCTCACCTATTCATGACGAAGATTTGTCTGTCTCGTGGCATCACGACATCGACACCGTTCCCACACTGATCAAAGTGGTCAATGGCAAAGAAGTGGAACGAACATTTGGTTGGAAAGCAACTGATTGGCAACGTATCACCGGTATTGCCGACTTAGGTGCTGACTTACCAGCCATGCGACCTGGTTGTGGTTCCATGAGTGTCGACCCAGACATCGTTGACAAGTTGCGCGCAAAGTTCACTGACTCTCCGGTCATTGCACGCACCGTTGAATTTTCTGCAGCAGAAGATGAGTTTGAAGCCATGTATGCGCGCGGATGGACAGACGGTTTGCCAGTCATCCCGCCAACACGCGAACGCGTGTTGCGCATGCTCACCGGTACAACACGCCACCCACAAGACGTCATTGCAATTGCGCCACCAGACCTTGTGGAGCTCACTGTTGAAAAAATCGCAATCAATGCGGTGATGGCCGGTTGCCTTCCCGAGTACATGCCGTGGGTAATCGCAGCTCTTGAAGCAGTGTGCAACGACCAATTCAATATGCACGGAGTGTTGGCCACCACCATGCCTGTTGGCCCCGTCATCATCTGCAACGGCCCAGGTACTCGCGCCATCGGAATGAACTCTGGCATCAACGCATTTGGTCAAGGCAATCGTGCGAACAACACCATTGGTCGTGCCGTGCAACTCACGATTCGCAATGTGGGTGGTGGCCGCCCCGGTGAAGTCGACCGTGCAACACATGGCAACCCAGGAAAAATCTCATTCTGTTTTGCTGAAGACGAAGAAGGTTCGCCATTTACTTCGTTAGCCACAGAACGTGGAGTTCCGCTAGGCCAAAATGCAGTCACCGTGTTTGCTGGCGAGGGACCACGATGTGTTGTCGACCAACTTGCACGCACACCAGAAGAACTCACCAATTCGCTCGTTGCTTCACTGCAAACTGTGCATCACCCGAAATTGGTCATTGGCTTCGACGCAATTTTGACAATCAGCCCAGACCACGGCCGCGTGTATGCAGAGGCAGGATGGGATCGCGAGCGACTCATCGCCGAGATCACCGAACGTTCTCTTACGCATGGCAGTGAACTTGTTCGCGGCGCGCGCGATATGGCAGAGGGTATTCCTCCCCACCTGAAAGACGCCACACTTCCTAAATTCCGCCCAGGTGGAGTGCTCCTTACTTATGCCGGCGGTGGTGCAGGTTTGTTTTCATCCATTGTTGCTGGATGGGCAAATGGTGCAATCGGCTCGGACCCCGTCACTCGTATCGTCGGCTCGTGACATACTGATACCCATGGCAACTGGCATCACCATTCTCGATCCAACCAATGAGTCGACGCCTGCCGTACGACAATTGCTTGCTCGTCCTGCCAGCGTGAAAGGCCTCACAGTCGGATTGCTCGACATTTCAAAGCCACGCGGCAATGTCTTTTTGAACCGCATCGAAGAATTGCTCACGGAGCGCGGAGCCAAAGTACTTCGTTTTTCTAAACCAACGTTTACAAAACCTGCGCCAGTTGACTTGCGGCAAGAAATTGCTACGCAATGCAACTTGGTCATTGAAGCATTAGCCGATTGAGGCAGTTGCACGTCATGCAGTGTGCATGACATTTCAGATTTAGAACTTCGTGGAGTTCCTGGTGTGTTTGTGGCCACCGAGGAATTCATTTCAGCCGGCGCTGCCCAATCTGTTGCTCTTGGCATGCCTTCGATGAAGCGCGTCTACACCACGCACCCTGTGCAAGACCGAACAGATGAAGAGATGATTGCAATGGCAGACCAGTTCTTTCTGGAAATCCTTGCCTGCATCACTTCTGGCGACTGACAACAGTTCTTCGACTGACCTGTACCGAAGTATCCTCGAAGGGTGACTCCTCCCACCAAGATCTTGATGCTTCGCCATGGGCAAAGCGAATGGAACGCTCTTGGTCGCTGGCAGGGTCAGGCAGATATTGAACTCACCGATCTCGGATACGAACAAGCGCGACGTGCTGCACAGAAGCTCGGCATGTTCGACGCCATCGCATCAAGCGACCTGCGACGCTCACGCATTACTGCCACGTACATCGCTGAGGGTCTTGGCATTGGCTTGCTAGATGCCGACCCACGATTCCGTGAAACTGATGTTGGTGAATGGCAAGGTCTCACCCATGACCAAATTGAACGCGATTGGCCGGGTTACCTAGAAGCACACAATCGTCCACCTGGTTTTGAATCAGATATTTCTATCGTCACGCGCGTCACTGCCGCACTTGTCGACCTTGCCGAACAATTCCCCGGTGGCGAAGTGTTAGTGGTTGCACATGCCGGCGTCATTCGTGTCATGCGTCGTTCACATCGCGTAGGAGATAGCCGCATACCAAACCTTGGCGGTTGTGAGTTCATCGTGCGACCAGATGCAACTGAAGTCATCACCGTTGGTGATGTTGTTGAGTTATTCGAACACGGCGAAATCGGCGAAGAGCTCTAACTAGATGTTTTCTCGCTACATAGACAACACATACGCACCAGTTGTTCGCAAGAATTTAGACAGGCTCATCTGGGGTCGCCTCTTTTCAAATGCGTGCTATCGCTTCGCCCCACCATTTATTGCAGTAATCGCTCGTGGTTTAGATGTGAGCGTCGCGCAAATGGGCGTTGCACTCATGATTGGTGAATTTGCCGGACTTGGTTCACCCATTCTTGGACGCATTGTTGACAAAGGAAACCGTGTTGTCTCGATGACAGTCGGAATGATTGGCATCACGCTTGCAGTTGTTGGTGCTGCTACTTCCACCACATTGGTGCAGTTCGCAATCTCAATGTTTGTCATGAGTGGTTCTAAAGTTTTGTTCGACACTTCACTGATTATTTGGGTGAACGACCATGTTCCCTATGAACGACGTGGGCGCATCGTTGGAGTGATTGAAACGTCATGGGCACTGTCGCTATTTATTGGTGTGGCCGCTATGGGTGTTGCCACTGCAGTTTTCTCGTGGCGCGCAGGTTTTGCAGTGGGTGCCATCTCAATGGCTATCTCGGCGTCATTTATTCTCAGTGCGCTACCGCGACACGAAGCACATGCCCCCGTTTCAGATGCAGTCCGAGGCACTATCCCGCGCAGTGGCTATTTGGTTTTTGTTCTTTCGTTCTGCCTTATGGGTGCCAGCCAATGCATCAGCATCACATTCGGCCCATGGTTTGAAGATGAATTCGGATTCTCCAGTGCTGGCCTCATTGCCGTCATCATCGCGCTCGGCGTCTTCGAATTGGTATCGAGCGTGGGAAGTGCACGAGTTACCGACTCGTGGGGTAAAGAAACAAGTGTTCGACGCGGAGCAGTCTTGATGGTTGTCGCAACAATCGTGATGGCCACATGCACTCAACTTTCATTTATTGCAGTACCCATGCTCATCATCTTCATATTGGGTTTTGAATTTGCCATAGTGAGTATGTTGCCATTGGCAGCAAACATTGTTCCCACAAGTGGCGGCATAGGTCTTGGTCTCACAGTTGGCGCAGGCACATGCGGCCGCGCAATCTTCAGCACTGTTGCAACGTCTTTGTATGACTCAGTTGGGCCAATCGCGCCAGCACTTGCAGCGGCAGGTCTTTCCGGCGTGGCTGCGCTACTCGTAACTATTTACGCGCGCTCTGATCGATAACCATTTGTGATTGGCATACGCCGATCTTTGCCAAACGCTTTCGTTGACACTCGCACACCCGGCGCACATTGACGACGTTTGTATTCATTCACATCAACAAGTCGAGCAATGCGCGAAACAACAGCCTCATTGAAACCAAGTTTCACAATTTCAGGAACAGTTAGATCGTCGTCAATGTAATGACGCAAGATGGGGTCGAGTTCTTCGTATGGCGGAAGACTCTGATCATCGCGCTGATCAGGACGTAATTCCGCCGACGGTGGTTTCGTAATAACTGTCTCAGGAATTATCTCGCGGCCGGCGCGCTCATTGATGCGGCGGCATAGCGCAAAGACTTGTGTTTTGAACACGTCCTTAATAACGGCATACCCACCGGCAGAATCGCCATAGATAGTGAAATACCCAACGGCCATCTCGCTCTTATTGCCAGTGGTGAGAACCATCCATCCGAACTTATTACTCAATGCCATCAGTGACATTCCACGACAACGGCTTTGCAGGTTCTCTTCGGTGAGGTCGGGATCTTTGCCAGTAAATGAAGGCGCAAGCATCTCGAGATACGCAGTGAATGCGGGTTCAATGGAGATAACGCGATGATCAATACCAAGAGCCGTTGCTAATTTCTCTGCGTCATCAAGCGAACCTTGACTTGAGTAGCGAGAAGGCATTGCAACACCATGCACATGGTCTGCACCCAATGCATCGACGGCGATTGCCGCAACGATAGAAGAGTCGATACCGCCAGAAAGTCCGATGACAACATCGGTGAAACCGTTCTTGCGCACATAGTCGCGTGTTCCAACAACGAGCGCTTCGTACACGCGATCTAAGTCTGATTCGAAAGCAACAATTTCGCCGAGTGCAACTGAGCCATCGCTTGCAATATCAACTATGGCGAAATCTGAATCAAATGACTTCAAGCGAGTGACGATGTCGCCGTTGGCGCTCACGACAACACTAGAACCATCGAATACCAGTTCGTCTTGTGCACCGACTTGATTGACATACACAATCGCGCTCTTTGTTTCGCGCGCACGCTCCATCAGCATGGTTTCACGCTGTGAGTTCTTCCCCTCATGAAATGGAGACGCATTTGCATTCAACAAAATACGAGCACCTTGTCCTGCTTGTGCGGCAACGGGACCATCGGAATACCAAATGTCTTCACAAATAGAAATACCAACTGTTACGCCGTGCACCGTGAATAATCCGGCAGCCATGCCATCGTTCGTATCGGGACCAGGTTCGAAGTAACGATCTTCATCGAACACTGCATAGTTCGGTAACAACTGTTTGCGATACACACCCTGAATGCCACCATTGCGACACAATGCAACGGCGTTGTATAAGTGTCCACCTTCGGCGTGAACAAAACCCACGATGGCAGCACAATCACCCGTGTAGCTCGCGATGCGTTCCACAGCTAATTGGTTGTGACGCACGAATGCTTTTTTCAACAACAAGTCTTCAGGTGGGTACCCCGTGACTGCCAATTCGGGATACACAATCACCTGACAGCCAGCCGCGTCAGCCTTGGCATAGTCAGCTTGAATCTTGCTTTCGTTCCCGGGCAGGTCGCCCACGATCGGGTTTATTTGGGACAACGCCACCCGGAGGCCCTTCGGCGAGGTGGCTGGTCCGGTTGTACTCACATCGTCAGACTAACCACAGACCCCGTAAAGCCCAATATCTATAAGGCTTACCGAACAAAAGGGCTGCCCCTTGGCCCCGTTTCACACAGCGTTCACATTTGGGCAATGGAAGAGAAACGGCGAGGTGACATCCTGTAATGAGTAAACGGGAGTTATCCCTCGAAGTAAAGGACACCACAGTGCCCATTCAGGCTGAATACATCTGGATTGACGGAACGTCACCAACACCATTGCTCCGCTCCAAGACCAAAGTCATTCCCGACTTTGCCGGATCAATTGCTGACATACCAATGGACGAATGGGGCTTTGACGGCTCATCCACAGAGCAAGCTTCAGGCGATTCGTCTGACTGCATCTTGCGTCCTGTGTTCCAGTGTCCAGACCCGATCCGTGGTGGAAAGAATGTTCTCGTCATGTGTGACGTGTTGCTTGCAAAAGATGCATCACCACACCCAACAAACACTCGTGCAACTTTGGCAGCAGTATCAGCAAAATATGCCGACCAAGAAATGTGGTACGGCATTGAGCAGGAATACACAATGCTTCGTCTCGACGGCAGCCCATATGGTTTCCCCGTAGGTGGTTTCCCTAAGCCACAAGGTCCGTACTACTGCGGCGTTGGCGCAGGACGCGTTGTTGGTCGTGAGATCATCGAAGAGCACACACAGGCTTGCATCGACGCTGGCCTTCTTATCTCCGGAACAAACGCCGAAGTAATGCCTGGTCAATGGGAATTCCAAATCGGACCTGGCGATGCACTCACAGTGTCTGACCACATGCATGTTGCACGTTGGTTGTTGCACCGCATCGCAGAGGACTACGACGTGGTCATCTCATTCGATGCAAAGCCAATGAAGGGCGACTGGAACGGTGCAGGAGCACACACCAACTTCTCTACTAAGGCAATGCGTGAGGGCTACCCAGCCATCATCGAAGCGTGCGAGAAGCTCGGTACTCGTGTTCTTGAGCACGTAGAAAACTACGGCGACGACATTCAGAGTCGCCTCACTGGCAAGCACGAAACCGCACCATGGAACAAGTACTCCTACGGAGTGTCAAACCGTGGCGCATCAGTTCGTATCCCATGGCAGGTTGCTCGCGACCAGAAGGGTTACGCCGAAGACCGCCGTCCGAACGCAAACGTGGACCCATACACCGTCACTCGTCTCATCCTCGAGACTGTTTGCGGCTAAGCGTCACACACCATATTTATTGGGAACGGGGGGCTTCATGCCCCTCGTTTTCATTTTCAGGTAGCCCTATGACCCGCCTCACGGCAGACTGATGAGATGAGCGACATGCTGGATCAACACCGCGACTATGTATTGCGCACTGTCGAAGAACGAGGAGTGCGCTTAGTGCGCCTCTGGTTTACCGACGTACTCGGCACGCTCAAGAGCTTTGCAATCAGCCCGGCCGAACTGGAAAACGCACTTGCCGACGGCATGACTTTCGATGGTTCGTCAATCGACGGCTATTCACGTGTGCAAGAAGCAGACGTTCTCGCTGTTCCCGATCCAAATACTTTTGAAGTGTTGCCGTGGGTGGATAG
>Ga0209033_1001236_pt1 | contig 14860 bp, 12 predicted proteins | sample LauGreFa1BDMLBDN_2_FD_188218 | JGI IMG/M metagenome (GOLD analysis project Ga0209033, IMG submission 188218) | Freshwater lake microbial communities from Lake Michigan, USA - Fa13.BD.MLB.DN (SPAdes) (version 2) | ecosystem: Environmental > Aquatic > Freshwater > Lake | place: Lake Michigan, USA...
GGCCAAGATAAATGCAATTGGCCACCACACACGATTGATGGCACTCGCAGCAGACTGAGCGCTGTGCGCGGTTCCACGGAGAGAGATGCGGAAACTCTCATCGCGCAATTGTGGAAACCTCCGCAACTTCTGTGCAGTTGACGCCGAAGCCACAATTGCCACTCCAAGTGCAATGAATGGCATGCCGAGAAGCACCAGCAGCCATGTTGATGCTTGCCAGACATTGAATTTTGCTGGCGCAAGTTTTCCCGTGTGACGTTTTGCAAGCGCAGCCGCCGATGCCCCATACGACACGCGCTGCAGCAAAAACTTTTGCAACGACGTGCGAGGCAAGTGCGAACACTCAGCTTGAGGTTGGTAGCGACAGCGCCAGCCTGCATCGTTCAAGCGCCACACCATGTCGACGTCTTCGCCAGATCGAAGCGATTCATCAAAGCCAGTAATAGACCGCAGTGCCGTAGTTCTGCACAACCACATTGCCGATGGCACGTAGCCGACGCGCGTTCCGGCGCATACACGAGCTTCGGTTTCGCCCATGTCGAGCACGCTGGCAGCGACTTCGTACTCTCCAATGAAGTTTGTCGAAACATGTGACTTCACGCGAGGTGCAACGAGGGCGACAGTAGCGTCTGCAAAATAGGGCAGGAGTTGTGAAATAGTGCGGTCGGTTATCGATACATCAACATCAATGCAGGCAATGAATTCGGTATCAACTGTGGCTATGCCCGCATTGCGAGCGGCGGCGGGGCCACTGTTCGTTTCAAGACGGATTACCCGCGCCGCACCAAGATCGGGAAGCGCATGAGGCGAACAGTCATCGATAACAACAACACTGTGAAGTGCAGAGCACGAATCGACTAACGACTTAAGCGCGGCCGCATCTTGTGTCGTGCGAATGTAGGCAGGAACAACTGCGGTAACGGTGTTCAGCGCAAAGCGTGCAGAATCTGCTGCGCTTGGAATGGGGTGAATAGCGCCGGCGTTCAGCAATCGATCGGTCAAGACTTCGTGACCCTGCGGCAATGGTTGCGCGCGCTCAATGCATTCGGCAATGGTTTGTCCGGCCTGCGAAAGCGAGAACAACTTCAACGGTGAACCAGCAAGAACAACATTTCCGTTTGCTGGTCGACGCCATGAACTATCCGCGATAAAGCACACACCGCTTGTCATGCAATGGTCCACTGCTCAAAGGTGGTGTGAATGAACGAACGAAGGTCGTTGGTCAATGCTGTAAGCATTTCCTCGCCATGTTCTGCAGTTGCTGTGCTGGCGTTACCAAGAATTCCATTTTCGCTCACAGCTTTGACACCTTGAGTTTGCAGATCATGTTGTAGCTCGCTCATCGGTTGCACATTGCCGATGTCCAATTTGTCAAGGCGAACTGATTGCGGATTGATTGCCAACATGAGTGAGGTCTCTGTATGGCCAGCATGAGCGTCGGCACCTTGAATTCGTGGCCACCAACTGGCGATGTTGCGTTGCTCGGAATGCAACAACGTTGTTGCTCGTTGTACCGCTGCCAAGTTTCCACCGTGACCATGCACCAAGATGACTCCCATCGCCCAGTCACATGACCGAACGAGTTCCACGATCACCGTGGTGAGTGCTTCAGTGCCAATTGACATCGTTCCAGGAAACCCTGCATGTTCGCCGCTTGCGGTAATTGATAGAGGTGGAGCAATTACGACGAAGTTAATGCCGTACGCAGCAGTCGAGCAGAGATGCGTTGCAATTTGTGTGTCGGTGTCTAGCGGTAAGTGCGGACCATGCTGTTCGAAAGAGCCAACGGGAATAACCACGCACGCATTGCGTGGAACTTCGGGCCACGTTGGCGAACTGGGCATGCCTTATTGTGACTTGCGTTTTTTCAAAATGAAACGCGCAAGTTCAATTACACCCGTAACACTGATTGCACAGCCAAACGCAAAGCCAAATGCGAGAGCGTGATTGTCTTCAAATGTCTTGCCACCAATAAATCCCAATAACGATGCATATGTTGACCACACAGCGGCGGCGGCGATAATCCAACCCGTGAACCACTTGCGCTCTTGTTTGGTAATTCCACATGCCAGTGTCAAAATCGTCCGCCCGCCCGGAATGAAACGTGCGGTAATGAGCAACATGCCTCCGCGTTCATGAATTTGGTGAATCACGCTCGCGAGTCGATGTTTGCCCTTCTCTGTTCGTTCATAGCGGCGCGTAATCGGCTCACTTGCTCGGCGTCCGAGAAAGTACGACAGGTGATCACCGATAAATGCTCCGCTAAAGGCGCAAGCCATAACCAAACCGAGCGACAGTGATCCGGACCCAGCGCTCACGCCACCGATGATGACCAGCGTTTCACTGGGCACAATTGGAATGACGGAATCGAGTATCGCGATTACAAGGATGATGACGTAAAACCAATACGAGTCGGAAAAATCCTTAAGCCCATTAAAGAACTCGTTGATGAGCGAAATCATATTGGTGAAAGCGCGGGGAATTTACGCGGCGAGTTCCTCGTTCGCGCGCATGCGTCGAATGTTTGGCAAGTGGCGAATGATGATCATGCCAACGAGTCCAAGTACTGCAGCTATTTGCCACGAGTCGGGTTCTCCGAATCCAACAGTGGCAATGACATACACAGGAACGGCAATGGTGATGATGAGTGAAGCAACTGCTGACTTGCCGGTGAGTTTGCGCAACACAAACCACGACGTGCACAGCACAGCACTCATCGCTGGGTACAGCACGAACATAGTTCCGCCGCCTGTTGCCACGCCCTTGCCACCGTGGAAACCACGAGTGACGGGGAAGGTATGGCCAAGCACTGCTGCGTATGCGCATGCATAAGCGAGGTATGAGACGTTGAGGCCGTCACCGAAGTGATGCGTGAGATAGTACGCAATACCTACAGAGGCAGAACCCTTCAATACATCGGACACAAACACCACCAGGCCGTATTTCCAACCAAGAAGGCGCACGACGTTTGATGTTCCAGGGTTGCCAGAACCTTCCGCAGTTACATCGACGCCGCCGCGCTTAGCAACAATGAGCGCACTTGGAATCGTTCCCAAGAAGTACGACACAATAATTGCGCCTGCGACATAAATCGGCTCAACGCCATTTAGTGAAAAGTCCATTACTTGTTTCCCCCAACCGTTACCGAAACTTTACGCGAATGGTCCATGCTCGGTTTTGGAATGAGAGTCACGGTTGCATTCTTCAGTAGCGATTCGCCTGCGCCTATTACACATTCTGGGTCTGGGCCATCGAGTGGCAAACCAGTAAAGAACTTCGCAGCCATGCAGCCGCCCTGGCATGAGTCGTAGTTGCCGCACGATGTGCAAGCGCCTTCAGACTCTGGTTCTCGAAGTGAGAGAAAGAGATCGCTATTGCGCCATACGTGGGCAAAACCACCTTCTTCATGAACTGAACCTGCCTTGAATTGATCGTGAATCACAAACGGGCAGGCGTACACATCACCAATTGGGTCAATGAGGCACACCACGCGACCAGCGCCACACAAGTTCAATCCAGGAAGTGATTCACCAAATGCATTCAGGTGGAAGAACGAATCACCAGTCAGCACGTTGTCGCCATGTGCAATGAGCCAGTCATAGATCTGTCGCTGTTGCGATTGCGTTGGGTGTAGTTCATTCCATGTGTCTGCACCTCGACCCGCAGGGCGTAAGCGAGTGATTCGCAGTTGTGCGCCGTAGCTGTCGGCAAGTTGTTTGAAGGCATCAAGTTGATCAACATTGTGTCGAGTCATGACAACAGAAATTTTGAACGGCCCAAAGTTTGCATCGCGTAAAAAGTTCATTGCCGCAATTGATGTGTCGAATGAGCCTTCACCACGCACGGCATCATTTGTTGCGCGATCTACACCATCCATACTGATTTGAATATCGAGATAGTTCATGGAAGCAAGTCGCTGCGCATTTTCTGCAGTGATGTACGTGCCGTTGGTCGAGAACTTCACCCCGATGTTGTTGTGTTCGGCGTGTTCAAGAATCTCGAAGAAGTCTTTGCGAATCATTGGCTCGCCACCACCAATGTTGATGTAGAACACCTGCAAGTCGCGCAATTGATCGAGCACGTTCTTTACTTGATCGGTATCGAGTTCGCGTGGGTCGCGGCGGCCACTGCTGGACAAACAATGGATGCACTGCAAGTTGCATGCATAGGTGAGTTCCCATGTCAAACAAATTGGTGCGTCAAGTCCGCCTTTGAGTTGCGTGGATAAGTTACTGACGGACACGAATGATCTCCGATGTCTCAAGTGAACTGAGTGCGCTCACAAATGAATTCCAACGCTCTGGCGCAACATTGTGCGCAACCAAGGTGTCAGCAAGTGTGTCGTGTGCTGCAACATCACGAAGCACTGCAACGACATCTGGGTGTTTCAAAAAAACAAGTTTGCGATTGCCGTAGTGATAAGCAAGTGCGCCGAAGGGTTCCGGGCGGAGTGCAACTTGAGGGTGCAACTCACACGCTGAATCCAGGGTGACGGTCATGCTGAAACGACTGCGATTTAGTACACGCCACACATGCCGTCGATAGAAATTTCCTCAACGAGGAGTTCTTCAACGATGTGCGGAGTGGTGATTGCCGAGGAAACGCTGTCGTGGCTTGCGGTCTGGGCCTGGGCGGTGTCAACGGCTAGTGGTGCTGTGGTGTCCATCACCCCCCACAGTACTCAGGCTGCGGGCTCGGGGTAGCGTCAGCGCCGATGGCTGGGCAACAATAGAGCCAGTATCTCGCCGACGCACCGTGCGCCTGGCGACAGTGACGAGGGGGTCAATGTGAAGACGAAGGCAGCAGTGTTGTGGGAGTTGAATGCTCCTTGGACAATCGAAGAAATTGAACTCGACGCTCCAGGTCCAAACGAAGTGTTGGTCAAGCTTGCCGCTTCCGGCATGTGCCACAGCGATGAGCACTTGGTTACGGGCGACTTGCCATTTGAGTTACCAATCATCGGCGGCCACGAAGGTGCTGGCGTTGTGCAACAAGTTGGATCGAACGTCAGTTGGTTAGCACCTGGAGATCACGTGGTGTTCGGATTCATTCCGTCATGTGGTCGTTGCGTCAGCTGCAGCACTGGTCACCAAAACTTGTGTGACCTTGGTGCATTCATGGGATTGGGAAAGCAAATCAGTGATCAGACATCACGTCACCATGCTGGTGGCAAAGACCTTGGCATCATGTGCTTGCTTGGAACATTTGCCGAACACACTGTTGTGCACGAAGCAAGCTGCATCAAGATTGAAAAAGACATCCCACTTGATCGCGCATGCTTGCTTGGTTGCGGTGTAGTAACCGGTTGGGGATCAAGCGTGTATGCAGCCGAAGTGAAGCCCGGCGACACTGTTGTAGTGGTTGGTGCAGGTGGAATTGGTGCGAACGCAATTCAAGGTGCACGCATTGCTGGTGCAAAACGCATCGTTGCAATTGACCCAGTGGAATTCAAGCGCGAGAAGGCAATGGAGTTTGGTGCAACGCACACTGCAAACTCGATGGCTGAAGCATTGCCACTGTTGCAAGAACTCACATGGGGAACCATGGCTAACAAAGTGATCATGACCATGGGCGTTGGTAACGGCGCAGTCATCCACGAAGCAATGGCACTCACTGCAAAGCGCGGTCGCGTTGTTGTGACCAACATTCACCCAGCAACCGAATTTGGTGCAGGCATGAGTTTGCTCGACCTGACATTGATGGAAAAGCAGTTGGTTGGTTCGTTGTTCGGTTCGGGCAACCCACGCTCTGACATTCCAAAGTTGATGGGTCTCTATCGCGAAGGTCAGCTCGACCTCGACGGTCTTGTTACCAAGGAATACAAATTGAGCGACATTAACGAGGGTTACCGAGCCATGCGTGACGGAGAAAACATCCGTGGCGTTATCAAGTTCGACTAGTTAGTCACACACTCATGGCAGCAGCGTCGGCAAGCGACGTTCTTCGCGTTTCGGCAGCTTCGGTTGTTGGTCGCGCGCGCGAACTTGAACTTGTCGTCGCTGCATTGCATGGTGGTCGCCACATTTTGTTGGAAGGGCCTCCAGGCACAGGAAAATCGACGCTTTTGCGGTCTGTTGCCGAAGCACTTGGCGTTGGCTTCGCCTTTGTTGAAGGCAACGCCGAACTCACTCCAGCACGTTTAGTTGGACACTTTGACCCTGCGCGAGTACTGACCGATGGCTACAGCGCCGACGTATTTGTTGATGGACCGCTGGTGTCGGCACTACGCGATGGTTCGTTGTTGTATGTCGAAGAGATCAACCGCATTCCGGAAGAAACATTAAATGTGCTCATCACGGTGATGAGTGAAGGTGAAATCACGGTTCCGCGACTTGGAACTGTAAAAAGCGCAGCTGGTTTCCGACTTGTTGCAGCAATGAACCCGTTTGATGCCGTAGGTACGGCTCGTATTTCAAGCGCTGTGTACGACCGCGTGTGTCGAGTTGCCATGACGTACCAAAGTGCATCAGATGAAGCAGAAATCGTGGTGCGTGAAATTGCAAAGCAGAACAGCACATCAAACGTGTCGCGTGATTGGGTTGGCAAAGTTGTAGAAATGGTGCGACGTACGCGCAATCATTCTGACTTGCGTTTTGGTTCGTCTGTTCGTGGCGCTATTGATACTGCAGTAGTCGCTGCCAGTTTGTCGGCGATGCGAAACGCATCGGTTGAGACCACGTCAATTGGTTTAGACAGTGCACTCGTAGCCCTGACAGGTCGTGTGCGCTTGCGTGAAGGAAGTGTGCGCACCGCAGAAGAAGTGATTACTGAAATTTTCGCTGATGTGTTTGGCGTGAAGCCGGAAGACGGCGACGCGGGAAAAGTTGGCGCCCCGACTGGGGCAACGAACTCCCACTCGTAAAAGAAGGCGCGCAAGCCGAACAGGCAGCGCAACAGGCGAGCAAGCGAACAACGTCGCGCAAAGAACTGTCAAAGCATTCAGGGTTTGAAGAAATCTCACCTGAAGTTGGCGAACTTGACGAAGTTGCATTCGATGAAGCGATGCAGAATTCGCCAGACGAAACGTTGTCCATGCTCGCCGACTTAACAGCAGCAACCGACCCAGCGCTCCGCGACCTTGCGCGAAAGCTTGCAGGACGAATATTGATCGAACTCGCACAAAGCGGAAAACCACGTCCGCGCGGAATTGGAAAGATGTCATTGCGTAAGTATCAACCAGATGCCGGAGACATTGATATTGATGCAAGCTTGGATGCGTTGAATGAATTGCGTGCAACTGGTGTGGTGGACGCAGATGAACTGCGAGTGAGAGGGTGGTTGCGACCAGGTACGGCAATCAGCCTGGTGGTCGACCGAAGTGGTTCGATGGGTGGCAAGCCGCTAGCCAATTCGGCAATGGCTGCAGCCTCAATTGCTGCCCGTGAGCCTGCTGACTACAGCGTGCTGGTGTTTGGAAAAGACGTAATTGCGGCCAAATCTCAGGACGTTCACAAGTCTGGTGATGACGTGGTGAACACGGTGCTCGCGCTTCGCGGGTTTGGCACAACCGACTTGGCTGGGGCATTACATGCATCGCGCGAGCAGTTGGCCCGTTCGCGGGCATCAAGAAGAATCACTGTGCTGTTGTCTGATTGTCGAGCAACAGTGGATGGCGATGCACGAGCCGCAGCGATATCTCTGGAAGAACTTGTAGTGATTGCACCATTAGAAGATGATGCGGAAGCTCGAGTGTTTGCCGATGCAGTTGGTGCCCGTTTTACAACAGTGAGTGGCCCAAGCGATATTCCCGACGCAATGCGTCGTGTGCTTGACTAGCGACAGCTTGGGTCGTTAGGCGGGGAAACACCGTACGTGTTTTGTTCCGGTGCAAAAACAGGAATCGTTGTTGGAGTAACTCCGTTACTTAATTGCGTGTTCAAATAAGCGACAGTAGAAATAATTGCGCCCATCGCACCTTCGGCTGAAGTGGTGTCTGGCGAAGGTGTATTTGCCGCAGCTCCTGGCGTTGCAAAACTTGCCTTGCCTTGGAACAGCGCAAGAATTTCGCGCATGGTGTCGTTTTGAATTCGTGGAACCAGTACGGCCTGGTCGCCAATCATTTGTCCGGAGCTTTCCACTGTGTATGTAGGAATTCCACTGGTATTGAGATTGCGCATTGCTTGAGCAAGTTGCAGCATGGTGATCGGTGTTAATTGGTCATCGGTAATCACATTTTTCAATGCGGCGTTCAAGAGTTGATTTGCAACCTTGGGACTTGATGAACCCTTATCGAGTGCTCGCTGCATTGCCCGACGAATGAAGTCCTGCTGGCGGCTAATGCGACCGAGGTCGGAAGTTCCATCATTAACCCAGTTGTTCTTTGCAGGGTCGAAGTACGAATAGCCAGATCGCGAACGAACATATGCAAGTGCATGATCGCCACTGAACTCGAAGCAACTTGGTCCAGGAATGTATAAGCCAGTTTTTTTGTCACGAGTTTCGTAGAGGAATGGAACCTTTACACCGCCGACTGCGTCAACAATTTCCTTAAACGCGCAGAAGTCAATATTGACGTAGTGGTCAATGGTGATTCCGAAGTTTTGATAAATAGTGTCGGCAAGTGTGTTTGGATTCTTGCGTTCGAACGCAGTGTTTATGCGGTTCGATCGTGTGGACCCAGCAATTTTCACCCACAGGTCGCGAGGGAATGAAAGAAACGCGGCTTGGTTGTCCTTCGGGTTGACCCGAATAATCATGATGGTGTCGCTGCGCTCACCAAACGAATTGCGGTCACCAAAAGCCCCTGCGTATGGGGAATTTGGGTCAACGCAGCTGCCGTTATCCGAGCCAGTGAGCAGGAAGTTCTTGGCTTCGAGGTCGCCTTCGCTGAGGTTCCATTGGTCTGAAGGATCAATGTTTGCGTCTTCGTTGACGGCAACACCGTCGCCACGATCCAAGCTGACAACCTGTCGAGCACCTAATCGCTGACCTGCATACAACAGACCGCCACCAACGATGAGTAATGACGCGGCAATCGCAATGTTGAAGATGAGCACCGCATAGTGCGAGCGCGGGCGCTGATATTTGGTCATTGAGCCAACAAGCGAACTGTTGTTGAAATGTGCTCACTTGTTTGCGAGACGAACTCAATCTTTTGCGCAACGCCAGCGTTCAGCAAGTCAACCAGACCCAATTGCAAGAGTGAGGTTTGTGCGTCAGTTGCGGAAACCAATACATGTTCAACTTCGGCACGCTGCGAAACTTTTGCTTCGGTTTTTGTGCGGCGAATAACAGCAAGCACATTGCATACTGCGTCGAGCAAGTCTTCGGTTGATTCAAAAGTTGAGGTTGCGCCAAGCAAGTCTGCGCGTGTTGGCCACGATGCACGGTGAATGCTTCCGGTTTGCCACCAGCCCCACACTTCTTCGGTTGCAAATGGAATATGCGGAGCAAACAATCGCTGCAATGTACTGAGGGCCCGCTGCAATGCGGCACGCGCAGAATCTGAACCAGCACCTTCCGAATATGCGCGAGTCTTCACGAGTTCTACATAGTCGTCGCAGAACCACCAGAAGAATGATTCAGATTTTTCAAGTGCTCGTGCGTAGTCATATGTTTCGAACGCAGTAGTTGCTTCGTCCACAACTGATGCAAGACGGGCGAGCATCGCAATATCGACTGAGTCGGTTGGTGTTGCAGATGGGTTTGCTTCACCGAATCCAAGTACAAACTTGGTGGCGTTCAACAATTTTGTCGCAAGTTTGCGGCCAACCTTCATTTGGTCTTCGCTGAATGCAGTGTCTACTCCCGGGCGAGCACTTGCTGCCCAGTAGCGAACCGCATCACTGCCGTATTGCTCAAACAAATCGATTGGAGTTACTACGTTGCCTTTTGATTTCGACATTTTTTTGCGGTCTGGATCAAGAATCCATCCCGACAGCGCGGCGTTCTTCCATGGTGCAATGTTGTGTTCGAAGTGCGAACGCACAGTGGTGGCAAACAACCATGTGCGAATGATGTCGTGTGCTTGTGGTCGAACATCCATTGGGAAGATGTTGTTAAACAACTTCTGATCATCAATCCATCGGCCTGCAATTTGTGGAGTGAGCGAGGATGTAGCCCACGTATCCATGACGTCTGGTTCGCCCATGAATCCACCAGCAACTCCGCGTTGTGCTTCGGTAAAACCAGCAGGAACGTCCGAGCTTGGGTCAATGGGAAGCTGTGATTCGCTTGGAATGATTGGGTTATTGAAGTCTGGTTCGCCCGCTGCGGTAAGTGGATACCACAGCGGAATAGGAACTCCGAAGTAGCGCTGACGACTAATGAGCCAGTCGCCATTGAGGCCACCTACCCAGTTGGTGAAGCGATGTTGCATGAAGTCGGGGTGCCATGCAAGTTCGTCGCCTCGCTTCAGCAACGCAGCACGTAATACTTCGTCGCGTCCACCGTTTCGGATGTACCACTGTCGACTGGTCACAATTTCAAGTGGACGATCGCCCTTTTCGAAGAATTTCACTGGGTGAGTAATTGGCTCTGGCTCGCCGTTCATGTCGGCACTGAGGCGCAACATCTCAACGATTGCAGTTTGCGCTTGCTTCACACCCTTGCCAGCAAGCGTTGCATAGTTGGCAGTTCCTGTTGCTGAAGTAATCCAGTCCGGCATGTCGGCAACGATGCGACCATCACGACCAATAACCGGACGCGTTGGCAAATTCAGTTCGCGCCACCAAATGACGTCGGTGAGGTCGCCGAACGTACAGATCATGGCGATGCCGGTGCCCTTGTCGATCTGTGCAAGTTCGTGAGCGACGACAGGAACTTCAACATCGAACAATGGCGTGCGCACGGTTTTACCAAACAGTGGTTGATAGCGCGGGTCGTCTGGGTGTGCAACGAGTGCAACGCACGCAGGAATTAACTCTGGGCGAGTGGTGGCAATGGTGACGTTTCCTGAACCATCGGTGCGCGCAAAGTTGATGGAGTGATATGCGCCAGGTCGTTCGCGGTCTTCAAGTTCGGCTTGCGCAACTGCGGTACCGAAGTCGACGTCCCACAGCGTTGGTGCTTCCTGTGCGTACGCCTCACCACGTGACAAGTTGCGAATGAATGCTGCCTGACTTGTTCGTCGCGCGTAGTCGCTAATGGTGGTGTACAACAACGACCAGTCGACCGAGAGTCCAAGCCTGCGGAAGAGGTCTTCAAATATTTTTTCGTCTTGGTGCGTCAGTTCGACGCACAACTCGATGAAGTTCGGACGTGAAATGGCTACCGCACGATGATCCTTTGGCACATCTCCGCGGAATGGCGGCGTGAACTTTGGGTCATAGGCAACGTTTGGGTCGCACGACACGCCGAAGTAGTTCTGTACGCGACGTTCGGTTGGCAAACCGTTGTCGTCCCAACCCATTGGGTAGAACACGCTTTTGCCGCGCATGCGCCAAAAGCGGGCAACGGTGTCGGTGTGCGTGTAACTAAAAACGTGTCCCATGTGTAGCGAACCACTGACGGTTGGCGGCGGGGTGTCAATGGCGAAAACTTGGTCGCGCGATGCGTTGCGATCGAAGGTGTAGACGCCCGAATGTTCCCATTTTTCGATGAGAGCGGATTCCAGGTTGTCGAGGGTTGGCTTTTCGGGGACGTTCATCGCGGTTCAACTGTATTGGAGCGCAACTCGGCTTGGCATCTTGTTGCGCCTCTAGGCTTGACCCGTGCTGCATTTGTACGACACCGTTACGCGCGAGGTGCGCGAACTGAAAATGCGAGAGCCGGGCAAGTTGGGCATCTATTTGTGCGGTCCAACCGTGTACGGGCCACCGCATTTGGGCCACGGTAGAGCCACATTGGTGTACGACATTTTGCGTCGTTACTTGGAGTGGTCTGGCGTGCAGGTTCGACTGGTGTCCAATATCACCGACATTGACGACAAAATTATTGACCGCGCGAATCGAGAAAATCGCGACTGGACCGAGATCACACACAAATGCGAAGACGTGTGGTTTAAGGCAATGGGTGAACTTGGCGTATTGCGCCCAACTGATGTTCCCCACGCAACAGAATACGTAGAGCAGATGGTGGCAATGATTGGCGACCTCATCTCGCGCAATGCCGCGTACCTAACGGACGATGGTGTGTATCTAGACATTTCGTCTGTTCCCGATTACGGCTTACTTGCTCATCAAAGTTTGGATGACATGTTGAGTGGTGGTGGAGATCGCGAAGTTCTTGGTGCTGCACAGAAGCGCCAATCAGCAGACTTCGCATTGTGGAAGTTTTCAAAGCCAGGAGAACCAAGTTGGGAATCTCCATGGGGTGCCGGCAGGCCGGGTTGGCACAGCGAGTGCGTGGTGATGAGTTTGGAATTGTTAGGCGAAGGATTCGACCTGCATTGCGGTGGAGCAGACTTGCGTTTCCCGCATCATGAAAACGAGCGTGCGCAAGCGGTGGCGCTTGGAAAAACATTTGCCCAGCACTGGATGCACAACGGTTTTGTTGTGGACACCGAAGGCGAAAAAATGTCGAAGAGCCTTGGCAACGTAACGAACCTGGTGGACTTGGTGCAGCACTACGACCCACGCGCGTATCGCATGTTGCTGTTGCAAACGCATTACCGCTCACCGGTAAAGGTTGGTCAAGACAACATTGATGCCGCAGTGAACTCGCTCGCTGGTCTCGATGGTTTCGCAAATCGTATGTCGAATGCTTCGTTGCCAAATGCTGAACCAGATGCAACCGTGATCGCTCAGTTCCGCACCTTCATGGACAACGACCTAGACACCTCGTCAGCCATGGCACTTATTTTTGATGCAGTACGGCGAGCAAACATTGCAGCAGAATCTGGTGACACTGTTACAACTGCGGCGCTCGCGAGTGCGGTTACTGAGATGACTCAAGCACTTGGTTTGGAATTGAGCGCAGGTGACGACATTGATGAAGCAATCGTGGAGCGTGCGAACGCATTAGACGCTGCGCGAAAAGCTAAAGACTTCGCGCAAGCAGACGAAATTCGAAACGAACTTCAAGCGGCCGGCTATGTGGTGGAAACCACGAAAGACGGCACGCGAGTGCGTCGCAGTTAGATTCTTTTCCACTCATCATGAATGCCGAGAAACCAGTTCGCGAACCGTTGCCACGTGGCTTTTGGGTTATTTGGTCAACCGTGGCACTCGACATGGTTGGGTTTGGCATTGTTGCGCCAATTCTTGGTCGATACGCCGACAGATACGGTGCAAACGGATTTCAAGTAGGTCTGTTGTTTGCCTCATTTTCATTGGCGCAAATGGTGTTTTCGCCAATTCTCGGTCGCTGGTCCGATCGTGTTGGCCGCAAACCGGTCATCGTCATCTCATTAATTGGAACAGCGGTTGGCAGCTTCATTACAGGTGCCGCAGGTGCGCTGTGGGTGCTGTTCGCCGGTCGCTTAATTGATGGTGCATCGGGAGCCAGCGTGTCTGTTGCACAAAGCGCTATTGCCGACCTCGGTGCGCCAAAGCAACGCGCGCGAATGCTTGGCATGTTGGGCATGGCATTTGGAGTTGGTTTTGTTGTAGGGCCGGCACTTGGTGGCCTTGCCGCACTTGGCGGACCGCATGTTCCTTTTTATGTTGCAGGTGTACTTGCTTCAATCAACGCGGTTGCAGCAATCATTCGCTTGCCTGAAACAAAGAAGGTGCGTGAGGAGCAGCCAGTTGTTGCGCATGTTCCAAAACAGCGCAACATCACTTCATTTGTGTTGATCGGATTTTTCTCGGTGCTTCCATTCGCAGGTTTCGAAGCAACGTTTTCATTGTTCGGTGGGTCGCGATTCAATTTGACTGAAGCTGGCACAGCAGCAGTGTTTCTTGCAGTTGGATTACTGATGTCTGCAGTACAAGGTGGACTCATCGGGCCGCTTACACATAAATTTGGTTCGTTGCAGTTGCTGCGAGTGGGTCAAGTGCTTGTCGCAGTAGGAATGTTGTTTCTTGGTGCCGCTGTGGTGTGGCCTGTGTTAGTCATTGCACTTGCATTAATGGTGGTTGGAGCAGGAATTGCAAGCCCTTCACTTACCACGCTTGTTGCGAACTCGGCGCCAGAAGCAAAACGCGGGGAAGTGCTTGGCTTTCAGCAGTCGTCCAACGCACTTGCACGAGTTATTGGTCCGCCGCTTGCAGGCTTGGCGTTTGATCACATTGGGATTGGTGCGCCGTTCACTCTTGGTGCAGGTGTGTATTTAGTCGCCATCCTTGTTGCTTCGCGTCGTTCGCTTCAACACGCCAAATGAGCGAAGAAACACGCATGGGCTATCAGCCTGCACTTGATGGCTTGCGAGCGCTCAGTGTTATTGCGGTCATCTTGTATCACGCTGGAGTTCAATGGATTCCGGGTGGGTTCATTGGCGTAGAAGTGTTTTTCGTTGTCAGTGGTTTTCTCATCACGTCGCTTCTAATTGACGAACAGCATGTTTCAGGCAAAGTGAGTCTCAAACAATTTTGGATTAGGCGTGCGCGTCGATTACTGCCCGCTTTGTTCACCATGTTGATTGCGGCACTTGTCGCGGTGACATTTTTTGCAAAGGACTCCGCGCCAGATTTCCGTCAAGACGTTGGGCCAGCACTTGGCTATTTTTCTAACTGGTGGCAGATCTATTTCGTGGACACTCCATATTTTGCTGCGAACTCGTTGCCCATGCTTCGGCACCTGTGGTCGTTGGCAGTAGAGGAGCAGTGGTATGTGTTGTGGCCAATTGCATTCGTTTTTGTGCTGGGTAACAAGCGAATTCCCCGGTGGATTTCGGCAGTAGTTATTGGGCTTTTGGCTGCTGGAGCAATGGTGGGAACAGCGCTGGCATTTATTGCCGATGACGAGACTCGAATCAACTTTTTGTATCTCAGCACACTCACTCGGTCGAGTGGGTTGCTGCTTGGCGCAGCACTTGCAT
>Ga0209033_1001244_pt1 | contig 14839 bp, 18 predicted proteins | sample LauGreFa1BDMLBDN_2_FD_188218 | JGI IMG/M metagenome (GOLD analysis project Ga0209033, IMG submission 188218) | Freshwater lake microbial communities from Lake Michigan, USA - Fa13.BD.MLB.DN (SPAdes) (version 2) | ecosystem: Environmental > Aquatic > Freshwater > Lake | place: Lake Michigan, USA...
AATCGGATTCATTGGCGCGATAGGTCGACTCGGTCCACGAACCGGAGTCGGCATAGTCATAAAACATTTTGGGGGTACGTTTTTGATGTAAAACGCGCAGGTCTTCAATATTGGTAATGATAGGCATGGGGTATGGAGTTCGGGGTTATTTAGTGAGGTAAGAGGTATTTTTTGTCTATTATGGATTATTGCTTAATTCTGACGGATTGCTGGATATGAAACCTAGAGTATTGGCTTTTGATGTATTTGGGACGGTTGTCGATTGGCATGGCTCGATTACTGCGGAGGTTGCTAGCCTTATTCCGGAGATCGATGCCATTTCATTTACCAGTAGCTGGCGTAGTGGTTATAAACCTGCCATGGCGAGAGTGCGCTCTGGGGAGTTGGGGTGGACCCGAATTGATGATTTACACCGCATCATCCTCGACCAAGTTTTAAAAGAGTTCAGTATCGACAGGCTCACCGAATCTCAGAAAAGGCATTTGAATCTCGTATGGCACCGCTTGCATCCATGGCCCGATACCGTTTCTGGACTGACACTCTTAAAACAAGATCACACGATCGTGACCCTCTCCAATGGTAATTTAGGGCTCTTGGCAAATATGGCCAAGAAAGCGGGTTTACCTTGGGACCTGATCTTGTCAGCAGAGGTATTTCGTCACTACAAGCCCGATCCAGAAACCTATTTAGGGGTTTGCAATATCTTTGATCTAGAGCCCAACGAGGTGATGTTGGTTGCCTCTCACAAGGACGATCTCCAAGCTGCCCATGCCTGTGGTCTGCAAACAGCATTTATTGAGCGGCCGCTGGAGTTTGGTCCCAAGCAAGCTAGAGACGATCTGCATCGTGAGACCTGGACTGATTACCATGCTACCGATTTTCTGGATCTCGCCAAACAGCTAAAAACCCGATAAAGACCTACAATGAATATAGAACTACTTTCTCAAGGAGAGAATGATGGCAAACCAAATGACTGTGGAAATTGAGAACCTGAAGTGCGGTGGTTGTGAGAACACGATTGTGAAGGGTTTGATGTCGATTACGGGAGTCGCTGGTGTAATTGTCGACCATGCTCAGAAAGCAGTAGTTCTGGAAGCTGATGCAAACTTACGCCCGCAGGTTGTGGCGAAGTTGTTGGGCATGGGCTATCCAGAAAAAGGATCAGTGGCTGGACTCGATAAAGGCATTGCGACTGCAAAATCGTTTGTGAGTTGTGCCATTGGTCGAATTAGTTAAAGTCGGCTAGAAGGTTTTTAGATACGCTAAGATCCCATGGCGCTTCATGTTGACATCATTGGCTACTTAGCTGCCTGCCTAACGACATTCTCCTTTTTAGTTCAGGCGATAAAGTCCTGGAAAACGAAGGACCTATCGGGCATTTCCTTGGGGATGTACACCATGTTTGCTAGCGGCGTAGCTTTGTGGCTGGCCTACGGCATTGCGATAGATAGCATGCCACTGATTGTGACCAATGCCTTAACCCTAGCGTTTGCCCTTAGTATTCTGTTCATGAAGATTCGGGAAGTACAGAAATAAAATACATGCTTACTAGAGTCTAACCATGAAAATCCTCAAGATGATCATTATTTCAGTTGTTGTTCTAGCGGCCATCGTCCTCGGCGTAGCCTATTACAGTTCAGGCAAGATTGATGCGTATGTAAAGACTGCGATCGAGCAGTATGGATCAGAGTCACTGGGTACTAAGGTCAGTGTTGGGGAGGTCAATATTAGTTTGCGTCAGACCACCGCCACGATCACAAATCTTGAGATTGCTAATCCCCCTGGCTTTAATGATCCAGCGGCATTTAAAGCAGGCCTGATTCAGATTACGCTAAATTCTAAAGAATCCAAATTAGACTCAGTAGTGATTGATCGTATTTTGCTAAATAGTCCGATGGTCTATTACATCAAGACCAAACAAACAGATAATTTATCGGCACTTCAGGATAATGTTGCCCGGTCTGACAAAGAGCACCAGAGCTCAGATCAGGCGGGAGATCCAAAAGGTAAGAAGGATAAGGATCGCCAACAACCCAGAATTTTGATTAAGAAGTTCGATATTGAGGGAGCTAATTTATCGTACCGTGATACTCGCATTGTCAGTACAACGGTTAATTTAAAGTTAGACGATATTCATATTACTGATATCGATACAGGCAAGAATGGTGCAGGTACACAAGAAGCTGTGAGTAAGATTGTGAATGCGATTGTGCCTGCTGTTAAGCAGGCTGCTATAAAAAGTGTTGCTGCCTATCTTGATGTCGCTACCGATACCTTACGAAATGTAAGCGACAGTGCCCAGCAGTTGGGTAAAGAGGCAGTTACCAATATTAAGAAGTTCTTCCAAAAACAGTAATTTTAAATTGAGATTAAATGGTGAATTCCACTACCCCTATCTATAACGGCCGACTAACATCCTTATCCCATGGTGGCGGTTGCGGTTGCAAGATCGCCCCCGGTATCTTGAGCGATATCTTGAAGGATTCTCCCTTTAAAACGATCTCACAAGCTTTATTGGCAGGCTCTGAAAATAATGAGGATGCGGCCGTTTATCAAATCAATGATCGGCAAGCGATTGTGGCAACCACTGATTTTTTCATGCCAATTGTGGATGATCCTTTCGACTTTGGACGGATTGCAGCAACTAATGCGATCTCTGATGTGTATGCCATGGGTGGGCAGCCATTGTTTGCACTTGCTCTCTTGGGAATGCCGATTCAAGTCCTGCCGATAGAGACCATTCAAAAGATAACCGCAGGGGGTGAGTCTGTCTGTCAATTAGCTGGAATTCCGATTGCGGGCGGCCACTCGATTGATAGTGTGGAGCCAATTTATGGCCTAGTGGTCATTGGGATTGTTGATCCTGCAAACTTAAAACGCAATAGCGGCGCTCAGGATGGCGATTGCATCATCGTCAGTAAACCAATAGGGGTTGGCATCCTTAGTGCAGGCTTAAAGAAAGAGCGTCTATCACCATCGGGGTACGAGCAAATGATTGCTCTCACCACCCAGCTTAATAAACCAGGGGTGGACTTAGCCAAGATGACTGGTGTACATGCCTTAACCGATGTGACCGGTTTTGGGTTAGCAGGGCACTTACTTGAGATGGGTCGCGGTGCACATTTACGGGCCGAGCTTCGGTGGGATCAAATACCGCTTGTCACCGAGGCGGTAGAGCTTGCAAAGGCTGATATCTATACAGGCGCATCGACTCGTAATTGGCAAGCGTATGGTCATGAGATCAATCTGTCAGCCACCATGCAGGAATGGCAACAAAACCTCATTACAGATCCGCAAACGAGTGGGGGCTTGCTTATTTCTTGTGCTCCACAGGCCGAGCAGGAAGTAATCCAACTTTTGCAGCAATCTGGCTTTATGCAGGCTAAAACCATTGGCCGATTTACTGCTGGCAAGGGCCTTGGCCTGGTCTAAACTAAGATACAGCAAACAAATTACAATCAAGGTAGTTATTTCTAGGGAGCGATAATGAGTAATCAGAATCTAGCAGCATGCTTTCAGGCATTCATTAAGAATATGATGCAGTCCCCCACGAAGCGTGGCGAGTGGTTTTTGCAGTTAATGATTGAGAAGCGTGATCAGCGTCTTAGCAAAAAAGTATATTAATTTGTTTTGGTCTTGATGTGATCTGTTCATCAAGAAATCGTATAGGCATACACCTCGGTGTGTGCCTTTTTCTTTTCTCGAGTCTCGCTAATTCTTTAGAGAATGCCGATGTGGTGGGTGAGGGTCAAATCCGTTACTTAAAGAATCGGCCAGATCCTGGCGCGTACACCTACGAGTCTAAGGTGACGATCAGTAAAGCTAGCTTAGAGTCTGGCTTGGTCGAGATCCAGACCTGCCATAAGCAATTAGATCCTATCCGCAAGGTCGTCATTCTCTTTAATAAAGACCGAATTAAAGATATTCAGGTGCGCAGCCTCGATGGAATTGCAATGGCTGAGGTGCGTGACAATCGGGTCACATTAAGCGAGGTACAAAAGGGTGGCTCGATTTGTATTGATTTGCAATCACGCGCATTAGATTCTTTAGGGAATGGAATGTATCAGCTCAATGCCGGACCTCTAATGCGTCGTTTATTTGATGGCTATTTACCCATGAGCGCCAATATGAAGTTCTCATGGCCTAATCAGCTCTTAGCGGTCGAGGAGACCAAACCCCATAGTCAGGATGGTGTTCGTATCCAACAATCGCAAGACGGGCTTGAGATGGATCTTGTATTCGCAGGCAGGATGACCGCACAGATTCTATTAAAGCGTACCCAATAAATAATTAGAGTTTTTCACACCGGTATTGCTTTGTATCAATGGTCAAGAGAGATTGGCTCGGAATCAATTGCGCCATCGAGTTTTTAGTCTCTGCTTTACAGGAACGATCAAAATAACTTACTAGACCTAGACTGCCACAGTAACTCAGCTTTTGATCCCCAATCTTCATGGTAGATTCTTGAAGAACCATCACTACCTTCTGATCGGATTGGCCATCTGCATAGCAGTTCCATGTGCTGTAGTCAGCCTGGCCGCAGGCACTGAGAGCCATACCAATACTCAAAATGTAAAGAATGCGCATTTCAGGGACAATGGATCATTATTCATCTCACGAGTGTATCTGTAAAACGTATGCGCCATGCGCTCTTACCCCTAACTCTTTTTTATGACGGCGCCTGTCCTTTGTGTCAGGCTGAGATTATTTATCTATCTTCCCGCAATCAGCAGGGATTGTTGCGCTTTGTGGATATCAATGGTCCAGAGTATGACCCCCAAGTAGTAGGCGTTAGTTGCGAACAAGCACTCGCACGGATGTATGGACAAATGGAAGGGCGGGAAGCGATTCATGGAGTACCCGTCTTTGCAGAAGCCTATCGTCGCGCTAACCTACCTGTATTGGCTTGGTTGTTCTCGCAACCTTTATTAAGACCGATCTGGAACCTCTCGTATCGATTCTTTGCAAAATATCGGCATACGATCTCCGGACTGATCGGACCGTTCTTTCTGCGACTGGCAAAACGAGTAAGCCATTCAAAATCAACTTCAATTTAATCTTGGGATTGGCTTTTGAGTAATGCCTGATTCTGTTCTAAGATGCTCGTTTCTCGAGGTCCTGGAATCACTGTAATGGCATCACCCGGACAAATCGATCCAAGTTGCAAGACGCGAAGATACCAACCACTTCGAGCAGTGCGGATCATTTCTTTGCCAACGGTGCTAACCCCTGTTCGAGCAGTGAACTTATAGCAGGGGGTCCTTAACTTCACCACCACGCATTCAACACCACCCATTTGCCAACGATCACCAACAAATACAGAATCTTCTAGTAAGCCACTAATTGTGAGGTTCTCACCAAAATAGCCATGCGGGAGGTCCATTGCGGTCTTCTTAGCCTCGCTAAGATAATTAGTCCAGTGAGGATAGTGCTCAATGGGGTAGGCGTATAGAGCTTTTTCAATACCACCATGGGCCAGATGATCAGCTTGCTCATCACTTGCAATACCACTTGCGGTAATTTCAATGGGACAAGGCTTTGCAAGAGTGCTGATAGGAGATTTCTTGATGCCCGACATCACTGAGCGTAATTCATGATCCTCGCGGACCCAAAGTGGAGCTACGAGACCGGCTGAGATAGTTTCAATACGAGGCATCATTTACTGGGCTTACTAAAATGTAGATCTGCACAGGGATCCTTGCGCTCAATGGGCTTGCTTAGCCAAACGTAATCATAGCGATCTCGATCCTTGGCAAGATTCTTTGAGTCAAGACCATCATCTTCTATAAAGGCAATATTGACCACCGATCGATGAGGAGCAATCGCTTTGAGAACCTGGGGTACTCCGTAATCCTTACGAATATGTCCATTGCCAGCCAAAAGAATTCCAGAGGGGCGCTCGAGTAAAGCCTGTGCCATCGAAATATCCGTTAAGCGCTGAACCATCATCATAGGTTTTAAATAGGTGGGCGGTAATTTGCCACAGTGCCCATCAATGAGATCTTGCTCCAGTGCAGACATTGCTGATCCGGATAGCGTGCTTTTTTGGTAGTCGGTCTTGAACTGCACAGGAAGCGGATTAGGCTCTCCTGAGAAAATGGCCTTCGAAATCGAGCGATCTAGATTGCTTCCAAAGATTGGTCGTTGACTAATACGTAATTGCTCAAAAAGAGGGCTGTAGATTGACCAGGGCCAAGCCTTACTGTTAAAGCCGGCTGCATGCAGAGAGTCTAGGGTCGAATCTGTAAACCGAACTTCTTTACCAGCAAGTAGATATTCCACAATCACCGCTTGCTTAGGTTTGTTAAGTCGCAGAATGAACTCACCGCGTAATTGGTGATGACTTGGGTTGTCATGAAACTCTCCCAGTAATATGTAATCCACCCGATCCAGTTTCTGAATCAATTCCGCCACTGAGAGAGTCTTCTGTGTTCGAGTATCTAGGATAGGACGCTGAGGATCTACTTTGCCAGCCGATGTCTGACCGTACGCAACAGAACCAACTATGCCGTTGAGTAAAAATACCAGCGTAGCTATTAAATAGGTTCTCTTAATGGTATTCATTAAAAATAGTCATGATTGGGTGTTAATGGCTTAGCCGATCCTTATATTTTGGTACTTAATTGAGATAGTTCCAACGCTCTTATCTAATTTGCGGCTTAGGGGGAGTGCCCGATTGCTTTAATTCTCTAAATATGAAACAGTAGCAGATGTAGCTTAAAGAGTAATTTTGAGAAACAAATACTAATATTAATAATAATCTCTGATCAACGCATCGCAGTGATTTACTGAGTTGATTTGTATTTATGTACCGAATAACAAAAATTGATACAGCAAAGGAATTGGTGTTCGTCGCCGATGAGCCTCGCGGCAAGTCGCACGAATTCTATTTTCCAAAATTAAGTGATGCAGTTTTCGTTGAAGAGTACACGCTCAAGCTCATGAGCAGTGACGGACGCTACAAACTCGTATCTTTACTAGCTTATTAATGCCGTGCGGTATTGTTTGGCTTGAGACTGGATCGCTTGCTTTGTCTCATCGGTCATACGGTTGAGATTACGAACTTGTAATACCATGCGGGGATTCTTGCTCATGCTTGACTCATGGCGCATCAAAAAATCCCAATAGAGGGTCGTCATTGGACAGGCATCCTTGCCATGGGATTGATCAGGCTTATAAATACAGGTCTTGCAGTAATTACTCATGCGATCAATGTACTTACCGGTTGCGATATAGGGCTTACTGGCCATGAGACCGCCATCGGCAAATTGACTCATACCGATGACGTTTGGAAGTTCAACCCACTCGACGGCATCGACATACATACTTAAATACCAAGCATGTACCTCTTTGGGATTGACCCCTAGTAGAAGGGTGTACAAACCAGTGACCATTAAGCGCTGGATATGGTGTGCGTATCCTGTACTCAAACTTTGTGTAATGGTTTGTTGCAGGCATTGCATCGTAGTCTTGCCATCCCAAAAGAATGCTGGCAGTGGGGCGCTTGCATTGAGTGCATTTTGCTCAAGATAGCTAGGCATCTGGGTCCAATAAATACCGCGGACGTACTCACGCCAACCTAATATTTGTCGAATGAAGCCCTCTACTGCCGCGATCGGAGCTCGGCCCTGTGTGAACTCTATCTGGGCTGCAGCAACCACCTCTTGGGCAGAGAGCAACTTCAGATTGAGGGAGCTAGCAATATGCGCATGAAATAACCACGTTTCGTTGGTCCACATCGCATCTTGAAACTGACCATACAGTGGCAAACGATTCTTCATAAAATCAGCGAGCACTAAGAGTGCATCAGCACGCTTTACAGGCCACCCAAATCCTTCGCTGGTGGGTGCTAGTTCTCCAGGATGATCAGCAAAGCGTTGGTTTACTAACTGAATAACTGCGCTGCTGATTGCATCGGGTTTAAATCGAAGTGGTGCGGGGATGGGTGGAGGACCTGCTTTACTAAAGGCGCTACGATTATCGTGGTCGTAGTTCCATTCGCCGCCAACGGGTTGATCGCCCTCCATCAAGATGGCATGTTTCTTACGCAACTCCCGATACCAATACTCTAGGCGGATTTGCTTACGGCCTTTACGATGTTGGGCAAAGTCACGAACGGTGGAAAAGAAATACTCATCCTCCCGAATCTCTAGCGGTGTGTTCGTCTGCTTGGCAACACCTTTAATCTTCTCAAGTACGCGCCAGTCACCCGGAGCGGTCATGATGAGAGTTTGTGGTTTGAGGGTCTTGATGGCACGAAGTAACTCACCGTCAAGAGATTGAGTGTTGTCAGAATCTTCCAAGGCACTGTAGTGCAAGGGGACCTTAGCCGCCTCCAGTTGTTTAGCAAAATGCCGCATGGCACTAATAAATAGTGCAATCCGTTGCTTGGAGGACCAAATATGCGTAGATTCCTCATGAACCTCGGCCATCCAAACGCAATCACGCTTGGGATCAAAGCCAGTAAAGGCGCTGGAATCTGCATTGAGTTGGTCGCCAAGCACCACAATCAGGTGGCGGGTAGAGGTGGGCTTGGGCATTGAATTTATATAAATGATTTATCCCATTATCGAGGAAGTCAAGAAAGTGTGTAGCTCTCCATAAATTGGGATGTGCAGAAAATAGCTAATAAATTCAATGACTTTCTGACTCATACCAAAGAAGTCTTGGGGTCCACGTGGCGACGCTCGAATTAGGCAAAAACCCGAGTGCTCTTTGGGGTAATTCGTTTATGATTAATGTGGCTTTTTATTAAAAAGACTGTTGAAAGTCTGAACTAAAAATAATCATCAATGAGGAGATCCTAATGGCAAAGTTGACCATCAATGGAAAAGTACGAACTGTAGATGTAGATCCAAATACCCCCTTACTTTGGGCGATTCGTGAGCAAGTTGGCTTAACAGGTACCAAATACGGTTGCGGTATTGCGCAATGTGGTTCCTGCACAGTATTGCTCGATGGAGCAGCAATTCGTTCATGTGCTTTGCCAGTCAGCGCAGCCGAGGGTAAGAAAATTGAAACCGTTGAGAGCCTCTCCGTTGGTGGCAAATTAAATAAATTACAGCAAGCATGGGTTGATAAACAGGCACCGCAATGCGGCTACTGCCAAACCGGCATGATTATGGCCGCCACTGCCTTGCTCAGAAAAAATCCCAAGCCCAGCGATGCCGATATTGATGCTGCCGTAACCAATATCTGCCGTTGTGGAACCTTCCAAGAAGTGCGTGCCGCAATCCATGCAGCAGCGAAGGCATAAGGAGAAAATCATGAATGCACGCGTACCTAATTTATCCCGTCGCCAATTTATTGTTGGCACATCTGCAATTACAACGGGCTTAGCCATTGGTCTAGAGTTTCCCGGCGTCATTGGAACTGCTCATGCACAAGCTGCTGATAAAGCCAGCGCCCCTGAGATTGGTGTTTGGGTTGTAATTCAGCCAAACGACACCGTTGTGATTCGGGTCGTTCGCTCCGAGATGGGCCAGGGCACTATTACTGGCTTAGCCCAATTGGTTGCTGAAGAGCTAGAGTGTGATTGGAAAAAAATTACCATCGATTACCCAACACCAGGTGAGAGCCTAAAACGCAAGGGTGTTTGGGGATCATTCTCCACCGGCGGTAGCCGCGGTATTCGTACCTCAGAAGACTATGTGCGCAAGGGCGGTGCGGCTGCCCGCATCATGTTAGTTCAGGCTGCTGCTAATCAGTGGGGTGTTCCTGCAGTCGAATGCTTGGCAGTCAATAGCATCATTACACATCAGGCTAGTGGTCGCTCCGTTAGCTTTGGCAAGGTTGCAGCCGCAGCTGCTAAGTTACCCGTACCCGATGCAAAGGGTATTGAACTAAAAGATCCGAAGCGTTGGAAGGTAATCGGTAAGCCGATGGATCGTTTGGATAGTTTGGCTGATAAGGTCACCGGTAAGCAGGTCTATGCGATCGACCTCAAGATGCCCGGCATGTTGAACGCAACCATTAAGGACAGCCCCGTATTTGGTGGCAAGCTCAAAAGCTTTGATGCTAGCAAAGTAGCTGGCATGAAGGGTGTCAAAAAGGTTGTGCAGGTTGGTGATTCAGCGGTTGCCGTGATTGCTGACACATTTTGGCAAGCAAAAACAGCGATGGATCGCTTGCCAATCGTATGGGATGAAGGTCCTAATGCAAATGTGCAACAAGCCGATATTCTGAAGCGTTTAGAAGAAGGCTTAAAAGCAGAGCAAACCTTTGTAGGTAATGCGAACGGTGATTACAAGAAGGTCGCTGCAGATTCTTCTAAAACGATTGAAGCGCAGTTCTTCTATCCGTTCTTAAACCATGCACCAATGGAGCCAATGAACGCAACAGCGGTATGGACCCCAGACAGTTGCCGTGCTTGGGTACCAACTCAAGACGGTGAAGCCTCTTTGGCTGCGGTAATTGCTGCTTCGGGCTTAACCGCTGATAAGTGTGATGTCATTAAGGTAAATCTAGGTGGTGGCTTTGGTCGTCGCGGTGCTTTCCAGGACTACACCACCCAAGTGGTCAATATCGCCAAGCAAATGCCAGGCACACCGATCAAGTTGATTTGGACTCGTGAAGAAGATATGACCCAAGGTCGCTATCACCCCATCATGATGTGCAAAATGAGCGCTAGCTTTGATAGCAAGAAAAACCTGACGGGTGTTCATATGCGTTTATCGGGTCAATCGATCTTGACCTCCGTGCGCCCTGCAGTGGTTGCGCAAAACAAGGGTATGGACCCATTGGTATTCCAAGGCGTTGCTAAGGGCGGCGAGCATGGCATTAGCTATGACTTCCCGAACTTGATGATCGATCACGCGATGCGCAATACGCACGTACCTCCAGGATTTTGGCGGGGCGTGAACATTAACCAAAATGCGGTGTTCATGGAATGCTTTATGGATGAGTTGGCAGAATACGCTGGAGTCGATCCAGTCGAGTTCCGTCGCAAGTACTCTGCGAACTATCCACGTAATCTAGCGGTGCTTAATGCAGTAGCCGATCGGATTGGTTGGACCAAACCAGCACCCGCAGGAGTATTCCGTGGGATTGCACAGCAAAAATCCTTTGGTAGTTTCGTAGCTGCTGCCTGTGAGCTATCGGTCACCGATGGCAACAAGGTCAAGATTCATCGCATCGTTGCAGCAACCGATCCTGGATACGCAGTTAATCCTGCCCAAATTGAGCGTCAAGTCTCCGGCTCGTTTGTGTATGGCTTATCTGCCTTATTCGAGGAAGAGTGCACGGTCAAGAATGGTCGGATTGAGCAGACCAACTTTGATACCTTTGGATCGATTCGCTTAAAACAGATGCCTAAAGTAGAGACCATCATTATTCAGGGTGGTGGCAAGGAGTGGGGCGGTATTGGTGAACCTACTATTTCAGTAGCGGCACCTGCTGTCTTAAACGCCTTCTACCGGGCAACGGGTAAGCGGATCCGCACAGTACCTCTAAAGAACAGCGGTATTACGCTCGTCTAAGGTATGCGGTTTGGGATTGCGCTAGCGATTAGTGCGCTGCTAGCGCTTCCCACAAGCTCTCAGGCGCAAATCATTTGGGATGGCGATGCCATCCCAAATTCATTAAGCGGTAAACCTGGAGACCCCATCAAGGGCCGCACACTTGTGACCAGCCGGCAGACCGGCCTATGCATCCTGTGCCACGCCGGCCCGTTTCCAGAAGAACGTTTTCAGGGTAACTTAGCCCCAGAGTTAAAACTCAGCGTTGCTAATCTATCGGCCGCACAACTGCGCGCTCGCTTAGTAGACCCTTCTAAAACCAGTGCCAACACGATCATGCCTTCCTACTTTAGAATCGATCATCTCCAGCGCGTTGCCCCTCAATTTGCTGGTAAGACCGTATTGAGTGCCCAAGAAATTGAAGATGTCATTGCCTATTTGTTAACCATCAAAACACCATGAACCAGCGTCGTGTATTTATTACCTCATTGACTGCGCTTACATTAAGCCCATGGCAGAGCACAAGCGCGACCCCAAGCGATGCAATGCAAGCGATGAAAGCGATTGTCGGCAATCGTCCTGTAAACACGGGGCGTATCTATTTTGAGCTACCGCCCCTTGTCGAGAACGGCAATTTAGTGGCGATTAAGTTTTCTGTACAAAGCCCAATGACGCAAAACGATTACGTTAAAGCCATACACATCATCGCCGAGGCTAATCCATTACCAAACGTGGTGAGTTGTTATTTCACACCCCTATCGGGTAAGGCGGAAGCAAGCACGCGGATTCGTTTGGCTGACTCCCAAAAGGTATGGGCTTTGGCACAAATGAGCGATGGCTCATTTTGGCGCACCAGTGTTGATACGGTGGTAACTCTCTCTGCCTGTACGGAGATGATATGAGTCGTTCCTCTCGAGCAGTCGTTACTCTTCCCAAAACAGCAAAACGGGGTGAGGTATTTTCAATCCGCGCCATTGTGCAGCATGAGATGGAGTCGGGCTTTCGGCATACCGAGCAGGGTGTTCGCGTGCCCCGCGACATTATTCGGGAGTTTGTTTGTACCTATAACGGCAAAGAAGTATTTAAGGCCGACCTTCATCCGGGCGTCGGTTCGAACCCACTCTTTATTTTCTATGCCAAAGCAGACCAATCCGGAACTCTCGAGTTTAAGTGGACGGGCGATAACGATTACCTCACGATCGTGAAACAGGCCATTACTGTTTTATGAGATTGCTAGGGCAATGTGCCTTATTGGGTTTATTGCTGACAAGCACACCTTTCTTGCAGGCTGATTCTAGAGTATCAGCTTATGCATTGATGTCGCCCACTAATCAGGCGATGCAAAATGATATGAGCTTAAATCCAGCCATGTTTTGGATCATGGACGGCGAGGCTCTTTGGATCGATCGTAATAATCCCAGTAGTAAAGCCTGTGTTGATTGTCATAGTGATGTAAAGCAATCCATGAAAGGTGTCTCTGCCACCTTTCCAAAACGGGTTCAAGGTAAATTACTCAATCTGGAAGGGCAAATTAATCAATGCCGTACCACTCGCCAACAATCACCCGCTTTTGCGTATGAGTCTAAGCCATTACTAGCGCTAAGTACTCTGATTGCCTATCAATCCAGAGGCTTGCCTATTGCTGCTTCGAAAGATTCTGCAATAGATGCTGATTTTCAAAAAGGTAAAACTCTTTATTTTCAGAGAATGGGGCAGCTAAATCTATCGTGTGCGCAGTGCCACGATGATAGAGCAGGCTTAAAGCTGGCGGGTAGCGTTATTCCCCAGGCGCATCCCACTGGGTATCCGATCTATCGTTTGGAGTGGCAGAACGTTGGCTCCTTACAGCGCAGATTACGTAATTGCATGTCGGGAGTGCGGGCAGAACAATATCCTTATGGCTCTGTGGAGCTTGCCCAAATCGAGCTTTATCTAATGCGTCGTGCAAATGGTATGCGGATTGAAAGCCCGGCAATCAGACCTTAGGTTTGCTTGCCGTACTTGACCGCAATCACTTCGGCCATTACCGAGACCGCAATCTCTGGAGGCGTTAGGGCGCCAATGGATAAACCCACAGGCCCATGCAAACGATCGAGTTGCTCGGTCGATAAATTGAACTCTCGCAGACGCTCTTTACGCTTGACGGTGTTGGTGTAACTGCCTAGCGCTCCAATATAGAAGGCTTTTGATTGCAGGGCGTCGATCAGGGCAAGATCATCAATCTTGGGGTCGTGCGTGAGAGCCACAATCGCAGTGTGGGAGTCAATCCCTAATTCTTGCATCACATCATCGGGCATGCCTTTGATGAACTGGATACCTTCTTGGCTAAGACCTTCGGTGTATTCCTCACGGGGGTCAATGACCACTACATCAAAGTCTGCCGCTAGAGCAAAATTAGCAACATATAAAGAGAGTTGTCCTGCGCCAATCACGAACATACGCCAACGGGGTCCGTAGGAGGTTTGCATCTCAGACTCGCTTAACGAGAAACCATCTTCTCTAGTTCCTAGGTGAAGGGTGGATTTACCTGAACTCAGATTAACCCGTCGCAATATGATCTGATGGCTTTCAATCTTCTCGAGAATGCTGTCTAAAATACCTTGCTCTGGTCTGGGCTCAACCAATAAGCGTAAGGTGCCGCCACAGGGCAAACCAAAGCGAGCCGCTTCCTCTTTGCTAACGCCATACACCACGAGTTCAGGAGTATTGCGTGTCAAGATCTCAGTCTGTACCCGCCGGATTAAATCATCCTCCACGCATCCACCAGATACGGAGCCAACCACTTGTCCATCCTCCCGAATCGCAAGCCACGAACCAACAGGCCGCGGCGAGGAGCCCCAGGTTTGGACCACCGTCGCGATGGCCATGCGCTTGCCTTCGTGTAACCACGCTAGGGCAGTTTTGAGGACGATGTAATCTGTACTATTCATGGAAATTAGCTCAGTGCTATTGCTCAATGCTATTGTAGAGTCATTAGAGATCGTCATACCAAACTCAGTAATCATGAACGCAAAGCAAACAAAACTCGCAATACTTCTTCTGGCGGCTGGGCAAGGCAGTCGCTTGGGAAACATTGCGAAGGCGCTCCTAAAAAAAGATGGCATACCCTTGATCCAGCGCTTTTGGCAAGAGGCATCCGCATTAAATGCCATCGAATCGATTAGCATCTTGGGGTTTTATGCAGATGAGATTGAGCCACTAGCAAAACAATATTCACGGGTAGTAATCAATCAGCAAGCAGAAAAGGGACATGGCTCGTCAGTGCGGATAGGACTGGAGTCTCTCCATACCCATTTTGATCTTCTACTGATTGCTTTAGTCGATCAACCCAGCATTACTCAAACATCACTAGCGTTATTACTCAATACTTTTGAGACGCAAGG
>Ga0209033_1001247_pt1 | contig 14825 bp, 10 predicted proteins | sample LauGreFa1BDMLBDN_2_FD_188218 | JGI IMG/M metagenome (GOLD analysis project Ga0209033, IMG submission 188218) | Freshwater lake microbial communities from Lake Michigan, USA - Fa13.BD.MLB.DN (SPAdes) (version 2) | ecosystem: Environmental > Aquatic > Freshwater > Lake | place: Lake Michigan, USA...
ACTATTAATAATCATTGGGTAGAAGTTATGGCCCACTTCATGAATAATAACACCTAACATTCCATTTTTAGCAGATTCTGTATAAGTACCATCTTTTTCGGTACGACCATAGTTAAAACATATCATAGGATACTCCATTCCATTAGAAGCTTCAATACTTTGTGCTACAGGGTATGGATAAGGAATACTGAACTTTGAGTATGATTTAATAGTATGGGCTACTGCTTTTGTTGAAAACTTACGGTATAAACCATAGGCTTCTTTTGCATATCCACTCATGCACATTACTTTCTTACCTTCAACATTAGCAGCCATCGCATCCCAAATGAATTTACGGCTAGACCCAAAAGCAAAATCACGCACATTTTCTGCATTAAAAACCCAGGTCTTTTGTGTAGTGATTTTATTTTTTTCTGCATTTTTTGCTTCTTCCAAAGTAACTATCTCTATGGGTTCTGAAGAAGTTTGGGCTTTATTCCATCTAGCTAATTGTGCTGCAGATAATACCGCAGGATAATTTTGTGCTTGACCTGTTGCCATCACCACGTGGTCGCCTGGAACAGTGATAGCCACTTTGTAATTACCAAAAACTAAAGCAAATTCTCCACGGCCCGTAAATTGATGATTTTGCCATCCTTGAAAATCGGAGTATACACATAAACGAGGATACCATTGTGCCATCGTAAATAAATAGTTGCCGTCCTCAGGGAAATATTCATAACCACCTCTACCAGCAACGGTCATTCTATCAGTAATTTTATAGTTCCAACTTAATTTAAAAATAATTTTTTGACCCGGCTTTAAGGGAGTAGGCGTTTCAATACGCATCATCGTACCATTGATAGTATATTTTAACTTCGCACCCAATGCATCTGTTAAAGATGTAATGATATGACCCAATCCATTATCGGTTTTTTGTTCTATTAATTTATCAATAGTGGCAGTGGTTATCCCACGTCCTAAGCGATTTTCAAGCGGGAAGCCTGCGTTGTTCACTGTACTATGTTCATTTTCATCTAACTGTAACCATAAATAAGTAAGTACATCGGGCGAGTTATTGTAATAGGTAACTGTTTCAGTACCAGATAGCATTAATTTTTTTTCATCCAATGTGGCTTTGATATCATAATCTGCTCTTTGTTGCCAATATTTTGTGCCTGGGGCGCCACTTGCTGTTCGATACTCATTAGGTGTGGCTAAGATAGTGCCCAACTGTTCAAACTTATTGCCATGATTAGAACTTGGGTTGTTGTGAATGTCTTGTGCCAATAAACAAGTTAAACTTGTAAAGAAAACAAAACTCAAAGAAGCTAATTTTTTGATTTGCATAAAATCTATTTATTTAAAAAAGGTTTGATACGATCTATTATCATGATTAGAGAAAGTCCAATGGTGATAAAAGATCCAATTCGAATATACGATTTTCGGTCTATCTTAAAGCGATTTACGAGCAGAAAAGCAAAAACTAATATACAGCCCACAATCAATAGCTGGCCCAATTCCAAGCCTAGATTAAATGAAAAAAGAGGCAGTACAATGCTTTCCTCTTTACCTAGTAAGCTTTTGAGATAATTACTGAAGCCCAATCCATGAATGAGGCCAAAAAATAAAGCTAAATAATATATAATATGATACTTAGCAGCGTAACTCAAATCCTTTACCAAAAGATTAGAAAGGGCAGTGAATAGAATGGTGATGGGTATGAGAAGTTCAATCAAATACATGGGAAAATAAATCCATTCTAAAGTACTCAAAGCCAAGGTAATAGAATGGCCAATGGTAAAAGAACTAACTAAAATCAATATCTTTTTCCAATCTGCTGCCATATAACGAATCACTAGGGCAAGTATAAACAACATATGATCAGACCCATTGATATCCATAATATGCCTAAATCCAAGGTGGGCAAAAATAAAAAAGTCATTCATTCAATGAAAATTTTTAAAATGTTAAATTAATCAAGACCTTTGAAAGATACAAATAAAATTATATGCTTTTAGTTGGATGGAATACCCTTTTTACCGCAATGCTTACTTTAATGCACCCTTTTTTCGTATCCGTGATTGATATCAATCATAATGAAAAAGAGGCTACCATTGAAATTAGTGTACGCTGTTTCACCAATGATCTAGAAAAAATGATTGCTGTCGATACCAAAACGACCATCGATTTATCACAGCCCAGTCAAAAAATTAAAGGAGATGCCCTGCTTAAAGCCTATTTGACAAAACGATTAAACTTATCTGTAAATGGGAATAAATCTAATTTAGAATATCTTGGATTTGAAATTCAAAAAGAAAGTACCTGGACTTATTTTGAAATAAAAAATATAAAACAGCTAAGTCAACTCAATGTTTTATGCGAGGTTTTATTTGGAGTGAATGACCAGCAAATAAATATTTTTCATGTAAATGCAAAAGGTGTTCGAAAAAGTTACGAACTCATCTACCCTAAGAATACGACCCAATTTAATTTCTAGACATCCATTTCGAATAAACACTTGCACCTGTATAGCCCATAATTAGTCCTACCAAGGTTCCTGCCAATATATCTAAAGGATAATGCACCCCCACATAAATTTGTGCATAAGAAATAATGCCTGCCCATACAAAAAACAAATAGGTATACTTTTTAAAAAGTGGTTGCAAACTCATAAATACAAACATGGCCAAACTAAAATGATTAGCCGCATGCGAAGAGGTAAAACTGAAACTAGTTGGACATGCACCTATTAATAATTTTACCTGCGTCAGCATAGCGGGGTCGGCGCATGGTCTTAAACGATGAATAAAAGGCTTGAATATAAAGCTACTCACTTGGTCTGTAAGTGCAATAGTAATAGCTACAGTCAGTAGCCATTTCCAAGCCTTCCAGCCCCAGCGGTAGAATGTATAGCCTACTAGCGCCAAGTAAAAGAGGAACCAATGCTCAGAAGTCCGCATCCATGGCATAAATACATCAAAAAATGGAATTGTCCATTGACCATTGATAAGCTCAAATAAGGCTTGGTCTGCCTTCTCCAAAGATGGCCAAATGTCTAGTATCATGGCATAAAGATACAAGGAAGTGTAAAAATTTAAAGTAAATTTGCCGAACCAATTTATAAAGTAAAAAAGAGCAGCTATGTCACTTATTAAGAGTATTTCAGGATTTAGGGGCACCATTGGAGGTAAACCCAATGATAACCTTACTCCTATCGACATTGTTAAGTTTGCCTCTGCCTATGGCAGCTGGCTTCTCCATAAAGCACCTGGCAAGAAAAAAGTAGTGGTGGGTAGAGACGGAAGAATGAGCGGGGAAATGGTAGAAGTATTGGTAGAACAGAGCCTTTTGGCCTTAGGTATAGATGTAATTCATTTGGGATTAAGCACCACGCCCACCGTTGAAATGGCCGTAGTTTTTGAAAAAGCAGATGGAGGTATTATTTTAACGGCCAGCCATAACCCTAAACAGTGGAATGCTTTAAAATTATTAAATGAAAAAGGAGAGTTTGTAAGTGGGGAGGAAGGAAAAACTATTTTAACCTTAGCCGCTAACGAAGATTTTAATTACGCAGAAATAGACCATTTAGGAAAAATAATTTCTAATAATGATAGTCTTGAAAAACATATTCAAGCCATTCTTAATTACCCACTAGTAGATGTGAATGCTATAAAAGCAGCTAATTTTTCAGTGGTAGTGGATGCCATTAATAGTTCAGGTGCTTTTACAGTGCCTGCCTTACTAAAAGCCATCGGTGTAAATAATATTACAATTTTAAATGGCGATATGCATGGCAATTTTGCGCATAACCCAGAACCTTTAAAAGAAAACCTTACTGAACTTTGCGATACAGTACTTTCTAAAAAAGCAAGTTTAGGTATTGCCGTAGACCCCGATGTAGACCGCCTATGTTTTGTAAGTGAAAATGGAGAATTATTTGGAGAAGAATATACACTGGTAGCCGTAGCCGATTATATTTTACAAAATAAAAAAGGGGCCACTGTTAGTAATTTATCTTCTACCCGTGCTTTAAGAGATGTTACTGAAAAATATGGCTGCTCTTATTTTGCAAGCGCTGTAGGTGAAGTGAATGTGGTGAATAAAATGAAAAGCGAAAAAGCCGTTATAGGAGGTGAAGGGAATGGTGGTATCATTGTACCTGATTTACATTACGGAAGAGACGCCTTAATTGGTATTGCTTTATTTTTGACGCATTTAGCAAAAAGTAAAATGAGCGCTTCTGCTTTGAGAGCCAGCTACCCTGCTTATTTTATGAGTAAGAAAAAAATGGATCTTGACGCCTCTATTTCACTGAGTAAAATATTTGAGGTACTCGCTACAAAATTTGCAGCCTTCCCTATTAATAAAGAAGATGGCTTTAAAATTGATTTTGAAAATGAATGGGTACATCTAAGGTCTAGTAATACAGAGCCTATTATTCGTATTTATACAGAAGCACCCTCACAGGCCGCTGCCGATAAATTAGCAGACGAGATTATTTCAATTATAGGAACAATTAACTAACTTAGAAAAAGTTTAGAATCTTCATTATAGACTAGTTATATATAGACAATGGAAAGAATTTATTTTGATAATGCAGCTACTACTTCACTAGATCCCTTGGTCTTAGAAGCCATGATGCCTTATATGACCGAGAAATTTGGCAACCCTTCTTCTATATATAGTTATGGGCGTGAAACAAGAATGGCCATTGAACAAGCCAGAAAACAAGTAGCTAAAATTTTAGGCGCTCGCCCTGCTGAAATATTTTTTACAAGTGGGGGCACTGAAAGCAGTAATACTGTTTTACATGCAGCCATGGAAAATTTGGACTGCAAGCATATTGTAAGCTCTCCTATCGAACACCATGCCACCCTTCATACAGTAAGCCATTTGGCTAAAAAATATAATGCAAGACTTAGTTTGGTTACTATTCTTCCCAATGGCCATATAGATACTGCTCATCTTGAACAAATTCTTGCAACAAGTAATGAAAAAACCATTGTGAGCATTATGCATGCTAATAATGAAATTGGTAATATGATTGACCTAATGGAAGTAGGTGCTATTTGTAAAAAGTACAATGCTTATTTCCACAGCGATACCGTTCAAACCGTGGGCCATTTCCCTTTTGACTTAGCCAATACCCCCGTAGATTTTATCACAGGTGCTGGACATAAATTTCACGGACCAAAAGGCGTAGGCATATTATACATTAGTGAAAATATAAAGATTAACCCTTTATTACACGGCGGGGCACAGGAAAGAAATATGCGCGCGGGTACTGAAAATTTATATGGCATTGTTGGTTTAGCGAAAGCTTTAGAAATGGCTACTGAAAATTTCGAAAAAGATAGTGTAACTATTGCTGGTCTAAAAAAATACATGCACGACGAACTGGTTAGTAAAGTTCCTGGGGTAAGTTTTAATGGCGATCCTTTTGGAAAAAGTCTTTACACTACCCTTAGTGTTAATTTTCCTAAGTCGGAAAAAACAGAAATGATTTTATTTAACCTAGATATTCAACATATTTGCGCTAGCGGTGGCAGCGCCTGCTCTAGTGGAGCACAGACCGGTTCTCATGTAATGCATGCGCTTCACAAAGGAAACATTGATGTTACCGTTCGTTTCTCTTTCTCTAAACACAATACAAAAGCAGAGATTGATAAAGTAGTAGCTACCCTATTAACTATTTTATAAATTCATTCGTTTAAACTTATTCAATAAAAAAAGGTCCTCCAATTTATCGGAGGACCTTTTTTTGTATTCTAGATATGTTATGTACTATTTTTTTACTGCAAAGTCTTGATTCATTTTTTCAATAGCTGCAATAAGTTGATAAGTAGTTAAGGCGTCTTGCACAAATACTATTTGCTTATTGCTTAAGTCATTAGGCTTGTTTTGATAAGCATTCTCAAGGTTTTGCATATACTGGTCTTCAGACATTGGGTCACCCAATGATTTATAATAAGCAATTGATTGATTTAAGTCCTTCAACACAGAACTAGCTATTTTCTTAGCAATATTCATTTCACCAGCTGCATAACATGACTGTAATAAAATATAAGAGAAATAATTATGTTGGTTACCTCTGTTAGAAGTCATACCATAAGGGAAACTCTTCTCATTGGTTTCACTGTCTAATTTTCTAATAATTTGTCTAGCACTGTCTAATTTGCCTTCGCTTACTAAAGCTTGGGCTATTTGTGCAATAGTTAAACGAATAGAATTTAAATGTCTTCGATTTTCTTCATCAAAATACACATTCGGATTTTTAGCATTTCCAAAAGTGAACTTAGTCATAATGTTTTTATAAGAAATGTCTGTATCAATACTTTGACCAATTGCAGGCACCAATTGATAAGACATACCTGTTTGACGAACATATTTATCTAATCCCATTTCTTTTAATTCTTGCGTAGAAGTAAAGCAAATAGGTCTTTTAAATTGCGAAGTAGCGATGATGGCATAAATAGCCATTTCATTTTTAAGCAAGTATTGTCTATTAGGATTAAAGTCAATCAATAATTCATCTACTAATATATCTGTAGGTTTTGCAATTCCTGATGCCAATGCGTTAGCCTTATTTACAGGTACTTTAAATTTATGGGTAGGAAAAATATTCACAGGCCCTTCTTGTGTAGAAGCCTGGTATTTACCTAAAGGATCTGCAATTACATTTCTAAAAACAGAATCTAAGTCATGGTAGGTAGCCTCCCCAAAACCAGGTACAGCATTGTAATAAGCTACATTTAACTTACTGCCAGATACTTGTTCTTCGGTAAAAATGAGATCAAATTTATCACTCTTATTTACTTTATACCTAAGCTCTTTCATATACCAATCAGAGCCCAATAAACTATTCACCACAACACGCACATCAGGTCTAATGCCTTCTACCTCTTGTGCATACCATAAAGGATAAGTATCATTGTCTCCAAAAGAAAATAAAATAGCATTCGGAGGACAGCTTTCTAAATAATTACGTGCTAAATCGCGTGGTAATGTTTTTTGACTTCTATCATGGTCATCCCATTCTTGTTGGGCCATTAATGCCGGTACCGCTAAAAACGAAATAACGGTGGCCGCAATAGCTGCCATTTTTTTATTTAAGAATTTCTCTAACCAAATAGCAATTTGTAAAACGCCCAATCCAATCCAAATAGCAAAGGCATAGAAGGACCCTACATAAGCATAATCACGCTCACGTGGTTGTAAACTTTGTTGGTTCAAATAAATAACAATAGCAATACCTGTGAAAAAGAAAAGTAGTCCAGTGACTATAAAATCTTTTTTATTTTTTTGGTATTGAAAAATAAAACCAAGAATACCTAAAAGAAAAGGCAGCATAAATAAAGAATTATGCGCTTTATTATTATTCTTGATACTATCGGGTAATTTAGATTGGTCGCCAAAAATGAAATTATCAATAAAAGAAATACCTGTACTGAAATTACCATCTCTTACATTTCCAAAACCTTGTAAATCGTTTTGCTTGCCTGCAAAATTCCATAGAAAATAACGCAGGTACATAAAACCAAATTGGTAATTCGTGAAGTACTTGATATTATCTCTTAATGTAGGAGGCGTTCCGTCTTCCACTCCTGCAAAGGCTTTAAAGCTATCCATCTGACCTCTGTCATTGTCAGAGTCCCACATTCTTGGAAACAAGTGAGCCGATGGCGCAGAAGACCAATCTCTTTTAAAGTTTTTACCAGCAATCTCATAAGTAGTTTTTGCTTTCACATATTGATCTCCATTTTCTACATTCTCCACTTTATCGACATAGTCTGGTCCGAATAAAACAGGCCAGTCGCCGTATTGCTCTCTTCCTAAGTAACCCATTAAAGTAACAGGATTGTCTACATTATACATATCCACAGAAGGATCTGCGTTAGAACGCACCATGGTGGTTAAATAACTGGTATAGCCTAATAAGAAAAAGGTAGTACACCAGATACCTAATTTTAAAAAGTAAAACCCTTTTTTATTGGCATATCGAATACCTAGGGCTAAAATAACAGCTACTAAAACGAAGAAGAATATAAAACCAGAAAAGAAAGGTAGTCCCATTGAGTTCACAAAATTAACGTCAAAGGCACCCGCCCACTTAATGGTATATTGAATTAAAAATACTTGTACAAAACCTGTAATAATAACGCCAATTACAAAAGCGACTAAGCCACCCATTAAGCTTGGCTTGTATTGTCTGAAATAATACACCATTACAATGGCAGGAATAGTTAATAAGTTCAATAAATGCACCCCAATAGATACACCCATGATATAGAAAATAAAGATGATCCATTTGTCGGCACCAGGTTGATCGGACTTATGTTCCCATTTTAAAATAGCCCAAAAAACCAAGGCGGTGAAAAATGAACTAAGTGCATAAACTTCTCCTTCTACTGCACTATACCAAGCGGTATCACTAAAAGTATATCCCAAGGCACCTATTATACCAGCGCCCATAATTAAAATAATTTGTTGAGTAGTTAAGGCTACCTCTTTGCCTGTCTCCACCATTCTTTTGGCAAAATGCGTAATAGTCCAAAATAAAAATAGAACGGTAAAGCCACTTGCCAGCGCACTCATGGTATTAACTGCCTTTGCTGCTGTTAAAGGATTGTCTCCAAAAAAGATAATAAATACACGGCCTAATAATACAAACATGGGCGCTCCTGGAGGATGTGGAATTTGTAATTTATAGGCACTGCTAATAAACTCACCTGCGTCCCAAAAACTACCTGTTGCTTCAATGGTCATAACATAAACTGTACATGCAATTAAAGTGACGATCCAACCCGTCCAATTATTAATTTTCTTAAAGTCCATTTTTAGTGTTTTATTAGTTGCAAACTTAATTGAAACTAGCCAAAATGGGAAATTAATAGGCCCATAATAGGGGCTTTAAGTATATTTTAAGATTTCCCCATTCCCCCTAGGTTTTTTATCTTTGAGCCCTCATGGATACAAATCGATCGGTCGCTTTTCATACTTTAGGCTGTAAACTGAATTTTTCAGAGACTTCCACCCTTTCTAGACAATTAGAGAAGGAAGGCTTCGAAAAAAAGGCCTTTACAGAGAAGGCCGATATATATGTGATCAATACTTGTTCTGTCACCGAAAATGCAGATAAGGAATGTCGTCAGTTAGTGAGAAGAATTCAAAGACTGGCTCCAGAAAGTTTTGTAGTCATAACCGGTTGCTATGCACAATTAAAGCCTAAAGAAATTGCTGAAATTCCCGGCGTGGATTTAGTATTAGGGGCTTCAGAAAAATTTAACCTTGTTCCTCATTTAGCCAATTTAACAAAGGGCGATGCCACTAAAATTTGTAGTTGCGATATTGATACCGTTACCGATTTTAAAAGTTCTTATTCTGTCAATGATAGAACCCGCACATTTTTAAAAGTACAAGATGGCTGTGATTACAGTTGTACTTTTTGCACCATACCTATGGCACGAGGTAAAAGTAGAAGTGACCGTATTGAAAATGTAGTAGCAGATGCACAAACACTTGCTAGCAAGGGTGTAAAAGAAATTGTATTAACAGGCATTAATTTAGGAGACTTTGGTAAAAGTGAAGAAGGTGGAAAAAAACATACAGAAAATTTCTTTGACTTACTGAAAGCCTTAGAGCAAGAAACAAATATGCCTAGATACCGCATCTCCTCTATTGAGCCGAATTTACTCACCAATGAAATAATAGAATTTGTTGCAAAGAGTAAACGCATCATGCCTCATTTTCATATTCCATTACAAAGTGGGTCGGATGCTGTTTTGAAATTAATGCAAAGAAGATATACCCGCGATTTATACCAAGAAAGAGTGGACCTGATTAAAAAAATTATGCCCCATGCTTGTATTGGTGTAGATGTGATTGTGGGGTCACCCGGTGAAACAGAAGACTATTTTAAAGAAAGCCTTGAATTTGTACATGCATTAGACATTGCTTATTTACATGTATTTACTTATTCAGAAAGAGCAGCTACAAAGGCCTTGACCATTAAGCCCATTGTACCTATGCAGGAGCGTCATGAAAGAAATAAAATACTTAGGAATTTATCTTATCAAAAACTACAATACTTTACCGAAAGCCAAAGAGGCGCTACTCGAAAAGTATTATTTGAGTCGCCTAAAGTAAATAAAGAAAACGAGGGCATGTTAATGTTAGAAGGCTTTACCGATAACTATATAAAAGTAGAAACACCGCATCGAGCCGAGTGGAGCAACCAAATTATTGATTGGAAATTATTGTAGAGAAATTATTGCAGCGAAACTTCAGAAGCTTTAAACTCTACAATCATCATCATATTTATACTCTCCAATTTCACATACACCGATTTTTTACTCGTCTTCACTACCTCTCCCTTCTGTCCCATAAATAACCCTTGGTTAATTTCTACTTTAGTCTGTGGAGGTATATTCGCCATATCAACTATCTGAATGGTGGCATCCGATTGTCCTAAGTATTTACGAATAGCCTCAATTTCATTATCTCTTATAATGGCAGGTTTTCTAAGAAAGTATAAAAAATTAACCACTCCTATAGTAGATAAAATTTTTGCGTGGTCTTCTTTGCTGGCTTTGATAAAAACATAAGATCTAAACAAAGGCTCTTCAATAATTTTTTTACGATCAGACCATTGCCTTTCTCTTTTTTGAACAGGGCACCAGCTTTCAAAGCCATTTTTAGTTAATAAGCCGTCTACCTTTTTCTCCCACTTAGACTTTGTATATATTACATGCCATGTTTTTACATTGGCTGAAGCTTCTACTTTCATACTCCTCTATCCTTTTTTTGCTATTAAATTAGGTTTAGCAAACGCTGTTAATAATTTACTAGACTCATTTACTTGAATATCTTTAGCGACCATTTTCAACCAAGCCTGGTATCTATCTTGCTTTGTTTTATCTGGGTTATTATAAAACTTATCATAATCTGCTTTCAAAGCACTTACCGTCATAGGTGTCTTTAATTTCAATATGTTTTCATTTTGCTGAATAACATTTTGAATTTCTTTTTTATACTGTCTGTATTTATTAATCTCTAAAGCAACCGACTTGTCTACTTGGGCAGATATCCATTGTAAGTTTTTCTTAAAACGAATAGTGGCTGTATCGTTCTTGATTTTATTATTTGCTTTAGCAGCAATAGTAGCAATTTCATTTGAACTTGTCCAAGGAGAGAACTTAGCACGCTCCATTTCATCCCATGGTAAGGCAGATGGATTGTCTTTTTCACGGTATTTCAAAAACTCATAGTCATCAGGGAATACGACATCTGGCACTACTCCTTTTCTTTGTGTTGAACTTCCAGTCACTCTATAAAACTTTTGGAAGGTTAATTTCACCGCGCCATATTCAGTTTGAATACCCATCGCATCTAATGGTTTTCCAAAAGCCACATTTCTTTGCACAGTACCCTTTCCATAACTAGAAGTACTTCCTACAATTAAACCTCTTTTATAATCTTGTATAGCACCTGCAAAAATTTCACTTGCAGAGGCGCTAAATTCATTCACCATCACCACGAGTGGGCCATCGTATAAAATACCTGGTGTTTCATCAGATAATATTTGAGACCTTCCTTCTTTACTTCTAATTTGAACAATAGGTCCTTTATCAATAAACAAACCTGCCATTTGAACTACTTCGTATAAAGAACCACCTCCATTATATCTAACATCAATAATAATACCTTTTACTTTTTCTGCTTTTAATTTTTCTACCTCCTTCGCAATATCTTTTGAACATCTTGCGCCCTCTTCTCTTTCAAAGTCAGCATAAAAATCGGGTAGTAATATATAGCCAATTTTTTCATTCCCATTTTGAATAACAGCACTTCTTGCAAAACCTTCATCTAAAACAATTTTCTCTCTTATCAATACCACTACTTTAGTCGTACCATCTGGCTTTCTTACTGTTAACCTTACTTCAGAACCTAGGTCTCCTCTTATTAATTTTACCGCTTCTGTGGTTTCATATCCAGTCACATCTACCGGCTCTTCGGCGCCTTGTGCAATTTTTACAATGACGTCATTGACTACTATGAGCCCCGACTTCCAAGCAGCGCCGCCTGGCTGAACACTTGCAATCTTTACCCCATTATCATCCTGCGTTAACTGAGCACCAATACCATAAAAAGTGCCGCTCATTTGCTCAGTGAAAGATCTTTTTTCAATGGGTGCAAAATAATCGGTATGCGGATCCATTAAACTAGTAATAGAATTTAAAAACGATTCAAATCTTTTTTCTTTATCAAAAGTTTTTTCTAGAAGACTAAATCTTTTAATATAATTTTTCTTTATTGTCGCTCGGGCATCTGCTTCTAACTCCATATCTGTTTTCACTACGAAATTATCTTTGACTGTATCTTTTATTTTACTAGAATCGGCTACTGCTTTTTCTGCTTTCGCCTTTGCATGCTTTTCTCTATCTTCTAATAAACTAACATACCTATCCAATACTTTATACTTAATTGCATCATTCCATCTTTTCACTCTTTCTGCTTTATTAGCAGCATAATTCATTTTATCGGTATCCACCATTAAAGAATCATCTGTGGTAAAGTCGAATGGCTTATCAATGATAGATTCAAAAATGGCTTTAATTTCTTTAGCTCTTCTTTCATAAATAGCAGTTGCAGCAGGTTCAAATTGAATGGCTGCTCCATGAATTTCATCGTCAATAGTGGTAGCGAAAACTTTTAAAGAATCGACATCTGATTGAAGTAGAATATTTTTTTCAGGATCTAAGGTTTTTAAATAAGCATCAAAAACTTCTTTTGAAAATTTATCATCTATTACCCTTGGGCTATAATGCTCACTTTCTAATAAACGACCTATAGTAGATAATAGTTTCCTATGTCTAATTTCTGAAGTTTCTGAATTAGCAGTATTGAAGGTGTTAAAAGCGAAAAACAACCCTCCTACTAATACTAAAGTGGCAAAGAATTTCCACTTATTTTGTTTTACGTATGTCATAATATTGCGCATGAAGTATTTCAAAAATAGTATAAAATGCCTATCATAGGACTATAAATGAAATAAAGCCATCATTTTTGTGACAAATTTATAAAAACATGGAAAACTTCTTTCTTTGGTTCCTTATTTAACGTATTTTTGCGACCCTAAATGGAGGGCGTAGCTCAGTAGGTTAGAGCGACAGTTTGTGGATCTGTAGGTCGTGGGTTCGAGACCCATCGTTCTCCCCAAAACCTATCCTTTCCGAGCATTCGGGCGAAGGATAGGTTTTTTTATGTAAACCGGTTTTCTATGCAACTGCTTTTATTGCCTTTATTAGTGGCTGGCTTTGGCTGGCTTATTAGCTGGGGATTTATTAAAATCATTTTCTTTCCCCATCAAAGCTTTCGCTTGGCCGGCAGGCAATGGCAAAGTATTTTTTCAAAAAAGGCAGGTCAAATTTCAATTAGTCAATTATTACCCGAATTAAAACAGGGTGATAGCTTTCAAAAAATACTCCCTTTTATTGATGCTAAATTAGATGAATTTTTTAAAGAAAGGCTGGTTCAAAAAATGCCTATTATTTCTATGTTTATTGGCGATAAAACAATTGCCCAACTAAAAGAAGTCTTCTTGGAAGAGCTAGCGCAAATTTTTCCTGCCCTTCTATCCGAATTTACGCAATCAACAGCAAATGCCTTTTTGTTGAACATTGAGACTAAATGGTCTAAAAAACTTGAAACATACTTGCTAAAAGCCACCCATAAATTAAGAATTGCTACTTTTTTCTTAGGTTTAATTTGGGGGTTCATTATACAATTTATTTTAACTGCAGTTTAAATTGCCGTTTATACATTCTAGCTGCCTTCCTTAGAGATTATGTTAGATATTTGCAAATCAAATAAACCCCGAGAACAAAATTGTATCCAATGAGTATGAAAAATATATATATCCTTATTTCTTTTGTATTAATTCAAATGAGTGCCAATGCACAAATCCCAGCAGCAGCTGCAGGCGCCAGAGCAGGAGGAGCTACTATGAATCAGGGGCATTTTTATGGTAAAATAGTGGATGAAAACAAAAAAGGAATCGAAGGCGTTACCCTACAAATTAAAGGAAGCAAATTTGACCCTATTACCAAAAAAACAACAGAAGCCATTTTAGGGACTATGTTAACAGCTGCTAATGGCGATTTTAGTTTTATAAACTTACCTGTGATGGGCAATTTCAAACTAAACATTTCAAGTATAGGTTATAAAAAATTAGTAAAAGAATTAAGCTTTGGCATTAAAATGGGAGGCGGACAAAGTATGCAAGCAATGATGGCCTTAGTGGATAAAGATTTAGGCAATATTAAATTAGAACAAGACGCTACTCAATTACAAAGTGTCACTGTAACAAGCTCTGCAAAGCCACAATTTGAAATGGGCATTGATAGAAAAATTTTCAATGTAGACAAAAACTTAGCTAGCACAGGTCAAACTGCAGTAGAAGTGATGAAAAACATTCCTAATTTAAATGTAGACATTGATGGTAATGTAACATTAAGAAATGCAACACCTACCTTATTAATTGACAATCGTCCTACTACATTAACATTGGATCAGATTCCTTCTGATATCATTGACAGAGTTGAAATCATTACCAATCCTTCCGCTAAATATGATGCGTCAGGTGGTAATGCTGGAATTTTGAATATTGTGTTGAAAAAGAATAAGAAGAACGGTTATAATGGAGGCCTTAGAACGGGTATAGATATGCGTGGCAGAATAACTGGAGGTGGCGACTTAAATTTAAGATCCAATAAAATTAACTTTTCAGCAAGCGGTAACCTTAGAAATAATAAATCTATCAGTACTATTGACAACTATAGAGA
>Ga0209033_1001253_pt1 | contig 14805 bp, 14 predicted proteins | sample LauGreFa1BDMLBDN_2_FD_188218 | JGI IMG/M metagenome (GOLD analysis project Ga0209033, IMG submission 188218) | Freshwater lake microbial communities from Lake Michigan, USA - Fa13.BD.MLB.DN (SPAdes) (version 2) | ecosystem: Environmental > Aquatic > Freshwater > Lake | place: Lake Michigan, USA...
TGGGGAAAAACTCGCGGAACTCGCTGTACAGCTGCGCCGCCAGCGTTTTGTTGGGCGCAAACACAATGGCAGGCCGCCCCAGCTGGGCGATCACATTGGCCATGGTGAAAGTCTTGCCCGAACCCGTCACGCCTTCGAGAAGCGTCACCGAAAACGCGCCTTCGGTCACAGTTTCTGCCAGCTTTGCTGCAGCATCCTTCTGGTCGGCCTCAAACGTCGTCACCGCAAAATCGGCGTCCGGCTGTTCCACAATCGCTTTTATAGGCATGAGTTCCGTCGTCAGCGTTCCCTCGTCGATCAACCCGTCGATCACGGAGGTGCTCACGCCCGCCTCGTGCGCCAGCGCCCGTTTGCCGAACAGCAAGCCGCCTTCCGCCGCCGCAACTGCCCGAGCGCGAGCCGGCGTCAGTCGCTTCGGCAGGGCGCCCGTCAACCGCACGCCGATCTGCGCCGCCTCTTCCTGTTCCTCGTCCGGCCCGCGCAATGCCATGCGCAACACTGCACCACGCGGTGCCAGCGTATAGCGTGCCACCCAATCGATGAACTTCATCAGCGGCACTGCGAGCCGCGGCATTGCCGCCAATTCCTTCACCTGTTTCAAATTGGAAGCGCCGCCCGGCCCGTCCCGGATCTCCCAAACCACGCCCACCGTTTCCCGCGTGCCGAACGGAACACGCACGACATCCCCGTTCACCAAGCGGAGGTTTGACGGCACAACATAGGAAAACGCCTGATCCAGCGCGACAGGCGTCAGCACATCGACAATGCGCGTCGTCGTCTGTCCTGCTGCAGGGTGGGAAGGATCCGAAAAAGCCATGATTCCGGTTTATCACAAATTATCGCGCTGGCGAGCGTCACACTTGCTTAACCCGATAATGGGATAGTTGAACCATGATCCTGATGTCCGATGATCTCACCCGCGCCTTCACGCTCTGGCTTGGCCATCTCGCCAATGAACGGCGTTTGTCGGCCAAAACAGTCGAGGCCTATGGTCGCGATGTGCGCCAGTTTCTCGCTCATCGCACTTCCGCACAAGGGCGCGTCACCTCCCTTTCCGATCTCGGATCACTCAAACCGGTCGATCTCCGCGCCTTCATGGCCGCCCGCCGCGCGGACGACATCGGCAGCCGGTCCCTGATGCGCGGTCTGGCCGGTATCCGCTCTTTCCTCCGCTTTCTCGAACGCAACGGCCTTGCCGATGCCTCGGCGCTGTCGGTCGTGCGTGGCCCCAAACTCCCGCGTTCATTGCCCAAACCCGTCAGCGCCGCCTCCGCCATCCGTATGACAGACCCGTCCGAGCGCAATGGCGAACCCCGCGAGCCGTGGATTTTTGCCCGCGATGCCGCCGTCCTTGCCCTGCTTTATGGGTGCGGCCTGCGTATTTCCGAAGCCTTGGGCCTAAAAGTCGAGGATGCCCCCCGCGACGGCCATGACGTGCTGACCATTATCGGCAAAGGCGGCCGCACCCGCATGACGCCCGTTATCCGTCCTGCCATCGCGGCGGTTGCGGCCTACATGGCGCAATGCCCGTATAAACTTGAACCCGGCACCGCTTTGTTCCGTGGCGCACGTGGCGGGCCTCTCTCGCCCCGCATCATCCAGCTGACGGTCGAGCGCATGCGCGGCAGTCTCGGTCTGCCCGACAGCGCCACGCCTCATGCCCTGCGCCATTCCTTCGCCACCCATCTGCTCGCCCGTGGCGGCGATCTCCGCGCCATTCAGGAATTGCTCGGCCACGCCTCGCTCTCCACCACCCAGATCTATACGGAAGTCGATTCAGGCCTCTTGTTGCGGACAATAGCAGCGGCCCATCCGCGTGCATGATCCCGACGCCTTCATTCGCGCCAACACCGTGATCGCGGCCTTGCCGTCCGTTCCCGAAATCAGCCTTCACCTTGCCGATGAAGTCACCGATCTGTGGAACAAGACCGAGACCGATCTCGAATCGCTCGGCCTTCCGCCACCCTTCTGGGCTTTTGCCTGGGTCGGCGGGCAGGGGATTGCGCGCTACCTTCTGGACCATCCGGCGCGGATTGCAGGGCACAAAGTGCTCGATTTCGCCTGCGGATCCGGCCTTGTCGGCATTGCTGCGATGAAAGCCGGCGCTTTGCGGGTCGAAGCCGTCGATATCGATCCCTTCGCCATCGCCGCCACAATGCTGAACGCCACCCTCAACGGCGTCACGATCCACGCCACCCGCGAAGATGTGATCGGCACGGATCAGGGCTGGGATATCATTCTCGCGGGCGATGTCTTTTATGAGCGCGATATGGTTGCCCGTGTCACACCATGGCTTGCAGCGCTCGCCGCCCGAGGCGCAGTGGTTCTCGTGGGCGATCCCCGCCGTTCTTTTCTCCCGAGTGTCCACCTCACCGAACTCGCCGCCTACGACATTGCAACCACCCGCGCCATCGAGGATTCCGACACGAAACGCTCTTTTGTCTTTCGTGTCGAAAATCCCTAAATTTCCGCCGATCCGGGCTGAACTTTTCCCGATGTCGTGGTAAAGGAGCGCCATGAGCAAACACGCCACCCACCACCATGACCATTCCCATGATCATTCCTGCGCCCATGCGCATGATCATGCCGGACGCGCGCCGGAGGCCATCCGCGCCGCCGAGCTCTGGTGTCAGGAACACGGCCTTCGCCTCACGCCGATCCGTCGGCAGGCGCTGGAAGCACTATACGCGACCCATCAACCGCTCAGCGCCTACGACATGATCGACAAAATGGTTGCAGCCGGTGCCAAAAGGCTCGCCCCGATCACCGTCTATCGCGCGCTGGATTTTCTGGTCGAGAACGGGTTCGTCCACCGGCTCGCAAGCCGCAACGCGTTCGTCGCCTGCCCGTTCCACCACAAGCCCGACGAACTCGTCGTGTTCATGATTTGCGACCATTGCGGCGGTGTTGACGAGGCCCTGTCCGACGATCTCAGCAAATCGCTGTCCGTCCTCACCGAATCGCATGGTTTCGCCCCGCGCCTGCGTATCATCGAATGCGGGGGCGCCTGCGCCCATTGCCGTGACCAGACAAAGGCTGCCTGATGACTGCTGAAACCTGTCTCCCCGCCCCGATCAGTGCCGCTCCCGCAAAGCGCCATCAAACCATCGCCGTTAGTGTCGGCGGTGTGATCGTCGGTGGCGGCGCGCCGATTGTCGTGCAGTCCATGACGAATACCGACACCGCTGACATTGATGGCACGGTGCAACAGGTCGCTGCCCTCGTTCGCGCAGGCTCCGAGCTCGTCCGCATCACGGTTGACCGCGATGAAGCCGCCGCCGCCGTCCCCCATATCCGCGATAAACTCATGAAGCGCGGCATCACTGTGCCGCTCGTTGGCGATTTCCACTATATCGGTCACACCTTGCTCGCCGATCACCCTGCTTGCGCCGAAGCGCTCGCCAAATACCGCATTAATCCCGGCAATGTCGGCTTCAAGGACAAGCGCGACCGGCAATTCTCCGCCATCGTCGAAATGGCCATCAGGCATAACAAAACCGTCCGCATCGGCGCCAATTGGGGCTCGCTCGATCAGGAATTGCTGACCCATCTGATGGATATCAACGCCGCTGCCGCTGCGCCGCTTGATGCCCGCTCCGTCACCCGCGAGGCCTTGGTGCGCTCTGCGCTGCTCTCCGCCGATCGCGCCGTCGAAATCGGCCTGCCGAAAGACAAGATCATTCTCTCCGCCAAAGTCTCCGGCGTGCAGGATCTCATCTCGGTCTATCGCATGCTGGCCGCCCGCTCCGATTACGCCCTGCATCTCGGCCTCACCGAGGCGGGAATGGGCTCGAAAGGCATCGTCGCGTCCTCGGCCGGCATGGCTGTGCTGTTGCAGGAGGGCATTGGCGACACCATCCGCGTCTCCCTGACGCCCGAGCCGAATGGCGACCGCACGCTCGAAGTCAAAGTCGCGCAGGAAATCCTGCAAACCATGGGTTTCCGCACCTTCGTGCCGCTCGTCGCCGCCTGCCCCGGGTGCGGACGCACCACATCAACCGTCTTTCAGGAACTCGCCCGCGACATCCAGACATGGATTTCCACCTCGATGCCGGAATGGAAAACCCGCTATGCCGGTGTCGAGGCGCTCAATGTCGCGGTCATGGGCTGCATCGTGAACGGCCCGGGCGAATCCAAACACGCCGATATCGGCATCTCGCTTCCCGGCACAGGCGAAACCCCGACCGCGCCCGTCTTCATCGATGGCAAGAAGGCGACAACCCTGCGCGGCGCGACCATTGCAGCAGACTTCAAAACCATGGTCGCCGACTATATCGAGAAGCGCTACGGCTAACCCCCGTCATTGCGAGCCCGGCGCGATCCAGATGCTGCCGGGAACCCTTCGCGCTCCTCAGATCATCCCCGCGCCGATATTGATCATCAGCGCCAGGATCGCCGAGTTGAACACAAACGCAACGATACAATGCACCAAAGTCGTGCGGCGCATGGCGGGCGAAACCGTCGCGACATCCGCTGTCTGCGCCGAGGTCGCAATCACGAAGGAATAATAGAGAAAATCGCGGTAATCAGGCTCCCGCTCCCCGGGAAATGCCAGCCCGCCATGCCCGCCATTCCGGTCGCTGCGATAATAGAGATTGGCATAATGCAGTGCAAAGATCAGATGCGTGAAGGTCCAGGAAAGCGCGAGCGTCGCCACGGTGAGGGCAACGCTGAACGGAAACGACACGCCGGTTGTCCGCGCGGCCGCAAGCTCGGCGACAATCGCGGCGATGCTCGCCATCGCACCACCCAAAGTCACGAGCAGAATGATCCAGTCGCCCTCGTCATAAAGCGCCGCCCGCTTCCGGCATGTCGCGACGCTTGAGCGCGAGATCAGATATCCTTTCGCAACAATGTAGACGAGTGTCAGCGCATCCCATGCCAGCAGTAACTTCGTCGGCATCCGCCAAGAATGGGGCATGAGCAGAAATGCCACGAGGCCCACCGCCACCGAAGCCACAAGGCGCCATCGCACGCGCAAAACATGACGCCGTATATGCACGGGTGCTTTCATGGATCAAAACTGCCTTTCAACGATAAACCGCGCCGTGGCCCGCAATCCGTCCGCTTCCGCGCCAAACCCTGCCAGTGCTTCGAGCGCGTTCCGCGCCAGCCTGTCCCGCTCCGCCTTTGCCGCGTCGAGGCCAAGAAGTGCGATGAGCGTCCCCTTGCCCATACCGGCATCCTTGCCCGCGGCCTTGCCCAGCGTTGCCGCATCCGATTCAACGTCGAGGATATCATCGGCAATCTGGAATGCCGCGCCGACACATCGTCCGTAATCCTTCAACGCGAGCCGCTTTGTATCACCCGCCGTCGCAATCAGCGCCCCGGCATCCACCGCATAGGCCAGCAGCGCGCCCGTTTTCATCGCCTGTAACCGCCTGATCGCCTCCGCAGTCAGGCTTTGCGGCTGTTTATCCGCAGCGAAACGCCCTTCCGCCTCCAGATCAAGTGCCTGTCCTCCCGCCATACCGCCAATCCCTGCCGCCCTCGCCAGCCCCGAGATCAAGGCCAACCTCACCTCCGCATCGGAATGCGTCAGCGGATTGGAGAGCACGTCAAAGGCGAGCGTCAGCAGCGAGTCGCCTGCCAGAATGGCCGTCGCCTCGTCATAAGCGCGATGCAAGGTTGGTCGACCACGCCTGAGATCATCATCATCCATCGCCGGTAAATCATCATGAATAAGCGAATAGCAGTGCACGAGTTCGAGCGCTGCACCGGCCCGGATGGCCGCGTGTCGATCGGTGCCACACGCCGCGGCGCTCTCCATCACGAGAAACGGTCTCAATCTTTTACCGCCACCCAGCACGCCATGCCGCATCGCCGCGAGAAGCCGCTCGGGCCTGAAGGTTTCGCCGCCAGAAGCATCTTCATGGAGCAGCGTGTCGAGTGCCTCTTCGATCACGCGCCCGCTCTCGGCAAGATAGGTACTAAAATCGGCAATCTGGGTCGTCATGCGGGAGCGATACTTTCGATAGAGGCGGCAACAGCGTTCAAATCCTGTCAAAACCCTAGTCCACACGCACGCGACATTCAACGACCCTCCTTTTGCCCCGGCACGCATTCTGTGCAAAATGCGTGCAGATCGGGTCTAGCCTTCCTGCTCTATTGTCTGTATAAGCCGCTCTTCCCTTTCCCACGGGAGCGATACAAACCGTATCTCTGCCCGCGACTCCGGAGTTTCCGATGGCTGTTCCTAAACGCAAAACATCACCGATGAAGCGCGGCATGCGTCGCTCGGCTGATGCGCTCGCCGCACCAACCTATGTCGAAGACAAGGACACGGGCGAATTGCGCCGTCCGCACCACGTCGATCTCAAGACCGGCATGTATCGCGGTCGTCAGGTTCTCAAAGTGAAGAAGGACGCCTGAGTTTCAGGCGTTTTCGCGCGAAGCTGTCCAGAAGCTTCGCGTCGGCCGCTTAGGCCAGAATATCGACGGAGTGGCGCTGGTTCGGCTGTGACCGACTTGCAGTAGTGCTATATGCACGCGTTCCCTCGATTGGCTCGATGCGGCGTTTTTTTCGCATAAAATTGAAATTTAGATGGCTCGAAATGAGCATCGCCAAAAATCGCGCATCACTCCGCCATCGTGGGATCTGGTCAATGAGAGAGCGTTCCTGACCAACGAACACTGAACGTACCGGCAATAACCGGTTGATTTTTTCACGCATTTTACTGACTCGACACATTCTCTCGTTGAGAATGGTGAACCATTAATACAACCTTAATTAAAGGTTAATTGCTAATTTCTACTTTTAGTATTTTCCCCACAACGAACGGGGCTGCTGCACATAGCATGCTCAGCCGCCTGCAAGTTTGCTCAGGCGTTGCTGCATCTCGGCCATTTCACGCTTCAGCGCTTCGAGATCCGTCTCCGCGCCCTTTGTCCCCGTGTCGGGCTCTGATGGGGTCGCTGTCGGCACCGCGCCGCTCAGCCCGAACGGCGTAAACATGCTCATCGCATCGCGGAACATCGCCATATTTTTCTGAACATGCTCGTCCATCATGCCGAAGCTGCCCGGCCCGAAAGCGGTGGACATCTGGTCACGGAATTTCTGCTGGTTCTCGCCCAGTGCCTTGATCGAATAGTCGAGATAGCTCGGCACAAGCGCCTGCATGCTGTCGCCGTAATAGCTGATCAATTGCCGCAAGAATGCGATCGGCAACAAGTTCTGGCCGGCCTTGCCTTCCTGCTCGAAAATGATCTGCGTCAGCACGGAACGGGTGATATCCTCGCCCGTCTTGGCGTCCTGCACCAGAAATTCATGCCCCTTCTTCACCATCTCGGCCAGATCATCGAGCGTCACATAAGTGCTTGTGCCGGTATGATACAGGCGGCGATTCGCGTATTTTTTGATGATTGTCGGCTTGTCAGTCGCACTCATGCTGTCTTCCGCTCCGAATGATCGCTGTCAAATCCGCTGGGTTTCGCAACAGCGGTACTTCTTTGATCATAATGGATAGGAAAACCACGATCATGGCAAGCGGAATGCAGAGCGTCTACGACTAAGGGAGACCCCTGTCATGCGAAGGAACCCCTTGACGCAAAACCCTGTCCGGTGAATGAAAGACGAATAAGCATAAGCTTGAGCAGGTTGTCCGCTCGGGCCCGACGATACGGGGGCTTTCACCCCGCCGATTTGAACCCATATTTTAAGCGAGGTCGCATCCATGTCAGCATCCGAGATTGTTATCGTCAGTGCCGCACGCACGCCCGTTGGTTCCTTCAATGGTGCGCTGTCCTCGCTTCCTGCCCACGAACTGGGTGCCATCGCCATCAAAGCGGCGTTGGAACGCGCCAAGGTCGAAGGTGCGGAAGTCGACGAAGTCATTCTCGGCCAGATCCTCGCCGCCGGTCACGGCCAGAACCCGGCCCGTCAGGCCGCCATGAAAGCCGGCATCCCGCAGGAAGCCACGGCATGGGGCCTCAACCAGCTCTGTGGCTCGGGTCTCCGCGCGGTTGCTATCGGCATGCAGCAGATCGCGAATGGCGATGCCAAAATCATCGTTGCCGGCGGTCAGGAATCAATGTCCCAGGCGCATCATTCCGCCCATCTCCGCAACGGCACCAAAATGGGTGACATGAAATTCCTCGATACCATGCTCCGCGACGGCCTGATGGATGCTTTCCATGGCTATCATATGGGCAATACGGCTGAAAACGTGGCCACCAAATGGCAGATCAGCCGCGACGAGCAGGATCAGTTCGCCGTCGCCTCGCAAAACAAGGCGGAGGCCGCGCAAAAGGCCGGTCGCTTCGCAGCTGAAATCACCTCCGTGACCATCCAGTCGAAAAAGGGCGATACCACCGTCGATCAGGACGAATATATCCGCCCCGGCACAACGCTCGACAGCCTCGCCAAGCTCAAGCCCGCCTTCTCGAAAGAAGGCACTGTGACGGCGGGCAACGCCTCCGGCATCAATGACGGCGCTGCCGCTCTTGTGCTCATGTCGGCCGCAGAGGCCCATCGCCGGGGTCTCACCCCGCTCGCCCGCATCGCCTCATGGGCAACGGCCGGTGTCGATCCCGCCATCATGGGCTCCGGCCCGATCCCGGCGACCCGCAAAGCACTCGAAAAGGCCGGCTGGACTGCAAAAGACCTCGATCTCGTCGAGGCCAACGAGGCCTTCGCCGCGCAGGCCATCGCCGTCAACCGCGATCTCGGATGGGACACCTCCAAGGTCAACGTCAATGGCGGTGCCATTGCCATCGGCCATCCGATCGGTGCATCGGGCGCACGCGTCCTCGTCACCTTGCTCCACGAAATGCAGAAGCGAGACGCCAAAAAAGGCCTTGCCACGCTCTGCATCGGTGGCGGAATGGGGATCGCGCTCACAGTCGAACGCTGAATATTTTGACATAAGCATCAACCAAAAATGACGGGGAGAAGGATATGGCTCGGGTTGCAGTAGTGACAGGTGGAACGCGCGGTATCGGTGCGGCAGTTGCCAAGGCATTGAAGGCGGAGGGCTATATCGTCGCCGCCAATTATGCCGGCAATGATGAAGCCGCCGCTGCTTTCTCGAAGGAGACTGGAATCCCGGGCTATAAATGGGACGTCTCCGATTTTGATGCCTGCGCCGCGGGCCTTGCCAAGGTCGAGGCCGCCCACGGCCCCGTCGATGTCCTCGTCAACAATGCCGGCATCACGCGCGACAGCATGTTCCACAAAATGACCAAGGATCAATGGGATGCCGTGATCGGCACCAATCTCACCTCGCTCTTCAACATGACCCGCCCGGTCTGGGAAGGCATGCGCGCCCGCAAATTCGGCCGCGTGATCTGCATTTCCTCCGTCAACGGTCAAAAGGGCCAGCTCGGACAGGTGAACTACTCCGCCTCGAAAGCCGGTGATCTCGGCTTCGTCAAGGCCCTCGCGCAGGAAGGCGCCCGCGCCGGCATCACCGTCAATGCCGTCTGCCCCGGCTACATCGCCACCGACATGGTGAAGGCCGTTGATCCCGCTGTCATCGAGAAAAACATCCTGCCGCACATTCCCGTCGGCCGCCTCGGCGAGCCGGAGGAGATTGCCCGCGCGGTTGTTTTCCTCGCTTCCGATCACGCCGGTTTCATCACGGGGTCGACACTCTCGGCCAATGGCGGGCAATATATGGCCTGAGCGCGGCAGAAGCTGCTGAGGGCATTCCTTCCATGAAATCATCCCGTCTTGCGACGCTGTCGGGCTTCGGCGCGATCCTGCTCTGGTCGAGCCTTGCGCTCATGACGGCAGGGTCGGGCACAGTCCCTCCCTTCCAGCTCGCCGCCATGACATTTCTCGTCGGCGGGCTTGTCGGCCTTGTGCCCATTCTTCTGGATCGCAAACGCCTTGCCGCCTTCCGTCAGCCTTGGCCCGTTTGGCTCTTGGGTGTCGGTGGCTTGTTTGGCTATCACGCCTTCTATTTTTCCGCCTTGCGGCTCGCGCCCCCTGCCGAGGCCGGGTTGATTTCCTACCTCTGGCCGCTTCTCATTGTTCTCATGTCGGCCTTGTTGCCGGGCGAAAAACTCCGCCTTGCCCATATCGGCGGCGCGCTTTTCGGCTTTTCCGGTGTCGTGCTGCTCATCGGCGGCAGGGCAGGCGGCTTCACCTTCGATCCCGCTTACACGACCGGCTATCTTCTCGCTTTGTGTTGCGCCTTCATCTGGTCGGGCTATTCCGTGCTGTCCCGCCGCTTCAGCGCCGTACCCACAGATGCCGTCGCCGCCTTCTGTCTGGTAACTGCGATCTTGTCATTCCTTGCACACACCCTGCTCGAAACAACCATCTGGCCCGATGGTTTGACGCAATGGCTCGCCGTCCTTGGCCTCGGCCTCGGCCCCGTCGGTGCCGCCTTTTATGTCTGGGATCATGGCGTCAAGCACGGCGATATCCGCCTCTTGGGCGTCGCATCCTACGCCGCCCCCGTCCTCTCGACGCTCATCCTCATTCTCGCTGGCTTTGCCGAGCCAACCCTCTCGCTCGCCGCCGCAACCGCCTTGATTGTCACGGGCGCGTTGCTTGCGTCTTGGCAAAATATGCGTCGGAAGGCGCATTAGAACCGCAACGCATTATCCCGCAAATCCCGAACCGGCCGGATCAGGGAATCCATCACGGTCCGCCGCCCGATCAGAATATCCACATCGGCGAGCATTCCCGGAACAATCGGCTTCCCCGGTCCAAAATCCTTCGCCGCCGCTTCCAGCCTGACCCGGAAATAGGGTTGTCCGCGCTCATCTTGCAAAGCATCCGGCGAGATATCGACAACCTTTCCGGCAAGCCCGCCATAGGTCGAGAAATCATAAGCGCTGACTTTCACCACCGCCTTTTGTCCGGGCCACACCTCCGCGCGGTCGGCCGGCATCAACCGCGCTTCGACCGCAATCGCCTCGTCAATCGGCACAATCTCCACCAAAGGCTCGCCTGATTTCACGACCCCGCCCACCGTTGAAACATGCAACTTGTTCACGATGCCGTCGATCGGCGCCAGAACCTCCGACCGCAAACTGCGATCCTTCAATGCCGAAACAGTTTCCATCAGCTTTGCCAGATGAACTTCCGTTTCCGAGCGATCCTTGTCGGCTTCCGATTTGAACCTGAGTTTGGCTTCCCGCATCCGGCGGTTGATCTCGCTCATCGCCGCCTCCAACCGCGGAATTTCATGCACAAGATCAGACAGTCTTTGTTCGATCTGCTGCAAGGTCCGCTCGTTTTCAAGCAGATCATTTGTCGAAAAAGCACCGATATCCGCGAGTTTTCTTAAATTCATCACGCGTTGCTGCACGAGCTCCCGCTCCCGCCCCGTATTGGTCCATCGTGATTTTGTCTCGGATAATTCGAGCGATTTCTGCCTGTATTGATCGTCAAGAATGGCAAGTTGTTCGGTCAGCGTATGGCGTCTGCCGTCAAACAATTCCCGCTCCCGGTCCACAATCGCGGGAATGGCAGCCACCAGTTCCGGCGGAAATGTCACGACGTCCTCGCCCCCCGCTTCCGCCGCCAGCCGCACCATCTGCACCCGCTTCGCCTTGATGTCGATTGTTGCCTGCGCCAATTCCGAGCGCGAAAAACTATTGTCGATCCGCAGCAGGGGCGTGCCTTGCTTCACGCTCTCTCCCTCGCGCACCAGAATATCCGTCACGATCCCGCCCTCGAAATGCTGCACAATCTGGTTTTGCAACTGGGGAATGACGCGCCCCGTTCCGCGCGTCACGCGATCAATCTTCGTAGTTGACGCCCAGACGAGAAATGCTCCCGTCGCAATCGCCGTGATCCAGATAAAGGTGCGGCCCGCTCCACCGCGAATTCCTGCCGCCTGACGCGGATAAGGCAGGCGATGCGGCTTGATCTCAGCGGGAGTCATGGATTTAGCAAGTTCTTCTTGCATTTTGAGTGGTGCGTTCATGGCCAGATCAGCCCTTCCATTTCATTAAATCAAATTCATCTGGTTAAGTATTTATTCAGAACGAATTCGTCTTGGTGATTAAAATTATTCCAAAAATGGTTACAATATTTTTTAAATACATATGTTACTTAGCGTTATATTGAATTTGTTTTAAACAATACATCTGAATCAAAAGTAAATTATTATGTCAATTGCAGCCGTTGATTTCTCGAAAGACCAAGAGCCTCGTCGCCCGTCGCCCGAAACGCTCAAGCTTGCCGCGTTGGAAAGCGCACCGGAGCCGACCGAACCACAGGCGGAACAGGATGAATCATCCCTGCGCTATTCTCTTGAGGAAAGCTCGGGCCTTCTCAATCCTGTAGACGCGCTCGAGGAGATCGCACGCAGCTGGTTTGGCTATTCTCTCGCCACAGGGTTGGGCGGCATTAGAGGATCAATTCCTTCGCCCGAAACCCTTGCCGACATTGCCGGTGAACTGGGGTTGGTCGTTGCCGTTCAGGAGCGGACGGTCAAATCCTTGCGGGCGGAGGACTTCCCCTGTCTCATTCTCAATCACGCCGGGCTAAGCCGCATTATTCTTGCCCGTTCGAACGCCCGTTCTTTCCGCTGCCAATCCGCAGGTGAAACCTATGATTTGCGGCGGCTCGATCTTGAACAGGACCATTCCGGCCTCATCGTTCTCGTGCGTCCTGCTGATGAGAGTGATCCTGTCGCTGCGGATGAGTCCGCCACGACGTCAATACCCGATGATCAAGCCGTCGGCTCCATCGTTGCGCTGCTCACAAGCGCCATGTTGAAACGCCGCACGGGAACGCTGTTACAGCTTATTCTGGCCGCTGCCGTCGGCAATCTTCTGCTTGTCACACTGCCGATTTTCTCGATGGCGGTGTATGATCGCGTCCTTCCCCATCTCGCCTTCGAAACTCTTTGGGCGTTGTCCATCGGCATGGCCGTCGTGCTCCTTGCCGATCTCGGCCTTCGCTATGTGCGGATGAAACTGATTGACTCGATTGCCGCCGACATTGGCCATTCCGTGCTCACGCGGTTTTACCGGCGTCTCGTCCACGGCAAACTCACGCATACACCGCGCACGGGCGGCGCCCTGGCCCAGGCGACCCGCGATATTGAAGCCTATTCCCAATTGATCCCCGGCCTCTTTCTTGCCGTTCTTGTGGATATTCCGTTCATTGTGTTTTCAACTGCTATTCTCGCAGGCATTGCCGGCATGATTGCCTTTGTTCCGATTGGCGGCGGCCTTTTGATCGCTCTGATCTATCTGATTGCCCACCTCGCGGGCCACGCCAAACTCGCGCCCTATCTGGCCCTCATGCGTCAGCAATCCGGCATGGTGATCGAAACTGTCGACGGACTGGAAACCATCAAGACGTCAGGCGCCGAGAACGTCATGCTCAACCGCTGGGAACGGCTGAGCGATGCCACGGCCCTCGGCAGCCACCAATCCCGCATGGCGCACGGCTTTGCAGCCCAAGCCGCAATGACAGTCAGTCAATCGCTGACCATGGTCGTGCTCATTCTCGGCGTGTTCGAGATCAGCGAAAATCTGATGACCGTGGGCGCCCTCACCGCATCCACCATGCTGCTCGGGCGACTTGTCTCGCCGATCACCCAATTCATTGCTCAGGGCCAGCGCCTGATGCAGATGCGTAAAACGCTTGAACCGATCCGCGCCGTTCTCAACCTGCCGCTTGAGCAGACTGGTGACCGCCAAAGTCTTGCACGCGGCGACATTCGCGGCGCTATTCAGGTCAAGAATGTCAATTTCAGCTATCCCCGCGCCCATGCCCCGAGTCTCACAGAGATCTCGCTCACCATCCGGCCCGGCGAACGCATCGGCATTATCGGGCGTGTCGGATCCGGCAAGAGTACCATGCTTCGCCTGCTCACACGTCTCAACGAGCCCGATACCGGCACCATCTTGCTTGATGGTTTTGACATCCGCCAGACATCCCCGCAGCGCTTGCGCCATGCCTTCGCCCTGATGCAGCAAGAGGCCCGCCTCTTTGACGACACGCTCTACGCCAATCTCACCTTCGGCCTCGACCAGCTCGATCCCCGGCAATTCGAAACGGCGGCGCGTTTGTCCGGCGTTGCCGCCTTCGCCGCGCGCACGCCCGAGGGCTACAGCATGCGTATCGGCCCGCATGGCGAGCGTCTCTCTGGTGGCGAGCGTCAGGCCGTCGCCCTTGCCCGCGCCATGATGGGCAATCCGCAGATGCTGTTGCTCGATGAACCAACCGCCGCCATGGATAATACCAGCGAGCAGCAGATCATCGGCGCACTGCGCACATGGCTGACCGGACGTACGCTCATCGTCTCGACCCACCGCGCCGCCATGCTCGATCTCGTTGATCGGGTCATCTTGATGCATGACGGAAAGATTGTCGCCGACGGCCCGAAGGAAACGGTGCTTCGGCAATTACAAACACCAACAAGTTGATCCGTTCAAAATATAAATATTCGATGAGATATATATTCACTAATAACCATTATCATCACTTTTTATAATCATAAATTAATTTAAATATTTATTAGGTATACTATAAAATGGCCGCCGCTTCGGATGATGAAGAAATGAACTATTGGCCCGGCTTCGTGGATGCGCTTTCCACGATGACGATGATGCTGATTTTTCTCATGCTCATTCTGAGCCTTGTCGTCATTAGCATCTCGCAAAATGTCTCGAAGGCACAGGTCATGGCGATCGCCAAGGCGGCGAAAGTCGACGTATCCGGCACGCCCGCCTCCATCGAGAACATCAGCAGCCAGATTATTGCTGCTCTTGCCCGCCTTTCGAAGCCCGACGAACCCGAAGCGCCGGTTCCTGAAAAGCGCCTGCAGGAGGAGACCGTCCTCGTCGAGCCAAGTGCGAAAATCAAAGCCGCCGAGCGCCCCAATATGGCGG
>Ga0209033_1001259_pt1 | contig 14775 bp, 12 predicted proteins | sample LauGreFa1BDMLBDN_2_FD_188218 | JGI IMG/M metagenome (GOLD analysis project Ga0209033, IMG submission 188218) | Freshwater lake microbial communities from Lake Michigan, USA - Fa13.BD.MLB.DN (SPAdes) (version 2) | ecosystem: Environmental > Aquatic > Freshwater > Lake | place: Lake Michigan, USA...
CATAGGGAATCTTGCGCCCGATGAATTTTTCGATGTCGGGCAGACCGACCGCGTACTCCTCGCAGGCAAAGCTGATCGCGTCGCCCTCGGCTCCGGCACGCGCGGTGCGCCCGATGCGGTGCACGTAGTCGGCACAGTCCTGCGGCAAGTCGTAGTTGAAGACGTGACTGACTTCGGGAATATGCAAGCCGCGCGAGGCGACGTCGGTGGCGATCAGCACGGCGAGTTTGCCCTCGTGGAAATCCTGCAGGAAACGCAGACGTTTCTTCTGCGGCACGTCACCGGAGAGCGCTTGCGCGTCGATGCCGTTCGCGCGCAGTACGTCTTCGAGGCGTTCGGCCACGCGCTTGGTGTTGACGAACACCATGGTCCGATGCGGGTCCATCTTGCGCAGCAGCCCGACGAGCAGCGGCATCTTTTCTTCCATGGCCGGGTAGTAGATAACCTGGCGGACGCGATCGGCCGTGATCTTCTCGGGCTCGATGCGCACGAGCTCGGGGTTGTTCATGTGCTCGTAGGCAAGCTCGAGCACGCGCTGCGACAGCGTCGCGGAGAACAGCATCGATTGGCGATGTTCCGGCGGTGGCAGTCTGCGCAGCATGTAGCGGATGTCGGCGATGAAGCCGAGATCGAACATACGGTCGGCCTCATCGAGGACCACCGCCTGCGCTTCGCGCAGTTCAAAGACATGTTGCTTGTAGTAGTCGATGATGCGACCCGGAGTGCCGATCAAGACGTCGACGCCGCCTTCGAGCTCACGGCGCTGCTTTTCGTAGTCGACGCCACCGAACACCACGGCAATGCGCAGGCCCGTGTGGCGGCCGAGAGTCAGCGCGTCCTGGTGGATCTGCACAGCGAGCTCGCGCGTCGGTGCAATGACGAGCGCGCGGATCGCGGTTGCCGTTCGTGTGGCCGGAGCGGGCTTGGCGAGCAGGTTCTGGAAGAGGGCGACCAGGAAGGCTGCGGTCTTGCCGGTACCGGTTTGCGCCTGGCCTGCGATGTCGCGACCGGCGAGTGCAAACGGCAAGGTTTGTGCCTGGATGGGCGTGCAGCGGGTGAATCCGGCTTCTTCGATGCCCTGCATCAGGGCGGGCGCGAGATCGAGTGCGGAGAAGGTCAGATCGGAAAGGTGGTTGTCAGACATTGAGTTCCATCGAGATTAAAAACGGAGGGGATGCTTGCAAATGCTGCAGGAATTGGCTACAAAAGGTTCCCAGAAGGGCGTTCTGCCCCCTTGGTTTGGCACCGCCCCCCACAAAATTCAGTCCAGCCTGGTAACACCAGAGGCAAAACCCAACTCCTTAAGACGGTCTAGTGTAACCGTTTGACAGCCCCCTCGGACACCGGCGTTCAGCCCCGGGGCGCGCAAACCCCCCACCCAACGATTTTTTTGTCATGTCCTGTACCACTCCAACCGGAGGTTTACCCGCGTGAGCAGCCCTCACATCATCAACACCAGCGACGCTTCGTTCGCTCAAGACGTTCTCAAATCCGATAAACCCGTTCTGCTCGATTTCTGGGCGGAGTGGTGCGGTCCCTGCAAGATGATTGCGCCGATCCTCGATGAACTCGCCGGCGTCTACGCCGACCGCGTGCGCATCGCCAAGCTCAACATCGACGAGAATCCGCAGACGCCGCCCAAGTTCGGCATCCGCGGCATCCCGACGTTGATCCTGTTCAAGAACGGGACGGTCGAGGCGCAGAAAGTGGGCGCGGTGTCGCGTTCGCAGTTGGCTGCGTTTCTGGACAGCCACCTGTGAGAGGCGGATACCTCGGGGGTCAGGGTGGCGGCGGCGGTCGCCAGCGTCAGGGCGGCAAGGGTCCGCGTCACGGTAATCGCGATCCGAACCGCGGGCCGCGCCATGGCAACGTCGGCGGGCCCATGCACGACGAAATGCCGATGGACCATGCGCCGTTCATCGATTCGGGTGAGGACGCGGAGATCATCTCGCCGGCTGAGCTAGCTGCTTCGCGCAATTCGATGAATCTCACCACGCTGAAGGCGATGCCGATCAGCAAGCTCGTCGAGATGGCCGCTGCGCTGGGCGTGGAGAACATGGCCCGCTCGCGCAAGCAGGACATCATCTTCAGCCTGCTGAAGGCTCACGCGCGTAAGGGCGAGGACATCTACGGTGATGGCGTGCTCGAGATCCTGCAGGATGGCTTTGGCTTCCTGCGCTCGGCCGATGGCTCCTACCTCGCTGGACCGGACGACATCTACATCAGCCCGGCGCAGATTCGGCGCTTCAATCTGCGCACCGGCGACACGATCTCCGGCCTCATTCGTCCGCCCAAGGACGGCGAGCGTTATTTTGCGCTGCTGAAGGTCGGTGAGATCAACTTCGACTCGCCCGAGAACGCACGCAGCAAGGTGCTGTTCGAAAACCTCACCCCGCTGCACCCGACCAAGCGCCTGAAGCTTGAGCGCGGCAACGGTTCCACCGAGGATTTGACGGCTCGCGCCATCGATCTGTGTGCGCCGATCGGCAAGGGTCAGCGCGGTCTCATCGTCTCGCCGCCCAAGGCCGGCAAGACGATGCTGCTGCAGAACATCGCCACCGCCATCACCGCGAACCATCCCGAGGTGTACCTCATCGTGCTGCTTATCGACGAGCGGCCCGAGGAAGTCACCGAGATGCAACGCACGGTGAAGGGCGAAGTGGTTTCCTCGACCTTTGACGAGCCGGCGGCTCGTCACGTGCAGGTGGCCGAGATGGTCATCGAGAAGGCGAAGCGACTTGTTGAGCACAAGAAGGACGTGGTCATCCTGCTCGACTCGATCACGCGTCTGGCACGCGCCTACAACACCGTGGTGCCAAGCTCAGGCAAGGTGCTCACGGGTGGTGTCGATGCCAACGCATTGCAGCGTCCGAAGCGTTTCTTCGGTGCGGCGCGCAACATCGAGGAAGGCGGTTCGCTGACCATCCTCGCCACAGCGCTGATCGACACCGGCTCGAAGATGGACGATGTCATCTACGAGGAATTCAAGGGCACGGGTAACAGCGAAATCCATCTGGATCGTCGCATCGCAGAGAAGCGCGTGTTCCCGGCGATCAACATCAATCGTTCGGGCACCCGTAAGGAAGAGCTCATCACCGATCAGGGTGAACTGGCGAAGATGTGGATCCTGCGTAAGCTCCTGCACCCGATGGACGAGCTTGCCGCCATCGAGTTCCTGCTCGACAAGATGAAGGACACGAAGACCAATTCGGACTTCTTCGAGGCGATGAAGCGCTAGCGCGTGATGGCGCGGCAGCCCGTGCAGACGGGCTGTTGCGTCAGGCGGGCTGTTCGCGCGCGATCGCGCGGTAGCCGATGTCGCGGCGATAGCGCAGCCCCGGCCAGTGGATGCAATCAACCAGCGCGTAGGCCGCCTGCTGCGCCTCGCCGACCGTCTCGCCAAGCCCGACCGCGCAGAGCACGCGCCCGCCGTTCGTCACCACCGTATCGCCATGCAGGGCAGTACCTGCGTGGAAGACTTTGCCCGGTAATCGCGCGGCAGCCTCCAGACCTTCGATCACGTCGCCCTTGCGAATGGTTTCCGGATACGCATCGGCTGCGAGTACGACGCCGAGCGCGGCGCGCGGATCCCAGTCCATGCTGATCTGATCGAGCGTGCCGTCGAGCGCCGCCTCGCAGAGCACCGTGAGATCGGAGCGCAGCCGCGCCATGATCGGTTGGGTTTCCGGATCACCGAAACGACAATTGAATTCCAGCACGTTGGGTGTGCCGTCCGGCGCGATCATGATGCCGGCGTACAGAAAGCCGGTGTAGGGCATGCCGTCGGCCGCGAGCCCGCGGATGGTCGGCCAGATCACCTCGCGCATGATGCGCTCGTGCATGGCCGGAGTGACCACGGGTGCGGGCGAATAGGCACCCATACCGCCCGTGTTAGGACCCGTATCGCCATCGCCGATGCGCTTGTGATCCTGCGAGGTCGCAAACGGCAATACGTGCTCGCCGTCCGCCATGACGATGAAGCTTGCTTCTTCGCCGGGCAGGAATTCTTCGATCACGACCTCGACACCGGCCTCACCGAACTGCCCATCGAACATGGCGCGGGCGGCGCTGATCGCCTCCTCGGCCGTGTCGACGATCAGCACGCCCTTGCCCGCAGCCAGACCGCTCGCCTTGACCACGATGGGTGTGCGTTGCCGCCGCACCCAATCGGCGTCGAAGTTCTCGCGCGTGAAGGTCGCATAGGCTGCAGTGGGAATGCCGTGACGGCGCAGGAATTCCTTGGTGAAGGCCTTCGAGCCTTCCAGTTGCGCGGGCGCCTTGTGCGGCCCGAAGCAGCGCAGACCGGCGGCTTCGAAAGCATCGACAACGCCGAGCACGAGGGGCGCTTCGGGCCCGATGATCGTCAGTCCGACGTTCTCGCGCCGCGCGAGATCCACGAGCGCTGCGACATCCTCTGCGGCCACTGCGACATTACGCAGCTTGGGCTCGCGCGCCGTGCCCGCATTGCCCGGCGCCACCAGCACTTCGCTGACGCGCGGTGATTGCGCACACTTCCAGGCGAGCGCGTGCTCGCGACCGCCGCCACCGACGATGAGGACCTTGAGGGATGCGCCCATGCTGCGTTCGCCTGGGTGCTCAGTGACGGAAGTGACGCATGCCGGTAAAGACCATTGTCATGCCGTGCTCGTCCGCCGCGGCGATGACTTCGGCATCACGCAGGCTGCCGCCGGGCTGGATCACGGCACCGATGCCGTATTCGGCCGCCACGTCGAGCCCGTCGCGGAAGGGCAGGAACGCGTCCGAGGCCATCACCGCACCGCTCACCGCAATCTTTTCGTCTGCGGCTTTCATGGCCGCGATGCGGCTCGAGTAGACGCGACTCATTTGCCCGGCACCGATGCCGAGGGTGCGGTGCTCGCGTGCGTAGACGATGGCGTTGGATTTGACGAACTTGCAGACCCGCCAAGCGAAGAGCAGGTCATCGAGTTCCGCGGGGGTCGGCTGGCGGCGACTGACGACTTGCAGCTGGTCGCGACGGACCATGCCGAGATCGCGGGTTTGCGCGAGCAAGCCGCCTGAGACCGAGCGGAACTCGAGTTCGGCACCGTGATCGACGGGCAGGTCGCCGAGTTCGAGCACGCGCACGTTGGGTTTGGCGGCGAGCGCCGCGCGTGCCTCGGGCAGGATGGCGGGAGCCGCGAGCACTTCGACAAATTGACGCTCGAGTATCGTGCTGACGGTCGCAGCATCGAGCGGACGATTGAAAGCCAGGATGCCGCCGAAGGCCGAGGTCGGATCGGTGCGATAGGCGTGATCGTAGGCGGCCCGCGGGTCGGCGGCGACGGCGACGCCGCAGGGATTGGCGTGCTTGACGATTACACAAGCCGGCTCGCTGAACTGCCTCACGCACTCGATGGCGGTGTCGGCATCGGCGATGTTGTTGAAGGACAGCTCCTTGCCCTGCAGCAGGCGCGCGTTCGATACGGAGGGTCCGCGCGGTGTCACGTCGCGGTAGAACGCAGCCTGCTGGTGCGGGTTCTCGCCGTAGCGCAAGTCCTGCACCTTCTCGTACACGAGCGGCAGCGACTGCGGGAATGCGGAACCGGGCGCCGGATTACGGCCCTGCAGGTAGTTCGCCACCATCGTGTCGTAGCGTGCCGTATGCGCAAACGCCTTGGCTGCAAGCCAGGCGCGCAGTTGCGGTGTGGTGGATCCGTCGTGCTGCTCGAGCTCGCCGAGTAACGCTCCGTAGTCCGCAGGATCAACGAGCACCGTCACGGCGTCGTGATTCTTGGCCGACGCGCGCACCATGGCCGGGCCACCGATATCGATGTTCTCGATGGCCTCCGAGTAGGTACAGGCGGGACGCGCCACGGTCTCCGCGAAGGGATACAGGTTGACCACCAACAGATCGATGCGTTCGATGCCGTGCAGGCTCATCACGCTCTCGTCGACGCCGCGACGACCGAGCAGGCCACCATGGATGCGCGGATGCAGGGTCTTGACGCGCCCGTCCATGATTTCGGGGAAACCTGTGTGCTTCGACACCTCGGTTACGGTGATGCCCTGCTCGGTGAGTAACCGAGCGGTGCCACCCGTGGAGAGGATGGAAACACCGCGCTCCGCCAGAGTACGGGCGAGTTCCACTACACCGGTCTTGTCGGATACGGAAATCAGCGCTCGACGCAGCGTGACCGGCATGAGCTAACCCTCCGTCAGGCCAAATTCGCGCAGCTTGCGACGCAGCGTTGCGCGGTTGATGCCGAGAATGTCTGCCGCGCGGGTTTGATTGCCCGCCGCATGCTTCAGAACGACGCGAAACAGCGGCTCTTCAACCTCACGCATGACCAGATCGTACAGGCCGCCGGTCTTGTGACCGTTGAGGTGCGTCAAGTATTGCTCGAACGCGCGTTCGGCATGGTTGCGCAGCGGCAACTCAGGATTGCTCTTTTGGTCTGCCGCCATCGCCCGCTCCCACCCATGCGTCAAAGTATTCGCTGGCACACGCGAACTGCAGGGATGTCGATTCCGCCGCCATGAGACGAGGCCGCGCCTGGGGCGCCGCCTCGAGCAGCCTCGAATACCAGCCGAGATGTTTGCGTGCGATCCGCAGTCCGGACTCTTCGCCGTGGAAGGCGTAGATGGCCTGCAAATGCCCAAGAACTATATCACGCAGTTCTGCCCGCGGCAGCGGCGGGGGCACTCGGCCTGTCGTCAACAGACCATTGATGTCGCGAAAAATCCAGGGTGCGCCATGGGATGCTCGTCCCACCATGACTCCGGCCGTGCCGGTGAACGCCATCACCTCCCGGGCCTTGTCGGCGTGGGTGATGTCGCCGTTGGCGATTACGGGGATGGAAACGGCGGCGCGAATGTCGCGGATGGTCTCGTACTCGGCCTCACCTTCGTAGAAATCGGCGCGCGTACGGCCGTGGATGGCGAGTGCTGCGATGCCGCTGGCCTCGGCGATGCGGGCGACGCGTACGCCATTGCGATGTTCGCGGTTCCAGCCTGTGCGGGTTTTGAGTGTGACCGGTACGCCTGCGGGTTCGGCTGCTTTGACGACCGCTTCGAGGATGCGACCGACGAGCGCCTCATCCTGCAGCAGTGCCGAGCCGCAGAGTCGATTGCAGACTTTCTTTGCCGGGCAGCCCATGTTGATGTCGATGATTTGTGCGCCGAGCTCGACGTTGCGACGCGCCGCCTCGGCCAGCGCCTCGGGCTCTGCGCCTGCCAGCTGCACCACGCGCGGTTCGCTCTCGCCCTCGTGATTCATTCTTTGACGAGACTTGCGGGAGTTCCACAGCCGCGTGTCGGCGGTGATCATCTCCGAGGCGGCGAGCGCGGCACCGAGGCGCCTTGCTAGCATGCGAAAGGGGCGGTCGGTGACACCGGCCATGGGCGCCAATACCGCCGGAGCGGGGATGTCCCAGCGGCCGATGCGAAACGCCGCGCTCACGCCAGCTCACCGGCGGCGCTGCGGGTGCCGGCGAGGCAGACCCAGCCCTCGAGCGATCGCCATGGACGCAGCGTGAGCAAGGAGCTGTAGGCCGCAATGACCTCGGCAGCCTGCTCCTCGAGCAGACCGGCGAGTACGAGTTCGCCGTCGGGTTTCAGCAGCGCCGCAAGACGCGGTGCGAGTTCGCACAGCGGGCCGGAGAGAATGTTGGCGAGCAGCAGATCCGCGGCAAGCGGTGCTTGCGGTGCCTCGTTCGAGATCGTCAGCGCCTGTGCGACGCCGTTGGCTGCGGCGTTATCCAGCGTGGCGGTCAGCGCTTGCGGATCGATGTCATAGGCTACGGCGTGTGCCGCGCCGAGGCGCAGCGCGGCGATGGCGAGCACGCCCGAGCCGCAGCCGTAATCGATCACGAGCGGTGTATCGTTACCAGAGCGTGAGTCGCGCGCCGCCCGCGCGTCGAGGTATTCGAGGCACAAGCGCGTGGTGGGATGGGTGCCAGTGCCGAATGCCAAACCGGGATCCAGCTTGATCACCACCGCGTTCGCATCGTCCACGGACGCGTGCGACGGGCAAATCCACAGCCGCTCGCCAAAACGCATGGGCTGAAAATCGCGCAGCCACTCTCGCTCCCACACCCGATCGGCGATCTCGCTGACCTGTAGCCGTGACGGAGCGCAGCCGATGTCGATCGCCAGCTGCGCCAGAGTTTCCGCAGTCAGCGGTTCGGTATAGAGCGCCTGCAGGCGCGTCGCCGGCCACAGCCGCACCTCGCCCGGTGCAGGCTCGAGAATGGCGTCGTCACGACAATCGGTGAGTACGACCGATACCGCGCCAGCCTCGAAACAGGCCTGCTCCACGTGTTCGGCGTCGAGCTCGTCGAGCTCGAGGGTGATGGCCTGCTGTGGCACGACGTCCGGAGGGCGCGCGGGCTACTTGAGCCCGAGTCGACGCTCGAGGTAGTGGATGTCGAGACCGCCCTGCTGGAACGCGGCGTGGGCGAGGATCTCCTGATGCAGCGCCGCATTGGTTTTGATGCCCTCGACGACCATCTCCGCCAGCGCATTGCGCATGCGGGCAATCGCCGTGTCGCGCGTGTCGCCGTATGAAATGAGCTTGGCGACAAGAGAGTCGTAGTGCGGCGGCACGTTGTAGCCCGAGTACATGTGGCTGTCGACGCGAATGCCCGGGCCACCCGGTGCGTGCCACAGGCGCACGGGACCCGGTGAGGGCATGAAGGTTTTGGCATCTTCGGCGTTGATGCGGCACTCGAGTGCGTGGCCGCGCAGCACCACGTCAGACTGTCGCCAGGGTAAGGGCTCGCCCGCGGCGATCATCAATTGCGTCTTGACCAGATCGATGCCGGTGATGAGTTCGGTGACCGGATGCTCCACCTGGATGCGGGTGTTCATTTCGATGAAATAGAACTCGCCGTCCTGATAGAGAAACTCGAGGGTGCCGGCGCTGCGATAGCCGACGGCGCGGCAGGCATCGACGACACGCTCCCCCATCTTTTCGCGCTGCGCTGCCGTAATGCCGGGCGCCGGCGCCTCCTCTATGACCTTCTGGTGCCGGCGCTGCATCGAGCAGTCGCGCTCACCGAGATGGATGACGTTGCCGTGGTGATCGGCGAGGACCTGGAACTCGATGTGCCGCGGCTTCTCGAGGAACTTCTCCATGTAGACCTGGCCGTTGCCAAAGGCGGCCTGCGCTTCCGAGCGCGTCACGTTGATCGAGTGCAGCAACGCGGCGGGGTTGTGTACCACGCGCATGCCGCGACCGCCGCCGCCGCCGGACGCTTTGATGATGACGGGATAGCCGATGTCGCGGGCGATGCGCAGATTTTCGTCATTGTCGTTGCCGAGGGGCTCGCCTGAGCCTGGCACGCAGGGCACGCCGTGCGATTTCATGACTTTGATGGCCGATACCTTGTCGCCCATCATGCGAATCGTGTCGGCCTTGGGGCCGATGAATACGAAGCCGCTCTTCTCCACCCGCTCGGCGAAGTCGGCGTTCTCGGACAGGAATCCGTAACCCGGATGGATGGCCGCCGCGTCCGTGAGTTCGGCCGCGGCGATGATCGAGGGCATGTTGAGGTAACTCTTCGCCGAAGGCGGCGGACCGATGCACACCGACTCGTCGGCCAGAAGCACGTGCTTCAGGTTAGCATCGGCAGTGGAGTGCACGGCGACCGTCTTGATGCCGAGCTCGCGGCAAGCGCGCAGCACCCGCAATGCGATTTCGCCGCGGTTGGCGATGATGACCTTGTCGATCATTGCCGCAGGGTCACTGGATCGCGAACAGGGGTTGGCCGAACTCGACCGGATCGCCGTTCTGCACGAGCACCGAAGTGATCTTGCCGGCGCGATCCGATTCGATCTGGTTCATCATCTTCATCGCCTCGATGATGCACAGCACCTGACCGACTTTGACCTCATCGCCGATTTGTACGAACGCCTTGGCGCCCGGAGCCGGTGCCGAATAGAAAGTGCCGACCATCGGCGCAGGCACCATATGGTCGATCGAGGTGGGCGCGGGCGCAGCAGGTGCGGCCGCAGCGGCCGCCGGCGCGCTTGTGACCTGCAGCGGTGGGGGCGCGAACATCTGGGGCTGGCTGAACACTGCGCCGCTCGTCATCCGGCTGATGCGCACGGACTCCTCGCCTTCCTTGATTTCGATTTCGGCGATGCCCGACTCTTCGAGCAGCTCGATCAGTTTTTTGACTTTGCGGATGTCCATAAACCCCCCAATTAGGCTGCGAAATGTACCCTATTCCCGACACAATCGGCGAAAAAGGCGACATTTGTGCGCTCCGAGGCCGGTCGCGGCCCGTCGGGGTCTGCCCATGGACTGTGCGGGGTCCCTCAGCCGTTTGCGGCAGCGGGGCGGGCGGCTTCGAGACGGCGCAATTCGTCGCGGATCAGGGTTCGTGCGGTCTCGACCGGCATCGTACCGGCGTTGATCTTCTGCACGTGATCGAGAATGAAGGCTGCCTCGTCGGCGTGCAGCTCGCCGATCTTCACCGCCACGATCCGCCGCTCCGCATCGGCAAAAACGGTGAACGGGAACACCGGATTGATGCCAAACGAATCAGCGGCCGCGAGGCCGTCTTCCTCGCCGATCAGCAGCGGGTAGTCGAGGCCGATGTCGTTGGCGTACTTGACCACGTCCTCGCGAAAGTCGACGGCGACGCCCACGACCTCGACGCCCTGCGCGCCGCGATCGGTGCGCAGTTGCCTCAACAGCGGGATCTCGCGCCGACACGGCGCGCACCAGGTGGCCCAGAAGTTCACGATCAGCGAAGGCTGGGTGAAGCTCGATAAGGCGCGCGGCGAACCATCCAGCGTGGCGAGCGTGAAGTCGGGCAGCACTTCTGGGATCTTGCGCGTGTCCAGCGTCGCGGCGCTGGGTGGGGCCGGTGGCGCGGCGGGCTTGTGCGAGAGAAACGTGCTGATGCCGAACCACGCGATAACGCCGGCGATGCCGGCGACGGTCACGAAAATGAGCGTCTCTTTCTTCATGGCTTCCTTGCCTGTGCGCCGGTGGCTTCGGCGGCTACTTTCGCGAACTCCGCCGCGGGCATAAAGCCTACCACGCGGTAATTCTTTTGCTCGACGCCATCGGTCCGCCAGAACGCGATAGTTGGTGGTCCGAAGATGCCAAAGCGCTGCAGCAGCGCCTGATCGTCGTCGTCGTTGGCGGTGACATCGGCCTTCAGCAGCACGGCATTGGCGAGCGCCTGTTGCACTGCTGCGTCCGTAAAGGTGTAGCGCTCCATTTCTTTGCAGGAGACGCACCAGTCGGCATAGAAATCGAGCATCACGGGCTTACCGGCTGCCGCAGCGGCCGCCACTTCGCGATCGAGATCCGCCACCGTCTTGATCTTGCGGAACTCGAGGCTGCGAACTTCGGCTTGCCATTGCGGTATCGGGGCGAGCAGGCTGCGACCGCCTAGCGCGACGCCGGCGAGCAACAGCAGGCCGTAGACACCGAGCGCCACGCCCGCAAGGCGACCCATCCAGCCAAGGATCGATCGCGGCCGGATCTCGTGCCACAGCAACCACGCGCCCGCGAGCGCAGGCACCGCCCACAGCAACAGCGCCCAGCGCTCAGGCACCACGCGCTCGAGCATCCAGGCGGCGACCGCCAGCATCAGCACGCCAAAGAATTTCTTGACCGTTTCCATCCACGCGCCGGCCTTCGGCAACAGGCGACCTGCCGAGGTGCCGATGACGAGCAGCGGGGCGCCCATGCCGAGCGACATGGCAAAGAGGGCGCTGCCGCCGCGTACCACATCACCGGTCTGCGCGATGACGGCGAGCGCAGCGAACAGCGGCGGCGCCACGCAGGCCGTGACAATCAACGCCGACAGTGCGCCCATGACGGCCACACCACCGAACGTGCCGGCGCGCTGCTGGTTGCTCACGTCACTCAAGCGAGTCTGCAACGCCGACGGCAGCTGGAGAGTGAACAGACCGAACATGGAGAGCGCCAAGGCGACGAACAGCAACGCGAACAGCACGATGATCCAGGGCTGCTGGAACATGGCCTGGATCTGCTGCCCGGCGGCCGCGGCCGCGACGCCTGCCAAGGTATTCATCACGGCCATGCCAAGTACGTAGGTGAGCGAGAGCGAGAACGCGCGCGCGGTGGTCACGTTGCTGCCTTGACCGGCGATGATTCCCGAGAGGATGGGGACCATTGGCAGCACACAAGGCGTGAACGCCAGCAACAGGCCAAGACCAAAGAATGTCGCGAGCACGAGGGACAGACTGCCGTCTTTGATGAGTAAGGCGAGACGGTCCTGCTCGGAGACGAAGCCGCCGCCCGCGGCGCCAGCGCCCGACTCGATTCCGGCCACGGGTGGTGTCGATGCGGTGGCGCTGCCCTGTGTCGGCGGCAACTCGATGCGCAGCCGACGCTTCTCCGGCGGATAGCACAGTCCCGCATCGGCGCAGCCCTGCAGCCCGACCACCAACGTCGCCGGCAGCACTCCACCCGGTGCCCGCGATACCGGCACGCTGACCGTGAAACCCTCGTGGAACACTTGTTGGCGGCCGAAGAATTCGTCTTCCTTCCACTCGCCGGGCGGGATCAGTGCCGTGCCAAGGCTCGCGGGCGGTGCGCTGCCGCCATCAACGCCTTCGAGCGCGAAATTCAGCCGGTGTCGATACAGGTAATAGCCCGGAGTGACCAGAAACTCGACCCTGACTTGATCGGCGCCGCTGACGACGGCCGAGACCCGAAAGGCTTCGGTGGGGGGCAGGAACTCGGATTCACCGAGCTGCGCGCGAGTTGGGGCTGTCAGCAAGCCGAGAAACAAGCTTGTCGCCAAAACACAAAAAGTCTTGATATTCATTAACTTGCGCCATTCACCAGGGGTTTTCGTCGCCCAGCATAGCCGGCCCTGCCCTTGAAAAGAAACATTCCGTCGCTATCATTAGCAGCCAAGCAGGGGGAGTGCTAACACGGCCCCTGTTCCTATCCCAGTCAACCGTTAGTTTTCAGGAGCGAAACATGAAAATTCGTCCGCTTCATGACCGCGTGATCGTGAAGCGCCTGGCCGAGGAACGCACCTCGCCGGGCGGTATCGTCATCCCCGACAGCGCTGCCGAGAAGCCCTCGCAGGGCAAGGTCGTCGCCACCGGCAAGGGCAAGATCCTCGAGGACGGCTCGGTCCGTCCGCTCGATGTGAAGGCCGGCGACAAGATCCTCTTCGGCAAGTACAGCGGGACCGAAGTGAAGGTCGACGGTGAAGATCTCCTCGTAATGCGCGAGGAAGACATCATGGCCGTCATCGAAGGCAAGTAAGCCCCAGCACATCATTCAAGGAACATCACAATGGCTGCCAAAGAAGTACGTTTCAGTGATGACGCCCGTTCGCGCATGGTGCGCGGCGTCAACATCCTCGCCAACGCCGTCAAGGCGACGCTCGGCCCGAAGGGCCGCAACGCGGTGCTCGAGAAGAGCTTCGGCGCTCCGACCGTCACCAAGGACGGCGTCTCCGTCGCCAAGGAAATCGAACTGAAGGATAGGTTCGAGAACATGGGCGCGCAGATGGTGAAGGAAGTCGCTTCCAACACCTCCGACGAGGCCGGCGACGGCACCACCACCGCCACGGTGCTCGCGCAGGCGATCATCCGCGAAGGTCTCAAGGCCGTGGCCTCGGGCCGCAACCCGATGGACATCAAGCGCGGCATCGACAAGGCGGTCATCACCGCCACCGAAGAAATCAAGAAGCTCGCCAAGCCCTGTAAAGACAACAAGGCGATCGCGCAGGTCGGCACGATCAGCGCCAACAGCGACGAGTCGATCGGCAAGACCATCGCCCAGGCGATGGAGAAGGTCGGCAAGGAAGGCGTGATCACGGTTGAAGAAGGCTCGGGCCTGCAGAACGAACTCGACGTGGTCGAGGGCATGCAGTTCGACCGCGGCTACCTCTCGCCGTACTTCATCAACCAGCAGGCCAATCAGACGGTCGAGCTCGACAAGCCGTACATCCTGCTCGTCGACAAGAAGATCTCGAACATCCGCGAGATGCTGCCGATCCTCGAGGGCGTTGCGAAGGCGGGTCGTCCGCTGCTGATCATCGCCGAGGACGTCGAGGGCGAGGCTCTGGCCACGCTCGTCGTCAACAACATCCGTGGCATCCTCAAGGTCGCGGCCGTCAAGGCCCCGGGCTTCGGTGATCGTCGCAAGGCCATGCTGCAGGACATCGCGATCCTCACGGGCGGCACGGTGATCTCGGAAGAGGTTGGCTTGCAGCTCGAGAAGGCCACGCTGAATGATCTCGGCGAAGCCAAGAAGATCGTCGTCGAGAAGGAAAACAGCACCATCATCGACGGCGCCGGCAAGGCAGGCGACATCAAGGGTCGCATCGAGTCGATCCGCCAGCAGGTCGAAGAAGCCACCAGCGACTACGACAAAGAAAAGCTCCAGGAGCGCGTTGCCAAGCTCTCCGGCGGTGTCGCGGTCATCAAGGTCGGTGCGGCCACCGAGATCGAGATGAAGGAAAAGAAGGCCCGCGTTGAAGACGCCCTGCACGCCACGCGTGCGGCGGTGGAAGAAGGCGTGGTGCCGGGCGGCGGTGTCGCGCTGATCCGTGCGACTAAGGCGCTCGACAAGCTCGAAGGTGCGAACGAAGACCAGACGGTCGGCATCCGTATCCTCGCCCGCTCGATCGAAGAGCCGCTGCGCCAGATCGTGGAGAACGCCGGTGAAGACGCCGCCGTGATCCTCAACCAGGTGCGTTCGGGCAAGGGTTCGTACGGTTACAACGCCGCCACCGGCGAGTACGGCGACATGCTCGACTTCGGCATCCTCGACCCGGCGAAGGTCACGCGTCTTGCGCTGCAGAA
>Ga0209033_1001260_pt1 | contig 14773 bp, 15 predicted proteins | sample LauGreFa1BDMLBDN_2_FD_188218 | JGI IMG/M metagenome (GOLD analysis project Ga0209033, IMG submission 188218) | Freshwater lake microbial communities from Lake Michigan, USA - Fa13.BD.MLB.DN (SPAdes) (version 2) | ecosystem: Environmental > Aquatic > Freshwater > Lake | place: Lake Michigan, USA...
GATAAAAACATCGCCCTTCTTGAGAGCATGCTTACTCAAGATAGATTCTGCTAAGTGAGGATCGCGTTCTAATTCAGTACTCTTGCTGGCATTGATGTGAAGCATCAAATCTTCTTCAAGAATTGGGTTTACCGCTCCCAAGCCGCCAGCCCGATAGAACATTTCCTCCGCAATCATGTGGGAATGGCCTGTTCCAAAAACATGCACTAATCCATCATTTTCCAAGGTTTGAGCTACGGCCTTCGCGGCATTTTCTATTTGGGCGGTATCGCTTAGTAGTTGGGAAACCAACTCATTTACTCTCTTCAAATATCTCTCATGAGCTTTCATGAAACCCTCTTATTTGCTGTGGACTTACTAACTATCGAATTAAGTTGGGCTCGTACATCAATTTGCAATTCAAATAGATCACTTCTATATATACACTCGGCAGTCATAACAGGAATATCATTTTGATCAAGATCTAGCATTTTAATCATCAGGCACGCTGTCTGATTAGAGATTTGTAGCAATGCGCGTTCCTTCTCGGATGGGATAAAACCAGAAATAGATGCTTTCGCACTCATAATTCTTATTCCATATTTCTCAACAAAGGTGTCATAAATCGAAGATTCCAACTCGTGGGGAGAAAGAAATGGGATAGTGCTACAAGCAATCCTTAAAGTCTCGATTGCGATAGGAACTTCATCAGCCATTCTTATTCTTACAGCAACATAAATGTCTTCATTCTGGCGAATTCGTAACGATTTTGAGATTGTCTTATTTGCTTTCACCTTTTTCAGCGAGATAAGTTTGGTAGAAGGGATTTGTCCTCGATCACGAATTTCTTCTGTGAAGGACTTAAGCCTCATCTCGGAAGAGATAATTGGTCTACGTACATAAGTTCCTGAACGCGCTCTTCGTTCCAACTTTCCATCGAGAATGAGATCTTCTATCGCTCTTCGAAGCGTAACCCTGCAGACACCAAATTCATCAGCAAGAATTCGCTCTCCGGGAAGACGTTCACCTTGCGGAAGAGTTGAAAGTAAGCCGACCAGATGCTCCTTGGCGCGAAGTACTGCCCGATCTGAAGTCATGCGCTACAGAGTATTGGCAGGTGAACGTGAAATCTAGAGTCTGGCACGAAGATGTATAGACCAGTTCCCCCATTGGCCATGGAAATGATCGATAAATCAAGGGCTACGACATCGATCCGACTAGACCAGATAGGTCTAGCCAAAGCAAAAGTAACGCGGGATTATTTTCCAATGGCGGCGCTCGGCATACGTAAAGCTACCTTGGAAGACCTGACCGACCTCTATCACGTCGCGATTAAGACCGGTAACTCCGGCTCCGATGCCACGGGGATGTTCCGGAACGATGACATGATCGGAGAGGTTTTTGTTGGCCCCTATGTCACTCTTTCTACGGACACATGTTTTGCCTTAAGTGAAGATGGTCAAGCTATTGGTTACGGACTTTGCGTACTCGATACAGAAATATTTCAGAGAAACTGTCGAGAAACATGGTGGCCTGCGTTGCAAGAGAAGTATCGAGACCTTGCCACAGTTCAAGATCAAGAGTGGTTGGTTAAAGAAATCTTCCAACCAACGCCCTCACCTAAATCAGTTCTCGAAAAGTTCCCTTCTCATGGTCATATAGATCTGCTCCCCCAGGTACAAGGTCAAGGTTGGGGAAGAAAGATGATGGAGGCCATGGAGAATCGATTGAGCGAATTAGGCTCACCTGGATTTCACCTCCGAGTCTCGGCTTACAACGATCGTGGACTGAAGTTTTATTCTGCAATTGGTTACTCTGAACTTATGAGGCGTGGCGATGAAGTAATCGTAGGAAAGGAACTGAAATGAAAGAATTTCTCTGGGGAGTTGCAACTTCTTCATATCAAATTGAGGGCGCAGCTCATGAAGATGGACGAGGTCTGTCAATTTGGGACACTTTCTGCCAAGTTCCAGGAAAAGTTGCAAATGGCGATAACGGTGATGTGGCCTGCGATCACTATCACCGATACAAAGAAGATCTTGACTTAATGAAGTGGATGGGCGTGGATGCTTATCGCTTTTCCGTTGCATGGCCACGAGTGATGCCAAATGGAATAGGCGCCGTAAACCAAGCAGGAGTGGATTTTTATGATCGTCTGATTGATGCAGCTCTTGAAAGGAATATTGAGCCATGGTTAACGATGTATCACTGGGATCTTCCAGAAGCGCTCCAGAAAAAAGGTGGTTGGAATAATCGCGAGATTGTTAGTTGGTTTGAAGAATATGCAAATCTTCTGACTACTCGCCTTGGAGATCGTGTTAAGAACTGGATGACACTCAATGAGCCGTTATGTAGCGCTTGGATTGGCCATCTTTACGGCGATATGGCTCCCGGAATTCAAGATTTACAGACTGCCCTCAATGCTTCACATCATCTCTTGATGTCTCATGGCTTAGCAACTCAAGTAGTGAGAGAAAACGTTAAAGATGCAAAGGTCGGGATTGTCATCAATGTGACGCCTGCAGTGCCTGCTACCGAATCAGATTCAGATAAACGAGCAGCTGAACTTGCGCATGGCTTTGATAATGCTTGGTTCCTCAATCCAGTTTTTGGAAAGAATTACCCTGAAGATGTGTTACTCGAATTAGGGAAATCACCTGATGTTCGGGAAGGTGATATGTCATTGATTGCCCAAGACATTGACTTTCTCGGTGTTAATTTCTATTTCCGCCAGACTGTTGCTGCCAATCCAGAAGGTAAGCCACTGCCAATTAGTGGCGTACGGCGACCCAATGTAAAGCGGACAGCCATGGATTGGGAGGTACACGCTCCAGCATTTGAAGATATTCTCATCAAAATAAAGGAAGATTACGCTCCTAAAGAAATTTACATTACTGAAAATGGTTCTGCTTGGAATGACGAAGTAAAAAATGGAGCTATAGAAGATGAAGAACGAATAAATTATCTAAAGGACCATCTCGACGCGATGTTCTCTGCAAAGAATAAGGGTGCTCCCATTAACGGCTATTTTGCGTGGAGTTTCTTTGATAATTTTGAGTGGGCCTACGGATATGACAAACGTTTTGGCCTGGTATATGTGGACTACAAGACCCAAGAACGCATCCCTAAGAAGAGCGCCTATTACTATCGAGATCTACTCCTTAACCGCACCGCTCGATAAGCCAGCCACTAACCATCTCTGAATCACAACGGTTAAGAGAACTATCGGCACCAAAGCCACAGTTGCAGCCGCAGCCATAGGACCCCAATCCAATGTGCGATTGCTTATAAAGCTAGCAACGAGAACGGGTAGCGTCTTTGCATTCTCGCCAGCCATAATGACTGGAATTAGAAATTCATTCCAGGATAACAACGATACGAAGATTCCCGTAGCTACAAGTCCTGGTGCAGCTATAGGCAGAATAATCTTTGTAAACATGCGGAAATTAGATGCTCCGTCAACACGTGCAGACTCTTCAATTTCTATTGGAATTTGTTCGAAGAAGCTCATCAATAGCCATATTGCAAATGGAAGGTTAAAGCCAGCATAAATCAAAATCAAAGCTATTTTTGAATCATAGAGCCCAAAATACGAACTCAATTTGTATATCGGCAGCAAAAGCACAATTCCAGGAAGAGCGCGCACTGCAATCATTAAACCTTCTAGTGGGCCACGTCCTCTAAATTTAGGTTTCCGAGCAAAAGCATAAGCAGCAAGACTTCCCAGAACTAAGCAGATTAATGTGCTCCCAAATGTTATGAGGATGCTATTCCAATAGATTTCCCAGAATTTATCCATGGAGAAGAGCGAGTGATAATTCTTAAACGTGGGTGAAAAATTGAAGAACTTTGGAGGCAAGGTATAGGTATCAACTCGATCCTTAATTGAAGTCGAAATAGTCCAGAACAAAGGAAAGAGGGAGAGAAATGAAGCGCTAGCGAGAAGTAGGTATGAGAATGTCGTCCTTACTTTCATCGCACACCCTTTGAGGCTTTACGCCAGAGGAAATACACAGGTAGAGAGATAATCGCAACTATCACTCCAAGCGCTGCAGCGCGCGATAACTCAAGAAAGATAAATCCGGTTTTATACGTCCATAACCCAAGCGTGGTTGTTGCATTTCCCGGGCCACCACGCGTCAGAATAAAAAGCGTGTCAAAGAGCTTCAAGAAATCCATAATCTTGATCATCGTAATGACCAAGAGTGTTGGAGTTATTAGAGGCAGAGTTAAGTTTCTAAAGATTTGACTAGACGAAGCCCCATCAACTCGAGCCGCTTCATAAAGTGAGGGTGAAATTGCTGTGAGCGCCGCGAGAACAAGAAGCATCACAAAAGGAATGGATTGCCAGGAATCAACGATAATGATGGCAAAAAGTGCGCTGGTTTGGGAGCCCAGCCAGTTCACTTTCTCTATATTCAATAGACCGAGCATCCAATTTAAAACGCCTAAATCTGTGTCGAACATAAATCGATAAGTAAGTCCAACAGCGACAGGTGTGAGCAACATTGGAGTGATGAGTATGGAACGAAAGATCTTGGTGCCACGGAGGTTCTCATGGAGCGCTAAAGCCAGAATAATTCCTAGTGGGATTTGCACAAGTAAACCGAAGACAGTTATGACGAGAGTAATTTGAAAAGTTGACCATGTTTCAGGCGCTCTCAAAACATTGAGATAGTTATCAAAGCCAATAAATGAGGCGGGTAGAAACGAAGCGAGATTTATATTTAGGAAAGATATGTATATCCCATAAATAAAGGGGATGAGAATTGTTAGGAAGAGAAATATCCAAGTGGGTACAGTGAAGTGAGCAACGGGTCTTAAGTTCTTGCCTTTACTTCTCTTTGATGTTGCGCGAGGCCCGGACAACTTAGTGACCATTCCCAATCACTTTGTCGCCGAGCCTCGCCATTGCAACTAACTCAAACTAGCTTTTCGGTTCTTTAGCGAGAATCGGTTTGAGTTTCTCGTTAAGAGTATCTAGCGCGGGTTGAGTTTTCTGTTTACCAGCGAGAACTTGGGTTACTGCTTCGATTGCAGCAACTTCAAACTCTGGCCAGACAGCAATTTGTGGATAACGTTCAACACGTGAACTAGCAGGAATCTCAAGCTGTGCCAAATACGGGAACTTCGCAAGCAGATCAGAATCTGTCGTAATTGACTTGCGACCGATTGCCGCTGCTCCTGATTCCAGATATCTCTTGGCGTTGGTCTTTCCAAGAACATATTCAAGGAATTTCCAGGCGGCAGTTGGATTCTTTGCATCAGCAGGTACGCCGATGTTCCAGCCAGCGAGATGAGTGATGTCTGCAGCTCCTACAGGAAGGGGTGCAGTACCAATCTTGCCTTCATTCTTATTGATGGTTTTATCCAGAACACTTCCATAATAGCCAGAGTAATTAATCATGGCGCCGATGTTCTCGCCAAGGAACTTACTCGTAACTTCATCGGAGTTTGCCGTCAATGCACCTTTAGGTGAAACTGAAATCAGTTTCTTTAGATAATCAGTTGCGGCGATAGCCTCTTTAGTATTAACAGTTGGATTCAAGTTATCGTCATATAGCGATCCACCAAATGACCATACAAGAGTCATCCACCACCATGAAACGTTCGGACCAAATCCAACTATCTGTCCTTCTGCGCCAGAAGCCTGAACCTTCTTCGCATTTTCGTAGTACTCATCCCAGGTAGTTGCCGGCTTAAGGCCCAATTTTTCATAAATATCAGTTCGATACCACTGAATCATCGGTTCTGTGCTGAGTGTTAAGCCAAGAGTTTCACCATTGCACTTGCCATAATCTTGTTGGCTTTGTGAGAAATCAGCAATGTCGTACTCGCTTGATTCTGATAGATATTCATCCAAAGGTTTCATTGCTTTAGCTTGGCAGAAAGGCATAAGGAACGAGTTATCGAATTGAGCGACATCATAAGCTCCTGCTTTTTGTTGATATGAGAGCAATTGCTTCTGATGAGCTTCGCCGTAAGGCGTTTCAGATACATTAACTTTGATGCCCGTCTCTTTTTCAAAGTCTGGGATAAAACTTTGGATAGCTGTTGAAGATGGGCTTGGAATCAAAAATACATTTATTTCGCCAGAGGCTTCAGAATCACTTCCCCCGCTTGAGCAAGCTGCAAGTAGTAATGAGGCTGTCACCAATCCAGCAAAACTTCTAATTGTTTTGGAATTGAGCACCGCAGGTCCTTTCATATCCATGTGAGGGTTTTCCCACATAGGCAGATGCATGCTACTTGGGATGTTAGAAAAATGATAGTATTTTCAAGAATTTTGTGAAATAGTTGCGTCTTGCGTTCAAGTTGATCTAGGGGGTTTGTGTGTCTAACTCAGCTCCATATCGTCAAAACGTCAATGAGCAGCCTGAAAAACTCGCTCATTTCTTGAAAAAGGCGAGCGCCCTACATGAGCTGGGTCAAAGCTTGGAACTCTCACGTCGCCCCCGAGTCATCTTTTCTGGAATGGGAAGTAGTCACTATGCCTCTTATGCCGTTTGGGAGTCACTCACAAAGATGGGGTTTCGCGCCTGGTGGTTGCCGGCCTCAGAATTATTAGATGTTGGCGCCGGATTACTTGAGCCGGGAACTTTGCTGTGCCTAACTTCTCAATCGGGGGAAAGTGCTGAGGTCACAGAAATCTTACAGAAATTCGATTTGTCACAAGTTGAAGTATTAGGAATTACAAACAATCCTGAAAGCACGCTTGCAAAAAAATCCAAGTATCTTGTTGATTTGGATTCTGGTCCAGAGGCTACTGTTAGTACCAAGACTTATCTAAACACCCTCGCTGCCATGAGTTTGGTCTTTTCTAGTACGACAAGTAATTATGAGAATGTATCAATCACTCTAAACAAAACGGTAGATGCGATTAGTGAATACCTTAAACATCTTGATTCCTTTATTGAACTTACAGAAAACATATTCCCTCGCAAGAAAAATTATTTCTGTGTAGGAAGAGGAGTAGCCGGCGTCTCTGCACAGGTTGCTGGACTTATTCTCAAAGAAGCAACTAAGTTTGCAATTGAAGGAACCACCGCAGCAGCATTTCGACACGGCCCAATTGAATTAGCTGGACCAAATCTCAGTGTAACTTTTTTTGATTACGGAGTTGCACCTTACAAAGAACAAAATAAGAGGCTTGCAGCCGACTTATCTAATTCTGGTTCATCCGTGACCTGGATTGGACATTCACAGAGAGAGGAACAATTACCAGGACCAAGCAGAGAAGGCACAGATCCTCGCATCTGCGACGCTTTAAGCTTTCAAACATTGAGTTTTGCGCTTGCTTCTCGTACCGGCGTACAAGCAGGAGATTTTCTATATGCATCAAAGATTACGGACGTACTCTAGACAAACAGCCATCAGGAAAAGGGGAAAATAATGCAACTATTTGATGTCGCTTATGGACGGGAGCTTTATGCAGAATTACCAAAAATCATAAACCCGCCTTTCTTAGTCGTTTCCAATAAGGACCTTTGGCCTAAATTTGCACACCATTTTGATTCAAAAGAGACCGTTGTACATCTGGTTGAATCTCTCGAAATTAAGGATTTGGAAAAGACTCTTCGCGAGTTACCGGAAATCAAAGCCATCGTGGGCATTGGTGGCGGAGTTGCAATCGATGTCGCAAAATACTTTGCTTGGCGAAAGAATTTACCTCTATTTCAATGCCCTACTTCTATGTCCGTGAACGCTCCTTTCGGACATAGATCTGCGGTTAGAGACAATGGAATTTTAAAGTATGTTGGCTACGCAATTCCAGAGATGGTTTACGTCGATTTTGATGTAATTCAAAGTGCTCCGGAGTTCATTAATCGATCGGGAGTAGGAGACATAGTTTGCTATTACACAGCAAAATGGGATTGGGAGTTTGCAACAAGAGTTGGTAAGTGTGAGTCAAAGTGGCCATATGATTCATTTTGGGTCGAACGAGCCTCCGAAGTGCTGCAATCCGTTCTTGATGATGCTTCAAATATCAGAGCTGTTAATGACAAAGGCGTATTGACTCTAATGAATGCCTTGCGATGGGGCGGAGCCGCCTTTAACAACACTGGCTGGAACCCGCGTCCCATTGAAGGTTCCGAACATACGCTCTTTTATTCGCTCGAACACCTGATTCACAAGCCATTTTTGCACGGCCAAATTGTTTCCCTTGGGGTTTTAGTTATGAGTTACCTGCAAGGAAACAATCCTGAATTCATAAAAGGCAAACTGGACGAGATGGGCGTTGCTTACCAACCAGAAGATATGGGAGTTACTTGGACTGACATCCGCAATGGGCTCCTGCACATGCGAGATTACTCAAGAATCTCCCAAAATCTCTGGTACACAATTGCTACAGAGACTGAAATTAACGAGAAACAATTGGACGAAATTGAGAGTTGGATAAAGAAATAAAGCGGAAATTTGAAAACTAGAGGTACTCAATGAAGGCGGATATTCGGTTTCAGGAAATATTAAAAAAGGTCAACGACCAAGGTAGAGTACTGATCGCAGATTTAGCTGAGTCGCTGAAGGTCTCTGAAATGACTGTTAGACGCGACATTGAGCACCTTTCTCGTCTAGGAATGTTAAGAAGAGAAAAAGGATTTGCTATCAAAGGCGTAAGTGGTTCGTTCGAACCCGCATTTGCGATTAGGAGTGAAATCGCTGCAAAAGCAAAGAGTGATATCGCTAAGTCTGTGGCGAATCTTGTTAATGATCGTGAAACAATCATTCTTGATGGAGGTTCTACGGGAGTAGCAATCGCCAAACAGCTTGTGGATCGCGAACTTACAGTCTGCGCCTTGAGTTTTCGAGTTGCAGATGTATTGCGCTCCGCACCAAAGATTCAGCTAATGGTGATAGGTGGATTTGTAAGGAAGGGCGAAGAATCTTTAGTAGGCCCAATGGCACTTGATACATTAGCAAATTACCATTTTGATCAGATGATAATGACTGCGTCGGGACTTGACTTAGCTCAAGGAATAACGGAATGGAATTCAGATGATGCAGCAGTCAAAAGAGCGGCACAGAGCGCTTCCACAAAGACAATCGTTGCAGCAGACTCTTCAAAATTTGGAGTGAAAGCTTTTGCTAAAGTCTGTAATTTAGAGGAAGTGTCACTCTTGATTACAGATAATGGAATCGTGAAAGAAGACCTAAAGCTATATAGAAACGTTGGCTTGGATGTTCGAGTTAGCAACTAATCATATGACGAAGTTCATTGGGATCGATCTAGGAGGTACTGGGGTAAGGCTGGTAGTTACAGATGAGAATCACAAAATCCTTCAACATTCAAAAATTTCTACCAAGCAATTTAATGCGCCAACGCAAAAGCAATCTATCTCTATGTTGCAAAAATGGATTGAAGAATGTGTTTCGGACTTTAAGGGAATTGATGCGGTAGGTATTGGCAGCACGGGACCAGTAGATCTCATTACTGGAATTATTCATAATCCTGACACTTTGCCTCAATTTTCTGGAACAGACCTGGCTGGTGATTTGTCAGCACTTTTGAACTGCGAAGTTTGGATTGATAATGACGCAAATGCTGCAGGTATAGCTGAATCTGTTCTCGGCTCTGGCAAAGATTTTCGTTCGGTTCTATGCGTGACTATTGGAACTGGAATTGGGGTAGCACTCATCAATAATGGATTGCCAATTCGCGCGTTGGATGGACAACACCCGGAAGGCGGACATATTCGTGTTTCGAATATTCACGCTCCTTGTTATTGCGGATTAGATTCTTGTTGGGAGATGAGTGCGTCTCGACTTGCGTTGGAAAAGCTAGCTCGAAAGCAACTTGAAATTGGTGATATTGAGGCCCATTTGGATTATTCAAGAATTTCCCCGGACACGTGGAGGGAATTTGGTCGTCGAATTGCGGATGGCTTAATCACACATCTTGTCATCTCACGGCCCGAACTTGTAGTTGTGTGCGGTTCAATCATTGAACAATGGCAGCTATTTGATTCACATGTAATTGATCGCCTTAACTCCCTCAGAGGGTTTGGCGAAACAAGGGAAGTGAGACGATCCCACTTTGGCGACTTATCAGGCGCTATCGGAGCAACCTTGATGGCAAGAAACAAAATTGGTATTGGTAAATTTCCTTCATGATTTCAAAAATCTTGGAGATTCCAAGAACTGCCCATAAAGTCGCACTTGTGGTGATTGCTCACGCAGATGACCTGACCCTGTTCGCTGGCGGCGCAGTTCTTGCTCTAATGGATTCTGGATGGCAAATACATGCTCTTCGAGTCACCGATGATCGATGGGATAGTTGGGATCTCTCAGAGAAAGAGACAATTGAAAGAAATAATGCTGAATTTCAAGAAGTACTGAAAAAACTTGGTATCAACAATTTTAATGATCTGAATCTGCCGACTGATCAGCTTGGAGATTTCAGTGAAGTACAGCTTAGAGACCTCATCGTAAAGGTAATTCGTAATGTCCGTCCTTATCTTGTGATGACCTTTGATCCTGATTCAATCAAGTTCGAAGATAATGAAGACCATAGATTGGTAGCACGAGCCACGAATGAAGCATGTTGGACATCTGGTTTTGATAAACACCCAAGCGGCAATGTAGACAACCTGAAACCACATCTTCCAATTGAACGCTGGTTCTTTGGTCGCACAGTTGTTGAAGCAACTCATCAACTTGAAATCGCTCCCTATAAAGAGAGATTGATAGAAGTGATTGCAAGCCATAAAACAATGCTCTTAAACATGGTTTCTCAACTTGAATTACAGGCAAGTTTTTTTGGATACACACTTGAAAGGCTTCAGATTGAAGTTGAGAAGAGTCCTAAGGTTTTTGCCGAAATGATTATGGCTGATAGAGAAATCGAAAGCTATCGCATAATTGGATCTGAACGGATAACAAAAATTATTGAAAGATTTGGGGAGAAGTTATGACATTCAAAGCACAAGGTTTCAATGTTACTTACGGAAATAATATTGCTGCGAATGCAATCAACAATCTTGGTGATTATGTTCTGGTCACACAGCCAGAACCTTGGGCTGTTATCGAAAAAGATGTCATGAACAAGCCTCTTTCAATAATCCAATCGGGCGACCTCTCTCCTGAGCATCTAGACAAACTCGCGACCGATTCACCAGCCGTAACGGTTGTTGGTTTAGGTGGAGGAAGCGCTATGGATACCTCAAAGTGGATTCATTGGCGACGTTCTCTACCTCTTGTGCAATTGCCATCTCTTCCTAGCGTTGATGCATGTTTTACGCGTATGTCCGCCTTAAGAGATCGTGGTGGAGTTCGATATGAAGGCGATGCCGTTCCGGATATGGTTTATGTGGACTTTGAACTCTTTCGAGCCGCGCCGCGCTCCATGGTCACAAGCGGAATTGGCGACGTCCTCTCATGTCACACTGCATGGTACGACTGGCAATTTGCATCTGAACAAGGAAAAGATGCATATGGCTGGACGCCAGAAATGCCGAAAATTTCTCAAATGTATCTCGATGAACTTTATGAGTGTTCTCCAGGTATTGCAGAGTTAACTGATGATGGATTAAGAAGACTGATGGAACTCCATCGCGATATCGGTTGGCGTTGCCATGAAATGGGCCATGCTCGCTTCGAAGAGGGTTCCGAACACTTCTTTGCATATACCTTTGAAGAAGTGACTGGCAGAACAATTCTTCATGGTGAGTTAGTAAGTATGGGCGTTTTATTGATGTCGCACTTTCAAGGTAATAATTACTCCCGAGCTAAAGAAACGATTGCGCGCGCTAACACACGTCATCAAATAGAAGATCTAGGTGTCACTAGAGACGAAGTTCTTGAGAGCTTAAGACGGCTACCAACCTTCACAGTTGAACAGAATCATTGGTACTCTCACGCGCGATTAATTGATGCAGAAAATCTCAATGAGGAAGAAGTCATAAACCTTCTTAATTGGTAGATCGTAGATTTAGAAGAGCGAGCTTTGCTGCATCGAGAGAGAGATTTTCCTTAGAGACTTCGACTTTCCGCCCAAGAATTCTCTCTATCTCCGATGTAATTATTGCGCCAGATTGGGCAACACCTCCACCAAAAACAATTCTGGCATTCTTTAGCCCAGCATTCTCTTCAGTTCGTAGAACTAGCTCTGAAAGATGCTGTGCTGAATTCTTTGTAATTTCCTTGGCGGATGAATCTCCCTGAATTGCTAGCTCGATGAGGGGTTTAGCGAGTCGAGCAATATCCTCACGCGAATTTCCATATGCATACTTAAGGATTTCACTTCGATTGAAAATTGCTAATTTGCCGTTGAGAATCTCTTTAATTCGCGAGATATTCTTGCCAGATTCAATTTCACCAAGCAATTGTCTAAGAGCCTGACGACCAATCCAGTAACCTGCACCCTCGTCCCCAAGTAGGTAACCCCAACCTCCATTTGCTCTTAATTTTCTATCCTGATCTATATAGATAGCAATGGATCCTGTACCTGCATATAGGTAGATACCGCGATCTTCATTGAAGTTAGCTCTATATCCAAGTGCTACATCGATATCAACCGAAATTTGTGAGTCTGGAAAATGCTTGAGTAATAACGCTTTGATTGCGCTGTTCTCCTCTGGTTGATCAGAGGCGCCAGTTACGCCCGCGTAAATTCCTACGACATCTTTAGAGCATTTGTCTTTAAGTTCTTTGAGAAAAGACTCCATCCTTAAAGTAGATTCTGGCCGATAGATATGGCCATCTACTGGACCACTTACACCTTCAAGTATTAAATCCCCAACTTGATCAACTATTGCCCATTTTGTGGATGAAGACCCAGCATCAATTCCAATCCATTGCTTGCTCATTTATCGCCCGAAGTCATCCTCAACGCGTTCAATATCATCTTCACCAAAATAAGTTCCAGTCTGCACTTCCACAAAAATTACATCGGTTGTACCGACATTATGGATGCGATGCAATACTCCGATTCCAAAATCCACAGAATCTCCAGGGCCAACTCGCTTCACAACTCCATTGATTGTGACATCTGCGTCTCCGGCAACGATAAACCAATGTTCAGCGCGCTTCTGGTGACGTTGGTATGAAATTCGTTTGCCGGGATAAACCCAGATGCATTTAACTTTATGGGAAGCACCTTCTTGCAGTACTTCATAGCGACCCCATGGGCGTTCGGATTTCTCAAGCATTCTCCTATTCTAGTCTTTGCAAAAAATCGTTAGGCTCTCGCCATGAGAAATCCAACCCCCCAAGATAAATTCACTTTTGGCCTATGGACTGTCGGATGGCAAGCCCGCGATCCTTTCGGTGATGCCACTCGCGAGGCACTTGACCCGGTTCGCACCGTTAACGAGTTAGCAAAGCGCGGCGCATATGGCGTTACTTTTCATGACGATGACTTAATTCCTTTTGGATCTTCTCCGTCTGATCGCTCTGCGCACATCGCTCGCTTTAAGAAAGCTCTCGATGAGACTGGAATGAAAGTTCCAATGGCCACAACCAATTTGTTTAGCCATCCAGTTTTCAAAGATGGCGCTTTTACATCTAACAATCGCGATATCCGGCGTTATGCCATTCGCAAAGTCATGACAAATATTGAGTTAGCTGTCGAGTTGGGTGCACATACTTATGTCTGCTGGGGCGGACGTGAAGGTGCGGAAACTGATATCGGAAAAGATCCAGTTGTTGCGCTCGAAAGAATGCGTGAAGCCTTCAACATCCTTGGACAATTTGTTATCGACAAGGGTTACAACATCAAGTTTGCGATGGAGCCAAAACCAAATGAGCCTCGTGGTGATATCTTCTTGCCAACAATCGGCCATGCACTTGCATTTATTAACTCTTTAGATCACCCAGAATTAGTTGGTTTAAATCCTGAAGTAGGCCACGAACAGATGGCTGGCCTTAACTTCGTCCATGGAATTGGCCAAGCGCTCTTCCATAAGAAGTTATTCCATATTGATTTAAATGGTCAGCACGGGCCTAAGTACGACCAAGATTTGGTATTCGGCCATGGTGATTTGAAATCAGCCTTCTTCCTTGTTGATCTCCTTGATCGCTACAACTACGACGGGCCAAAACACTTTGATTACAAGCCAATGCGTACCGAAAGTGATGAAGGAGTGTGGGCATCTGCTTCTGCAAATATGCGCACTTTCATCATTCTTCAAGAGCGCGCTCGAGCTTTCCGCGCCGATCCGCGCACTAAGGCTGCGCTCGAGAAATCAGGTGTGAATGAACTTCTCCAGCCGACTGTTGCAAGTGGAGAGAGTTGGAAAGATATTGCCAATGACAACTTTGATGTTGAGGCCGCCGGTAAACGCGGTTATCACTATGAAGAACTCGATCAACTCGCGCTGGAATACTTGATTGGCGTTCACTAAAACAATGCCAAAGATCGTTGCGGGCGTAGATTCCTCCACCCAATCGGTCAAAGTTGTTTTACGTGATGCTGACTCTGGTGAGTTAATTGCATCAACATCAAGGCCTCATCCTGACGGTACCGAAGTAAATCCACTGGAATGGAAGAGAGCGCTGGATAGCGCACTTGATGAGTTAAGTAGCCACGAAATTTCCGCCATTGCTATCGGTGGCCAACAACATGGAATGGTCGCACTTGATAACGATGGCAAAGTTATTCGCAACGCGCTGCTTTGGAATGACACTCGCTCGGATAAAGCGGCTGATGCGTTGAATGCGGAGATTTCAGATATTCACCAACGTACAGGCTCCAAACTCGTCGCCTCTTTTACTGCGTCGAAAGTACGTTGGTTAGCCGATAATGAGAAATCAAACGCTGAGAAAGTTTCTGCGATTGCGCTTCCACATGATTGGC
>Ga0209033_1001262_pt1 | contig 14761 bp, 8 predicted proteins | sample LauGreFa1BDMLBDN_2_FD_188218 | JGI IMG/M metagenome (GOLD analysis project Ga0209033, IMG submission 188218) | Freshwater lake microbial communities from Lake Michigan, USA - Fa13.BD.MLB.DN (SPAdes) (version 2) | ecosystem: Environmental > Aquatic > Freshwater > Lake | place: Lake Michigan, USA...
TCGTGGTTTCGCGCAGACGTCGGAGCGACGGGTGTGGGGTATTTTCGGCGACGGCGAGATGGACGAGCCGGAGTCTATCGCGGCGTTGACCTTGGCGGCGCGCGAGAAGCTCGACAATCTCACCTTCATCATCAACTGCAACCTGCAGCGGCTCGATGGACCGGTGCGTGGTAACGGGCAGATCATCCAAGAGCTCGAGGCTCTCTTTACGGGCGCCGGCTGGAACGTCATCAAGGTATTGTGGGGCTCAGACTGGGATGCTTTGTTTGCGCGTGACAAGAATCACGCGCTGCTCAAAGCCTTCTCACAGACCGTCGACGGACAGTATCAGACCTTGGGTGCTAACGACGGAGCCTACAATCAGGAAAAATTCTTTGGTCTCGACCCGGAGCTGCGCGCACTCGTTGCACACATGTCGTTAGCCGAGATCGATGGGCTCAAGCGCGGTGGTCACGATCCGCGCAAACTCTACGCGGCATTCGCTGCGGCTGCAGCCCATCGTGGTCAACCGACGGTGATCCTAGCCAAGACCAAGAAAGGGTACGGCATGGGTCGTGCGGGCGAGTCGCGGATGACGGCGCATCAAGAGAAGAAACTCGATGTTGAGGCCTTGCTCGAGTTCCGCGATCGCTTCAACTTACCTCTCACCGATGCTCAAGTGACCGAGCTTCAGTTCTATAAGCCACCGCTCGATAGTGCGGAAATGCGCTATCTGCGTGAGCACCGTGCCGCGTTGGGCGGTCCTCTGCCGCAGCGTCGCAGCAGCGCGGCTGCGTTGTCGGTGCCATCGCTCGAAAGCTACGCCCAATTTGCACTCGAGGCCGGCGGCAAGGAAATGTCGACCACCATGGCGCTCGTGCGCCTGATGGGTAATTTGCTGCGCGATCGCGTGTTAGGTCCGCGTCTCGTACCGATCGTCGCCGATGAAGCGCGCACTTTCGGCATGGCGAGTCTCTTTCGGCAAATCGGCATTTACTCGCCACTTGGACAATTGTACGAGCCGGAAGATGCGGGGTCTTTGCTCTCGTATCGCGAGAGTCGTGACGGACAGTTGCTCGAGGAAGGGATCACCGAGGCAGGTGCTCTGTCCTCGTGGGTGGCCGCGGCGACAAGCTATAGCGTGCACGGTGTCACGCTGCTGCCGCTCTATATCTACTACTCGATCTTCGGCTTTCAGCGAGTCGGCGATCTCATTTGGGCTGCTGCCGATCAGCGTGCTCGAGGCTTCCTGATCGGAGCAACCTCAGGTCGCACAACCTTGGGCGGCGAGGGGTTACAGCATCAGGATGGGTCTAGTCATCTGGTGGCAGCGACGATTCCCAATTGTCGTGCCTACGATCCGGCTTTCGCCGGGGAGCTTGCGGTCATCCTGGATTACGGTGCGCGGCGTCTCTTAGAGCAGCAGTGCGACGAGTTCTACTACCTCACCGTCATGAACGAGAACTACCCGCAGCCCTCGCTACCCGCTGGTGCTGCAGATGGGGTCATTCGCGGTATGTATCGCTACGCCAGCTTCGACGGCGGTGGCGCTGTAGATATAACTAGCCGAGCAATGCCGATTCGATTGCTCGGTTCAGGCGCCATCCTGCGAGAGGTGATTTCGGCCGCAGAGCAGCTGGCCAAAGATTTCGGCATCGCGAGCGAAGTATGGAGTGTGACTAGTTTCAGCGAGCTCTCGCGTGAAGCAGCCGAGTGCGAGCGTTGGAACCGTCTGCATCCACTCGACGCGGTGCGCGTAAGCCATCTTGAAAGCTGCCTTGCCGGCGATGCCCCGATCGTAGCAGCAAGTGACTATGTTCGAGCCGTGCCGCAGTTACTCGCGAGCTATCTGCCAGGTCGTCGTTTTGTGACGCTCGGCACTGATGGCTTTGGACGTAGTGATACTCGCTCCGCCTTACGCGGTTTCTTTGAGGTAGATCGCGCTAGCATCGTTTTGGCGGCAGTGCAGTCGCTCGTCGATGCGGGCGTTCTCGAGCGCGCACGGCTGGCCGAAGCCATCGATCAGTTGAAACTGCCGACCGACGGCTCGCCGAGCTGGCGCCGATAAGTGCTGCGGCTCGCGTTATTCGAGTGTCAGTAGTGCCGTGTTGCCGCCGGTAGCCGTCGTGTTGATGGTCAGCACGCGCTCGGTCGTCAGGCGAGAGAGGTAATGCGGGCCACCGGCCTTGGGGCCGGTGCCCGACAAGCCCGTGCCGCCGAAGGGTTGCACTCCCACTACGGCGCCGATCATGTTGCGGTTCACGTACACGTTGCCCGCAAGGGAGTCGGCGAACGCGCGCTGCCGCGTGTATTCGAGGCGTGTCTGCACGCCGAGCGTCAGGCCGTAACCGTTGGCGCGGATCGCCGCGAGCAACTGCGGCAGTTCCTGGGCGCGGTAGCGGACCACATGCAGGATCGGCCCGAACGCCTCCTCGCGCAAATCCGCGACATCCGCGAGCTCGATCAGCGTTGGCGCCACGTAGCGCTCGGCCTCGCTAAGCCCATCGGGTAGCGCGCAGCGCTTGCGCAGGTGCCCGCGAGCCGCCATACGCTCGATGTGGGCGTGCAACTTCCTCGCTGCCTCGGCCGTGATCACTGGCCCGACATCAGTGTCGAGTGCGGCAGGATCGCCGATGACGAGCGTGTCCATCGCACCTTCGAGCATCTCGAGGATCCGCTCGGCCGAGTCGTCCTGCAGACACAGCAAGCGCAGCGCCGAGCAGCGTTGGCCGGCGCTGCCGAAGGCGGAGGCGATCGCATCGTCGACGACTTGTTCAGGCAGCGCCGTCGAATCGACCACCATCGCATTGAGTCCGCCCGTTTCGGCGATCAGCGGCAGGATCGCGCCCTCGCGCGCAGCAAGGCGGCGATTGAGCCATTGCGCCGTGGCTGTCGAACCGGTGAAGACGACACCGGCGAGCGCCGGATGGGCGAGGGCGATCTCGCCGAACGCCCGACCCTCCATCGGCAACACGTGCACTGCTTCGGTGGGAACGCCGGCTTCGCGCAGTAATGCGCCGAAGGCGAGCGCGACGCGAGGCGTGGTCTCGGCGGGTTTGGCGATCACGGTGTTGCCGGTCACGAGCGCGGCGACGAGTTGACCCGCGAAGATCGCGAGCGGGAAGTTCCACGGGCTGATGCAGACAATGAGGCCGCGTGGCGCCAGAGTGAGTTCGTTCGTTTCACCGGTCGGTCCGCGCAGCACTGTAGGCGAACCCTGCAGTCGGCGCGCCTGCAGCGCGTAGTAACGGCAGAAGTCAGCGGCTTCACGCACCTCGGCCATCGCATCGGCTGCCGTCTTGCCTGCTTCGTGGATCAGCAGTGCCATGAACGTGGCGCGGCGCTCTTCGAGGAGCTCCGCCGCGCGCTCGAGCATCGCCGCCCGATCGTCGACGCCGCGGGCCGCCCACTCGCGCGAATGGGCGGCGGCGCTCTGCAATGCTGCAGTCAGCTCTTGCGCCGTGGCGAAGTTGCAGTGCCGACGCGCCGCGCTCGTTTCCGCGAGTACGTGCTGCTGCAGCCATTCGAGGGTGTTCGCTCGGCCGAAGTCGAGACCCTGCGAGTTGCGCCGCTCCGAACCATACAGTCCTGCAGGAATCGCTATTCCTGTATGACTCAGGCTGTCGAACGAGCGCAACTGGACGAAAGGATCGGTGACTACCTCGTCGAGCGGGACGCGCTCGTCCATGAAGCGATTCACGAATGAGGTGTTGGCGCCGTTCTCGAGCAGCCGCCTGACGAGGTACGCCAGCAGGTCCGCGTGCGGACCGACCGGCGCATAGACACGCACGCGCGGGAACTCGGGCAGTTGCCGTCGGGCCTCGTCGTACAGCAGACCGCCCATGCCATGCAGGCGCTGGAACTCGAAGCCTTGGGCCTCCGGTCGCAGCGCGAGGATCGCGCCCAGCGTGTGCGCGTTATGCGTTGCGAATTGCGGATAGACGAGCGGCATCGCACCGAGCAACTTGCGCGCGCAGGCGAGATAGGCCACGTCGGTGGAGGCCTTGCGGGTGTAGACCGGATATTGCTCAAGACCGCGCTCCTGGGCGCGCTTGATTTCACTGTCCCAGTAGGCGCCCTTGACGAGACGAATCGCCAGCGCTCGCCCGAGGGTGCGGGCGCGTTCGAGCAGATGATCGATCACCGCAGGCGCGCGCCGGCCATAGGCCTGCACGGCAATGCCGAGACCCTCTCGACCCCGTGTGAGCGGATCGCTCATCAGGGCCTCGACGATCTGCAGCGAGAGCTCCAGGCGGTCCTGCTCCTCGGCATCGATGGTCAGGGCAATACCGCGTTCTGCCGCGAGGCGCCACAGTTCGAGTGCGCGCGGCAGCAACTGACCGAGCGTGCGCTCGCGATGCAGCAGCGCGTAGCGCGGATCGAGCGCTGAGAGCTTGATGGAAATCGACGAGTGGGTGTGCACGGATGCGCCGGCCATCGCCTGACCTGCGGGGCGGGCGGCAGCAATCGCCTCGATCGCCTGCACATAGGCTTCGTGGTAACGGCGGGCGTCGGCGTCAGTCCGCGCGCCTTCGCCCAACATATCGAAGGAGGCGAGTGCCAGAGCTGGTTCGCGCGCCGAGCGCCGCAAGGCCTCCTCAATATTGCGGCCGACCACGAACTCGCCGCCGATGATGGTCATGGCCCGGCGCAGGGCCTGACGCACGATCGGTTCGCTTGCCCGTTGTGTGAGGCTGCGCAGAAAGCCCCCGGCGTCTCCCGTCATCGATACCGGCAAGTCGACCAATCGCCCGGTCAGCATCAACCCCCAGGTCGAGGCATTGACGAAGAGCGAATCGGAACGTCCCGCATGGGCGCTCCAATCCCCGGCGGCGAGCTTTTCGGCGATCAACCGATCGGCGGTGTCGTCGTCCGGAATTCGTAGCAGCGCCTCGGCGAGGCACATCAGGGCGATGCCCTCCTGGTTGGAGAGACCGAATTCCTGCAGGAAGGCATCGAGGTAGGGGCGTTCTTCGGCGCGTGCCCGAGCCCCTTCCACGAGGCGGCGTGCCGTCTCGAGTGCGGACTGCCGGTGCTCGGGAGCGAGGGCTTCGAGCAGTGCGGTGACGTCCTGCGCCTCATCGCGCAGCGGGGGCGAGCGGAACTCCATGGGAGGGCATTATGCCCCGGGCCGTTCAGCGCCGGGGCGCTGGGATGGCGCGTCCGTTGCGCCAAGGCGGCTCTGTCATGAATCAAGTCGGCATCTTCGGGTACACTCTGGGTACCCTTTCTTCCCGGTGATTCATGGACACACTTGGCCCCCCGCAGGCAGACCCCTCGACGACGACGAGCCGCAAGGCCTTGTTGCTGTCCTTCGAGAACGCGGGTTACCTCAAGCCGTTTTTCGCGCTGTTCGTCGATATCGGCATCTTTGCCGGTGGTCTGACGCTCGTGCTCATGGACGGCTCCGTATGGTTGAAGATCCTGGGGTCTGCCCTCATCACTGCCGGGATCGTGCGCCTGTTCCTCATCGGCCACGATGCCTGTCACGGCTCTTTCTTCAAGAGCCAATTGCTCAACGACATCTTTGGCCGCGTGGCGTTCCTGCCGTCCATGACGGCGTTCAGTCTCTGGGACGTCGGTCACAACGTCGCACACCACGGCTTCAATAACCTCAAGGGCCGCGATCAGGTCTGGGCGCCGTACTCGAAAGAAGAGTTCGACGCGCTGCCGCGTTACCGTCGGGTCCTCGAGCGGATCTATCGCAGCGGTGCGGGCTGGGGGCTCTACTACTTCCTCGAGTTGTGGTGGAAGAAACTCTACTTTGCCACCCGGCGTCAGATCGGCGCGAGCCGAGCGAAGTATCAGTGGGACAGCGTGCTCGTGACCGTTGGCATGGTGCTGTGGGTCACGTTGGTGGCACTCGTGGCGAACCAGACCGAGCAGAGCTTCTGGCTGTTGTTCGTGCTCGGGGTCGTGGTGCCATTTGCGCTGTGGAACGTCATCATGGGGTTTGTGGTGTTCGTGCATCACACGCACCCGGCCATCGCTTGGTTCCAGAAGCGGCAGGAATGGCAGCGTTATCGCGCTTACCTCACGGCCACCGTGCACGTGAAGTTTCCCTTCGGCATCGATCGGCTGATGCACAACATCATGGAGCACAACGCGCACCATCTGAATCCGCGTATCCCGATGTACTCGCTGCGCAAGGCGCAGCGCGTGCTGAACGAGCGGTTCAACGACCAGTATCAGGCGTATCGAATGACCTGGCAGGTGTACCGGGACTGCGTCCGTCGCTGCAAGCTCTATGATTTCGCCGACCATGCGTGGCTCGACTTCCGCGGCCAGGTCACGGCGCGAGTCAATCTGGTTGCAGCCCCCGCGGGCTGAGGCACGCTTCCCTGGCTGATTTGCTGCACGGGGTCTACCTCGATCGGTTCGTCGCCGAGCTCCCGGGCGACCACAGCGGCAACGGCCAACCGCGGGCGGTGCCCGGGGTCTGCTACTCGCTGGTGCAACCGACACCTGTCCGTGCGGCACGGCTTCTCGCGTGGAATGCATCGCTTGCGCAGCAATTGGGTTTCGATGCTCCAGCGCCCGATGATCCCTCGCTACAGGTGCTAGTGGGCAATGCGCTGGCGCCCGGAATGCGCCCCTACGCGGCACGCTACGGCGGCCATCAGTTCGGCAACTGGGCGGGGCAACTCGGCGATGGACGCGCGATTACGCTCGGCGAACTCTGTCTCGCCGATGGCAGCGTGCGTGAATTACAGCTCAAGGGCGCAGGTCAGACGCCGTACTCGCGTTTCGCAGACGGTCGTGCCGTGCTGCGTTCGAGTCTGCGCGAATACCTCTGCAGCGAGGCGATGCATGCGCTCGGCGTGCCGACCACTCGAGCCTTGAGCCTGCTGGCGACCGGTGAGGGCGTGGTCCGCGACATGTTTTACGACGGGCGGCCCGAGAGCGAACCCGGCGCGATCGTCTGTCGTGTGGCGCCGTCGTTCGTGCGCTTTGGCAACTTCGAGATCCATGCGGCAGAGCAGGAGATCGACGCGCTTCGTCGATTGCTCGAGTGGGTGATTCGTCGTCACTTTCCGCAGTTCGCGCCCGGCACCGGGCCCATCGCCGACGGTCGCCGATATGCGGACTGGTTCCGCGAGGTGTGCGAGCGGACTGCCATCATGATCTCGCATTGGATGCGCGTCGGGTTCGTGCATGGCGTGATGAACACCGACAACATGTCGATCCTGGGTCTGACGATCGATTACGGACCCTACGGCTGGCTCGAGGGCTACGAGCCGGGTTGGACGCCGAACACTACCGATGCGTCGGGACGGCGCTACTGCTACGGCAACCAGCCGCAGATTGCCCTGTGGAATCTCGCGCGGCTCGCGAGTGCGCTGCTACCCCTCGTCGAGGACAAAGCCGCCCTGCAGGACGGCCTCGAGCACTATCGTGCGACTTTCGCGGCGCAACACCAGGCGATGTTCGCTGCGAAGTTAGGCTTGCGCAGCCTTGATCGGCCAGAGGACGAGGTCCTGCTCGCCGATCTGCTCGAGTTGCTGCAGGCCGCCGAGACCGACATGACGCTATTCTTTCGCGGGCTCGGCAACCTCGAGGGTCGTGAGGCTCTTACGCTCGCTCTGTATTCGCCCGATGCGCTCGATGCCGAGCAGGCCGCGCGATGGGACGCGTGGTTGGCCCGCTACGCGCAGCGCTGTGAGGCCCAAGGCGAGTCGAACGAAGTGCGTCGTGAACGCATGAATGCGCACAATCCGCTCTACGTGCCGCGCAACTACCTTGCACAACAGGCCATCGACGCTGCGACCCAAGGCGATGTCGGGCCGTTGCAGACCTTGCTGCAGGTGCTCGAGCGCCCGTACTCCGAGCAGACAGGCTGCGACGCGTACGCGGCGAAACGACCCGAGTGGGCGAGACACAAAGCGGGCTGTTCGGCGCTCTCTTGCAGTTCCTGAAGCATTGACGCTGCAGCGGTGCCCGCGTAGTCTTCGACCGTTAAATGCACTCCTCGAGGCAGCCGACGATGACGACCATGTCCCAACGCTCCTACTGGCTTACCGCGGGCTCCCTTGCGGCCATCATGGCCGTAACCCGGATCGGTCACTTCGGTGAGGCGGGCGGTCTACCGGATGCGTCATGGGCCGTGTTTTTCCTCGGTGGCCTTTGGCTGCGTGATTCGCGGCTGTTCCCCGGTTTCTTTGCGCTCGGCTGGGTGGCGGACATGATCGCCTTCTCGCTCGGCACGCCGACCAACTGCTATTCGATCGCGTACCTGTTCCTGATCCCGGCCTATGGCAGCCTGTGGATGGCCGGTCGTCTGGCCAGCGAGCGTCTGCCTCAGCAGGTCGCCGCGGTGGTACTCGGTGCGGCTTCGGCCTTCTTCTTTGCCAACCTCGGCATGCTCTGGCTCGCGCCGAGCGCGCAGGGACTTTCCACCATGCAGTTCGCCTCTGCGGTGGCGGGTTACTTCCCGGGTTACCTGCTGACCATGAGCGTGTACGTGGCCGTTGGGCTGCTTGCGGCTCAGTTGCTCGGCAAGTTGCGTCCGAGCTTGCGCGCCAGCGAGTAAAGATGCACCTCTGACGGCCCGTCGTAGACACGGAAGCCGCGTATCTCCCGCCAGATCCTCGACACGGGCGTCTCGTCGACGATGCCGCTGCCGCCCAGTACCTGGACGCAGCGGTCAACCACCTGAAACAGCGTCTCCGAGCAGGCGTACTTGGTCATGCTCGATTCGCTCGAGCCGCGCTGGCCCTGATCCAGCGTCCAGGCCGCCCAGTCGATCATCAACTCGGTCTGCTTGAGGTCGATCTCATTGCGCGCGAGTGCAAAGCCCACGCCCTCGTGCTCAAGCAGCGGTTTGCCGAAAGCAGTTCGGCCCTGCGCGTAATGCGCGGCGATATGGTGGGCGCGCTGCGCCGCACCCCACCAGCGCATGCAGTGCGTCAACCGCGCCGGAGCCAACCGCACCTGCGCATAGCGGAACCCTTCGTGTAACTCACCGAGCACCATCGATCGCGGCACTCGAACGCGGTCAAGACGAACAACGCTGTGTCCGCCCGGCATGGTGTGATCGACCGAGCCCATGACGCGCTCGATCGTGAGACCAGGGGCGGGCAGCGGCAGCAGAAACATCGTCGCTTGATTACCCGTTCGGGCCATCACGATGCCGAAAGCTGCGCCGACTGCGCCGGTGATGAACCATTTGCGGCCGCTGATCAGCCAGTCGTCTCCGTCGGGTGTGGCGGTCGTCGTCAGCATCGACGGGTCGGATCCGGCACCCCCGTCAGGTTCGGTCATCAGAAATGCGGATCGACAGAGCCCTGCTGCAAGAGGCTTAAGGAACTGCTCCTTTTGCGCGGCGGACGCCACGCGCTCGAGCAAGAACATGTTGCCCTCGTCGGGCGCCATGCAATTCATGGCGAGCGGCCCGAGTAGGGAGTAACCGGCGGCGCGAAAGACGGTCGCGGTCTCGCGGTGGTCGAGTCCGTGACCACCCCACTCGGGGCCGACCTGCGGCGCGAGAAGACCGGCGTCGCGAGCCTTGCGACGCAGGTCCTGAATCAACTCGTCAGGGATTTCGCCGTGAAACCGCGGATCGGTCTCGCAGGGAATAACAACATCACGAATGAATTCGCGGGTGCGCTGCTCAAGGTCGAGTTCGCGGGGGCTGCGTTGGAAGTCCGTCATGCCCCCGCATGGTACCCGCGGTCGGGATCAATTACCCCAAGGCAAGGTGGTCGCGACCGAGAACACCACCTTGCTTTCAGTGGAACCGATGTCATCTGGTGCGTTCTTGAACGCAGCCAGATCGCTGCCGTCCACCCACTTTAGGTTCAGCGCAAAGTTGCCGACAGTCTTGCTGATGCCCACCGAGTAGTCGGTGTAGCTGTCGCTGCCCCAGAAATCGCCGTCGCTGTAGCCCGCGTGCAGGTTGAACGAAAAATCGTTCGGCATCGGGATCGCGGCGTTGGCTTCGATGTAGGAGGCCGACTTGCCGCTGTTGCTGAAGTCCCAGGCGTACCAGACCTTGGCCGAGACGGCCTTGTAGCCGAAACCTGCGTAGGCCTCGGTGAACTTCAGGTCCTTGTAGGTATCGAGGTAGAGATACTGCACGACGCCGATATCGAAGCTCGCGTCCTCGCCGATGCTGCCACGGTAGCCCGCGAGCAGATCGAGTTCTATGTCCGAGTCGCCGAAGTCAACGTTGCTGGCCCAAGCGCCGACATACAGACCGGACTCTGCGGCCCAATCGAGGCTGGCTTGCAGGGCCGGATCGCGAGCGGTTTGAGTAATGCCGCGGAAGTCGTAGTCGGAGGCAACGGTAATTGTCGAGCTGACTTCGGCGTTCGCGGTGGCAGCCATGCCACCAAGTGCGATGACGGCGATGAGCGGGGCGGTCTTCATGGGCGAGGGTCCTCGGGGGTGTGATAACTGAAAAGATCAGAGCAATTGCCATGCCACGGCTTCAAAGGGCTTTTTCCGGGTCTGGCGCGGCATTCTAACGCCAAACGCGCACTGCTTTGGTGCAGCGCGGGTCCGTTCGTGCCGGGGATAGTGCAGCACTGCTGCTAAACTCGCCCGATGCCGAAAGCGTTGTTCGATGGCCCGGTGGCCTTTGTCGATGTGGAAACCACCGGGGGTCATCCGGCGTGGCACCGCGTCACCGACATCGCCATCGTCGCTATGCAGGCGGGTGAAGTTGAGTGGGAGTGGCACACACTCGTCAATCCGGGGGTGAGTATTCCGCCCTCGATCCAGCAGCTCACCGGCATCAGCAATGAGATGGTCGCCGAGGCGTCGCCATTCGAGGAGCTCGCTGGCGAGATCGCCGAGCGGCTCGCTGGGCGGCGGTTCGTCGCCCACAACGCTCGCTTCGATTATGGCTTCGTCAGGGCTGAGATGCGGCGTATAGGGCGCCCGTTCACGGCACCGCTTGCCTGCACGGTGCGCCTGTCGCGCGAGCTGTATCCCGAGGAGCGACGTCACAATCTCGACTCGATCATGGCGCGGCATGGGCTCGAGTGTTCCACGCGGCACCGGGCGCTGCCCGATGCCCAGGTGCTCTCGCAGTTTTGGCAGCGCCTGCGCACCGAGTGGCCGCTCGAGCGGCTCGATGAGGCGCTCGAGCGCATCGGCCAACGACCCTCGTTGCCCGCACAGTTGCCGGCCGATCTGCTCGACGACCTACCCGAGAGCGCGGGTGTGTATCGCTTCCATGGCGAGCAGGACGCGCTGCTGTACGTAGGCAAAGCCAACAATCTGCGTGAGCGCGTCTTGTCGCATTTCATGTCGGCGGGTCGCGATGCCAAGTCGCAGCGGCTCTGTGCCCAGGTCCGCCGCATCGAGTGGACGGAAACCGCGGGCGAGCTCGGTGCGCTATTGCTCGAATCGAAACTCGTGCGTACGCGGCAGCCCGTGTACAACCGTCGGCTGCGCGGCAACGCGGAGGTATGGAGTTGGCAGTTTGCCGACGCGCTTGAGCCGCCGCGCCTGCAACAACTCTCGGGGCCTTTGCCGAGCGAAGGCGATTTATTTGGTCTGTATCCGAGTGCACGCCAGGCGCGTACGGCACTCACCAACCTCGCGCGTGAGCAGCGCTTGTGTCTGCGTGTGCTCGGGCTCGAGGCGGGCGTTGGGGGCTCGTGTTTCGGCTATCAGGTCGGGCGTTGCGCGGGCGCCTGCGTCGGCGCCGAATCGACTGCCAAGCATCACCTCCGGGCGAAGCTTGCCCTCGCGCCGCTGAAGTTGCGTGCGTGGCCCTATGCCGGGCCCGTCGCCGTCGAAGAAAAAGACGCGCTCGGGGTTCGGCATTGGCATGTGGTCGATGGTTGGCAGTACCTGGGCACTCATATCCTCGAGGCAGGCCTCGCGCAGGCGTCGGCGCTCGATCGGAAGCGCGAGGGTTTCGATGCGGACACCTACCGCATACTGGTGCGTCATCTGAAGCCGGGTGCGCGTGGCCTGCGGCCCTGGCCGCCGCCAGCGGCTGATCACGTCGGGCCTGCGACGTGGGAAGGGTCTTCCGCGTGGGACGGGTCTGCATCGTGGGGTGATCCATGAGCGCTGCGATGCCTTTGCTGCCGCTGGTTGTCAGCGTGCCGCGCGGTTTCGGCGACTTGCTCGCAGATGAGTTGCGCAGTTTCGGTGCGCTCGATGTGCGCGAGCGCGGCAATACGGTCGCCTGCACCGCTTCGCTCGAGGTCGCCTACCGCGTTTGTCTCGAATCCTGGGTGGCGAGCCGTGTGTATCTCGAGTTGCTGCGTTTCGAGGCCATCGACGATGCAGGAATCTATGCTGCATTACGCGCCATTCCGTGGGCGCAGCACATCGATCCGCAGTTCACGATCGCTTGTGAATGGAGCGGACGCCACCCCGCGATCGGCAATACCCATTACGGCACGCTGCGCTTGAAGGATGCGATCTGCGATGCCCTGCGCGAGACCGCGGGTCGACGACCCGACGTCGCGACCGAGCAGCCCGGCGTTCGGGTGCATGCGCATGCGGTGGGCACCAAGGTCACGGTGTCGCTCGATTTGGCGGGGGAGGGCTTGCATCGACGCGGTTGGCGCGGCGAGACGGGCGAGGCGCCGCTGCGCGAAAACATTGCGGCGGGCATTCTGCTGCGCGCCGGGTGGCCGCGCATCGTCGCCGCGGGCGGCGCCTTCCTCGACCCGCTATGTGGTTCGGGCACTCTCGTGATCGAAGCTGCGCGTATGGCGGCCGGGTTTGCGGCCAATCATCGCCGGCGCTATTTCGGCTTTCTGCAGTGGCGTGGGCACGATGCACCGCTCTGGAGCGCACTCTGCGCCGCTGCCACGGCGAGGGCTGAGGCGGGTCTGCGCCGCTGGAGCGAGTCGGGTCGAGGCCCGTTGCAAGGTCGCGAGCAGGACGCGCGGCTCGTACGCGAGGCGCGATTGAACGCCTCGCACGCGGGCGTCGCTGCGTTGTGCGATGTGTCGGTCGGCTCGTTGGCGGACGCCACGTCGCCCGCGGGGGTTGCGTCGGGTTTACTCTGCACCAATCCGCCCTGGGGCGTGCGTCTCGGTGATGCAGCCGGTGCCGCGGCCGTGCATGCCGAGCTCGGTCGTGTGCTGCGCGCACGGTTCCAGGGCTGGGAGGCAGCGGTGCTCACGGGGGATGCATCGCTCGGTCTTGAACTTGGGCTGCGCGCACACCGCGTGCACACGGTCTGGAATGGCGCGCTCGAGTGCCGCTTGCTGCGCATCGCGGTACGCGCTGAGGCCGAGCGGGACCTGAAGCCGCAGAGCGGCTCGCAGATCGACATGCAGCTTGCTGAGACACCGGGCGCGGTGATGTTTGCCAATCGGATCCGCAAGAACCTCAAACAGCTGTCGTCGTGGCTGCGCCGCGAGCAGGTGACCTGCTTTCGGCTCTACGACGCCGACATGCCTGAGTACGCTTTTGCCATCGACGAGTACGCGGCCGCCGAATCAGGCGAGCGCTGGCTGCTGGTGCAGGAGTACGAGGCGCCGCGCGAGATTCCGCCGGAAACGGTCCGACGTCGGCGCAGCGAGGCGCTGGCCGGGCTCGTCACGGCGACCGGTGTGCCCGCCCAGAACGTTAAGCTGCGCACGCGGCGCCGAGTGCACCGCGGTGAGCAATACACCAAGCGCGACGAGCGGCGCGAATTCCATGTGGTGCGTGAGAACGGTCTGCTGTTTCGGGTCAACTTCGACGACTATCTAGACACAGGCCTGTTTCTCGATCACCGAATGACGCGTGCGAGGTTGCGTGAGGCTGCGGCCGGTAAGCGTTTCCTCAATCTTTTCGCTTATACGGGGACGGCCACCGTGTACGCCGCTGCCGGCGGCGCCGCGGCGACGACTACCGTCGATCTGTCGGCAACCTATCTCGACTGGGCCCGCGCGAATCTCGCGCTCAACGGATTCGATCGGCCGCAGCACCAGCGCGAACAGGCGGACGTGCGCGAGTGGCTCATCGAGGCGGATCGTCGTCGCGAACGCTTCGATTTGATCTTCTGTGATCCGCCGACCTTCTCGAACAGCAAGCGCATGAGCGGCGTGTTCGACGTGCAGCGGGATCACGTTCAGTTGATTACCCAGTGCATGACGCTGCTAGCGCCAGGCGGACGCCTGGTGTTCTCGACCAATGCGCAGCGCTTCAGGCTCGATGAGCAAGGCTTGGAGCGCTGGCAGCTCAGGGACATCAGTCGACCGACAATTCCTCCCGACTTTGCGCGAAATACGTACATTCATCGATGTTTCGAGATCGAGGCGTAAGCCGCGTGGCCGGGCCTTGGTCAGCGGCAGTGGCGTGGTGGCGCGGCCGCAGCCAGGTGCGTATGGTGGTCGGCATGATGCAGCGTTTCTTTGAGTTAGGTGCTCTGGTGCTGGTTGTTGCGGCGCTTACCGCCTGCAGTGGCGGCGGCAAGCCGGCGGCGCCGGTGTCCTCGCTGACGGTCACCGTTACCCAGCCGCAGCGACAAACGGTGGAGCGCCAAATCGTCGCTTCCGGGTCGGTCGCCGCCTGGCAGGAGATGTCGCTCGGGGTCGAACTCACCGGCATTCGCGTGGCCAACGTGCTCGTTGAGCCGGGTGCTCGCGTCGTGGCGGGCCAACCACTGCTGGAGCTCGACCGTCGCATCCTCGAGGTGCAGGCGCGGCAGGCCGAGGCGAGCCTTGCACAGGCTAAAGCGAGTGCCGAGCTCGCGGTGGCGCAGGCGGCGCGCGGCCAGACGCTGCTCGAGCGCAATCTCATCTCGACCAATGATTTCGAGGTGCTGCGCGCCAACCGCGCCAAGGCCGAGGCTCAGCGCGAGTCGGCCGAAGCTGAACGC
>Ga0209033_1001267_pt1 | contig 14732 bp, 14 predicted proteins | sample LauGreFa1BDMLBDN_2_FD_188218 | JGI IMG/M metagenome (GOLD analysis project Ga0209033, IMG submission 188218) | Freshwater lake microbial communities from Lake Michigan, USA - Fa13.BD.MLB.DN (SPAdes) (version 2) | ecosystem: Environmental > Aquatic > Freshwater > Lake | place: Lake Michigan, USA...
GTCCAGGATTGTGATTCCTGTTGTCGTGGGTTCGAGCCCCATCAGCCACCCCAATTAAAACAAGCACTTAGCCCAAGCCTCATCGCTTGGGCTTTTTGCTTTCTGGGCCGTTACAGACTGTTTACAGACTGCGGTACAGGGTTTTGGCACCCATCCCCCCCTTTTTGACCAAGTGAATCGGTGAATTCACTTTCTAAGTTACCCACCCACTGGCTTGCCATCGGGGCCGAAATGACCCGCGTGGTGTTTCCGCTTGGAAGTACCTTGAACTGGGGGTGCAAGGCAGTGGCTGGGCTGAGTGCAAAGCCCTGGCAATGCTGGCGCATGGTCGCGAAGTGGCTGCCAAGCTCTCTGGTTTGCAAGTCTGCGCGGTGGTGGTTGCCACAGCGCCAGCCCGGCCAAAGGTGGCGGCACTCGGTACAGGTCACGCGGGTGTCATCTGTGGCCGTGTGCCTGGGTTGCTGCAACTCACCCAGCAATGAGGCTTTGTGGCTTCGAATCATCTTGCGCAGCTCGGGTGTCAGTCGATGGGCTGGCCCCACCGTCAGGCTTGACGGGCTTGTCAAGACAATGCTCAGCCCAGCGGCGTAGATGATTTCCAGTGCGCTCCTTGACCATCTTCACCGCCTCAAGCTTGAACTCCCGGCTGAATTTCCTTCTCGTATCCATAACCAACCTCCAGTTTCATTTCAGACCTTAACAAAGTGTCTATGAAACCGGCAGCAGCCCACAAACTCCAACCTCATGGGGGGCGGTACGCGCTTAAATTCAAATAATGGCTTTAAGTCAGCCTGAGTGAATATCTCAATCATTGGGCACCCCCCTGGATGCAAGCCCGATAAAAGTTGCCAGCCGCAGGACAGCGGGGGTCTGTCTTTTTAGCCCGATTTCGAAGCGGGCCTAGCTGTGGCGAATCGCTTGTTTGTCCTGTGCGCGTTGGTAGTTGGGTACACGTTTACGTGTGGCCCTGAGCGGCCGGGGCCACACTCAGGCGCAGGCCTACGGCGGCCAGCACTTTGTGAACTGTGGACAGCGTGGGGTTGCCGTCAGCGCTGAGCGATTTGAATAGGGTTTTTTCGCCCACATTGGCCCGGCGGGCCACCTCTGCCATGCCGTGCGCTTTGGCAACGTGTCGAAGCGCCACCAGAAACGCAGCGGGGTCATCCAGCCCCATCACGGCCTCGATGTAGGCGGCGGCTTGGTCAGGGTCTTTCATGGACTCGGCCATGTAGTCATCAAAACTCACGTCTCGGGGTGCGTTCATGGCTTACCTCTTTGTTTCCAGTCGTTCAAATACTCAATCGCCCGCTCTATATCTCGGCTTTGGTCGGCTTTATCGCCACCACACAGCAGCAGCACAAGAACCTGCCCCTGCTTGCTCAGATACACCCTGTAGCCTGGCCCGTGGTCGATGCGCAGCTCTTGCACCCCATCGCGCAGGGGCTTGCAGTCGCCAAAGTTGCCAGCAGCCACGCGGGTCATTCGCGCTTGTATCTGTGCTTTGGCTCGCAAGTCTTTCAGCATGGCAAGCCAGGCTATCAAAGGCTTTTGCCCGTGTCTGTCTGCGTAAATGCGAGTTTCCATGATGGTATCTTAAAACATACTATCTCGCCGCTAGTATTAGTATTTCCGTTTATTCCTATAGCCTAACTAGGGTTCGACCGTATCCATATTATTTAATAGAAATAGAATTAAATACAATAAATTTGATGATTTTCTGGTCAGACGCTGCCCCATCAGCGCATGGGCGGTGTCTTTGATGTCGGGCATGCTCATCTACAGATAGACTGCGCACAAAGCATTGCGCAGCCATCATTCATCCCACCATGCCCAACCCCGCCATCACCCACATCGACGCCCGCCGCTGGGCGCAAAAACGCCTGCCGCGTTTGGTTTTCGATTACATCGATGGTGCTGCGGGTCAAGAGAGCGCGGCTTTGGGCAACACCGGCGATTTGGCCTTGGTCAAGTTGGCCCCCCGGGTGTTGGCCGATTTGCAAGCCCCAGACCTGGGTGCGACATTTTTAGGCAAACCCTATTCCCTGCCATTTGGCATCGCACCCATGGGCATGTGCAATTTGGCTTGGCCGGGTGCGGACCAGGTGTTGGCGTCTTTGGCGCGTCAGATGGTGGTACCGCTGGGGGTGTCCACCGCAGCATCAAGCCCGCTGGAGCGCATGTTCAAAGACAGTGGCGGGCAAGCCTGGTTTCAGATGTATGTGAGCGGCTCTGCCGACGCGGGTTTGGCGCTGGCCCAGCGGGCGGCCCAAACCGGGTATGACACCTTGGTGCTGACGGTGGATGTACCCAAAGTGGCCCCACGCCCGCGCGATATCCGCAATGGTTTTCAGATGCCGTTTCGCATGCAGCCGCGCCATTTTGTGGACTTTGCCCTGCACCCCCGCTGGTCTTTGGCCACGCTCTGGGCGGGGGCGCCCGCACCAGCCAACTTCGACCCCCTCCAAGGTGGGTTTGACCGCCATGCTTCGCGTGCGGGGGCCAATTGGGCTTTTTTGGAGCGCTTGCGTGGACAGTGGCGGGGGCGGCTGATCGTCAAAGGGGTGATGCACCCCGATGATGCCGAGCGCATTGCCCGCATGGGCGTGGATGCGATTTATGTGTCCAACCATGGTGGCCGACAACTCGATGCAGCGCCATCGGCCATCAGTGCCTTGCACCAAATTCGACAACGCCTGGGGCCGAACTTTCCACTGGTTTTTGACAGTGGTGTGCGCGCCGGTGAGGACATCGTGAAAGCCTTGGCTTGCGGCGCCCATCTGGTGATGTTGGGTCGGCCTGTTTTGTATGCCCTGGCCGCCGGGGGCGAGGCCGGTTTACAGCAATGGCTGGCTGGCTTGCGCGAAGAGCTGTGGGTGACTTTGTCCCAATTGGGTTTGTCCCGTATTCAGGACGTGGGCCCGCAAACCCTGGCGTCCACCCCGTTTCCGCAGGGTTGATGGCCTTTTAGCCTTGCTCTAAAAATTCTTTCAAGGCCTGCTCGGGCGGATGGGCGTAGTTGCTGCGCCGACTCACCGCGATGTCATCCAACTGGCGCATGCGCACGGCCATCTCGGCCGCCTTGATCATCACGGTGATGCCATTGATGATGGGTGCGCCTTCGGTTTGGATGCGAATTTTGCGGTGGTCTTGTCGGCCACCGAACATCATCATCGGCAGACCACCGGCCGGGACGATCACATCGGCACCAGCGGCCAACAAATGGTCCACCTCTTTTTGGAATTTGGGGGCCAGCTCGGCATAGCCTTCTTCGGTGGCAAAGGCGTGCATGAAATCGCTCACCTTGCAATTGACCGCGCGCACACCCACGCAGCGCTGGGTCAAGCCATAGCGAATCACCTGGTCTTCGTGCCAAGGAATAAAGACGGGGTTGATGGTAATGAGTCCAAATTTTCGGCCCAGGGTGCACGCATGCATCATGGTGGTTTCGCCCAAGCCAATGACCGGTATGTCCACCAAAGACTTGACCTCGGCCAAACCGGCATCTTGAAAGTGCGAGATGGCGATGGCGCTGTAGCCTTGTTGTTGGGCGATGACCGCGTTCTTCATGAAGTTGCGAGCCATGCGAAATTCGGTCACCGCGTGGGTGGTGGTGGCCGGTGGGGTGGTGGTGTTGAAGCTGTGGGTGAATGCGGGGTCGATGATGCGTTTGACGTGGGCCTCAAGTTGGGTGATGTAGGGCGAATGGGCCACGCGATCGGTGGCCCCTTGGATCCAAATTTGGTGGGTGGTGCTCATGGTGTTTTCTGGTTCAAGGCAAACAAAGGTCGGGTGTTCAAGCTGGTGAGGGCAGATCGAAAATTTTTCCGGGATTGAGCAAATGGTGTGGGTCCAAGGCTTGTTTGATGACTTTCATCAAGGCGATTTCGGCGGGTTGCCGCGAGCAGGACAAAAAAGGTTTTTTGATCAAGCCCACCCCGTGTTCAGCCGACACGGAGCCTTGGACTTTTTCGACCCAGGCATACACCAAGGACTCCACGGCATGGTGTGGTTGTGCTTCTCCCATGCCAGGCACATGCACCACGATGTGCAGGTTGCAGTCGCCCACGTGGCCAAAAAACAGCACCACGGCGTTGGGCCATTCTTGATGGATGGCCGCCAGCATGGCTTGGGTAGAGGCCTGCATGGCAGGGGTGGGCAAACCGATGTCAAAACCAATGATGGGCCCCAAGACTTTGCCGTACTCGGCCACGCTGTCGCGGATGGCCCACAGGTCTTGGTTGTCTTGTTCGCTTTGGGCCATCACCACATCGCACAGCACCGCAGATTCCAGCAGCTCGGCCAGGCAATTTTGCAAACCGCCGCCTTGGGGGTGGGCTGCAAAATGACCCTCTTCGATCAAGATGTGAAAGCCCTCTTTTTGGGCAAAGGGGTAGCGCAAATCCGGCAGGCCCGTGGTCATGCATTGAATGAACTCGGGCCACATCACTTCAAATGCGGACAGCCCCGGGCCCAAACATTTGCGCGCGTGTTGCAGGGTGTGCAAGACCTGATCGAAACTGTCGCACCGGCACATGGCGCTTTGTTGGTGCAAGGGCTTGGCTTGCAAGCGCAGCACCACTTGGGTGATGACACCCAGGGTGCCTTCTGAGCCAATGAGCAGTTGCTTCAAGTCATAACCGGTGTTGTTCTTGAGCAAGTGATTCATCGACGACAGCACGCTGCCGTCCGGCAGCACGCATTCCAGACCCAGCACATGTTCACGTGTCATGCCGTAGCGAATGACCTTGTTGCCGCCAGCATTGGTGGCCAAATTGCCGCCAATCGTGCAAGAGCCTCGCGAGCCCAAATCGATGGGGAAGTACAAGCCTGCAGCTTCGGCGGCATTTTGAATCTCTTGCAACGGGGTGCCCGCCCAAGCGGTCAAGGTGCCCATCAGCGGGTCAACGTTGGAGACACCGCTCATTTTTTCGGTGGACAAGACCAAGCCATTTTCAATGGGGTGGGCGCCGCCAGCCAAGCCGGTCAAGCCACCCTGGGTGACCACCGGGGTGTGGTGCCGCTGGCAGTGCTCAATCACCTGAGCCACCTCTTGGGTGTTGCGCGGATACACAACGCCCAGCGGAACGGTGCGGGGCAGGCCGCTCCAATCTTGCTGGTGCTTGATGTTGGCTTCAGCCCCTGTGACAAACCCGTAAGGCCCCAGGTTTTTGCGGAGTTCTGCGGCGAGGGTGCTGGACATGGTGGCTTTGACAAGGACTGCGGTGTATTCGTCCCATTATGCCGATGCATTTGCGCACAACAGGGCAAGGGAAAACCTCCTTAAACTTTCCTTGCAATGCGCCCTGTTCATCATTAGGATGTGCGACTTGTTCATTTTCCATCTTGAACCTCATCAACTTCATCATATGAATACCAAAAAGCTACTTCCCGCCTTGCTTCTTTCTGTGGCCGCCTGGGCCATGCCCGCCAAGGCCATGGACACCTTGTCTGCGGTCCATGCGTTTCCGACCACCTGGGTCTATTCCAAAAGCTTTTTGGAATATGTTCGCAAAGTCAATGCCGCGGGCAAAGGCATTGTGGAAATCAAAGTGCGTGGCGGCCCCGAGGCCATTGGTCAATTTGAGCAACCCAATGCCGTGCGCGATGGCGTGGTTGACATGGTCTACACACCTTGTGCTTTTTACGCCGGCAGCGTGCCCGAGTGCGATGCCGTCAGTTCCAGTACCTTGGACGGCCCCACCGCTCGCAAATCAGGTGCCTTGGCAGCTTTGAATGAAGCGCACATTCGCCGCATGGGTGTGACCTATTTGGGTTGGATGGACAGTGGCATTCGGTTCCACATGTGGTTCAAGTCACAACCCAAAATCGATGCCAATGGCAATTTGGACATCGCTGGTGTGAAGTTGCGTGGCAACCCCATCTATAACGCGTTTTTCACCAATTATCTGAAGGCCCAGATCATCAACCTGCCCTCCACCGAGGCCTATACGGCGCTTGAACGTGGCACGGTCGACGCCACAGGTTGGACGGAAATTGGTTTGATGGATGCCAACTGGGACAAGTTTCTGAAATTCCGCCTGGACCCACCTTTTTTCACCACCGACCTGGGCGTGATCATCAATGTGCGCAAGTGGAACTCTTTGTCTGACAAGTCCAAAGAAATTTTGCAAAAAGTCATGATCGAGCATGAAGTCTCTTCGATGAAAGATTTGCGTGAACTGCGCAACCGCGAATTTGCCGAGTTGGAAAAGCGCGGTGTGAAAGGCGTTTCACTGGGGGCAACTGCTGCCGCCAAATTTGCGGATGAGGCCCGCAATGCCAGTTACGAGCGCATGCGCGAGCGTTTGGCCAAAATTGGCGCCTCTGATGATGTGAGCAAGTTCAAAAATTTGTTTGCACCAGCCAAGTGATCTCCTGGGCCACCCTTGGCTTGCCCAAGAGTGGCCTTTTTATTCTTTGATCGGATTTTTATGAACCGCGCCTACACATGGCTGGTGAATGCCATGGCATGGCTGGCTGGCCTGTTGATGGCGGCCATGATGCTCAGCATTTGCATCGATGTCATCGTGCGCAACCTCGGGTTTCAAAGCTCGGCGCATTTGTTCACCTTCACCGAATACGCCTTGCTCATCGTGCCGTGTTTGGGCGCGCCTTGGTTGGTGCGTGAGAAGGGCCATGTTTATGTGGAAATTCTTCTCATGTCTGTGAATGAAAGTTTGCGCCGTTGGATGACTTTCGCCGTGGGTGTGGGTTGTGTGCTGGTGTGTGGCTTGATCGCTTGGTATGGTTTTGAGGTGACCTGGACCAATTACGTGCGCGCCGATGTGGATGTGCGGTCCATGGACATGCCGCGCTGGATGGTGGTGATCTTCATTCCCATTGGTTTTTTGATGATGGGTGTTGAATTCACTCGCCTGCTGCTGAAAGGCGAAAGTGTCCTCGGTGACTTGAGTTCTGCCTTGTCGACGCAAAAAACCGAGAGCAAGCCATGAACTTGGAGTGGTATTGGGCGGCCACCGCCTTGTTTGGCATGTCATTGATTTTCATGCTGGTGGGCATGCCGGTGGCATTGGCCTTTTGTGCCGGCAACTTGGTGGCGGCTTTTATGTTCATGGGAGGTGCGAACGGCATCATCCAAACCGTGAACAACGGCTTTGGGTCCATGACCTCTTTTGCCTTGGTGCCCATCCCCATGTTTTTGCTCATGGGTGAGCTTTTCTATCACACCAATTTGGCCACCCGCTGCTTCAATGCGGCCGATAAATTGCTTGGCAATTTGCCCGGGCGTTTGTCGTATGTGACCTTGATCGGTGGCACCGCATTTGCGGGCCCTGCCGGGTCGAGCATGGGCGCTTGCGCATTGCTGGGATCGCTGATGGTGCCCGAGATGACCAAGCGCGGCTACAACAAGTATTTGTCGATTGGGCCCATCATGGGGGTGGGTGGCTTGGCTGTGATCATCCCGCCCTCGGCATTGACGGTGCTGCTGGCCACTTTGGGTCAAACCGATGTGGGTGACTTGTTGATCGCCGGCATCATCCCTGGCTTTGTGCTGGCCTTGATGTATGGGGTATTGATTTGGGCCTGGACACGTTTTGACCCGACGGCAGCGCCCCAGTACACCGCTGAACCGGTGTCACGGCAAGAAAAGCTGCGCTTGATCGTGGTCGATGTGCTGCCCATGGTGGCGGTGATTGCCTTTTCGGTGCTGATCATGCTCACCGGTTGGGCCACGCCCACCGAAGCAGCTGCCTTGGGTGCCTTGTCGGTGGTGGTGCTGGCCGCCTGTTACGGTGAGATGACTTGGTCGGCCTGGGTCAAGTCGCTGGAAGGGGCTTTGCGCATCACGGTGATGTCGTTCTTGATCATTTTTGGCTCGGCCACGTTTGCGCAAATTTTGGCGTTCACGGGGGCTTCCAGCGGTTTGATGAGTTGGGCATTGTCCTTTGAGCTCACGCCCATGGGCATGTTGATGATCATGCTGGCCATGATTTTGTTTCTGGGTTGCTTCATGGACCAACTCTCCATGATGTTGCTGACCGCGCCGATCTTTTTCCCCTTGGCCAAGACCTTGGGATTCGATCTGACTTGGTTTGGCCTGATCATGCTCTTGGCCCTGGAGATTGGCTACACCACACCGCCATTTGGCCTGCTGTTGTTTGTCATGAAGGGTGTCGCGCCCCCTGAAACGACGATGAAAGACATTTATTTGGCGGCGATGCCTTTCATCGGTTGCGTGCTGCTGCTGATCGCCATGATCATTGTCTTTCCACCCCTGGCCACTTGGTTGCCCAAGTTGTCGCATTAGCGGCGGTTGGGTGAACTGATCACAAAGCTTTGCGCGCTTGGACCACGGTCCAAGGAAAGCGCCAATAGGGATAAGCGGGCGCCAGGGCTTGGTCGTTTTCAGCAAATGGCGTGATGCTGATGTCGGTGAAGCCCAGGGACTGCAAGTGGCCTTGCAAATCAAACGCCGCCAAACTTTGCATAAATGGTTCGTTGTTGCGCACAGAGTGGCCTGCATGCATGAAGTGGGTGAACTCATCGGCGCCCGGTTGCACCTGGGGTAAAAAATCCAAATGCACGGTCCATCCACCGGGTTCGAGCAAACGGTGGGCTTGCACAAATAGTTCGGACAGATGCGTGGTGGGTAATTCGTGCAACAGCATGGTGGAGGTGACCAAGTCATATCCCGCATCGTCCAAACCTGTGGCGCAGGCATCGGCTTGCAGGTAGCGCACATGGGTGATGTTTTCTTGGGCGTCCAAATGCTGCGCCAGTTTCAAGCAGGGCATGGACAAATCGGTGGCCGTCACCTGGGCCTGGGCAAATTGCAGGGCAAAAGGCCGGGTGCTTTTGCCAAAGCCACAACCCACATCCAAGATGCGCTGAGGTTTCAAGAAAGCACCGACTTGTCGGGTGAACCGGTGGTGCAAATCGAAATGTTTGTCCAAAGGGGTGGTGGAGCGTGCACCACGCTCATAAACAAAGCCTGCCAAGCTGTCGCCCATCAGGCCGCCTGGGTGCTGATGCACATCAAATGAGGGGTAATAGGCGGGCACCTGGAATCCGGCCACCGTGGGTACATTCTGTTTGGCCAACGCTGCTTCCAGGGCCGGGCGCTGGGTTTCGTGCCAGGGGGCCAGGCCATAGCGACCGGCGTATTTCATGCGCTGTAAGTGGCGTTCCATCCAAGCGTAAAAGGGGTACAAGTCGTTGTCCTGCATGCGGGCGTTTACAGGTGTTGCCGCATGGGCAACATGGGCGCGGTCTTGTTCACGCAACAGCGGGTACATCTGGGTGGTCCAAAATTTTTTGGCGCCCAACAAAAAGTCTTGGGCCGCAGAAAAGGCGCGCGCATTGACCGTGCTCATGGCTGGATCCCCCGACTGCTTTCTTGGCCCAACAGCGGGGACAGCAGGTGCGCCACAAAGGCATCCCGATCGGCTTGGTGTTGGGCCAATACCTCGGGCGCTACTTCTTGGTTCAGGCTTTGTGCATCCACGGCGCCCTTGTCCATCAATTGGGTTTCCAGGGCGCGAAGCCGGTCGCGCAGGACATACACCTCGGTGGCCAAAGCCATGGTCACGCCCATGAGGCGATCGATGGCTGGGTCTTTGAAAAAAACCTGTTCAGCGGCATGGGGTGTGGGCATGTGGGGCTCCTGTCGTGACATATGGGATGGCAATGACTCAAATCACCTTGATTTTGGCGGCCGCTGCACGCGCAGTGGCCAAGGCGTTGCTGCCGCTGGCCAAGGCCACGGCCATGCGCCGATAGGGGCGGGTGCTGGGTTTGCCAAAAATGCGCACATCTACGCCGGGCTCGCTCAGCGCTTGTTCCACACCTTCAAAGCGCGGGTTGACCCCATCGCGGCTGGCCAGCACCACAGCACTGGCGCCTTCGTGGGCTTCGATCAAGGGTATGGGCAAGCCCAAAATGGCCCGTGCATGCAAATCAAACTCGCTCAGGTTTTGGCTCACCAAGGTGACCATGCCGGTGTCGTGGGGCCGTGGGCTCAACTCGCTGAAGATGACCTCATCGCGGGTGACAAAAAATTCCACCCCAAACAAACCCACGCCGCCCAAATCGGCGGTCACTTTTTCGGACATGTCTTGCGCGGCCTTCAAGTGGGCGGCCGACATGGCTTGCGGCTGCCAACTGTATTGGTAGTCTCCACGCTCTTGCACATGGCCAATGGGTGGGCAAAACAGCGTGGGCCCATGGCGTTGCCGCACCGTGAGCAAAGTGATTTCGTACTCAAAATGGATGAACTCTTCCACAATGACTTTTTTGCGGTCGCCGCGCATGCCCGCACAGGCAACATCCCAGCTGTTATCAATGTCTGCGGCGGTGTGGGCCACACTTTGGCCTTTGCCCGAAGAGCTCATCACCGGTTTGATCACCACCGGAAAGCCAATCGCCTGGGCTTGGGCCAGCAACTCGGCGGCCGATTCGGCATATGCATAGCGCGCGGTGCGCACCCCCAGTTCGGTGGCCACTTGGCGGATGCGGTCGCGGTTCATGGTCAGGTTGGCTGCACGGGCGCTGGGAATCACGGTTTGGCCTTGCAACTCGACTTCCAACAACACCTCGGTGCGAATGGCCTCGATCTCGGGCACCACAAAGTCAGGCTGGTGGGTGGCAATGGCGTGGCGCAGCGCCACCTCGTCGAGCATGCTGAAAACCATGTGTTCATCCGCCACTTGCATGGCTGGTGCCCCGGCATAGCTGTCGCAGGCCACCACATGGCAGCCCAAGCGTTTGGCGCTGATGACAAACTCTTTGCCCAATTCACCGGAGCCAAGCAAAAGGATTTTTTTCATGGGGTGTTCCTGCTGAATGCTGATGGGTTTGATCACATCATGTGGTGGGCTCATCAAGCCGCCAGCGTGGTGATTGGTGAAATAATGCCAGTATATGTTTGCCACCTCTCCACCTTACCCACCGTTTGCCCTTCCATGATTCAAGTTCCTGTGCTCATTGTGGGAGGCGGCCCCAGTGGCTTGATGTTGGCCAATGAACTGGGCATGCGTGGTGTGTCCACTTTGCTGGTGGATGCCAAGCCTTCCACCGCTTTCAATCCCCAGGCCAATGCCACCCAGGCCCGCACCATGGAGCATTACCGCCGCTTGGGCTTTGCGCAAGAAATTCGCCAGCTCGGCTTGCCCCCAGACCACCCCACCGACATTGCGTACTTCACCCGCTTGGGTGGCCATGAGTTGGCGCGTTTGCGCTTGCCCACACCATCTCAAGCCACCAGCCGCGTTCGCGGCATGACGGGTGCTTGGAGCGCGGCCGAGTTGCCCCACCGCGTGTCACAAAAATGGGTCGAGCCGGTGTTGCTCAAGCACGCCCAAAAGTGGCCCAGCAATGACATTCGCTTCGGTTGGCGATTGGCGCGTTTTGAAGCTGGTACCGACCATGTCGATGCCTGGGTGAGCCCCGTGGACGGGGGCGATTTGGTGCATGTGCGTGCGCAGTTCATGATCGGCGCCGATGGGCCGCGCAGCATGGTCCGTTCCACCCTGGGCATTTCTTACGAGGGCGCCAGTGGTATCAAGCGCGACTTCATGGGTGGGGTGATGCATGCGGTCTACCTGCGCTCCTCCCAGCTTTACAGCCTAATTCCCCACGACCGGGCTTGGATGTATGTAGCCTTCAATGCCGAGCGTCGCGGGTTTTTGGTGTCAGTGGATGGCCAGCAAGAGTTTGCCTTTCATGCCGCCTTGCACGAGGGCGAAGATGGCCAAACCTTGGACCATGCGGCTGCGCGTGAGTTGATGCGACAGGTGTTGGGCTTTGAGGTCGACGTGGACATTTTGTCCACCCAAAACTGGACCGCTGGCCACTCCTTGGTGGCAGAAAAGTTCTCCGAGGGGCGTATTTTCTTGATGGGTGATGCCGCCCATTTGTTCACCCCCACGGGTGGCTTGGGTTACAACACTGCAGTGGAAGATGCAGTCAATTTGGGCTGGAAATTGGCCTCGGTGTGCAAAGGCATCTCGCCTTTGGGATTGCTCGACAGTTACGGCATCGAGCGCAAGCGCTTGGCCTTGCGCAACACCACCTATGCGCGCCAGTTTGCCGATTCCGTCGGCTTGTTCCAAGCCCACCCGGATTTGGAAAGCACAAGTGAGGTGGGCGAGTCTTTGCGCGCCCAAGCCAGCGAGGTGCTGAATGCCCATGTGCGTTTGGAATTCAACATCCCCGGCGTGACCTTTGGCGGGCGCTATGACGGCTCGCCCGTGATCATGGCCGATGGCACATCACCGCCGCCCGACGTGGCCAACGACTACCAACCCACGGCTTGTCCGGGGGGCAGACCGCCCCATGCTTGGCTGCCCGACGGGCGCTCGCTGTTTGATGTGTTTCACCGCGAATGGACGCTGCTGTTGATGGGAGAGGGGCCTTGGGATACATCGCCAGTGCTCGAACAGGCAACAGCCTTGGGCATGGACTTGCGCTTGGTGCAGCCCGATGTGGCCGAGCTCAAAGACCTGTATCAAGCCCCCATGGCATTGATCCGGCCCGATCACATCGTTGCCTGGCGCGGGGAGGATGGGGCCACTTTGGCTCCGCTGTTGCCCCGGGTCTTGGGGCATTGAATCGGTCTTACTCGACGGGAATTTTGGCGTCGGCCACCGTCTTGCGCCAACGCGCGTAGTCGGTTTTGACCAAATCCCCGAGTTGCTCGGGGCTGCTGATTTGGATGGCCAACCCTTGGGCCACCAGTTGCTCTCGCACATCGGGCATGGCCAGCACAGCGCTCACATCGCGGTGCAGGCTTTTCACCAGCTCGCCAGATGTTTTGGCCGGCGCGAGCAGGGCGTACCAAGAGTCCACGGCGTCCATGAAGTCAATGCCCAGCTCTTTGAACACCGGCACTGTGGGGGTGATGGCTGAACGTGTTGCTCCCGTGGCCGCCAGCATCCGCAAGCGCCCCGATCTGACGTGCGGCAGCATGGAATGCACGCTGGCAAACATCAGCTGAACTTGGCCGCCGATCAAATCGGTGGTGGCATTGCTGATGCCTTTGTAGGGCACATGCAGCATGTCAAAGCCCAGTTGTTGTTTCATCAACTCCATGGCCAGGTGGTGCGGTGTGCCGTTGCCGGGTGAGCCGAAGTTGATTTGCCCGGGTTTGGCCTTGGCCAAGGCAATCACGCCGGCCAAGTCCTGGGCGCCAATTTGGGGGTTAACCACGATGGCGAAATTGGCCACCGCCATTTTCATGATCGGGGTGAAATCGGTGGTGGGGTCGAACGGCACCCGTTTGTACATATTGGGTGCCATGGTGATGGTGTTGATGGCCATCAACAAGGTGTGTCCATCGGGGGCGGCTTTGGCCACGGCATCGGCCCCAATGTTGCCGCTGGCACCGGGCTTGTTGTCCACCACCACGGCTTGCTTCCAGCGTTCGCTGAGTTTGGGGGCGATGATGCGGGCAATGATGTCGCTGCCACTGCCGGGGGTGAAGGGCACCACCAGGGTCACGGTGCGCTCGGGATAAGCGGCCCAAGCCGAAGCGCACAGCAAGCCGCTCAGCACGGCCAGGCATTTCAATTTGCTCAATAAAGTCAGGCGATACATCTTGTCTCCAGTGAAAAAATCAGGCATTTTTGCGCCCCAGTAATTTGAAAGCATTGCCAAAATAAATTTTGCGCGCGTCTTCCACGGGCAGGTTCAGGTCCTCGATGGAGCGAATGCCCTCGCGGATGAACATCGGGCCTTCTTCCGGGTCAAACGGACAGTCGCTGGCAAACACCACATGGTCGGGGCCAAAAAAATCCAAGCCGCAACGCAAAGCCGAAGCCGAGCCGCCCAACACCGTGTCGCCGTAAAACATTTTGAAATATTCGATGGGCGGTTTGGACAAGCGCTTGAGCACATCGGCCTCGGCCCCATCCGCGCTGCGGCTGCCCAATTGGGCCCACAAGGTTTCGGCGCGGCCAGAAAAGTAGGGCAGCATGCCGCCGCAGTGGTGGGTGATCAAGCGCAGCTCGGGGAGTTTTTCCAGCAAGCCCGAAAACACCATGCGCGCCATGGCCACGCTGGTCTCCATGGGCCAGCCCAACACCTGCCAGATTTCGTATTGCGAGCGATCCTCGCTCGGATAGTCGGCGCGCGAGCCGGGGCGGGTGGGGTGCATCCACACCGGCAGTTGGTGGTGGTGGGTGATGCGCTCGAAAACCGGAAAGAACTCTGCACCGTCCATGGCGCGTCCATTGACGCTGGTGAGAATTTGCACCCCTTTGGCACCCAGTTGGTCAATGGCGTGGTCCATCTCTTTCAATGCGGCCTCGGGGTTGTTCATGGGCAGCGAGGCCACAAAGCCAGGAAATTTGTGCGGCCACTGGCGGCAGATGTCAGCCATGCCCTCATTGGCCACCCGCGCATAGGTGGGTGACACGTCGGGTCCGCCCAACATGTCTGGCGAAGGCACGGCCAGGGAGATGATTTGCTGCACATCCGGAAACTGCTCCAGCATGGCGACCCGTGCGGGCATGTCCCACAGCATGCGCAATTGGCTCATGCGTTTGACCATGCCGGGCTCTTTGCCATGGGTTTTGACCAAGTCCACATAAGCCGGGGGCATGACGTGGTTGTAAATATCGATTTTGACGGAGCTCAAGAGGGTCTTTCGAATCAAGTTGATCAGGCTATCTGACCAGTCTGCCTTGCATGGGGCTGGATTTGACCACAGCTGTTTTGCGCTCTGATACAGTTGCCGGCGGCTCAGACACTGGGCATCATTTAAAGCGTTTTGC
>Ga0209033_1001269_pt1 | contig 14716 bp, 17 predicted proteins | sample LauGreFa1BDMLBDN_2_FD_188218 | JGI IMG/M metagenome (GOLD analysis project Ga0209033, IMG submission 188218) | Freshwater lake microbial communities from Lake Michigan, USA - Fa13.BD.MLB.DN (SPAdes) (version 2) | ecosystem: Environmental > Aquatic > Freshwater > Lake | place: Lake Michigan, USA...
AAATTAAGTAATTCTACATAATCATAACATATTCAACTGTTCGCGTATAAGTTGTAAAACATCATCAAATGATATTTTATTACCTTTTGATCGTACTTTTGTTTCTTTAATAAAAACCAAGGATTTTTCTAATGTAAAATTGTATATATGATTCAATCGCTTAGCAATAAGATATAACTCTTTAACTTCAGAATTTTCAGAATCCATTCCCATATATTTAGCTACCTCATCAAAGTATTGTTCATCGTCTGGTTCTAATTTTATTTTAGTAGAATGACGAATTTTTCTTTCTTCATCCTCCTTTATCAAAGTTATCAATCTAGCCCTTTCAGCCTTTTCTTTTATTTCCTTTTGTCTATTTTTTTTGTTTTTGATGTCATCTTGCTTTACGGTTTGTTTAGCTAGGGCTTCTTTAGCTGCAGCCTCTTTAGCGGCCGCCTCTTTATCTGCAGCCTCTTTAATCGCTGCCTCTTTCGCTGCTTTTTGAGCAGCCTTTTCTTCAGGGGTTTTTTGGTTTTCTTTTTCTTTTCTTCGTTTTGCAGCTTCTTGTTTTTTTAGTTTCCTAACCGCTTCTGTAGCTTCTTGTCTGTCACGCTCTTCTTGAAGTTCTTGTTGACGAATAATTTCTTGCTGTTCTCTCATTGCAATTGCTATTCTTTGGTTTTCTCTAGCAATCCTTCTCTTAGCAGCTCTTCTTCGAGCCGAGACCAGAGTTTGTTCAGATAGATCTATTTCATCAGATGGTTGTTCCATTCCTATAGATTCTGCCACACGCAACATTCTATTTTGATTCTCTATTTCTTGAATTCGAGCCAATCTTTCGGATTGTTTTTCTAACGTTTCATCTTCCGGTGGTATTTCTGTATATGGATTATAAACAGATCTACCACTATCTAATAATTTTTTGTAGGTATCACACAAATCTCTCATTCCATTCCATATTTCTCCTCTTTGTTCATTGTACATTTCTACGAATGATCTTGTCAGAGATCTTAATTTCAAATTAGGAATGATGGATGTTATCGGCTCTCTTGTTAAAGGACATGTATTATTAGTCTGGAGCCAAATCTCAATTTCTACTCTCTCATATGAATGTCCACTATTAATTTCGACAGGATCTACCATTAAACCTTCGGTGATTGGACATACAAGATCTGCCGAAAAAGTGGTGGCAATGGTGGCTGCACGTTGATCTAGATTAAGACCAACTAATTCTCTAATAGATACATCTGTTTTTATATCGCCTCGTTCATTTTTCATTTTCTGAAGTGCTGTGTATTCAGCATTATCTTCAAGAGCTTTTTTTTCTTCTTCTTCGATATGACGAATTATATTGTCCGCGTTTTTATTATATTTTTTGGCCAGGTATTCTAGGTTTTCATCACATATATTCGAGTGTTTAATTCCAAGTATACGGGCAACTGATATAAAAAGTGATAGTCTTCTAAACATTTCTTGTTGTGCTCTTGGGTCAGGTAATTCTTCGAGATTTTCATATTTTTCACGTATCAGACTTATTTCAGGTGTTTCAGATAGTTTAGGTGAATAAGTATTGCCATTGCCTGTGTAAGTATAAACGTTGTTGACAAATGTCCATCCTTGTGGTAATTTCAGTTTACTATTTTGATAAGTATTTCGTCCCCAATATGGTTTACCCGTTGCCTTATTTGTATAATAAATTTTATCGAATCTCGTACTATATCCTGAAGAGTACAAATCCATGTGTTTAAAAAGTGAGAATATAATAATTTTTAATCATAAAATAAAACTGTTTTATAAAAGAAATTTATCTAAAAGATTTAAGGAAACTAAAAAAATGGAAAGGCAATATGAAAACCTTGTTTTCGAAGGAGGTGGTGTGTGCGGTTTTGCGTATTGCGGAGCAATATCAGAATTAGAGAAAAATGGAGTACTGTCAAAGATCAAGCGTTTTGCAGGTACTAGTGTTGGAGCAATATTTGCTACTCTTTTAGCGTCAGACTTTACAGCCAGAGAGGTTTTGGAAATGCAGAGTATTATTAGTTTTGGTGGGTTGAATAACAAATATGATGTTTCTAACGCTTTCAATCTCTTTAAAAACCTTGGAGTAAACACTACAAGCAGTATTAGAAAGCAAATAAATGCTGTTTTAAGTACTCGAATTAAACCGGACGAGACTCTATCTGGTTTGTTTGAGAAAACAGGAAAGGAACTTGTTTTAGTATCTTGTTGTCTAAATAGAGAAAAGGCTGTCTACTTTCATCACGCAACGCATGGGAGTGTTAAGGTAATAGATGCAATAATCGCAAGTTTGTCAGTTCCTGTATTTTTTAGACCTCTAAAGCTCTCCGTTTTTAATGAAGAAGATTATTTTGTAGATGGTGGTATCGTCGATAATTATCCACTTTGGATTTTTAATGATATCGATGCTCTCTATAAAAATGACCTTACTTCATTTGACCGAGAACAAGTCAGTCCGCTAACGCTCGGACTAAAATTGATCAGTTATGGTGAAAAACCGGATGGTTCTATCTCTCGAACACAGATAAATGATGTATTCAACCTTTTGGGTCTTCTTTGTAACACATTGACATCTCATGTTGATGCTGCTAATTATTCTCCTAAATATAAGGAGCAGACCATAAAGATATCAAGCGGTGATATATATTTTTTAGATGTAAATATAAATAAAGATCAAATTTCACAGTTAGTACAAAATGGTATTGATGGTGTAAAAAAATATTTCGATAATAGCTCTTGCTAAATAACATATTTGTAAATGAAGAACAAACACGGCCTAATATATAAAAAGTATTACCATCTTATTATAAAAATTATAATAAGATATATTTAATCTCGTTCAGCAGGACTGTAATAAAATTGAGTGCCATGTGTTACAGGATTTATTAGAGATTCTCCTGAAACACAAGCACGAATAAAATCTGTCCATGTTTCAAATCTAAGTAATGTTTCTGTTACTTTATATTCATTATCGTTATAATACCACCAAACATCATTATATTTAGCAATCGCAACATAATGGCAACCTCCAGTGTGCATAACCGCTCCGGAAAGAGTAAACTTATCGCCACCAAGTATAATAATTTCATCTGGAATAACCATAGTTTCATCAAGTTCTGCACCCGCGTAAGGTAATCGTTTCAAACTAAAAATTAAGTATGGTGAAAAAATAAGAGATCTAACTTGTATTGAACGGTAATAAGGAGCCTCATCGTATACATACGGATCACTCTGTAATTTACCACTATCTTCTTCCTGTATCAAAAAACCAGACAAATTAGCAACGCCTTGTTCATCACGTATCTGTTGCATTTTGTCAATATTTATCACATGAACTAATGATACAGCATCAATTATTTTTGTTTTTACTGTATCTGGATATTGTTCGAGAAGGTTAGGTAAATCTATTCCAAATGCATTTGTTAGATAACTGTCAGTAATTAAAATGTTTTTGTTTGTTGGAAAAAGATCTGTTAAATAAGTGATAAATTCACCAGCGTCTGCGGTTACACCTTCGTGATATTTTTCTTGAACAGGACAATTTTCCAACGTTCTTCGAAGTTCAGTGCAATATTCCACTTCATCTCCAGTTCTTGTAATAGATTTGTATATTTTTTTTAATTCATCCTGTATAGCTTTTCTATGTTCCAAATTTGTCTCCCAATCTTGACCGTTACAATCTTTTAATACCATTCTATTTGTTTTATCGTGTAGTGACATGTTTAGCATTTCGTCAATGAATTTTTTTGGACCAGCAAAGAACGCAAACAATGAACTGTCAAGATAACAACTGTTTGCTGTCCATTTTAACGCTCTCGGTTGATCAATTAGTGGTTCAGTAACATGTACATAATCCTCTTCTTCTTCTTCTAGAACGGGTACAAACGTTGGTATTTCCCACTGAGAATGAGTTGTTTCTTTATTTACGTAATAATAGTTCCCACACTTACTGCGTATCTTCTCCCAACCACTTGGAAGAATAGGCTCATCTTCAAAATCTGGAAATTCCAATTGTATAGTTTTCTTAGAAACATTACCATAATATATTTCCCCTGGATTCACTGTAAGACTTACATGTGCTTCCCATCCTGTTGGAAGATCTAAATCGTTAATAGAGGATTTACCCCACTGAGAAACTCCTTTCTCTTTGTTTATATAATACGCTCTATTATATCTTTTGCTTGTTCCCGTTTCCCAACATCCTTCCATTTATATATTAAAAATAATATACAAAAAAAAAATTACTTAAAATCTTCGTATAACCACTTATAGTATACAGTTTCCAAATCCAAATTTCGATAGGAAAGAAACTCTGGAGGTTTTGCAAAAGTATTACGATAGTCAAGAGCAAGATTGTGAGCCTTATCTCGCAGATGACGAGGTGTCTTATTAATTTTCCAACACACAGAACACTTTCCAACATCTACGTTACCACTTTCACCTATTTCTTTTTCCTTTCGACCATTTTGTTTTGTTAGATATATATGCCCACAGCTATCGTGACAAGCAATCTTTTCACCGAGCCTTAAACTCCTAAAAAGAGCCGATCGCGTGTCCCTAAGTTCACTTTGAGAATATGGACGTGATGGTTGAATGTAGTCACTTTCAATAGCAGATGTCATTTTATTTCAGGTACATTTGTTTTTAAACCTATTGAAGTGTTATAATAGTAGAATAGGTTTCCAACGCTGCTACAATATTACCTCTAGACTGATAATCACTTTCACCTTTTTTGTGAAGTAGTGTAACTACTATTGGAAAAGCGTCACATTTATAAGTGCTTGCTTCAGACGTAACATCCGTTCTGTTTATGACAGCGTAGAGAGGGCCTTCTCTTATCGTTTTATAAGTGTGTGAAGGCAAATTATATCTTTCTGTTAGAGATCGAGTTTGAAGAGATAACCATCTCATGTCAGATAATGGTCTCTTTGTTTCAACTGGAAAACCATCAATAAGTACAAAACATATAAGATATCTACATTCATTTCCTAGCAAACAAGCTATTTTAGTTATATACATGCTGTTACCATTTACATCTTTCATTTTAGTTAGAGTAGGATTGCCAAAATAATCTTCAAATACTTTGTACATTCTATCTTTATCAGGTTCATATGCATCTAATATTTCTCCATATTGTGCCATTTTTTACATCATATTGAACATCTTTTTAGATGGGATGAGTGATAAAACTCGATTGAGTTTTAACGCTAAAAGTAAATGTTTTCTTAATGTAAATGAATAGATTTTACAATACAGGTTTTATACCTGCAAGAGAAACACATGATAGAGTGAAACAGGGTCTTCAACAACAGGAAGTTGCAAATGTTTGTTCGCCATTTGGCACAACGTGTAATCAAAAATCTCTTTATCCTATACAGCAAGTTCTAATGGAAGTCCCTGCTCTTCCAGAGGGTTGTAATTGTTCGAATTATATTATATCTCCTTAATTATACTATTTTTGGAGTACCAAGAACCAATGCAACTTCTTTTGCGTTTTTATTTATCGTTAATTCACTTAAATCCGCTTTTTGAGCAAATTTTTTCAAACTAATATCCATATTTTTCTTGCATATCCAATAATATGTAAGAGCCGCTGCGACTGATTGAGGCCGAGCTCTATTAAGTTTTGAAGAACGATTTTTCGTTTTACGATAGAGGTCAATAACCTCATTTTTCTGAGATTGTGTAGCTGAGAATTTGTCCATTACATCATGAATGTGGTGAACCGCTGTCAACGTCGTTGTGTGTAACGGGGAATCTTTTGGTGCATTAACGTTAACAATCTTCAAACCTTTAAGACTGCTTTTCTTGTTAAGACCAAATGTTTCCATCAAATTCTTTGGTGTTTGGCACTTACCAGCCATTTTATAGGCATGATAAATGCATGCAAACACAACTGCTTTACGAGAATCTCCCCTATATATCTGCCCCTTTGTCACTTGCGAATAAATATCATTAGCCGTTGAAACGATGGTTTCAGAAAAACCCATATTTTCAACGTCCTTATTTATGCTTCTCTCCTCTGATTTACGCATTTGCACTCTATTTGGATCAGACGCTCTTTTACTATCTGAATGACCATAAAATCGCCATTCTTTTTCGTGCATGATCGTTCTGTGTATTTGTTCGCCACATTCAAGGCAACTAACTATCCCATTCTCGGTAACCAAATCAGAATGGTCACACTTTTCATCATTAGAGTCATCATTAGGTTCAATCTTTTTGGTTTCATATTCGGCAAGAGCCTGTTCGAATAGCGCAAAATCTGACATTTTTGGAGTAAATTTAGTATTATCAATATAATATTTTAAATTATTCATTTTCAACTTTCTCTCGACGTTGAAAAATCGCTTAAACGATTCGCTACGGACCATAAAATGGATCGTCTTTGTGTACTTTTGTACAGCAAATATTCACCAATGTCTACCAAATTAATGACAGCCCTTTCTGAATGTCCAATTGATCTAGGATCAACTGTTGGATTAAACCCTGTTTGTATCGATAACCAAGATATAAGAAAAAGGTTGTTGAAAAACGGAAAAATTGAAGTATCCGCTGTTCCGTGTGTACTAATAGTATACAGAACCGGAGAAGTAGAGAAATACGAAGGTAATGCAGCGTTTCAATGGATTGACGAGGCTGTTAGCAAATATGCGCCACCTCCACCTCCACCGAAAAATGAAATTCGCTCTCCACCTCCTCAGAAAAAAGAGGCTTCGGTTAAGCGTCGTCCAGTGATAGAAAAGTATGAGGAAGAAGAGGAAGAAGAAATTGAGTATATCTCCGCTCCTGAGCCCCCAAAGAAAGTAAAACATACCCAAAAATCTAAAAAACAAACTACATCAGTTGATGATCTTAGTTTTGAAGATTTTTCATTACCTGAAGAAACAATTCAAAAGTCAATTGTGAAAGGTAAAGATTTACTATCGGCAGCCGCAGCGATGCAGAAAGAACGCGATGCTGGTGACTCTAATAAGACAAAAATAAAAGGTAGTGTATAAAACGAATAACGAACATCTTTTTGTATTTTAAGTATTTAATCTTGTGAATGAGAAAATGGGAACTAAAAAAACGAAGAAGATTAATATTTGTTTGGATCTAGACCAAACTCTAATTTGGGCAGGTAACGATCAAGAGTACATGCCTGACGAGTATCCTGAACTTAAGAAAAAGGCTAATGCTGAACCATTTGGTAAAGATAATATTTTTAAGATGGATAAAGAATATACAATATTTGAACGACCTGGTCTGCAAGATTTTCTAGATTTTCTTTTTGATAATTTCAATGTATCAGTATGGACAGCCGCTAGCAAAGATTACGCGTTGTTTGTAATTAAAAACATTCTTTACAAGGAAAATCAGGAAGCTCGCAAGCTAGACTGGATATTTTTTTCTTATCATTGTGATATTTCTATACAAGAGAAAAAAGGTACAAAAGATCTAAGTCTGTTATGGAATACTTACAAATTAGATGGATTTTCAGAAAATAATACATTCATTATTGATGATTATGATGAGGTATATGAGACTCAACCTAATAATTGTATAGCTATTGCCCCGTTTAATTTTACAGATGAAGGTAGTGAAAAAGATTCTTATCTGTATAAAATACGTAAACAACTAGAATATATGCTTTCTCAACATAAAAAGGGTAAAAAATGGACTATTCAAGAAATCAATCAACAATTAGGAGTGGTCCCCAATTTAGAAAAAAAATAAGATTATAATCTCTTTACACTAAGTAAATGGAGCATGCGTCAGATATTTTAGGTGAACTACGAGATGGAGATGAGAATTACTATCGCTATGTTGGATGGAATGGTGGTGATGATCAAATAAAGAAGTATTTCAGTGATGGAACCGTGCGAATAATTAGCGCAAAAATTATAGATCTTCTTCAAGGAGTTGATCCACAGGGTAGAACTATAATCGTTCCTGATAAAACTATTCTTAGTGTCATGAATGACATTTATGAATCATATAGACCTCCTGTAGGTGATATACATACTAGATACATAGTTACTACTGGAAGTTTATATAGAGATAACTATATTCAGAACATGATAGATCAAACGATAGAAGTGATTACATCTGATGTTAGAAATACTATAGGTATCGAAGAGAATAATAAGAAATTGACTGTGTGGACAACTGTTTATGGTGATTTTAATCGTCACGGTCTTCAGCAAACTTCTCAAATCAAGATACGAAATAAACACCCGGCACATTTCCAATTTCACATGCGATATTAAATTATATAATAAAATTTAAAATTGATTATTATCAATACATTTAATTATACAAATAAACATGAAATACTTTTGTATGTCGCAAATTAATTTGAATAATAATTCGAGTGTATTTCATGGCAAATCTTGTGATAAAGATGTTGCTCTCTCTTTTGCGGATGCACAAAGTAATGATCTTTACACAAATTGCATTATTACACCATCCATTCTAAGAGCTGACATTCCTCATAAGTGTGATGTTGAGCGTTGTCCTTTATTTAGACTATATGTAAGAGATATATTTTGGAAAATTAGTGATAAAGCATTGATGTATTATGAATGCAAGAAAATTCTTAAAAAAAATCTACCCGATGACATTGTGACATACATATTAAAAAAATCTTTTATATAGGTTAGGTGCTATCAATTTTTACATATTTATATGTAAAAATTCAATGTGATAATCTACATTTCATTCCAACGAACACGTCTGTCAAGCAACTTATTTACATATTCTGACATCTCAAGCTGTTCTTTAAACTTCCTTTCAATTATTTTATCATCTTCTGTGGTCCAAGCCGGCTCTTCAAGCGAATGAGATCTCATAGGATTCCACGCAACGATATTATTGTATGGTGGGTTAAAAAACAGTGGTTGCATAATTCGCTTCATCTTCTTTCTTTCCTTGATGAGATTTTCTCTTATACACGAGTGGCAAGAATAGTGATAAGAATCTGGCGAACATTCGTTAGAACACTTGCCCGCGCACACATGAGAACACGTGTGAAGAACCATTGTAATTTCTATTCTTTTTTATATAAAATAAATTAAAATATCAATTTTATATAATCCAACGGAGAGTCGTGTACTTATATATTACTAAATGAAAATAAATTGATTTAAAGATAATCTTTCTATAGAGTAGAAGGGAAGAGCACAAGAGAGAACGTGTAAAGTCCCCAAAGCCGTGTACCAACAGCGATTCAAAAAAATTCATCTTTTATTGAAAAAAAATGGTACACAGACAAGCTTTGGGGACTTGTAATTATCATAATTGGCACAAAATTACCTCAAGTATTTCATCGATTCATATTTATAAGTCCCCAAAGCCGTGTACCAACAGCAATTCAAAAATTTCATCTTTTATTGAAAAAACAATGGTACACAGTCAGGCTTTGGAGACTCAAATAACTTTTATTTGTAATAATTTTTCATTACAAATTTTTACTCTTATTCTTACATTTTAGATCAACGGCAAAGGTTCAAATATGAAATGTCTATCTACAATAATTCCTCTATCACCGCCGTCAATATCATAGTGTATCTCACTTCTAGTGAATTCATTCGTTGATGGATTAAAAATACCAATCGTTTTGGCATGATGTGGAATAAAAAATATACGACCATCAGGTAAAAGCATACCACCTGAGTATTCACCATCGTTACGTTCGGGAGCTGGATCATATTCTATCGTATTAAATGTATTGGTTAGACAATTAAAAATACCAATCAAATTAGCTGCATTTGGAACGAAAATAACACGTCCAACTGAAGGAGAGTAAACACCACCTGAGTACACTCCCTCAGATGAAATAGTATTAAATTCATTCGTATCTGGATCAAAAAAACCAATGTTTTTAGAATTATATGGAACGAACAAGACCCGCCCACCAGGTAAACACACGCCTCCGGAATATAAGTAACCATTAAAAAGATTCGTGAGTGGAACTGTTACAAATGTGTTTGTATATGGAGTGAACACTCCGATATTCATAGAATTATATGGAACAAAAATGACACGTCCATCTGAAAGAAGTACACCCCCAGAGTAAAATCCTAGACATTTACCAGTCTCGACTTGAATTGGAATATAGATCATCTCGTTGGTATCAGTGTTGAGAATACCAATATTTCTAGAACCGTATGGAACAAAGACAATACGTCTATCTGGAAGAATTATGCCTTGTGAATAATATCTACCGCAGCAAACGGTGAGTCCACAATTGCATTTTGTACGAGTAAAATTTCGAGAGATATGCCTTAACGTCGCATTAGAAAAAGGAGTCATTTGAATTGCTTACTTATTACTTTCATTTGAAAATCGATTTTAAAAAGTTTGTAAATCCGGAGGAGAAGAATCTACGGAGGAAATAGTTTCAAATTATATTTTTTAGAATTTGAAACATTCTTGAAAAAAGAAACTCCGAAAATTTTGGATCGGCGGCTTTTAAAAATTCCCAACACACACAAAATTTGTGTTTTGGGGAAATGGAGTGTGATATAACCGTCTTTTTTTTAATGTGAAAAATTATCAACATTTTTATGTATACGTCTTTATATTTCGAAATAATTTCGGAAAGACCAATGAAATTTCGAAATAATTTCGAAATATAAAGAACTACTTTTTTACATATAAATGGAATGTGAATACTGTAATCAAGTTTTAAGAACACAATCATCATTAAAACAGCATCAAAAGACAGCAAAATATTGTCTTTTAAAGCAAAATAAAGAACCAGCAAAAGAATATTACTGTAGCGCGTGTAATACAGGTTTTACTTTAAAATATTCTTTACAAAAGCATTTACAAATATGCAAATCAAATACGCACGAAATATCTGAAGAACTCGATTTAGTTAAAAAAGATCTAGAATCGTCTGTTCATCGTGAAAAATTACTGAATAAGTCATTAGAGGAAAAGGACGAAATCATAGAAGAACAGAAAAAAGTTATAAAGGAATTACATGCAGAGTATAAGAAACGGTTAGAGATGCAAAACAAAGATTTACACGATCGGATTCAATCTATGGCAGAAAAGGCAATCGCGAAACCATCTACTGTCAATCAGAACAATACAACCCAAATAATAAACAATCTGCTACCAATAACCAATGAGCATCTTAACGAACAAGTACAATTTCTAACAAAAGAACATGTAACAAATGGTGCTATTGGATATGCCAAGTATGCACTAGAATTTCCTTTAAAGGACAGATTAGTATGCACTGACTCATCTCGTAAAAAAGGTAAGTATAAGGACTCTGATGGAGTAATTGTAACAGATCCAGAGATGACGAATATAACAAGAAAGCTATTCTTGGCTATTAAGGATCGTAATGCAGCTTTGATTGACGAACACGCTCTAGATTTGAAAACTAAATTGAACGAGTTTAATTCATGTAGTGATAATGAAATGGACGATGATGAATCTAACTCATTTTCTTCATCTACTGATCAATTAATTGATTATATAACAGCTGCTTATTCTCAAAAAAGGCAATCTAGAGAAATGTCAGAGGGATTGAAGCCTGAATTGTTTCAAGAGTTTGTTAAGGAATTATCATCCGGTTGTTTTCTTTGTAAGTGATTATTGATAGTAATTTTGCACATACCAATCATTAAGACCGGTTACTTGACATAATATATGAAATATAGCTCCGCATACAAACGAAGAGAGAGCAATCCAGATAAGATTTCTATTTGGTATAATGAACATACTCAAGGACAATATTATTGAAAGAATAATACCAATAAAAATAGCTTCTATTAAAACTGTGAACGCAGTTTTCATTTTCTCTTTTTGCAAGAAAAAAGAGAAATCAGTTAATGCATGTATATTTTATTATAAGAATTACATCAGGTAAACGTAAGTCAAAAAAAAATGAGTGTTTATTTTACTCCAAAAGCTTCTCTTTCCTCCTCACCACCACCCACCCCTTTTACTCCTTCCCAGACAATAATGAATACTTTAACGTTATTCTTTCTCAAATCTTTTTCCATATGTTCATATGCTTTATAAATGGCTGCTTTAATATGGTTTAAGTCATTCTTAAAAGCATTCCCGCCTAAAGGAGTTAAGTATAATTCACAATTACCTCGTAAAATAGCCAATCGCATAGCGCCAATATATTGACTAAATAGAGTTAAATTAGCAATTTTAATTACATTCGGTTTTTTATCATTTCCATAATATGATCTTAGTGGAACAGCAGAAGCATATACAAGATCAACGGTAGCTCCTGTATCTTTAATAAATTGATATTCTTTATTAAGACCACGCACAGGTATATCTCTTACTCCCATAATAGTCATATCGGGAAGCTTTTCTATAAACTCATCTAAGTCAACCTCTTCTTTTACTTGTAGATAACCATTTTTTAGGTAAATAGATCCTAATTCTTTTTCGTCGCCCAATCCTATGTAATTCTTTACACCCATTAGTCTGACATTATTTATACCGCTATATTCATCTATCGTAAATTGATTAGAAGCATTATGTATTATAAATTGCGCAACACCTGGATCAGCAGCTAATTGACCCCTTGGACCACCGGTGTTATCACCTATATATTCTTGTAATTTCTCTACAACTTGATATTGAGATTGATACTCTGCACCATTTAACTGAGACGGGAGAACAACCATCTTATCTTTGGTAGAGGATCTTTGAATAACATCTTGAACATTACTTTTTACTATTGTAATGTCTGGATGTATTTGATAATCTTTTTGTTCAACATAGGCTAAAAATTGATTGGCATGAAATTTGTCAACTTTACATTTTGTAATCATAACAGTAGCTATTTTTGTTTCCATCATCTTGGTTACCTTATTATCATAAGTACTTGTAATTTCCAATGTTTCTGGATTAAACGCATAGTAACCAGTTTTTTCGACTGCTGTATTTTTTTCTTTTAAAGCCCAACTTCCTCCTTCTGATAACCATTTGATTTCAACTTTATCAGGATTAAATTTGGCTGAAGAAACTTCTGTCGGTTTTTTAGTCATATGCATAGTTATATCTGCCAAAGCTGCCTTTTTCGTTTCTTCCACTTTTCTATTTGCTTCTTCCAGTTTAATTTGAAGTTCACGTTGGATTCTAGCTTCTCGGTCTTCCCTGTCTTTTTTTAATTTCATAACATGTTCTAATTCAGCTAAACTTTTTTGTTTTTCTTCTTCATCAAGACGTTTTTGTTCTTCATTGATCTTTTGAAATTCATCTAACCTTTTTCGTTGTTCCTCTATCACAAGACGTTTTCGTCGTTCTTCTTCCTCGAACCTTTTTCGTTGTTCCTCTATCACAAGACGTTTTCCTAGTTCTTCTTCCTCTAACCTTTTTCGTTCTTCATTCTTTCTTATATGTTCTAGTCTAATTCTTTCAGCTTCGTCAGATAAAGTTTTTCTGCTATCAACTTGTTGCGTTGTCGGTTTTATATTAGGAAAATCCCACTGACTGATTCCGGTAGTACTATTATAATAATAGGTTTGTTTACAAAGTGTACTCTTTTGTATCGCCCAGTTTTCAGGAAGTTCCGGATCTTTTTCTTTAGGCTTTTCCCATTGACTACGTTTTGTTCCTGCATGTCCGTAATATGTAAGACCTGTATTAGACGTAGAATTGTGAAGTTCCCATCCAATAGGTAAATCAGTATCAATTCCGGGAATAAGACCCCATGTAGACTCTCCCTTTTGAATATTTATGAAATATTCTCTTTTATATGTGTTACTCTCTCCAATTTTCCAGCAGTTTGGATTAGGATTATGTAATGCTCGTGAGGTCATTTATTATATTATAGAAAAAAAATACGAATATAAAATTGAATTAATAAAGGAAAAATATAAAAAAAGAAAAATGTATCTTTGCATGTCAGAGATCAGAGTTGGTCAAAATATAAAGATAACTCATGGAAAAGCGTTAACAAAATATATAGCAGAACGTGCAGCAGAGTTTACAGATATAAAACACGGAGGACATTGTCGTATTATTTCATGGGTTGAAAAAGCTGATACACCACATAAATGCGATGTACAAGAATGTACATTAAATAGTATATACTTGAGAAACAAGATGTGGGGGTTAGGTATAAAACTCCTCTTGTATAACGAATGTAAGAAATTTCTCGAGTCCAAACTTCCTGTTGATATTGTTCTATATATAATGGAAAAATGTTTCTGTAGAAAACAACTCAAGTTTTAGTCGTTAAAAAAATCAGTTCTAAAAATAAAGGAATATTCCTTTATTTTTAATAAGAAGAATTATCAAAGCCTCAACACTAAATGTAACGTCGACTCCTTCTGGATATTGTAATCTGTAAGTGTTCTCCCGTCTTCTAGTTGCTTACCTGCAAATATAAGACGTTGCTGTCCAGGCTCGATCCCTTCTTTATCTTGAATCTTTGCTTTTACATTTTCAATGGTATCAGAAGACTCTACCTCCAGAGTAATTGTTTTACCGGTCAATGTTTTTACAAAAATTTGCATTTTCTCTAATTATTAGATAGAAATCTTTAAATACAAATTATTTTCATTTGTTTCTAGCGCAACTACCTTTTGAATATGGACGAGTACCTTTGACTCGATGGTATCCTTTCCAACATATACTCCCAGACCTCCTCTTGGGAGACCTCCTCTTACTCCTCCTTTTACTCCTCGTTCTCCTCTTGGGAGACCTCCTCTTACTCCTCCTTTTACTCCTCGTTCTCCTCTTG
>Ga0209033_1001271_pt1 | contig 14713 bp, 18 predicted proteins | sample LauGreFa1BDMLBDN_2_FD_188218 | JGI IMG/M metagenome (GOLD analysis project Ga0209033, IMG submission 188218) | Freshwater lake microbial communities from Lake Michigan, USA - Fa13.BD.MLB.DN (SPAdes) (version 2) | ecosystem: Environmental > Aquatic > Freshwater > Lake | place: Lake Michigan, USA...
AGTTAATGGCGTTGTTAAGCAAGATGACAACACCAGCAACATGGAGTGGGATATGCACTACCTAGTTGCAGACATTGCCCGAACTATCACTTTGGTTCCGGGTGACATTTTGTTCTCTGGAACTCCAGCTAACTCGCGTCCAGTTGAACCTGGCGATGTGGTCGAAGTAGAAGTTGAAGGTCTTGGAAAGCTGACTAACACAATTGTTACCGGGCCAACTGCAATCCGCACTGACGTAGGCGCACAGCCAACCGAAAGTGAAGAAGTAGTTTCCACCGCCATGGGTGGCGACTGGGAGTTCCGCGGAATTCGCACTCCATCCAAAGATTTGTATCCATCAACTGTTGAGGAGAAGAAATGATATCGATCAATGTCGACATGGATAAGTGCCAACACTATGGCCAATGTGTCTTTGAGGCACCAGACATTTTTAAGTTAAATGACAACGACAAGCTTGAGTTTGTTGCTACCGCTGATGACAGTCGCAGAAGCGATGTTGAAAGCGCCGTGGATGTTTGCCCGATGCAGGCAATCTCCATTGTTGAATAACTAAAACCCAGTTTTATGTCTAAGTCAGTAGTTATCGTCGGGGCCTCTATGGGTGGTCTGCGTGCTGCTGAGGCGCTGCGCAATAACGGATTTGCTGGGCGAATAACAATGATTGGCGAGGAAGCGCACCTTCCTTACAACCGTCCTCCGTTATCTAAAGAAGTCTTGGCAAAAGAAGTTACTCACGAAGCTGTGGCTTTTAAGTTACGTGCCCAAGTTGAAGACGTCACCTGGCATCTGGGAGACTCTGCAACTTCCGTCGACTTAGACAAAAAGGTTGTGACAACGGCTTCCGGTAAGTCGTTTGAATATGACGGGCTCGTCATCGCTTCTGGACTTCGACCTCGAGTACTTGATCTGCCAAATGGCAAGATTTCGGGTCGTCACACCGTACGGACTTTGGATGATGCAATTGGATTGCGCGCTGAATTGGTACCCGGAGCCAAAGTAGTTGTTGCGGGTGCTGGATTCATCGGCTGTGAAGTTGCGGCCACTGCTCGGGGACTTGGTTGCGAAGTAACTAATGTTGCAATTGATCCGTACCCGATGATTAGACCGCTAGGTGAGCAACTTGCTGCTGAGCTGCAGCGGCGACATGAAAGCCATGGCGTTAAGTTCAAACTGAACCATGGAATTTCTGATCTAACTGGAACCGAAAAGATTTCCGGCGTTGTCCTTGATAGCGGTGAAGTGATTCAGGCAGATGTTCTAGTTGAAGCCATTAGCTCGCATTGCAATGTTGAATGGCTGTCTGAAACCAATCTTGATATCTCAAACGGGGTGCTTGCTGACGCTGCCCTTCGAGCGGTAACTACTGATGGAAAATCTGTCGATGGTGTTTATGTTGTTGGCGATTTAGCTAGATTCGCTAATCCGCTATTTGATAATGAACCAAGAAGAATTGAGCACTGGAACATTCCGACCGAAACTGGTAAACGAGTTGGTTCGGTACTGAGTGCCTACTTGGCGGATGCTGAGAATTTTGCTGAACTTGTTGCAACACCATTCATGCCACTGCCAAGTTTTTGGTCGGATCAATACGACATGAAAATTCAAGGTTTTGGAATGCCTGGACTGGCTGATCGTTATGAACTAGTTGCCGGAGAGCTATCCGATGAATTAGTCATGGGTTATTTCAGAGGTGAAATTCTCATTGGAGTTGTTGGCATTGGTATGACTTCAGAAGTAATGAAATACCGCAAAGAACTCGTTAGCTAGGAATTAGACAGAGAACGCCGGAATTACTTTTCCAACATGAACGCCGCCACCAAGTAGTTCTTGACTGTCCAGTTGTCGTTCGACTTCTTGGGAAACCACACCCATTACATTTTGCAAGATTGCCATGGCCACAACAATGCGCGCGCGGTCCGCACCATCTTCAATCTTTAAGGCAAGTGCCCGTCCATCGCCAAGTCCAACTCCATAAACTGCCTCGGCACCATCTTTGGCTACCAGGCTGGGCACCCCTTGCATAAGTTTTGTGACGTCACGACGAGTGCCACCAAGATATTCTGGATTAGCCCGAATTGCATCGGCAATTTTCTTTTGTTCGGCATCTGCAGTTGGGCCAGCAAATTTCGAGAATGCTCGCGCTAAACCAACCAATGTCGTTGACATTAGTGGTGCGCCACAGCCATCAACACCAATGTGTTCGACCGTCTCACCAGTGATCTCTTCAATTGTTTCCTTGCACGCTACTTGCAAAGGGTGGGTTGCCTTCAAGTAAGTATCGGTATCCCAACCATTAAGTACACAAGTGAACAGCATTGCTGAATGTTTTCCACTGCAGTTCATGTAAGAGGGCGACTTACCAAGACCGGCTGCTAGTAATGTGTCGCGTTCGATTTCATCAAGTGGCCAGTCGGCTGGACACTGCAGCGCCGAGGTATCCAAATTTGCGGCATTCAAGATGTCTTGAACTCCAGCTAAGTGAAAGTCTTCTCCGCTATGGGATGCGCAAGCCAGGGCAAGTAATTCGTTCTTCAGCGGCAAACCATTTCTGACCATAGCCAGACCCTGCATCAATTTGCTTGAGGATCTAGGGAACATTGCTGTTGAAACATCGCCAATTGACCACTCAACTTTGCCCTGCGCGTCGACAACAACCGCGCTGCCAAAGTGTGCGCCTTCAACAAGACCACTTCGGACTACATAAGCAACAGGAACTGACACTCCCCTATAGTTCCACGTTTGAGTATTGGACACCTAATGCGAACTGCCGTTAAAGCACGGCAGAATGTCAGTATGCGTGCAGTTGTTCAAAGAGTTGATGGTGCCAGTGTTGTTGTCGAAGGCCAATCCATTGGCGCTTTTGAAGGGCCTGGACTACTTGTCCTAATCGGCGTGAGTGTCGATGACGATGAAACTAAGTGCGCAGTCCTAGCTGACAAGATTTGGAAACTTCGAATTTTCGAATCAGCAGCACTTAAGGCAGCCGGTAAAACTGTTAACTCAGATTCTGTTGAAGTTGCAGCCGCTGATGCTAGTTTGCCAATCCTGGCTATCAGTCAATTCACGCTCTTCGCTGACACCTCGAATGGCCGCCGCCCAACTTGGCAACAAGCCGCGCGTGGCCCGCAAGCCGAGCCGCTAGTTGAAAACGTAGTTCAGGCTTTGCGAGAACTTGGTGCTCGAGTTGAAACTGGAAAGTTTGGAGCCGATATGCGAATCAGTGCAGTTTGTGACGGCCCAATGACAGTCACCCTTGAGGTTTAGTTACCAAATCGCATGTAACGCAGTTGGCGCTCGGAATTCCCAGCCAGCAAACTCAACTTCATCACTGTTTTGCAGTGAAATGTTTGGCAAGCCTTCAATTAGAACCTGAAGTGAAATCCGCTCCAAGCCACGAGCGAATGCATGCCCAGCGCAAAAATGAGGACCATACCCAAATGATGCATTGGATTGACGTGGTCGATCCATGTCGAACGTATCTGGGTCGGAGAAAACTGTTTCATCTCGTGATGCACTTGCCACCACTGCGGCAACGGCTGAGCCAGCCGGAATAACAACTCCACCTAACTCGACATCCTGAGTGGTTTGACGAGTCTGTGTTCCAATCGGCGCAATCCATCGCAAACCCTCTTGAATCACGTCATCCCAAAGATCAGGATTCTCTCGAAGTCGAACAAATGCACCAGGGATATTTGCGAGCGCAAAAAATGTTGCCGCAGCTCCATGTCCTGGTTCCTGCATGCCACCTAAAATCGTCAGCTTGAGAGTCGGCAGGACATATTCCGCAGTTCGATGCTCTCCTGGTGCCATGCCTGAATGCAACATATGGGACATCGTTGAATCATCTGGAGTTTTTAGCAATCGCTCCATGATCGGCAAAAGCTCGTCATTCATTTCTGCTTCAACAGCATCTGAGATCTTTTGCTTTTCTGGGTCTCGTTCAAAATTGGTAGCACCCATAGCCAGACCATGAAACCAATGCTGCATAGTTTCTGCGCTTAGATGCCCAAGCCCCAATACGGCACCTAATCCAAGAACTGAAATTGGTTCAAAATATGAGGTGACTAACTCACGACGATCATTTGAAACAATTTCTGAAAGCTGGTTTTTTGCAATGGGGGTAACTAAATCATCGATGTAAGTGGAAACAGTCCGTGGCCGATACTTGCTATCCAGGCTCTTACGCATGTTTAGATGTTCTTCACCATCCATGGTGAGCAGGCTCTTGCCTTTAAATGAACGGTCAAGTGTCGAGTCGCTAACTTGCGCAGTAAACAAATCCGGATGGGTAGTTACAAATTCCACATCTTCGGCTCGAGTAACAAGCCAAAGGTTTACTGCCGGCACATAGGCTACTGGCGCTTCTTTTCTTAACCTGGCATAAATCGGGTACGGATCGCGATCCAGATCAGCAACCGTAATCGACTCAGCAAATGTAGTCACAAAAAACCTTTCGACAAGAAAAGTTAATCAGCAAATCAAGTAAGGCATTCTGGTTTTAACTAAAAAAGTTATTCAACAATTACGGTTTGGCTGGCAGCAACTGTGCCAGCGGTCAGAACTGCGTCAGTTGGAACCGAGCGCTTAATGACAGCAAGGGCCAGCGGACCGCTTTCGTAATCCTGAGTCACCGAAGTTACTCGGCCAACTTCTTTGCCATCTAGCAAAACTGCATCACCAATTGCTGGCAGGTCGTTAGTTGAACCATCCAACTCAAGCTGCACTATGCGACGTGGTGGTTTACCCAAGTTGTAAACCCGAGCAACCGTTTCTTGTCCTCGATAACAACCCTTATTCAAATGAACCGAAGAACCGATCAAGCCCACTTCATGCGGAATCGTTTTGTGATCAGTTTCAAAGTTAAGGCGCGGAACACCTGCGCGAATTCGATGTGCTTCCCAGGCCCAAGTTCCAACTTGAGTTTCTTGATTCAAAACTTCTTCGAGGTCAGCACGTGGCACAAAAAGTTCACTAACTTTCCAGTCAGCAGGTCTAGTTGCAACATACTTGTCACTTGCCGATGAGCCATTAACAAAAGCTTCAGATGAATGCCAAACCGGATAAGTATCTGACTCGATCCATCCCGGAGCGCCAACGATTGCAATTTGATCTGAAACATCTTTAACTTCTACACGAAGCATGAACTTCATGGACTCTAAATAGTTGATTAAGTCGTTGACAGTGCCCGGTTCACAGCTAATCCAGATTGTCTCGTTATGTTCAGCCACGTGAATGTCATGTTCGATGTGACCATGTGGCGACAAAATCAATGACGTTAGATGCGCTACCGGAGATTCAAAATCTTGAGTAGTGATGGAATGCATCCAAGATTTGCGATCCGGGCCGGTGACAGTCACTACCCCGCGATGCGAAAGGTCTACTCGCCCACGTCCGGCAACTAATTCGCGCTGTTCTTTGAACGGCTCTCCGAAATGCCAGGGCACAGCAGCATCAATGCTGGTGTCATCCATGTGTGGAATAGCGGTCATAACAACATTCTCTCGCAGTTAATGCGTACTGGAAACCGTTATTGCTAAGGGCTAAAGCAGTTTTTGGCGATCCATGCAGGATGCGCACTGACCATGAACCGAAACGTGCGCCACGTCCGTCTCAAATCCAGCTTTCTCGCGCAGCATCTGCACAAATAGTTCCGCAGCATCTGCTGGAATAGATTGCACGCCTTGGCAGGTGTCGCAAACTAAGTGGATGTGGGCATCGTTATCAACGGAATGATATGTCGGTGCGCCGTGACCAATGTGGGCATGAGTAACCAAACCAACTTGTTCTAGAACTTCTAGGGTTCGATAGATCGTTGAAAGGTTTACTGCGGCAGCAGTCTTTTGAACTTCCGAAAGCAATTCTTCTGGCGTTGCATGGCCCAAAGTGTTAACAGCCTCAAGAACTAACTGGCGTTGCGGGGTGATTCGATAGCCCTGATCGCGTAAGACGTCATCCCATTCATTGCTCATGGTGTCATCGCCTTTGTTAGATGGAATGAAGCGTGAGATTTCATGGCATGACCTTCAGCCGCCATGTCATAAACCCAGCCGATGTTGCCGTCGACTAATCCGTAAATGCGTTCACCAGAATCAACTTGCTTTGCCGATGCCGTGCGCAATACTGCGTCCGTCTTTAACTCAACGCGAGCACCAGTGATCTGAGCATTTTCTAAACCAGTAATTGTTACTTTGCCAAACCAAGATTCTAGAAATCCAGTTGGATGGGCCAGAAGTAATTCAACTTCATTATCTGGACGTGGGCGCCAAAAACCGCTTTCCAAAGCAAGTGGGCGAACTCGTTCACCCTCATCATCAAGTTCCCAAGTGCGCGACCAGTGAATCAAAAATGGCCGACCATCGGAATGAATACTTAGTTCCTGGCCAACTTGAATATCAGATTCCATACTTGGGTATCCAACAACGCCAACACCGACCCAGGTACCGACAAGCCAAGACAACGGCGCTAAGTCCGGATGCAGTTTGGTGCTCATGCTTGACCCTTAAAAAGTTTGTAGACCATGTAAGACGCATACCCAGTAATGGAAAGTGAAGCGACAACCAGTAATCCGGTATAAAACGTCTCGGCCATGGAACCAGTCTATCCGCCCAGTATTGTCAGGTAAGTAGCCAAGCCGAAGGGTAAACCTAATGAACAACGCGGAGATCAAATCGATTTTGGAAGCAGCATCCTCTGTGGCCATTATCGGTGTATCCAGTAATCCAGAGCGTGCGAGCCATCAGGTTGCTGCATACCTGATTGAGCAGACTCACTTAGATGTGTATTTGATAAACCCAACGGTGACCGGTGAAATGTTAGGTCAGCCAGTTTACAAATCTGTCGCTGATCTGCCAGTTGTTCCAGACATCATCGACGTGTTTCGTAAGGCCGAGGATATGCCAGCTGTTTTTGAAACTGAGTTTCCAGCCATTGCCGATAGTGCCGCCGGAAAAACTTGGTGGATGCAGCTCGGAATTGTCAATGACGATGTATCGAAGCTTGCAGCAGATGCCGGCATGAAAGTAGTCATGGATCGCTGCATCAAAGTCGACTACATGAATCTGATTCCAGAAGGAAAGTAAATTTCGAAACCAAAGGCTGGCTTTCGCAAGAAAGCCAGCCTTTTGTCTTAGTTAGATCTATATGTTTACTGAGATTTCTACGTCAAGAACCTTGCCGATTTTGGCTTGAACCGGGGTCCGGCTGTTCGCACCTGGAACCAAAGCAACAACGGTCCAATCGCCAGCAACTGTGAAGAATCTAAATTCACCTTGCTTAGAAATCGGCACTTCAGCTACGAACTCATCGTTTCGATCGAGCAAGCGGGCATAGCCAACCGAAGCCGGAGCATCTCCAGATGAAACCACACCTTGGATTACCGCTTGGTTAGTAATGTCGACGTTGTCTAACGAGACCCCGCCGACTACTGCGCCACAACCACTCATGCGGTACCTGGCTCGTCACCAACAGCAACAGGAACGCCAACAAGTGAGCCGTACTCAGTCCAAGAACCGTCATAGTTACTGACGTTCTTAACACCTAGTAGCTCGTGCAGAACAAACCATGAGTGCGCGGAACGCTCACCAATTCGACAGTATGCGATGGTGTCTTTCTTTAGATCTACACCAGCAGCTTCATAGAGTGCCTTTAGCTCGTCGATTGACTTGAACGAACCATCTTCATTGGCAGCCTTGCTCCACGGAATGTTGGCAGCAGTTGGAATGTGTCCACCGATGCGAGCTGCTTCTTGTGGCAAGTGGGCTGGTGCAAGCAAGCGACCAGCGTATTCATCCGGGCTACGAACATCAACAAGGTTCTGGGTTCCGATTGCCTTTAGAACATCTTCGCGGAACGCACGGATTGAGCGATCCTGATCTTTAGCTACGTACTTAGTAGCGGCGCGACTTGGAACTTCGCTGACTAATTCGCGACCATCGAGTTCCCACTTCTTGCGTCCACCATCAAGTAACCGAACATCACCGTGACCATAAAGCTTGAAGTACCAGTACGCGTAAGCAGCAAACCAGTTGTTGTTTCCGCCGTAAAGCACAACAGTGTCATCGTTGGAAACACCCTTGGCGCTTAGCAAAGCCTCGAACTGTTCTTTGTTTACAAAGTCGCGACGAACTGGATCTTGTAGATCGGTCTTCCAGTTAAGTGCAATCGCATTCTTAATGTGATTGCCTGCGTATGCCTCAGTGTCTTCATCAACTTCGATGAAAACTACTTTTGCATCGTCTAGGTGCGCCAGTGCCCATTCGGCATCTACTAGTGCTTGGTTACTCATTATTACTCCTTGTTTTCTTTTTAAGTTTTGTTTAGGAAAAAATTCGCTTGCCGATTAAATACATTTCGCAGCCCAGGCAGAAGTTGAATGCTGCATTCAAGAACGCTGCACCCAATGCAAAGCCGACTGCAACTGTTGCTACTAATTCAGCCCCAGCAAGAAGTGCGATCAAGCCCGTTGCTGCAAATAGAAATCCCACGAACTGCGCGAACTGCGGTGGCTCAACTGCTTCTAAAGCAGATGGCTTTGAAATTCGAGGCAGCACTAACTTGCGGTAGATGATTCCATAAGGCTGTGCGTGCAATCCAACGAAAGCACCCAGCGCAAACACAACTGTTTGAATTCCCAACAGTACGGTTGCAAGGCTGGTTGGAATAGTCAGCAAAATTACAGCTAGAACAACAGTTGTGATGGCAGCACCAAAACGTGGTCCGCGTGGATCGATTTGCTTGCTCATTAGATTTCCTTTTCAGTTCCGATTTCATTTGGCTTATAGATAAAGGCAGCCATCAAAGGGACTGCAGGATCAAGCGCACATACACATCGAGGAACCAAGGCGGCCGTAATCAACGACGCGGCGCTTGATAAGAACTGTGGTTCCCGACATGCCCCAACCATAGGACAGGTTCTGTGCACCCGCAGGCTCGTAACTGGTTATTGCAAAAGCCTCGCAGTAAGACACCAAGTTGGCGAAAGTTCAAGATTCGCCTAAGTTCGTACTACCTAATTAATAAGGAGTGCGGATGTCGAGCGGTGCCTATGTTCTGCTTGCCGTTCTTGCCCTCTCTGTGGCTTTCGGGATTTACCGAAAGGTCAGCGATGGCAAACTCCGCGAGGAAATCGTGCCACCACTTCAGGGACTTTCTGAACACTTACACCTGGATCACGATCACCCACCACAGGTAACATTCCTGCAATTCTCTTCGGAGTTCTGCCAACCTTGTCGAGTTACCAACAAACTGCTCGACGAAGTCACCAACAGCTTCCCGGCTATCTGCCACATTGAACTTGATGTTGTCGAGCACATGGACCTAGTGAAGACCTATGGGATCACCCGCACTCCGACCACTTTGATTATTGATAAATCTGGGACCGTACATTTCCGGGCTACTGGCGTGCCAAAGAAGGCAGAGCTAACTGCTGCTGTCACTGACTTAGTTAATACCTAGATTCTTTAAGTAAACAAAGCCAATTCAAGCCCTTTCGGTTCTGCTCTAGACTTGAGGGCAACGACTATATAAGTAGGTGATGGCATGGCTCAGGTTTTGTTACTTACCCGTGCGCTCACACCATCTAGTGCAGTTCTGCCTGGTTTGGAGCTTTTGAGTCACCATATAAAGGTGATGTCGCCGGAACCAACGGCATTGATCACAGCGCCTGAAGTTGATGTGATTTTGATTGATGGCCGCACCGACTTGCCGGCCGTACGCAGTTTGTGCCGTCTTTTGGAAACTACGGGCAATACCTCGCCAGTGATTCTGATTACTACTGAAGGTGGACTAGCAGCTGTCAACCACGAGTGGGGCTTGACAGACGTATTGTTAGTTGACGCCAGCCCAGCAGAAATTGAAGTTCGAATTCGACTTGCCACTACCAAAGTTGAAACACCTAATGGTTTTGAATCCAGCAGTGAAATTAAAGCAGGCGAACTTTCAATTGATGAGTCCACCTACTCCGCAAAGCTTCGGGGACGAACTCTGGATCTAACTTTCAAAGAATTTGAATTGCTTAAGTTTTTAGCGCAACACCCTGGTCGAGTTTTTTCTCGTGACCAATTGCTTCGCGAAGTTTGGGGTTATGACTACTTTGGTGGAACTAGAACCGTTGACGTACACGTTCGCCGTCTACGCGCAAAGCTCGGACCGGAAAATGAAAACCTAATTGGTACAGTTCGCAACGTTGGCTATCGCTACGTAACAACTCCAGTAACTGACAATGAGTCCCACGAAGTTCTTGTCTGATCCATGTCATTTGAAGTCTCGGTTTTAACTCGGTTATCTGAAATCCAAACTGAAGAAGTTATGCAGCTGGCATTTGCTGCTGCGGCAATTGATGAAATGGCTCCACTTTCAGAACATGTCTTGATTCACCTGCACCATGGTGGTGACGATGCAGATGAACATTTAGTCGCAACTTCAGACTCTGGAAAAATCATTGGCTACTTGCACCTAGATCAAACTGATGCGGTAGCCGGATCAGTAGTGGAAGTTGTCGTGCACCCAGAAAATCGAAGACAAGGTGTTGGCCGAGCCTTAGTAGAAGCTGCGATCGCAAAATCAAATGACCCAAGAATGCGACTTTGGGCGCATGGCGAATTGACCAGTGCGTACACCTTGGCTGCGAAACTTGGTTTTGCTAAGACTCGAGAACTTTGGCAGATGCGTCGTTCGCTTTTTGCGCCGCTCCCAAAAGCTAACGATGCAGTCGGAATCACGGTTAGACCTTTCCAGGTTGGAATTGATGAACAATCCTGGCTGAACCTAAATGCCACAGTGTTCGCAGATCATCCAGAGCAAGGTCGAATGTCGGCTCAGGATTTAGCTGTCCGAATGTCCGAGCAGTGGTTTGATCCAGCTGGATTCCTAATTGCAACTCAAGAACAATCGGGATCCGACGTAATGGTTGGATACCACTGGACCAAAGTTCATGGTGGAGCAGGCAGTCATGGGCATTCTGAAATCGGTGAAATTTATGTGCTCGGTATTTTGCCAGAGCTACGTGGCACTGGGTTGGCAAAGCTACTCAGCATCCGAGGATTAGAGCATTTGCGTTCAAAGGGTTTGCCGGCAGCAATGCTTTACGTTGATGCAGACAATAAAGCAGCAATTTCGCTATATGAATCCTTGAGCTTTGCCCATTGGGACACCGATGTTATGTTCCGTAAGTCATCTGTATAGCTAAATCTTCGGTGTAACTAAAGTCTGACCAGACTTGAATTCTTTACGATGGCCATCAACAAATAGCCATGCTGACTGACGTCCCTGCACTTCCCACTCAAATGGTCCACCAACAATTGCAGTGTCTTCATCAATGCCAACAACGCTTACGCCGTCTGGCACCTTCATAAACCGGGTCATGAAATCTGGGATGCGAGCAAACATCTTGTCGAAGTGTGGCAGGACTCGGATGTGCGGCAATAAGCCCAATCCATTTGTTGCAGTATGAGTCGGTAATCGCAACGCAGGTATGTGATCTGCCAACGCCATTGCGCCAGCGCTACATCCAGCAAGTGCTGCGCCATCACGCCAAGCACTTTCAATTTCTTTCCATAACAAAGTTTCGCGCAGAGTATTTGCCAAAAACGTCGGATTTCCACCCGACAGATAAATCAAGCCAGCGTCTTTAACTTGTTCGGCAAGTCTTGGATCATCTGCATCATTGCGATCGTGCGCAATGATCGAAACAGCTTCCACGCCAATTCGATCTGCTTGTGCTTTGCCTAAGGTGATCCAGTGGTGCAGCGATGATTCGCCTTCTGGGGCAGCTGCAGTTGGAATCTGCACATACTTTGGATTTCTGCCAGCAATTAAGTTTGCTTCGACTTCTTGCATGATCGGCAAGTACTCACCTGAGCCAACTAATGCAATCGGGCCCGGGCTCATGAACTTTCGATTTCCCAAGACGAGCCATCTTTCGTGTCCTGGATGGTCACTTTCATTTCCATTAGTTGATCGCGAATTGCATCGGCATCATCCCAGCGCCCGCCTGCGCGCGCAGCTTGCCGAGCTTCTAGTAAGGCATCAATGTACGGGCCTACAACAGACATGATGTCGACTTTTGGACTGGCTGCAATGTGACCCAGTCGAGTAACTAGGGAATGAACTGCGGCGCGGGTTTCAGTATCGCGATCAAGTTCGTCGAGATTTAGCAGGGCATCAACTGCATCACTAACTTTTCCAGCATCAAGTAACTCTTCGACTTGATGCGGATCAACTTTAAACAAAGGTGCTGGTTCACCAAGCACGATGGTGCTACCAGTATGGGAAATGATTTCTTCGAAAGTGGCAGTTTCGCCGGAAGCAACAGTCCAAGATTCGCCATGGTGACGAATCGTCATTGTGCCGCGACCAAATACGTGCGCAGCTCGGGTTTCTAAATCAAAACGAATTCCAGTGTGTTCATCGACACCAATAATGAAAACTTCTGGTGGCAGAAGTGATTCCATAACGCGTAAGCGACGTTCACCGATGTAACAGAATCGAGTGTCATGATTTGCTCCATCTGCATTGTCGTAATGCGGAATGATTGCAGCTGGCATTCCAGTGTGACGTTCAATCAAATTCAAACCTGGCAACCAATGTGGCTCCTCGCCAACTTTGTACATTTCATAAACCGGGATTGTGTGAGAGCCAGCTGTCAGAGCAGCAGCGGATGCCAGCACGACAGTGCCATCTACCAACACTTCATCGAAGTGTGGGCTGACTCCGAGTTCATGCCAAACCTTTAAGGCATAAGACGGGCTGCCGGGTCCGGCAAATAACCAATCCGATTCCCGAATTGAGTTGACTGCTTTACCTAGCACTGCACCATTGACTGAAGTGTTCCGCAAAGAGATGGCCTTTGGAGTTGCGCCAACGGAATGGGTAAAGAAGTCAATTAACTTCTCAGTCAGATCATCAGCATTTTCCTGAAATCCGAACGGGGTGTCCAAAATAGTGAGCTTGAGCCGGTCGAGTTTGCCCATCGAGGCCAGGATTTGCTGGTGTGGAGTAACCATGGTTGGGCTGGTTTCCCCTGATCCCATAACCACTATTTGTCTCGACACCGCTAAATCATCCCACTTTTGGGTCAATTGTTCACCTTCTGTAAAACCTGATTTAGGAGTTGTTTACCTAAGTATGTAAGGCTTACGCCGTTATGACTGATACTTCCCAATCGGCCCCTGTTGTCGCCCTTCTTCCTAGCGATCGATTCCTCGATCGCGAGCTATCTTGGCTTGCATTTAACCAACGTGTTTTGGAGTTGGCGCAAGATCAAGATATGGAACTTCTTGAGCGCGTTAAGTATCTTTCGATTTTCGCCAGCAACTTAGATGAGTTCTTTATGGTTCGTGTGGCTGGCCTTAAACGTCGACTAGCTACAGGCATGGCAAAGAAAACAATTTCTGGCATGCTTCCAACAGAAGTTCATAACGCCGTGCTTGCTGAAAGTTATGCAGCGATGAAGCAGGCATCAAAAACCTTTAACGACTCGGTACTTCCCGCACTAGTTGCCAGCGGAATTGAAATCTTGCGATGGGAAGAATTAACTGCAGATGAACGCAGCGACATGTCCAATCTGTTTGACGAACAGGTGTTCCCAGTACTAACTCCCCTTGCGGTTGATCCATCACACCCATTCCCCTACATTTCTGGTCTATCTCTTAACTTGGCTGTTGTCGTTAAGAATCCTGTTGCTGGAAACGAACTTTTTGCCCGTGTTAAGGTGCCACCATCACTACCAAGATTCATTGAAGTTTCGCGCCAAAGATTTGTTCCACTTGAGGATGTAATCGCGGGACACTTGGACAAACTATTTCCTGGCATGGAGGTTTTGCAGACCCACGCATTCCGAGTAACTCGAAATGAAGAACTAGATGTTGAAGAAGACGATGCCGAAAACTTGCTACAGGCTCTTGAGCGCGAACTAATGCGACGGCGATTCGGGCCAGCTGTTCGCCTCGAAGTAGAAAACTCAATTGACTCTCACGTGCTAGACCTGATTGTGAGTGAGCTAGGAGTCAGCCATAACGAAGTATTCCGTCTAAGCGGACCGCTTGACCATGAGTCATTTTTAGAATTCACTCGCCTGAACCGAGATGACCTAAAGGCTCCAGTATTCATTTCCCGAACCAGTACCGCACTTGCTGAAGTTGAAAGTTCCTCTGCCCCGGACATCTTGGATGTGATGCGGCATCGTGAAGTTCTGCTTCACCATCCCTATGATTCATTTTCAACCAGCATGCAGATGTTCCTCGAGCAAGCTTCAAATGATCCAAATGTTCTTGCTATCAAACAAACCTTGTACCGAACTTCTGGTGACTCACCAATTGTTGATGCACTTATCAATGCAGCTGAAATGGGAAAGCAAGTTCTTGCCGTAGTTGAAATCAAAGCCAGATTCGATGAACAGAACAACATTGACTGGTCTCGAAAGCTTGAAGAAGCTGGCGTGCATGTTGTGTATGGAATCGTCGGTCTAAAAACTCACGCAAAACTTTGTTTAGTAGTTCGTAATGATGGTGGAAAGCTTAATCGCTATGTTCACATTGGAACTGGAAACTACAACCCGAAAACTGCTCGTCATTACGAGGATTACGGCCTGTTAACTACCGATCCAAAAATCGGTGACGATGTTGCCAGCTTGTTTAACCACTTAAGTGGCTACGGTGTCCAAGGTGAATACAACCGATTGATCGTTGCACCAAAGGGTCTGCGTACTGGCTTAGTT
>Ga0209033_1001277_pt1 | contig 14699 bp, 9 predicted proteins | sample LauGreFa1BDMLBDN_2_FD_188218 | JGI IMG/M metagenome (GOLD analysis project Ga0209033, IMG submission 188218) | Freshwater lake microbial communities from Lake Michigan, USA - Fa13.BD.MLB.DN (SPAdes) (version 2) | ecosystem: Environmental > Aquatic > Freshwater > Lake | place: Lake Michigan, USA...
TAAGGCGCTCAGTGTTCCACCTACTGTGGTAATATCCGTTGCGGTAAAGTCGGAAGAAGCTTCACTGAGGGTAAAGGTGATGGTAGCGGTCTCGCCAATTTTCAAAGTAGTTTTATTAGAACTAATGGCAATGGTTGGTGCAGTGGCATCAACGGTATAAGTTTGGCCGGCGAAGTTGGAAGGGTTGTTGGTGGTGTTTAGGAAAACGCTGATGTTGTCGCTGCCTTCGTTGGCGGTCGCAATGTCTGGTTTGGAGTCGCCATTGATGTCTGCAATGGTCACGGAATAGGGCCTCGTGCCTGTGGTAAAGTTAACTGCGGTTTTAAAAGTTCCATCCCCATTGCCTGCAAGAAGGCTGATGGAGTTGATGGGGCTGACAATGTTGTTATAGCTGTTTGCAACAGCAAGGTCTATTTTGCCATCGCCATCAAGATCTGCAGCGGCAACAGAAACTGGCCTGGTACCTGTAGAAGCAGAAGTTGCAGATTGGAATGTTCCGTTGCCATTGCCTAGAAGAATACTGACATTTGCGGAATTATAGTTGGCAGAGATGAGGTCTTTTTTGCCATCGCCATTGATATCGGCCATGATTAAAGAGAAAGGCTTTGTGCCTGAAGTAAGGTAGGTAGGCGCTTTAAAAGAGCCATCGCCATTGCCAAGAAGAAGGCTTAAGCGGTCTGAAGCGCTAACGGCAGAAAAATTGGCGGTAGCGAGGTCAAGGAATCCGTCGCCATTGACATCGCCCATGGCGACGGATTTTGGGCCGCTCCCCGTGGCAAAGTTGGTGGCTGCTATAAAAGTTCCATTGCCATTCCCTAGGAAGATGGAAACAGAATTGCTGCCGTAGTTAGCTGTAGCGATATCGATGTTGTTGCCGGCATTAAAATTACCAAGTATTACAGAAACAGGTCCATTTTGGGTTGCGACAACAGGTTTAGTTATAAAAGAATTATTTCCATTGCCTAGAAACACGGATACATTGCCGGGAATATCGTTGTTGCTAAAATTGTTGGCGGTGACTAGATCGAGTTTGCTATCGCCATTGATGTCGCCGGTGGTAATACTTTGGGGTGTGTTGCCTGTATTAAAACTGGTCTGCGTGCTGAAAGTTCCATCGCCAACGCCAAGAAGGACGCTTATTTTGCTATTGAAGCGGTTGGCGGTAATGATATCGGTGAATCCATCAGCGTTGATAAGGCCTGTGGTGATTGCGTGTGGGCCAGAGGATGCGCCAGTTGAATAATCAGTTTTTGCAGAGAAGGAAATACCGGCGAGGTTTGTGCCGCCCAAGGGTTGGGAGGTGGAATTTCTAATAGTGTCGTTATCGATAAGGTTTAGGCTGATGGAGCCAGTGCCTGTGATGCCTGAAATTGTGACAGTGTAGGTGGCACCCGAACCGGTAACTGAAATCGAAGTGGAGGCAACTCCTCCGGATGTGGATGTTGTGAAGTCTGCGGAATCGACGCCAGTGACTGATTCGCTGAAGGAAACGGCATACGATGCAGAGGTTGAGGCGGTAGTTCCTGCATTCCTAAGAATCGAAATAACAGATGGGTTTACTGGGGTAATGCGTTCTTCGAGGCCTTCCAGGAAAGGTCGCTTTTTCTTGTTTGTGTATAACTTTTTATGGTTGAATACATGAAAGATTGGCTGCGAGAACAGCCTGAGCCATTGGTTCCACGAGATCATTGGACGCATTCCATGGGGGCAATATGGAAACTAATCTGATAATAGCACTTTCAAAATTGTAGCTGTATTTAACGCAATGTAAACAATTAAAAGGATTGTTTTAGTAAATAATTATAAAATATATATTATTTAAGAGAGAAGCGTCTCGGTTAGCTAGGATTTGATAGCAAGGAAGGGTTCGCCCTCGTTGAGGGTGGGGCGTTCGGGCCGGCCCTTGTATTTGTAAACAAGGCCCATATTGTCGAGGCCCATAAGGTGAAGAATGGTAGCATGAAGGTCGTGGACATGGAGTTTGTTTTCGATGGCTCGAAGGCCGAGTTCGTCCGTTGCACCAATGGTTTGGCCACCTTTGACCCCGCCACCCGCCATCCACATGGTGAAGCCTGTGGGGTTGTGGTCTCTGCCATCGCCTTTTTCGCTCATGGGGGTTCGGCCGAATTCGCCACCCCATACAACTAAGGTGCTATCAAGAAGCCCGCGGCGTTTAAGATCGATAAGCAGAGCGGCCACGGGTTGATCCATGCCTTTGCAAAGCGATTTATGGTTTTCCTCGAGCTTGCCATGTGCATCCCATTTGCTACCTGCGCCATGGTAAATTTGAACAAAGCGAACGCCTCGTTCGACTAGCCTTCTAGAAAGCAGGCAAAGCTTGGCCATGTTAGCAGTTTCTTTTTGATCGAAGCCGTAGAGGGTTTTTGTTGCTGCGGATTCAAGAGAAATATCAACAGCTTCAGGGGCTTTGGCTTGCATGCGGAAAGCGAGTTCGTAGCTGTTTAGGCGGGCATCCAATTCGGATTGTTCGGGGTGGTTGGCTGCGTACTTTTGGTTGATCAATTTGAGCAGGTCTAACTTGCCACGTTGTTGGTTTTCAGAAACGCCCTCAGGGGTGTTGAGGTTGGGGATGGATTCAATACCCCCTTGGATGCGAATGCCTTGATATACTGCGGGCATGAAGCCAGCGCTCCAATTCCTGGGGCCGTTTACTACCTGGCCTTGGTTGTCTTGAAGCACAACAAAAGCAGGCAGGTTTTGATTTTCAGTTCCTAATCCATAAGTGGCCCATGAACCAAGCGATGGCCTGCCACCAATGATCGAGCCAGTATTCATTTGGCAAACACCTGCAGAGTGGTTGATACCATCTGCGACGCAAGAACGGATAACAGCGATATCATCAAGCATATTTGCGGTGTGTGGGATAAGTTCGGAAGCCCAAGTGCCCGCTTTGCCATGCTGTTTCCAAGTTCTGGGGCAGCCTAAAAGAGGCGACCTACTTTCGCCCATGGAAGTGATGACATTACCAAAGCTATCGGGGAGGGGTTTACCTGCAAGTTTGTTGAGCAAGGGTTTGGGATCGAATAAATCGATCTGGCTGGGGCCACCTTCCATGAAAAGGAAGATAACAGATTTAGCCTTGGCGAAATGCTGGGGTATTTTAGAGGAGAGTGGGTTTGAGATGATCGTATCATTAGCAGTAGAATTTTCAGCCAAGAGGGAGTTTAGGGCAAGGGCCCCAAACCCAGAACCTGCTTGGGCGAGCCATTGCCTTCGTGAGGAAGGTGTGTTTCGTAAGGTTGAGAAGTTGTGTTTATGTGACATGTTAATTTGGCCTTCTAAGTTGATTCGTTGTCTGTTGGATTATTCCACATACAGAAATTCGCTTGAGTTCAAAAGCACCTGGCAAAGATCGATCCAAGCGTTGTTTTGGGCATCGGATTTATTCGTAGAGGTTTTACCCGAAATCTGAATATTCAAGTGGTTCTCAGAAGCATCTCTAAAAACATCAGGTTTCGATTCAAACTGCCAATAGCCAACGGTTTGTTTTCCCAAGCCTTCGCGGGTGAATAAAAGTTGGTCTACCCCCAGAGCGATGTTTGAAAGTCTGATATCATCGATCAGGCCATCGAAATTGCCATTGTTATTTCCGTAAACCGAGCCAATGGTCATGGGGAGATTGTTGTTGAATTCGCCTAGGATTGAATGTTCAACTTTGGAAACGAGCAAAGGTTCATCATCGTTGGAAAGGTCTTTAAGGAAAAAGGTGGCAAGACCCTTGGCAGTTTTTGTTGCAGGGGTAAATGCGCATCCGATGTAATAAGGTTTATTGAGAGTGATATGTTGGTCAGAGAAAATTGCTTCCTCTCCTATTTCGCCATTCATCTTTTTTCCAACGACTTGAAGAACTAGGGTTTGAGGTTTTCTTCGAGATTGCTTGCCAGTAATACCCAACGACCAGCCAGTCTTTTTGATGTCGGGGGTACGGTTGGCAACCAAAGTCCGAACAGCGCCTGTTTCCGCAACGGATTTTGGGAGAGCGAATGTTTCGATAGTGAAACTAGAGTTTGGAAAAAGATCGGAATGAGGAACGCTAAGAGATAAAGAAGAAGTTAAAGCTATTTCAGCAGCCTGCCCATCGCGGAAGGGGATTTTACCTGAGGAGAAAGTGGCTGAAGGAGATGCCGCTTTTTTAGGATCAATTCGTTTGGCTTGCAATTCGAGAAACGAGCTAGATATGTTAGCTTCCTCAGGGTTAGGCACTCTTCCAAATGCAAGCTTGTAAGCCAGATCGATTCGTTTTTTAGGATCGGGTTCTTCTTTGTTAAGCCTTTCCGCAAATGCCCGTGCGCGAGCCAGCATAAGGGGGCTATTGATGAGTAATAAAGATTGGACGGGGGTGGTGGTGATCTGTCTGCTGGATGCGCTACTGAACCAATAGGGGGCATCGAAAACATCGAGCAAAGGGTCGCGGTTGTTGCGGATAATTTTGGTGTAGATGGATCTACGGGCATCAGCACTGGAAGCACCGGGGCCTCCCGACTGCAACTTGATTTCGCCCGTGGTTGCATAAATTGCATCGCGAATTTGCTCTGCATCTAGCCTTTTTATCGTGCCGTGCCAAAGATACTTGTTTTCTGGGTCGATCACCCTGTTAGCTTCTAACTCAGGATGATTCGAGCTTTGACGATAAGTTGCAGAAGTAACCATCAGGCGATGAAGTTTCTTCAGGCTAAAATTGTTTTCTGTGAAGTAGGAAGCAAGCCAATCAAGTAATTCTGAGTGCGAAGGAGTATCACCGAGCTTACCAAAATCACTGGCATTAGAAGCAAGGCCTTTGCCGAAATGTTGCTGCCAAATCCTGTTCACCATGACTCTTGAGGTAAGCGGGTTGTTTTTGTCTGCAATCCAGTTAGCAAGGGCGGATCTTCTGCCAGAGCTTTTCAAACCATTAGCGGGAGGATTGATCAGGGCGGGTTTATCATCAAGGATGGTCAGGAACCCCGGTTCGATATTTGTGTTCCCCTTTTTAGGAATAGTTGTTTCTGCAGCAATAGGACCGACATCCTTCACTACCAATGGCCTTGGAAGGGGCGTTGGTTTGAGATTGTCGAATGCAGATAGCTGTTTCTTTAGTGCGAGATATTTTTCTTTCTCGTCTTTCTTAATGTGGGTTTCGATGCGTTGGAATTCGTATAGTGCCTGCCTGTAAGAGAGTTCAGCCAGTTGATGCTCGAAAGTGGTTCGCTCAGAGGGTTTCTTGCGCATCATGGCTTGGATATCTAGGGGGAATCTGTTGATCGCACCTTCCTCAGCCTTTTTAATAGAAGGCTTTTCGATAGCTTCGATTTCTTTGCGCAGCGCCGAGGTTTTATCTTCCCAAGCCTTTAATTTAGTTTGATAAGCTGCTTTTTCTTCTTTCGTGCCTGCATCAATGTTTTCTAAGGGCAATACGCCACTAAAGAACGCACGCAATCTAAAATAATCCTTCTGTAAAATAGGATCAAATTTGTGATCATGGCATCTTGCACATTGCAAACCCATACCCATGAATACATCGCTTGTGGTATCTGTCAGATCATCAAGAATGATGTTCCACTGGGTGCGCACATCGCGCTGATTGTATTCGTAAATCCAATGGCGTAGGTAGCCGGTTGCAATAAGGGCATCGGGGTTATCCGGGAAAAGCTCATCGCCTGCAATTTGTTCTTTGATGAAAAGATCGTAGGGTTTATCTGCGTTGAAACTATTCACAACATAGTCGCGGTATAGCCAGGCTTGAGGTCGATATTCGTCAAGTCGATAGCCATCGCTTTCGGCATAGCGGACAAGATCAAGCCAGAACCTTGCTGATCTTTCACCGTACTGTTGCGAATTCAAAAGATGGTCAACCATGGAGTCGTAGGCGTTTGGAGATTGGTCATTGATGAAACGATCGACCTCAGCAGGGGTGGGGGGTAAACCGGTGAGATCGAAATAAAGCCTTCGAACAAGAATGCGTTTTTCTGCTTCGGGTGCAGGGGTTAGTTTGTTTTGGGAATGTTTTTCGGAGATGAAATGATCGATGCCATTTTTAGCCCAAATGCCACCCGTGGTTGGAACAGCTTTTTTAACCACGGGTTGGAAGGCCCACCACTTGCGGTCTTCTTCTGTTATTTTACCTGGGGTTCGTTTAGCAGAAGAATCCGGGCTAGCAGGCCAGATTGCGCCTTTTTTAATCCATGTCGATATGTCGCTGATTTCCTGATCCGATAACTTGCCCTTGGGAGGCATTTTGAATTCTTGATTGGTGTGAGATATAGCTTCAACTAATTTGCTTTTTTCAGGCTTCCCCACAATGATTGAAGAACCGGAGTCGCCACCCTCCAGCATTCCCGCAAGGGAATCAAGAACCAAGCCGCCTTTGTTCTTTTTGGATTCATGGCTGTGGCAGGAGAAACATTTTTGCTGAAGAATGGGTTTGATCTTAGTGTTGAACAGTTCCGCATCGCTGGCAAAAACGCCTGGGTTGTAAGTGGCCAAAATAAACCAAACCAAAGAGAACTTGGCCAAGATCGAAAGCAAATTATTTGATGTACTTAGCATACTTAGGTAAACCTAAAAAGTTAATTATTCCATATTCTATGATAGCCTAAGCAAACGATTAAATTAATAGGAAAGGCGTAAGTATTTAAGGAAAAATAGCCGGCCGGGCTTCATACAAGTAGTATTTGATGCAAAAGTCAACATTAGGATTGTGGAACTTCCAATTTGGAACGAATTCGAATGGTTTTCAAGCTGGTTTTATTCCTTAACTTTTACTTTTTAGATAACGAATTTTTTACGATGAAGTCGACGATGGGGGCAGGGTCGTCCAAGCCATGGGGATGATGGCCAATACCTTTCTTGCGGATAAGAGTGATATCGCCACCTATTTTTTTATAGCGTTCTTCAATTAACCCTGTGTTTTCTTCCCATGGAACGACATCGTCTGCATCACCAAATACATGAAGAAGCGGAACCTTGGCATCTGCAAGGGGTTTTAGGTTATCGATGGGGTTGAATTTGTAATCGAGTGCTTCCATTTCGTTTTTAAAGCCATAGACATCAAGAACAAGTTTCCAATCACGGGGGCTACCCTTACCTTTGCCTTTGCCGCCCGGCCAGCTTTTAAAATCGCAAACAGGTGCATCCGCATAAATGCATGAAACTTTAGTGGGATTAGCCGCTGCCCAGTTGTAGCAATAAAGCCCGCCTCTGCTTAATCCAACCAGGGCAGCTTTGGGCGCAAAACCATATTTGGTGGTAAGTTCGTTGTAAAAAGAATCCCAGTGCTTAACAGCGCGTGGTGCACCCAGCATATCTTGCACACGCATATAAACGATGTGGAATCCTTTATCCAAAAGTGCGATATCAGGCGCTGGTTTGTGACCGAAAAATTCACCATGCCAGACCCATGGTCTTCCCATTAGTTCATTTTTGGGAGTAACCACCAAAACTTGTTTTCCATCAACTTCAAAGTCGTATTTTTTGAATCCGTTCCAATTTGATTCTTTCCCAGGGAATTTTAGCTCTTCTGCATGTGCAATAGAGGCAAAGAGAAATAGCCCTGCAAGAAAAGGTAGGCATATATTTCGAAGCATGATCAAAGGCCCCTTAAAATAGAAGGCATCAAAAGAAAAGGTCGCATCTTGGATATTACATAAGATGCGACCTGTAAATTGATAGCAACAAAAATATTACTTGTTTTCAGAAGCATCCAGATCTTTAAGCTTGATGTTTTTCCATCGCACTTCCATGGTTTCAGTTTTTTTACCTACGCCATGAACTTGTAAAGCTATAAGGCCTTTTGGGGTTACATCGTCTTTAATATCTGCAGCAGCGACGCCATTGATAAAAGTCTTGATCGAATCACCCTTGCATTCGACCCTGAACTTATTCCATTCATTGGGTTTGAAGGCTTTGCGAGCAGCTTCATTTTCTTTGAGATCCTTAAGCCATCCCCTGCGGCCTTCATCATAAATGCCAGCAGAATATGCTCTGGCAGAAGGATCGATTTCGACTTGGTATCCATGAACCCTTCCTGCCGCAAATTTGAAGGTTTTGCCTTTGATTTCAGCAGTCTTTGCTTCTTCGAATACTTGGCTACGAATCTGCACCCCTGAGTTTAAATCGGGGTGTACTTTGAATTCCACTTCAAGGATGAAGTTGCCGTAGTCCTTGGTGGTGCAAAGGAAAGAGTTTGCTGTGTTTGGAACTGAGGATCCAACAATCTCGTCGTTTTCAATACGATACTTGGCCATGCCACCTTTTTGAATCCAACCGGTAAGATCTTTGCCATTGAACAGGTTGATCCAGCCTTTTTCGTCAGCAGCATAGGATAAAGATCCTGATGTAACGATTGCCATTAATCCAAGAAAAACTGAGCGTAAAGACCAAGTTCGAATCATCGTTGGTTTCCTTTAAAAAACGAGTAATAGATACACATCCAACTTATCAGATTAGCGAAATGCTTCCAATGATATTAACTCAAATACTGTTCAATTAATTGTTGATAAGAATGCCTGCAATTGCAGCGTTTAAGAGAGTTGCAACAAACCCAACGAAAAGCGCCCTCGCCCCAAGTTTTGCCAGATCGCCTCTGCGTTCGGGGGCCATTGCGCCTATGCCGCCTAATTGAATTCCTATCGAGGAAAAGTTGGCGAAACCCGTTAGGGCAAATGCTGTGAGTTGGTACGATCTTTCGGTCATGTATTCGGGCACAGCTTTCCATTCTTTCATTTGCAGATATGCGTAATGCTCGTTGATCGCAAGCTTTGAACCCAGTAGACTGCCCACCTTTTGAATGTCAGCCATTTCGATACCCATAAGGAACGCTGCTGGTGCAAAACACCATCCAAAAACTTTCCTCAAAGATAAATCATCAGGCCAATTTAATAGCGCTTCCGGGGATAAACCCATGCTTATTAGTATTGGTTTAATACCTGCAAGCAAAGCATCGAACATAGCTACAAAAGCTATAAAAACAATAAGCATTGCGCCAACATTTAAAGCCAGCTTTAGACCATCGGTGGTTCCTGAAGCAATGGCATCGATTGCATTGACATAAGGTGATTTTTCGGAGTGGGTGTTTACCGTTCCTAGTGTTTCAGGTGTTGAAGTTTCGGGAAGAAAAAGCTTTGCGAGGTAAAGGCTGCAAGGGCAAGCCATCACGCAGGTTGTAAGCACTGCAACTGGGTCTGCACCGTAGTTGATGTAAACAACCATCATTCCGCCTGAAATATGTGCCATGCCGCTAACCATGAGAGCAAAAAGTTCGGAGTTCGTCATGCGGGGTACATAGGGTTTGACAATGAGAGGTGCTTCAGTTTGGCCCATGAAAACATTGGCGGAAACGGAAAGAGTCTCGGCCCCGCTGGTGCCCATCAGGTTAACCATGATCCTTGCCAATACCCTGACACACTTCTGCAAGATTCCAAAGTGATAAAGCAATGTAAAAAAAGCAGAGACGAACAAAATTGGGGGAAGAGCGACGAATGCGAATTGGAACATGTAGTTGGATTCAAATAATTTAGACCATGTGCCCCCGATTGCTGGAGGTCGTGCATCTGCAAGATTGCCAAATACAAACTGAGCCCCAGCATCAGAAAACCCAATGAACTTTTTGACCACGCCACCCACAGCGGAAATAATGGTGTAAACAAATTCAACTTTAAGCACCAAAACAGCAAGAATCATTTGCAGTGAAAATCCCCAGATGATGGTATGCCAATTGACAGTCCGGAGGTTTTGAGAAAATACAGCGACAAGACCAAAGAAAAAAATCACCCCCGCAACTGATTGCCCTCTTAATCCGATCGCTGATCGTAAAAAGTACGCAGATAAAGCAATAAGCGTGATTGCAAGAGCGATGCCTATGCGCCATTGCATCGGTGTTCCTAAGGTTTGGTTTTTTTCAAAAGCGCTTGTTTCAACAGATTGCATGAAAGCTCCGATTCACAAAGACGGGTATGATTCCAATAGCAGTTTGTTGAATGGATTAGTAATAAGCAAGCCATAAAAACAAAAAGGCAAGATCATGATGCAGAATTCTTGGATTCGCATATGCCTGTTTGTATGGATAAGGAGAAATGTTTTCTGCAAAGGCTGACATAGCGCTCGTTGCCCCCGATTTCGACTTGCTTGCCTTGTTGTTCTACTGAGCCATCAGGTGAAATGCGGACCACCATGATGGCTTTTCTACCACAATAGCAAATAGTTTTAAGTTCATGAAGGGTGTCGGCCCAAGCAAGAAGGGCTGCGCTGCCCGGAAAAAGTTCCCCCCGAAAATCAGTGCGAATTCCATAGCACATCACGGGAATGTTTGATTCGTCTACAAGCCTAGCAAGTTGTTTTACCTGCTCTTTGGTAAGGAATTGGGCCTCGTCGATTAGAATGCAGCTAGGGTTTACAGGTGTGCATTCGTTCCAGAAATCGGTTGCTGGTGTGAACCTTCCTGCATCAGCTTTGATGCCAATACGCGAGGCAATCTGCCCTTGAGCCCTGGTATCTAATAAAGCAGTGAAGAGCATGGTTTTCATACCCCGTTCAGAGTAATTATAAGCTGCTTGAAGAAGCGAGGTGGATTTTCCCGCATTCATGGTGGAGTAATAAAAGTAAAGTTTTGCCATCCTGAGACAATCCGTTTTTCTGAAAAAATAAAGCTAATAATCAGCGCCACTTTGTTTATATGCTTTTTGCAAATACTTTGGAATCATGCAGTCAGGATTTTTTTCATTCCTTCGGTCATCTGCGCATCAATAGTATCTGCACAGTTTGCAACGCTAACTTCGTAACCGCCCTGAGGGTACGCTTCTTTGACTGGGATATACCAAGGCCCACCATCGCCGTAAGCTGCGGTTGCAACAAAGCGGTCAGGTTGAAGTTTTTGAGCTTTTAATTGGTATTCCAAAAACGACTCAGCAGGAAGATGAAGCAGCGATGTTTTGTTGATATGCAAGGCACTAAGGATGATCGGGGTTTTAGCTTTGACGCGATCCATCCAAGCAAGTCTCATCGCGGGCCTGATGCGGTTGGCAGGCTGATTCTTCTTGTTTTCTAAAAGTGTTGTTTCACTTTCTATCGTAAACAAAGGGTTAACTGATGCTAAAAGTTCGTGAGTCTTCCACGAAATGCCAGTGATAGGTTCAGGCTTTAAGTTTTTTTCAGAAGCTGTAATGCCCTCGTAAATTCGCTGAGTAAGTTCCACCCGCGCTTCAGGGGAACCATTGTTGTACTTGCCAGCAGAAATGTTGCCCGATGCGCCTGTAAAGTAAATATGGGTACAGTCTGGGTCTTCTTTTTGTCTTTGCTTTCTGGCCAACCCTACGAAGTCGCTGCTTACATTTCCCTGCCCATAATGGCTCATGGGGTGGGTGGCATAGTAATGGCACGCCAGAACTCTTTTCTCGCCATCATAGAACGCAACGGTTTTTAACATTGGGTCGATCAAGCCTTCAGGCAATGCGATCAATTCCGGATCTTTGCTTGCGCTGCCTCGCATCTTGGTTATTTTTCCATTAGGGCCAATTGCAACCCTTCTGTTGGATGCTACTTTTTGAACTTTACTCTCGCCTTGCGCAATATTAGTAAGGGGCCTCGCCCTAGGTATAGCTTCTTTAATAGCCTGGGTTGCTTTGTTAAGGCAGGCATTGAAAAAATCCATCTGCACGATAATAAGAGCATCGTTTTGTTTTGCGACTAATTTTTCTGCATCGATGCAAACAAAAGGTGCATCATGCTGGTGCACACACTGTACAGCAACCCGATCGGGGGTCGTTCCCGCAGCCTGCGCCAATGCAGTGCGCCATGCAACATGGGCGCTGTTAAGAATTCCTGTCCAATCCACAGCGCAAATTACCACGGGTTTATCGAAGCCTAAGATTACATAGCCAATTGCTTCAAGATTATCGCTTACAGATTTAACAGGAGTAATCCATCCGCCACATAAAGGGTGCCCAGTTGGCGGGGTAACATCAAATCGGAAAGTTGCGATTTTTAAAGTAGGTTGGTTCGTTGCTTGATTAGATGCGAATGATTGTTGCGCCAAAGTTGAGCCCGCATATGCAGTTGCAATTGCAGATTTTTTAATAAATGATCTTCGTGTGTTGGTGTGATTACTCATGTCTTTACCTCGGAAAAAGAAGAAAATACTTGGTTCAAAGACACTGTTTAAAAAAGAAGGCATCCAAAAACGCTGAGGAATTTGAATGCCTTTATTGGTTGAACACTTCCTCTAATTATTAAGGAAGTTGCTTGATATGCATGTTGCGGAAATGGATTTCAGATCCTTCCGATTGAAATCCAATTGGTCCGCTGGTTAAAACTGTCTCACCTTCGCTGATAAGCTTACCGTTGACTTTAACAACGATTTTCCCATCGCCTGAGCAAGTTATTTCGGTTTTGCTCCACTGTCCCATGGGCTTGAGAACCGACTTCAAAGTCGCTTCATCGAATTTGTTGTTTTTGACATCGTCTTTGCCAAGGCCCATCATGAACAATTTTCCATGATCGTAATAACGGCCTTGGGGTTCGATGCATTTAGGCCAGATTTTAAGAGGTTCTTGAATATGTACCAAGCAGCCCGAGTTACTTTTTTCGGCACTACCTTCAGGATAACGCCATTCGTAGGTGATGACATAATTTTTGTAAGACTTTTCGGTATAGAAAAAGGCCTGAGGTTTTCCAGTGCAGATGATGGCTGCATCTTTGACTATCCAAGTCTTAGCGGGGTCAGAATCTTTAGGGGCTTTGGGGTCGAAGAAAAACTTGAAGCCTTCCATGTTCTTGCCGTTGAACAAAGGTGTAAAGCCATCTGTGTCTGCTGCAGCAAGTGAACTTACAAGCACAAGGCCCAGAGCAAGCGCAAAGAAGCGCATTGCGATCGATTTTTGAAACATGATAAAAATGTTCCTTTCATAAAGGTGGGAGGATGAACCAAGACGAATTGTAATGGTTGTTAAAAGTCATGCAAACAATATTTAGGTGAATTGCTAGAGCTTTCGAATTTTCAATATTGAAGGTTATGCAAAGCTTTGATGCAGAAAAGCGGCGTGACCAAGCAAGGTCGTTTGCGCTAATGTCTTTCAGAGCCGGATGCGTAAGCGAAGGTTGGCTTTCTGGTTTGCTTTCTGAGCCGGATGCGTGAGCGACGGTTTGCTTTCTGAGCAGGATGCGAAGGTAATAATTAATCGTCACTGTAAAACCCCAAGGCAGAACAACCAAGCCAAGAAATCAAAGGCCTAAGATGCCGGTGCTTCTTAGCGTTCTTTGCCGTTTAAAGACATTCTCACCGCGAAGACGCAAAGATCACAAAGGAAGACAAGTCAAGAAAAGATGCCTCCCTCTTTATTTGCCTCTCCTTGGCTGCCTGTATTTCTGGATTCCCCGCTTTCGCGTGGAATGACGGAACCGGGGAGGTTTGTCCCTCCGCGCCTTGGTCACCTTTACCTCGCGCATTCGTCACCTTCGCGTATGCGGAGGTCCAGTCTTTCTTCTGCCTGCGCATTTTCCTTCCGTGTCTTTTCCGTGTAATTCCGTGGCAAATGCTTCTGCTTGTTCTTGGTCTTCCTTCCGTGTCTTTGCTTCTGTCTTTTCCGTGAAATTCCGTGTTAATCCGTGGCAAATGCTTCTGCTTTTTCTTCCTTCCGTGTCTCTGCTTCTGCTTCCTTCCGTGTCTTTTCCGTGTAATTCCGTGGCAAATGCTTCTGCTTGTTCTTGGTCTTCCTTCCGTGGCTAATTCTTCTTTCTTGCAATTTAAGCCCAAATATGGATATTTCAGAAATGTATAACCCAATAAAGGCAGATTAGTTGCAACCCTTGCATTTGTTAACATTGGGGTATTTAAGTAAAATATAATATTAATTTTTATTGTAAATCACTTCGATTGCCACTATATAAAATGTGTAATTATTTATTTAAATTCACTTTGTATTAATCGATTCACATCCGATTACTGCCACGTACATTTAGATTTTTGCTACAGTTTCGTGCATCGCTCGGCTATTTGCTTATTTTTTAGGCTTTAGTATAGGACGCTCTCCATGCTTTTAAATGCTTTCCGCAGGCTCTTTAGCAACTCACCAAATAGAAAAGCACGAAGATCTTCCGGCTCACCCCGGCTCGAACTCCTTAGCCTTGAAAGCAGAATTGTTCCTGCTACCTTTACGGTTATAAATACTGGTGACGCCGGGGTGGGTTCCCTTCGGCAAGCCATCATTGATGCCAACGCAGCTGCCGGCGCAGATACCATTGTTTTTGCTGCCAACCTTACTATAAGTGCGCCCGCAAAGATTAACCTGTCTACTTCTGGCGATGGCACCGCAGGGCCAAGCGCCTTTGGAATCACTTCAGCAATTACCATCACCGGGCCGACAGGCACCAATGGCATTACCCTGAATAATACCTTTGTCAACCAGCGTCTATTTTATGTAAGTTCGGCCGGCAACTTGACGCTTGATTCGTTAACACTCAGCGGCGGTAATGCGCAAGGTGGAAATGGTACTGACAGCGGCGGTGGAGCAGCAGGTTTGGGCGGCGCCGTCTTTAACGCGGGGTCTCTTACGCTCCTCAATTCAACCTTATCGGGCAATCAATCAGTAGGCGGCAACGGCGACAACGGCTACAACGGCGCATACGGCGGCGGCGGTGGCCTCGGCGGCAACGGCGGCAGCTTCGGCGGCGGCAACGGCCAATACGCCAGCGGTGGCGGGCCCAATGGC
>Ga0209033_1001280_pt1 | contig 14693 bp, 15 predicted proteins | sample LauGreFa1BDMLBDN_2_FD_188218 | JGI IMG/M metagenome (GOLD analysis project Ga0209033, IMG submission 188218) | Freshwater lake microbial communities from Lake Michigan, USA - Fa13.BD.MLB.DN (SPAdes) (version 2) | ecosystem: Environmental > Aquatic > Freshwater > Lake | place: Lake Michigan, USA...
GCCGCAGCCGTCTTTTTTATTGAGCCGACATATGTCAACTAAATCCCTCTTGCCGCATTTTTTATTACTTTGGGCTGCACTGGTCGGTGGTGGCGCGTTTGCGCAAGACCGCATTTACCGCTGCGGAAATGAATACACCAATATCCCCACTCGCGCACAGGAAAAATCCTGCACGCTGATCACCACCGGAAGTGTGCCTGCGGTACCGGCCGAAAAAAGCAAGGGCAACCAAGTTGCGCGCCCATCGGTACGCCAAGATGCTCCGGCGCAACGCGCCAAAGACTTGGAGTCGCGTACCATTTTGGAAGCGGAGCTCAAGAAAGCGCAATCGCAATTGACCGTGATCAAGCAGGAATACAACGCTGGTGAACCCGAGAAACAGGGATCCGAATCGCGCGACAGCCAAAAATACATGGACCGTAAAGCGGACCTGAAAGCCCGTTTGGATAGAACCGAGGCGGATATCGTCAGTTTGCGTCGCGAGATAGCACGCTTACCCGGTGGCGTCGCGAGTACAAAATAGGCGATATGCCAGACACCAAGCATTACCAAAGCTTTGACCTATTGGCCAGTTTGGTGGCGGTGGTGCAGGCCGACGCCCAGGTGGTTTTTTCCAATGCGGCATTGGAAGATGCGCTGGGCATCTCCCGCCGCGCCATTGTTGGCACAAGCCTAGCCGAGGCGTTTACAGAGCCTTCCGTCCTGCACGAAGCCCTGGCTGGGGCCTCGCACAATGCATTTGCCGCCTTGCGCTATGACGGTTTTTTAAGACGCAATGGGCAGGACGTGCTGCCGGTACATGTGATCGTGACGGATGCCGAGGACCGCGCCCATTTTGTGGTGGAGCTGGTACCCCAGGAGCAGCAAACCCGCCAGGACCGCGAAGAGCGTTTGGCCGAGCAGGCGCTGGCTAACAAAGAGCTCATCCGCAACTTGGCGCATGAGATAAAAAACCCGCTGGGCGGTATCCGTGGCGCGGCGCAGTTACTAGAGATGGAAATCGCGTCTAGCGGACTGAGTGAATACACCCAGGTCATCATCCGCGAGGCCGATCGGCTGCAAACCCTGGTCGACCGTTTGTTAGCCCCGCACCGCCGCGCGCACATGGTGGGCGATGTCAATATCCACGAAGTGTGTGAGCGGGTGCGCTCGCTCATCGTGGCCGAATTCCCCAAGGGCTTGCGTGTGGTGCGCGATTACGATATTTCTATTCCCGAGTTTCGTGGCGACGTGGAGCAGTTGATTCAAACCGTGCTCAATATCGCGCACAACGCCTGCCAGGCTTTGTCTGATCGTATCGCCCAGGGTGATGCAGAGCTGACTTTTTGCACCCGCATTGCACGCCAAGTGACCTTCGGAAAAACGCGCTATAGGCTGGCACTGGAATTGCATGTCATAGACAACGGTCCAGGCGTACCCGATTCGATCAAGGACCGCATCTTCTATCCCTTGGTATCGGGCCGGGACGGCGGCTCCGGCTTAGGGCTGACATTGGCGCAAACCTTTGTTCAGCAACACCACGGCCAGATCGAAGTCGATAGCCAGCCGGGTCGCACGGATTTCAAGATATTGATTCCTTTACCGTAGTTGGAAACCCAAGTAGAAAGCACACCGATGAAGCCGATTTGGATCGTAGATGATGACCAGTCCATACGCTTTGTGCTGGAAAAAGCCTTATTGCGTGAGCAATTGCCAACGCGCAGTTTTTCCAACGCACGCGATGTGCTGGCCGCACTTGCCAGCGACGACGAGGTGCCGCAAATTTTGGTCAGCGACATCCGCATGCCCGGCGGTTCGGGCCTGGATCTACTCGACAAAGTCAAGACTAAACACCCGGGCTTACCGGTCATCATCATGACCGCGTTTTCCGATCTGGACAGCGCGGTCAGCGCATTTCAGGGCGGTGCGTTTGAGTATCTGCCTAAGCCCTTTGATCTGCCCAAAGCGATTGAACTCATACGCCGGGCCGTGCAGGAAAGCCAGCGCGAGGAGTTTGCCGAAGAGCGCATCGGTGAAACCCCTGAAATGCTGGGTCAGGCACCCGCCATGCAAGACGTGTTCCGCGCCATCGGGCGCCTGAGCCAAAGCAATGTGACGGTCATGATCACCGGGGAATCGGGATCGGGCAAAGAGCTAGTCGCTCGTGCCTTGCACAAACATTCACCCCGTGCCAGCGGGCCTTTTGTAGCGATCAATACCGCCGCTATTCCTAAAGAGTTGCTGGAGAGCGAACTATTTGGACATGAGCGTGGTGCCTTCACCGGCGCGCAGGCGCAGCGGCGTGGCCGTTTTGAACAGGCCAACGAAGGCACTTTGTTTTTGGACGAAATCGGCGACATGCCGTTTGAGTTGCAGACCCGTTTGTTGCGTGTCCTAAGCGACGGTCATTTTTACCGCGTGGGCGGGCACAGCGCTATCAAATCCAATGTGCGCGTGATTGCCGCTACGCACCAGGACCTGGAGCTGCGCGTTCAGCAGGGTGCATTCCGGGAAGATTTGTTCCACCGCCTGAACGTCATCCGCTTGCGCCTGCCGCCCTTGCGTGAGCGGCGCGAGGACATTCCCAAACTCACGCGCCACTTTTTGCAGCACAGCGCCAAGCAGTTAGGGGTCGAGCCCAAACGTATCGCCGACAGCGCCTTAGCCGCTATCGAAAACTTCGCATTCCCGGGCAATGTCCGCCAATTGGAGAATGTTTGCCATTGGTTGACCGTGATGGCACCCTCCCAGGTCATCGAGCCCAAAGACCTACCGCCAGAGTTTGGTGTGCTTAAGCACCAAAGCCCGGCGGCTACGCCACCCGATGGTGCGTCGCCAGGCACTGCTTCGGTGCCGATCCAAAGCAACCACAGTGTCGGCGCCTCGTCCGCGGAAAGTTTTGCCGATACGCCGATGACGCCCTGGCTGTCTGCGGCGCCAGCTGCCCAAGCCACGCCCATGCTCTCGCCACTTACAGGATGGGAGGTAGAGCTCGAAGACGAGGCGCTGACGCTTTTGCGCAGTGGCCAGTCGGAGGTGTGGGACACCCTGACGCGACGTTTTGAGGCGCGCATGATTCAAGCCGCTCTCACCAACACCCGTGGACGCCGCATCGAAGCAGCCACCAAACTAGGCATAGGCCGCAATACGATCACCCGCAAAATTCAGGAACTCGGTCTGGATAAAAAACTCGCGCTGTCCCCCGAGGAATAAGTTTTTCTCTGCTGCGCGTGTGATCGCGAAACAAGTGCATTGCGAGGCCGCAGCTAATCATGCGGTCATTGAGAGGCCGCAGGCCGTGGCAATCCATGACTTCATACCCGCATGGATCGCCGCGTCGCTGCGCCCCTCGCGATAACGCTGCTTGGGTCCTTGCAAGGCACTTAATCCAGCGTCAGCACCACCGGCGTATGGTCGCTCGGTCTTTCGTTTTTACGAGGTGTTTTGTCGATGATGCATGCGCTAGCGCGTTCGCGCAGGGCTTGGCTAATCAGGATATGGTCGATGCGCATCCCTCGGTTGCGACGAAAGGCCATGTCACGGTAATCCCACCAGCTATAGCTTTTGGGTGGCTGCGGGAACAGGCGCAGGCTGTCGTGCAAGCCCATGGCCACTAGCGCCCGCAGGTGGTAGCGCTCCTCGTCCGTGCAGTGAATCTGGTCGCGCATGCCTTCAGGGTCCCAGACATCGGCATCGTCAAAGGTGATGTTGTAGTCCCCCATCAGTAGCAACTGGGGATGCGCTGCTAATTCGGCCTTCACCCAGATACGCAGTGCCTTGAGCCATTCCATTTTGTATTCAAACTTATCGCTGCCCGGCGCCTGGCCGTTGGGAAAGTACGCGCCAATCACGCGCACACCCTGCACCGTGCCGGTGATGACCCGCGCCAACTCGTCTTCAAAGCCGGGGATGTTTTTCACCACATCCGTGGCCTCGGTCTTGGTCAGCAAGGCCACGCCGTTATAGGTTTTTTGCCCGAACCATTGCGCCTGGTAACCGGCTTGTGCGAAGGCATCGTGCGGAAATTTATCGTCGGTGAGCTTGGTCTCTTGCAAGGCCAGTACATCGACTGGGTTGGCGCTCAACCAGTCCAGTACCTGGGGCAGGCGGACGGCTAAGGAATTGACGTTCCAGGTGGCAAATTGCATGGTTTAAAGCGGCATGGCGCGCTGGTAATTCACAAAACTATAGGCTAATCCATTGGCCGAAACATGCCTTTCCCGGCTGCTCTCGCGCCACTCGCTGCCAAGCTCTGGCGCAAAGGCATCGCCATCCACTTGCAGGTCAATTTCAGTCACCACCACGCTGTGCGCCATTGGCAAGGCTTGGGCGTAGATTTGCGCGCCGCCTATCACCCAGGCATCGGGCGCGCCGCCGCACTGGGTTAATGCGTCTTGCAAGGAGTCTGCGGCTTGTGCGCCTTGGGTTTGCAAAGTGGGCTGGCGCGTGACGACCAGGTTCAAGCGGCCCGGCAGCGGGCGGAATTTGGGGGGCAAGGAGTCCCAGGTTTTGCGACCCATGATGACCGGGCATCCCAAGGTGTGGCGTTTGAAGTGCAACAGGTCTTCGGGCAGGTGCCAGGGCAAGGTGCTATTTGCGCCAATCACGCCGTTTGCAGCGCGTGCATAAATCAGGTGCAGGCGGGTGACCATGACGCGTACTTAGACCGCCACCGGCGCGGAAATGGCCGGATGTGGGGTGTAGCCCTGCACCTCAAAGTCCTCGAACGCATAGTCAAAAATACTGGCCGGGCGGCGCTTGATATGCAGCGTTGGATAGGGCATGGGTGCGCGGTTCAGTTGCAAATCCACTTGCGTGTGGTGGTTGCTATACACATGGCAGTCGCCGCCGGTCCAGATGAAATCGCCCACGTCCATATCGCATTGCTGGGCGATCATGTGCGTGAGCAGCGCGTAGCTTGCGATATTGAAAGGCACGCCCAGAAAAATATCCGCGCTGCGCTGGTAAAGCTGGCAGCTTAGGCGCGGCTTGCTGCCCGGGCCATCGGCGGGCGCCACATAAAACTGAAAAAACGCATGGCAGGGCATGAGCGCCATCTTGGATAAATCGGCCACGTTCCAGGCGCTGACGATCATGCGGCGCGAGTCGGGGTTGCTCTTTAGGGTAGCCATTAATTCGCTGATCTGGTCGATGTGCTTTCCGTCTGGCGTGGGCCAGCTGCGCCATTGCACGCCATAGACCGGCCCCAGGTCACCATCGGGTTGGGCCCACTCGTCCCAGATGCTGACGCCGCGCTCTTTGAGCCAGTTGTTATTACCTGAGCCAGTCAAAAACCATAGCAACTCTTGGATGATGGAGCGCAGATGCACTTTTTTGGTGGTCACCAGCGGAAAGCCTTCTTGCAGATCAAAACGCATTTGGTAGCCAAACACGCTGGTGGTGCCAGTGCCGGTGCGGTCCTGCTTGCGCACGCCCTGGGTGTAGGCATGGCGCAGCAAGTCTTCGTATTGGTGGCGGATAGGGCGCTCGGTATGGCTGGTCATGGATGTAAATCGTGTGGTGATGGCTTGCAAGGCGCTTGCGCGTGGCTGACCATCAAATTGTAGGCGGGCAAGGCGCTAGAGATTTAGCTGATCCGGTCCAGCACACTGGTCATCAGCAGCATCAGCGCCAGCAAACCCACCACAGCGGGCATGACTGCGCCCAACCCGGCCCAGGTGGCTAGCAGGCCAAAGGCAGCCGGGATGACCGAGCCGCCCACATAGGCGCAAGCCATTTGGCGGCCAATCAGGCGCGTGGCGGCGTCCACTGGAAAGCGGCGTGTAGTTTCATGCATCATCGACGGAAAAATCGGCGCGCAACCCAGACCCATCAGCATCAATCCCCAAGGCGACAACGCGCCAAACACCATGGGCAGCGCAAACACCAAAGCGCCGACTATGGCTAGCGCAATACCCCCGCGAACCAGCTTGCGATTGCCCAAGCGGTCGGCAATCAGACCCACGCCAAAGCGCCCGGCGGTAATCGAGCCGAAATACAAGCCCACCCACAGCCCGGCGTCTGGTGGTGGCAGGCCGCGTTCGTTCACCAAAATACTGGCCGCCCACAAGCCCGTGCCCATTTCGGCGGCCACGTAAACCAAAAAGCACAAAGGCGCCAGCCACCAGGCTAAAGGATGCACCGCATGCGTGTGCACTTCTTCGTGCGCTAATTCGGCGCTATGCGTTTGCGGCGCCTTTGCCCACAGCCGCAAGGACATAAACAAAACTACCGCCAAACCCAATTGCGCCAGACCGATAGCCTGCACGCCCACATGCCAGCCACCGCTGCTAGCCAACGCTGCGCCCATCACCAGCGGCCCGGTACTGGCGCCCACGCCCCAAAAGCCGTGCAGCCAATTCATATGCCGCGAGGAATAATGCGCAGCCACAAACTGGTTGAGTGCCGCATCCACCGCGCCTGCGCCCAAGCCCAGGGGCACGGCCAGTGCCACACACCAATAAAAACTAGGTGCCACCGAAAAAGCTAGCAAAGCCAGCGCCGTCATCAAACAACTGGCGGCGACGATGACGCCGGTGCCTATGCGCAAAATTAGCCCGCCGGCCATAAACCCGGCACTGGCCGCGCAGGCGGTCATGGTCAGGGTGATCGCGCCGACCGCTGCCAGCGGCTGCTGCATTTCCAACTGCATAGCGGGCCAGGCCACGCCTAAAATCCCATCGGGTAGGCCGATGCTGATGAAGGACATATAGACAATTGCGAGAAGAAAAATGTGCGCCATGAACTCGGAAATTTCTAAAGGTGGGGGCGTTTGCGACTGCATTCGCGATGGCCCGCACTGCACGATGCAAGCCTAAAGGCTTGCGCAGCAAACTAGGCGTGAGGCAAAAGCTAGTATTTAGGTGCGCGCCAGCATGCGTCCAGGGTTGAACATATTGTGCGGGTCCAGCGCGGTTTTGATGGAGCGCATCAGCCCCAGCGCCACCGGCGATTTGTGCTTTTCCAGCTTTTCTCGCTTCAGGCTACCGATCCCGTGCTCGGCAGAGATGGAGCCGTTGTAGGCATCCACCAGCGCATAGACCACCGCATTGACCGGACCTTCTTGCTCGCGCAAAAATTTTTCTGCGTCCTGGCTCTCGGGCGCTTGCACGTTGTAGTGCAAATTACCATCGCCCAGGTGGCCGTAGTTCACCAAGCGTATGCCGGGAAAAGCCTGCGCCAGCGCCGCATCGGCTTGGGCCACAAACTCGGGGATGCGCGAGACGGTGATTGAAATATCGTGCTTGATATTGAGTCCCTCCTGCGCTTGCGCCAGCGGAATGCTTTCGCGGATATGCCAGAGCGCCCGCGCTTGGGCCATGCTTTCGGCCACCACGGCGTCTGTTACGCAACCAGCTTCCATCGCCGCTTCCAGCAGACGCTCAAACTGGCTGCGCGCATGTTCGTCCGATTCGTTGTCCGAGTTCTCCAGCACCACGCAATACGGACTGCTTTCATAAAAAGGCACGCGCTGTTGCGCAAAATGTTTCACCACCAACTTCAGGGCAAATTGGCCCATCACCTCAAAACCGGTCAGGCCTGCGCTTAAGTGTTGGTGCGCCAAGCCCAGCAATTGCACCGCCGCCTCCAGCGAAGGTACGGCAGCCAGGGCCGTTAGTTGCGACTTAGGCAGCGGATACAGCTTCATGGTGGCGGCGGTAATCACGCCCAGCGTGCCTTCCGAGCCGATAAACAAATGGCGCAAGTCATAGCCCGTGTTGTCCTTGCGCAAGCCGGTCAGGCCGCTCCAGATCTCGCCTTGCGCCGTCACCACTTCCAGGCCCAGGCAGAGTTCGCGTGTGTTTCCATAGCGCACCACTTGCGTACCCCCTGCGTTGGTGCCCAAGTTGCCGCCGATAGTGCAACTGCCTTCGGAGGCCAAACTCAAGGGGAATAAAAAGCCAGCCTTCTCGCACACCTCTTGCAGGCTTTGCAGCACGCAACCGGCCTCTACCGTGATCGTCAGGTTGCCGCCATCCAAAGCGCGCACCGCGTTCATACGCGTGAGGCTGAGCACCACTTGCGTGCCGCTGGCATCCGGCGTGGAGCCGACCACCATGCCGGTGTTGCCGCCTTGGGGCACGATGCTCACGCCTGCCGCCGCACAAGCCTGGACCACTTGCGCCACTTGTGCAGTGGACGCAGGGCGTACCACCGCCAGCGACTTGCCGCGTTCGCGTTTACGCCAGTCCAACTCGTAGCAAGTCAAATCGCCTTCAGTCAATACATGCGTATCGCCAACAATGGCGCGCAGTGCGGGGAGTAAAGCGGGGGAAGGATTCATAAGCGGTGTTTAGCTAGCTTCGGTATTCGGGGTGTCGCTCAGGCCTGCAGCTTTGGCGTCGCGCTGGCGCAAGCGCACATGCGTCAGGCAGGCTACAAAGAGGATCAGGCACAAAACAATTTCCAACAGTGCGCAGTAGTTGCTCGGCGCCTTGTCGCCCCATGCGCGTACCACGCCTTCGGTGAAGTACAACCACACCAGCATGGACACCCAACGGTAGGTGTACATGCGATTTTTTAACAGACCGGCCAAGGGCAGACACAACGGCAGCGCCTTGAGCGCCAGCCACGAGCCGCCGGGCCGCAGCGGTGCTGCCAGCAACTCCCACACCAGGCTGAGCAGGACAAGCCCCAACAAGCTGCCCACGGCCAGCGCGCGGCTGATGTGGACATGGTTTTCTACCGGTGCGACTGGGGCCAACGCGGGTTCGGAGCCTGGGGAGATCGGGGAGGGGGAAAGTGGAGCTTGCATACCGGTGGCATCATACCGGCCATGCAACTGCTTATACGCTTCAAACTCTGGCTGGCCGATGTGCGCCATGTTCCCTGGTTACCGGCCTTACAAACCCTGCGCGAACGCTTTCGCGAGGACCGTTTGGGTCTGACGGCTAGCAGCCTGACCTTCACTACCACCATCGCTCTGGTGCCGCTGCTGACCGTGGCTTTGGCGGTGCTGACGGCCTTCCCCATGTTCGCCAAGTTTCAGGACGTGCTGCAAAAGTGGCTGGTCACCAGCCTGATACCGGACGACATCGCGCGCCAGGTGCTGGGCTACCTCAATCAGTTCTCGCGTAAGGCCAGCAAGCTGGGGGCTTTTGGTTTGGGCGCGCTGGTACTCACGTCACTGGCGTTGATCTTCACGATTGACCGCACCATCAATAGCATCTGGCGGGTGCGCACGCTACGGCCTTTGGGCCAACGCCTCTTGATCTACTGGTCGGCGCTGACGCTGGGCCCGCTGATTTTGGGCGTGAGCATCAGCGTCAGTTCCTATGCGATTTCGGCCTCGCGCGGGCTGGTCGCGGGCATGCCTGGCGGCGTGGGCTTCTTGCTCGATACCACGCAGTTTTTGATGGTGGCGGGCGGCATGGCTGCGATGTACCACTACCTGCCCAATACCCGGGTGCGCTGGGGTCACGCCTGGATGGGTGGCTTGTTTGTTGCCACTGGCTTGGAAGTCGCCAAGCGCTTGCTGGGCTGGTACCTGGAAACGGTGCCCCTGTATTCGGCGGTCTATGGCGCGTTTGCCACGCTGCCGATTTTGCTGGTCTGGATTTATCTGTCCTGGGTCATCGTGTTGCTGGGTGCAGCCCTCACCGCTTATGTGCCGGGCCTGATTGCCGGTTTGCCGCCAAGGCGCCAGGCACCCGGCGCACGCTTTGGCCTGGCGCTGGCCCTGTTGGGTAGCTTGGGCGCAGCACGCACGCAAAGCGCGCGTGGACACACCACCCTTGAGCTGTGCGAAGCCTTGCATGTGGACTCGCTTGACCTGGCCGATGTGGTGGATGTACTAACCAGCATGGACTGGATTGGCAAACTGCAAGAGGCCACCGAGGCCGATGGCGGCGCGCGCTGGGTGCTGCTGGTTGACCCGGTGCAAACCCCGGTTGCACCGCTGGTGCAAAACCTGTTGCTGGCGCAGGACGCACAGACCAGCCAGTTCTGGCGCACAGCCTTGCGCTCCGGCTGCACCTTGCATGAAGTGATGTAAACCGCGCTCCCCAAAGCGGTGCGCTTGCGATGCATAGCGCTTGTTGTGGCAACCATCGCCATAAAGCGTACAAGTCAGTTTTCAGTCATAAAAGCCCTTTTTCTGGGTGTACCATTGCGCCCCTGACGCAAGGCTTCTAGGGGCTTGAGTTTGGAAGTATTTATGAATTGAGAAACATTGTTTTTATGCATAGCAAAAAGAAGAAGTTACTCCAGCATCTGCGTACCGAAGTCTTTTGTCGACTAGGCGTATCTCCAGTTCACGGCATCGGCGTATTTGCGATTCGCGATATTTCCAAAGGCTCCAAACCCCTGAAGTCGCGTCTGAAGTTGCATGAAATCAAGTTCAACCACGCCGAGGTCAGTTCGTTGCCGCCGCAGGTACGCAAAGAGTTAGATATGTTCTGCTATTACGATAAGCACCATATGCTCATTCCAGCCATTGGCATGAATGCCATGAATATGTCGGTGTACCTGAACCACTCCAAAATGCCTAACCTAAAAATGCGCAAAGATGGTGTGTTGCTGGCCTTGCGCGACATCAAGCAGGACGAAGAGTTGGTCATGGACTATGACGACAGCTTCGGCGAAGTCCACACCTTCGGGCCTGGGTCCGACGACTGAAGGCGGCTGTCCCGCAGGCGCAAAAAAACCGGCTTACAGGCCGGTTTTTTTATGGATGCGAGCGGCGCAAACCGCCTTACCTTAATCCGACCGCATACGATAGACCTGGTTCCAGTCCTCGCGCTTGAAGTCGGTGTGCAGAGGCGAGGTAGGGTCCAGCGCCAGGGGATGGTCTAGGTCGGTCATCGCCAGTGCAAAAATAGGCTCATGGTCGGTCACGAACAGGGCTTTGTAGCCATAGTCACCCACCGGACCGAGGTTGTAATAGGCGTAGCCCGCTTTTTGCGTCCAGCGCGATGCCAACAGGCACGCGTAAATGCCGGGCGAGCGGTTACGGTATTCGGTATTCCACTGGCAAAAACTGCCGTACACCTGATCGCGTTCAGGCATCACAATAGACACGTCGCTCAGCACCAAGTCGCCGTTCTCGGCATGCGCCTGGATGATCAACACATCGAGATTTTGGACGTAGTCCACAAAGCCGGCGATCTCCTGGTCATGGATCTCGTAGGCGGTGAAGTGTTCCCGTCCCAGCGCAAACACATCGGCTACCGTCAGGTCACGGCCAGGGACTAGCTGCTCCGTCACGGTGAAGCTGCGGCACAGCTTGTCCAACTCTTTAAATTTGCGGGCACGACGTTCGTCGGTCCAGAAGTTGGGGGAGCCGGCATGCACTAGGCCGTATTTGTCGTTGATCGGCACGCCATAGTTGCCCTCCGGGGGCAGGGCGTAGACGATAAATGGCTTTTGCGCCGCCGCCAGCATCTGAGGCGTCACATCGATATAAGGGCACAGGCCGTCCCAACGGCTGGTGAAGTACTTGGTTTGCTCGTGGAAGCTCTCCACACACAGATTCTCGGGGGTCCAGGTCTGGTGCGCCAGGGCCTGCACCTCGTTGTGGTCGAAACCATTGAGTGCTTCCTGGTAGTTCGCGGAGGTGTACAAATCAGTCGTCATGGGCTTGGGTTCCTTTGGCTATGCCTTGGCTTTCAAGGGTTGCAAATCAAAGTAGTCAGAGTCGATGCGGTAGTTTTCGCGCAAAAACGCCGCATCACTGGCGTGCAGTGCCTTGATAGCACTGTGCATCGAGGCCAAATGCGCGGAGGCCTCGCTGTTGGGGTGCGCTAATTGACGCTGGTATTCCGGCATCAAGGGGCAATCGGAGTCGTAATAAAACTTTTTTTGCTTGGGGTGGTAAGCCAGCGGGTAGAGCTTGCAGCTCAGGGGCTTCTCGTCACCGAGGGTGCAACCCTGGTCGCCTAAATGGGTGCACTGTGTCGCTATGCATACGCTGCCCATCGCCTTCTTCTCAGTGGCGGTGAGGGTAATGTCCAAGGGAGGAAAACCGGGTTCTATGTGGCAGCACTGTCGGCACTGCGCGCAATGGTCAAACAGCACTTGCGCTTCCGGTAAAAATATCGCCGCGATCGCGGCGAAATTTGAAGGATAAGGAACCATTGCGAAACATCGCAACATCTGATTTCATGACTGCACTCAAAGTCCGCAAATCTGATTCCAACATGTTTTATATAGTGACCTATTTTTGTAGGTGCCAATAGTATCCACGATTTTTACATGGGTTACATAGTTTTGTCACATTTTTTTGAAAATTTTTTTACTAGGTAAATTGAATTGAAAGTGCCTTACCAAACCCATGCGAAATTTCTGTTCGAAGCCAACATCGCGCATCGAAACAGGATTCAAAAACCCGCAATGGCTTAGACTGAAACGCAGCGCAACGATCTCCCGCTAATCAACATGTGCCTAATCGCTTGGAACTGGCAGCCTCATTCGGAACTCCCGCTATTACTCGTCGCAAATCGCGATGAGTTTTACGCACGACCCACGCTGCCTTTGCACCAATGGAAAGACGCTCGGATATTCGCGGGCCAAGACTTACAAGCGGGTGGCACCTGGTTGGGTCTGGGCCTAGGTGGGCGCTTGGCAGCATTGACCAATGTGCGCAACGTGGGCAAGCAACGCGACAGCGCGCCTTCACGCGGCGCCCTCGTGAGTGGCTTTCTCCATAGTGATCTCAGCGGCAATGCGTATCTGCAATCCATCATGCCCGATTGCGACCGTTTCAACCCTTTCAATCTGCTGGTGTTCGATGGCCAATCATTGCTTGGCTTTGAAAGCCAGGGTGGGCGCATCGTCGACATGCAGGCGGGAATATCCGCGGTTTCTAACGCCGGTTTTGATACGCCATGGCCCAAGCTGGTGGCGCTAAAAAGTGGCTTACAACATTGGGTGAGGGAGCAGAGTGCGCCGCAACCGCCGGGCAGCGATGCCTTGTTTGCATTGCTAAAGCAAGATCAGCCCGCCCCCGATGCCCAACTACCGGACACCGGCATCCCTTTAGAGCGCGAGCGGGCGCTGTCCTGCGCCTTCATCCGCAGCAGCGATTACGGTACCCGGGCCAGCAGCCTGGTCATGCTGCAGCGCAATAGCGGCCGCTTCATTGAGCGCAGTTTTGATGCGCAGGGCTTCACCGGCGAAGTCAGCCTGGATATCTAAGCGGCGCTTCTCCCGTCACTGCGAGTCGCAATAGCGACGCGGCAGTCCATGTTTGCGTGCGGCAAGGCCGGAGCCATACAAATGCCCCTTGCACTAAACAAGCTGCCAGCCATTCCCTAATCCGCCAACGATAACCATTCTTAAAAAGGCAATAATCGCCGCTCATCAACAGGAATGCAGCAGCGATGAAAGATGTATTGCCTGGCCAATAGCGCCGACTGCCGTTGTGGTGAGTTGTGTTTCACGAGTATTTGGAGTACGCCCAAAAGCGCCACAAACTATGCAGCAGGCCTGCGGCGGGTGGTGGACAACTGTGTGGCTAAGCAAGATTGAAGCGAGGCGTTGAATGGAATATGTATTCACACTGAAGTACCTGTTGCCACCGGAGGAATCTGACATGGATGCTCTTGTCGAGCGGCTGGGTGCGCAAGGCGTCACCGACGCTGTAGCTGGTATCGGGCAGCCGGGGCGGCTGGCCTTGGAGCTTTGGCGTGCGGCATCTACTGCCCAGAAGGCTTTGCAATCGGCCTTGGCCGATGTGCAGCAAGCCGTACCGTCCGCGCAGTTGTGGGAGGCTGGCCCGGACTTTGTTGGCCTGTCGGACGTCGCTGCACGGGATGGGGTCACACGCCAAAATTTGCATAAATTAACGCAAGCGCACCCGCACAGTTTTCCGCCCGCACTCCACGAGGGAAGCACGCCAACCTGGCACCTAGCGGATGTTTTTCTCTGGTTAAGAAACTTTCAGGACTACGCCCTAGCGCCCGAGGCTATCGAATTAGCCCAGGCCATAAAACAGCTTAATTTACTGAATCAAGTAGTGCGCCACCGCTTTATCGCGGGGGATTTCAAGGCTTTTGCCCTGACCCAAAAGTATGACGCGCGCCGCAAGCGCCACGTGCTTATGTTGGCATCGGGCACCGAATTGGCTTTCGGGGTGGCAGCGCCTTCCACTTAATTTACGGACCTGGGGTGTTTTGAGGTAGCAGCCAAGTGGCTGCCTTTGTGTTCATACAGCGGTACGAGTTATCCGTTTATCACCCGCCTGATCTCCATCGCCACTTCCATGGGCGTGAGCCCCACTGGCCCCACGCCTTGGGCCACCAGGCGGTCAGCGGCCAGCGCGTGGGCTTGCACGGCCAGGCAGGTGGCTTCACACAAAGTCAGGTGGTGCCGCAGGCCTTGAGCGGCCAGCGCGGCCAGGCAGCCGGTCAGCACGTCGCCCATACCACCCACGGCCATGCCGGGGTTGCCGTCCATGCATTGCTGCGGCACTTGGCCCGGCGCGCCGACCAGGCTGTGCTGGCCTTTAAGCACGACTATGCAATCGGTGTGCGCTACTAGCGCCTGCAATGCCTCTGTGCGGTTGGCTTGGATGGCGTGGCTGGTAGTGTTTAGCAGGCGGGCCGCTTCGCCAGGGTGCGGCGTGAGGGCGGCGGGCTGAGGGCGCTGGCGCAGTGCCTCCAGCAAATGCGGGTGAGTGGCTAGCAGGGTGAGGGCGTCGGCGTCAATGACCAAACGGCCATCCCAAGCTAGAGCGGCTTGCAGCCAGCGCAGCGCCACCTCGTCCAAGCCTAGGC
>Ga0209033_1001281_pt1 | contig 14693 bp, 13 predicted proteins | sample LauGreFa1BDMLBDN_2_FD_188218 | JGI IMG/M metagenome (GOLD analysis project Ga0209033, IMG submission 188218) | Freshwater lake microbial communities from Lake Michigan, USA - Fa13.BD.MLB.DN (SPAdes) (version 2) | ecosystem: Environmental > Aquatic > Freshwater > Lake | place: Lake Michigan, USA...
GTAGGCTATGTATATAAAAGCTTTAAGCTGAAAAATGTTATCGCTGGTGACCAGCGATAGTATAATTTTTTGTGCCTATTGCTGTGTTCAGTTATGATGCGTAACAAACCATATTCAACAGTCCATTAGCAGTTATTTGCCGGATTAAACATTGAGCGCTGATGCAACAGGGCAGCTAAGTTTCGATGCCAAAACAAGCACGCTTTATGGTAGCACCAATGCTGACGCTGCACCGGAATTTGCCATTGTGCTTAGTGGCGTGAAAACGTTGGTTGCAGAAGATTTAATTTTATAAAAAATACGCATGGCTATAATTAATGAAATTTGAGTGGGATGAGCATAAAAATAAGCTTAATATACAAAAGCATGGCGTAGATTTTAAGGATGCAGTGTACGTTTTTTCCGACCCATTTGCGCTTAATTTGCCCGATAGCTTTTCTGAAAATGAAGAACGATGGATGCTACTGGGAATAAATTTAAAGGAACAAGTATTATTGGTTATACATACTTTTCGATATGAAAACGTCACACGGATAATTTCAGCCAGAAAAGCAACTAATAAAGAAAAATCCACTTATTTACAAAGGGCTAAACGATGAAAGATGAATACGATTTTTCAAATGCAGAGCAGGGTAAATTTTATGTGCCTGTTGAGGATATTCAAATGCCGGTTTATTTGGATAAAGACGTTATGCAGTTTTTAAATAAGCAGTGTGATTTTAATGCGGAAAAGTTAACTTTGTTAATTAATGATTTACTGCGCAAAGACATTGAAATTGCTCAGCGTGTGATTATTTAAAATCACACTATAAATTTTGTTTGAGATGTTGTGAGGCATTATTATTTACGCTCCAACGCACTCTGACAAGCCAAGCAAAATCTACATGCAATCGCCTTGCGGCGGCTTTCGGGGATGGGTTCGCCACACTCCTCGCAGTCGAGCGCAGATTCACCGGTATACACGGATTTCCGCGCCTCCTGAATGAATAATTCGGTCATTTTATCCATACGCTCAATAATGGCGTCCGTGCCACCTGCCCATGCTGCTGACATTTGCGTTTCTCCTTAGGTTATTCTTGCATGGCTCGCGCCACCGCTTCGGCGACTTTAATGCCGTCAATGGCGGCGGATAAAATACCGCCAGCATATCCCGCCCCTTCACCAGCGGGATAAAGTCCAACCGTGTTTAAGCTTTGAAACTTTTCATTACGTTTGATTCGAATGGGTGAGGATGTGCGTGTTTCAACACCGGTTAAAAGGGCATCGTGCATCGCGAATCCTTTAATGTTTTTATCGAAGGCGGGCAAGGCTTCAGTAATGGCGTCAATGGCGTAATCGGGTAGGGCGCTGCGTAAACTCCCGAGTTTCACCGATGGGGTATAAGAGGGCTGCACAATGCCAAAAGCGGTCGATGGGCGATCGGCGAGAAAATCACCTACCAGTTGCGCAGGCGCTGCGTAATCTTCACCGCCCAGTAAAAAAGCTTGACGCTCCCAGTGACGCTGTAAATCAACGCCCGCTAAAACGTGCTGCGGATAATCCACTTCGGGCGAAATACCGACAACAATAGCACTGTTTGCGTTGCGTTCATTGCGTGAATATTGACTCATACCGTTGGTAACAACGTGACCTTCTTCAGACGTTGCCGCAACCACCGTACCTCCAGGACACATACAAAAACTGTAAACCGACCGACCATTTTTGCAATGATGTACTAGTTTATAATCTGCTGCACCCAGTAATTTATGTCCCGCACTTTGACCAAAACGACATTGATCAATCATCGATTGTGGATGTTCGATACGAAACCCCATCGAAAAGGGCTTTGCTTCCATGTAGACGTCATTTTTTTGTAGCATTGAAAAGGTATCACGGGCGCTATGCCCAATGGCGAGTACAACGTGCGAGCTGTCGATAATTTCACCGCTGGTGAGTCTTACGCCCTGCACTTGACCCTTTTCAATTAAGATATCATCAACGCGTTGCTCGAAACGGATTTCACCGCCTAACGATTCAATCGTCGCGCGCATAGCCTCAACCATCGACACTAAACGAAATGTCCCAATATGTGGTTTACTTAAATGCAGAATTTCAGGTGGGGCGCCGGCTTTGACGAATTCTTCAAGCACTTTACGACCGTAATGATTGGGGTCTTTGATTTGTGTGTAGAGCTTGCCATCTGAGAACGTTCCCGCGCCACCTTCGCCAAATTGAACATTAGATTCGGCATTGAAGACACGTTTTCGCCAGAGTGCAAACGTGTCTTTTGTGCGTTCACGAACGGATTTGCCGCGCTCAAGCATAATGGGGTTAAATCCCATTTGAGCGAGAATGAGCGTAGCAAGTAAGCCACAAGGCCCTGCACCAATGACGATAGGACGTGTTTTTTCTATCCCTTTTGAATGGGTCACTAATTGATATTGCGTATTAGGCGTTACGCTAATACGCGGATCATCGACAAGACTTGCAAGAATGTCAGCTTCATTTTTAACTTCAACATCAACGGTGTAGACCATGAAAATCGTATCGCGCTTACGTGCGTCGTGCCCTTGACGAAAAATTTGGAAGCGAATAAATTTATCTAAAGTGATGTTTAGCCGATAAAGAATCGTTGACTCTAAATCGGATGGTGTGTGGTTAAGTGGAAGCTTAATTTCAGTAATTCGTAGCATGAATGTTTAGTAAGTTGATGTGGCAAGTGAAATAGGGATTGATGCGCAAAAAATCGCTTTTTTTCGTTATTGTTATAATACGTTTGTCGGTTTGTTTTTGATATTGTAAAATAGTTATCAAAGCAAGAGCACGCCGCTAATGAATTTAATTGAATTAAAAGTAAGTCTTAGGAAAATAAAATGGATATATCACCAGAACTATTGCAAAAAAAGATTCTTATTGTTGATGATGCTGCTTCAATGCGCACATTAACAAAGGCTATTTTGCGTGAAGCCGGTTTTACCAATGTGTTTGACGTACCCGGAGGTCGTGAAGCATTGGCTAAAATGGCACAAATTAAAGTTAACATTGTTATTTGTGATTGGAATATGCCTGGCATGAGCGGCATTGAGTTATTCCAAGCGGTTAAGAATGACCGAAAATTGGCTCTGCCTCCTTGGATTATGTTGACATCATCTTCTGAAGGCGAAAAAGTAAAAGAAGCCATTTCAGTGGGCATTACCTCGTATATCGTCAAACCATTTAAACCAGATAATTTAGTTGCACAAATTATCAATAAGCTCAAATCAGCTGGTTAATCAAAAAAACATACCCATCAAGTCAAACAAATCACAGCAGTTTATCTGCTGTGATGATGTTTAGTCTAACTACTCCGCTTCATCAACTTCCATGGCAACAGCGTAGTTGCATTCTTTTTGTGGACATACTTTCTCAACACCACGACGTTTACTTTCTTTTTGTGTGAGTACTGGCCAATGGCAAGAGGGGCAAGGTTCATTTAGCGGTGCATTCCATAGTGCATAGTCACAACTTGGATAATTTTCACACGAATAAAACAATTTTCCATTACGTGATTTGCGTTTAAAAATTTGTCCCTTTTGGCATTTTGGACAAGAGACACCGGTGTCTTGAGGTTTTTCAAGTGGCTCAATGTAGCGGCAGGTTGGATAGGCGCTACACCCAATGAACTTACCATAACGGCTATTTTTGTAAACCAGTTTTGACTGGCATTCAGGGCACGCGCGATCTTCAACGGTTTCCGGTTCTGCTTGCGGAGAATCGGATAAATTACGTGTATAGGTGCACGTTGGATAATCGGTACAACCAATAAAACGGCCATTGCGCCCAAGACGAATGGAAAGTCCCTTGCCACATAAAGGGCAAGCTTCATCAATGGCTTCTTGCGTGACGTCTTTGCGCTGAACCGAACTTTCTTTCTCGTGTACCAATTCACCAAATGGCTCCCAGAAACTGCGCATGAGTGGAATCCACTCTTTTTCGCCGCGTGCAACAGCGTCCAGATCATCTTCTAAATTCGCCGTAAAGCTGTAGTCGACATATTTAGTGAAATGGTCAGTTAAAAATTTATTCACTATTCGACCGACATCTGTAGGATAAAAACGCTTGGTTTCAAGCGTGACATATTCACGATTTTGCAACGTTGAAATAATGGATGCATACGTTGATGGGCGTCCAATACCATGTTCTTCAAGTGATTTAACAAGGCTCGCTTCACCATAGCGTGGTGGTGGCTCAGTAAAATGTTGAGCAATAATCACATCGTTTAAAATAACGCTGTCGCCTTCTTTGAGAGGCGGCAGGAAGCTCTCTTTGTCATCGCCTTCTTTTGAGTCATCTTTGCCTTCTAAATACACTGCCATAAATCCGGGTATGGCAACGGATGAACCGGTGGCGCGAAAAACATGTTTACCCTCATTGCAACTCATATCAATGGCGACATTATTAAGCGTAGCGTGAATCATCTGACATGCAATCGTGCGTTTCCAGATTAATTCGTAGAGCTTAAACTGCTCGGCACTGAGATAGGTTTGAATTTGAGAGGGAATGTAACGCGCAGACGTTGGGCGAATCGCCTCATGCGCTTCTTGGGCATTTTTTGATTTTGTTTTGTATTCGGGTGGCGTTTTGGGAATATTTGATTCGCCGTAGATTTCGCCAATTAACGCACGAATATCCGCTATAGCTTCAGCTGATAAATTCACCGAATCCGTACGCATATAGCTAATCAAACCCGCTGTTTCGCCACCAATATCAATCCCTTCATACAATTGCTGCGCTACCGCCATCGTTCTTTTCGTTGTAAAACCTAATTTTCTGGCGGCTTCTTGTTGAAGAGTTGAGGTGATAAAGGGGGGGGCAGGGTGACTTTTGCGTTGTTTCTTTTCGAGTTTGCTGACAATTAATGTACCTTGCGCCGCATCAAGTAATATTTTTTTAGTTTCCTGTGCGGTTTGCTCGTTGTCGATGGTGAATTGGCTGACTTTATTGCCATCAAGGTAGGTTAATTTGGCTTTAAAGGCTTGGTCATGCGCAAAAGTTGCGGCGTCAACAGACCAGTATTCGCGGCTTTTAAATGCTTCAATTTCAAGTTCGCGCTCAACAATTAAGCGTAGAGCGGGACTTTGAACACGCCCTGCAGATAAGCCACGACGAATTTTTTTCCAAAGTAGGGGGGAGAGATTAAATCCTACTAAATAATCTAACGCGCGACGGGCTTGCTGTGCGTAGACTAAATTGAAATTGAGTTTAGCAGGCTCAGCAATAGCTTGCGTGACAGATTTTTTGGTAATTTCATGAAACGCAACGCGATGCACTTCTCTTTTTCCCACTAAATTCTTTTCATTGAGATATTCAAGTAAATGCCATGAAATCGCTTCGCCTTCGCGATCTGGATCGGTCGCGAGATAGAGGGTGTCGGCTGATTTCAATGCTTTGGTGATGGCGAGTAGATGGCGTTGATTGCGTTCTATAATTTCATATTTCATCGCAAAATCGTGTTGCGGATCGACAGCACCTTCTTTAGGGATTAAGTCCCGTACATGGCCATAAGAGGCAAGGACATGAAAATCTTTGCCTAAATATTTTTCGATGGTTTTTGCTTTGGCTGGCGATTCAACAATGACGAGATTTTTGCTCATTTATCCATTCCATTTGATACAAAAGACGGGCTTTTAAAAGGTATTTTAATGCACATACGTTGGCAGTAGATCGTAAATCATGTCTTCCATTCGCGCTAATGCCAACTCTTCATCAGGTTGATTGAGCAGCACGATGAGAACAATCCATTTTAACTTATCAAGCGTTAAGCTTTCTTCGAGAGCAATGGCGCGGTCTAACACTAATTCACGATTAACTGAATTGAGAATACCTGTGCGCTCTAAATGCATCAATAAATTTTGACATTCGACATCAAGACGCTCTTTTTCTTGCGCACTAAAAATGCGAAATGATGCCGCTGTCATGGGCTGAATATCATTAGGCTCAATGCTTAATGATTCAAGCCATGAGAAAGCGCGATTCACTTCTTTATGCTCAAAACCCGCTTGAAGCAATTCCGTTTTCACGATATCACTATCAGGAAGCATTTCATTGTCATCATCCATATAATTTTCAAAAAGATACATCAGCACATCAAAAATATTTTCTTTCATAAATCCTAGTTAATTATTTTACGCGGATATAGCAACCACCAGTGGTCGCCTCGATATGCCCCTGTAGCTCAAGCATGAGAAGTTGTACGGCAATACTTTCCACTGATTGCCCTGAACTTTCGACTAAATCGTCAATAGACGTTGGGCCAAACATGACTAGATTCAATAATGTTTGTTGCTCGAGGTCAAGTAATGATTGTTCTGGCTCGGAGCGTAAAAAGCTAATTCGTTGTTTATATTGACTTAATTCATCAATAATATCTTGTGGGGATTCGACAAGTTTTGCGCCTTCTTTTATCATCGCATTACAGCCACGAGAAAGGGGGCTGTAAATAGACCCAGGTATTGCAAAAACCTCGCGGTTTTGCTCAATGGCAAGGCGTGCCGTGATAAGTGAGCCACTCTTTTGCGCGGCTTCAACGAGTAGCAAACCTTGGCATAAACCGCTAATAATTCGGTTGCGTCGGGGGAAGTTATTGGCTTGCGCTGTTGTGCCCGGCGGGAACTCGGAAACCATTGCACCGTTATTGACAATTTCAAGCGCTAAGTCTTTGTTGCTTGCGGGATAGACACGATCAAGTCCCGTGCCTACAACGGCTATGGTATAGCCACCCGCACTCAGTGCCCCTTGATGCCCAGTTGAATCTATACCTAGTGCTAGGCCGCTGGTAATGACAAAACCAAATTTACTTAATTCAAATGCGAAGTCAAATGCGGCTTTATTGCCAAGCGCAGAAGGATTTCGACTGCCTACGACAGCAATTTGAGGATAAGCGAGTAATTTGGGATTGCCGCGAATAAATAAGAGTGGCGGAGGATCATAAATCTCTTTGAGCGCTTCTGGATAAAGCGGATGCGAGATTTTGAGTACCTCATTATTGTCATGGGCGAGCCATTGCAAATCATAGTCTACCGTTTGCCAATTAAACGAGACGATACGCTCAATTAACGCTTTTTTAACCCCCCAAGCATTTAATGTCGCTTCACTTGCGCTAAAAATGTCTTCTGGCGTGTGCTCTTCAATTAACGAGAGAAAAGTTTTACAGCCAATTCCTTCAACGCGAAGTAGCGCAAGCCAATATTTAATGTCTGCATCTTGGCTGTTTAGTTGCATGGGTGTTTTAAACAATAGAGTGAATGTGAAAAAAAGTTTTTCATACGGCTAATTTCAAAGTTGTGCTGAATTCAGATAGAATTAAATTTATTTAATCATTTCTAATTATTATAGTGGAGAGTTCATTGAGTATTCTAACTATTCTCGAATTTCCGGATGAGCGGTTGCGAAAAAAAGCCCTGCCGGTAAAAAACGTGGATAACACAGTCAGTAAGTTAATAGACGATATGTTTGAAACCATGTATGACGCTGGAGGCATTGGCCTTGCTGCGACGCAAGTGGATGCGCATTTGCAAATTTTGGTGATGGATACCAGTGAAGATAAAAACGATCCGCTGTGTTTTATCAATCCTGAAATTCTCACTCAAGAAGGCGAATTTGAATACAAGGAAGGCTGTCTATCAGTGCCGAATTTTTATGAAAAGGTAACGCGCCCAGGGCAAATTACGGTTAAAGCTCTAAATCGTGAGGGTATCGAATTTGAAATGCAAGCCAATGACTTACTGGCGACCTGTATTCAGCACGAAATGGATCATTTAGACGGTAAATTATTTATTGATCACCTTTCTGCACTCAAGCGTCAACGTATTAAAGCGAAATTAGAGAAAATACATCGATTGGAAGGGAAATAGATGAGAATTATTTTTGCTGGTACACCGCAGTTTGCGGTGCCCAGTTTGCAGCGTTTGATTGATTTAAATCATGATGTTTGCGCGGTTTACACGCAACCCGATCGCCCAGCAGGACGCGGGCAACAATTGCAATTGAGTCCCGTAAAAACATTAGCGCTCGCGCACACGATTCCGGTTTTTCAGCCATTGAGTTTGAAAAATGAAGAAGATTTGCAAATTCTACAACAGTTGAATGCAGATTTAATGGTGGTTGTGGCGTATGGCATGATGTTGCCACAATCAGTGCTTGATGCACCACGTTTTGGTTGTATCAATGGGCATGGGTCACTTTTGCCACGCTGGCGCGGTGCTGCCCCTATTCAACGCGCAGTCATTGAAGGCGATGCGCAAACAGGGGTGACCATTATGCAAATTGTGAAAAAACTCGATGCGGGCGATATGCTCCATAAAGAAGTTTACATAATTAAATCAACGGACACCTCAGCGGACGTTCATGATGTCCTTTCTGTGTTGAGTGCGGAGGGTCTTGAAAAAGTGCTGCCTCAAATTGAAAACGGGACATTGACAATCGAGCCGCAAGATGAAACGCTCGTAACCTATGCGCAAAAACTCACAAAAGAAGAATCGCGTCTAGATTGGACGCAAAATGCGGATGTGCTAGTACGCAAAATTCATGGGCTTAATCCATGGCCAGTGGCACATACGCTCTACAATGGTAATACGATGAAAATCTGGCAAGCGGAAGTGCTAAACGAAACGCACACGCTTCAAGCCGGTCAGGTTCGCGCCACGCATAAAACTTTCGATGTCGCCACGGGACAAGGTTTTGTGCGTATTCATGAATTGCAACTTCCTAATGGTAAGCGTATGAGTGCCAGTGCGTTTCTTGCGGCGCATGAGGTGAATGGATGGGTGTTGTAAATTGTATTTGATGTCAACTTAGCGCATTGATTAGGGCGTTCAATTATAATCAATCCCTATTTTTCGCAAATTAAACTTGCACCCCCTTTATTTGTAACCCTAATGAAAATAAATACTCGACTCGTTGCCGCTCGAACCCTTGTGCGCGTTTTAGAAAACGGGCAATCACTCACCACCGCGCTAGAGCACACGCTTGCTAGTGTTGAAAATCCACAAGATAAAGCCTTTGTACAAGCCGTTTGTTTTGGCGTTTGTCGTTATTATCATCGTTTGCAATTTATGTTGATACAGTTGCTCGATAAGCCCATGAAAGACAGTGAAATTTACGCTCTGGCGCTGGTGGGTTTATATCAACTGGCTTTTATGCGTGTTAAAGAACACGCAGCGGTGTCTGAAACTGTGTTTGCCACGCAAAAGAAATCATGGGCAAAATCCTTAATTAATGCCATTTTGCGCCGTTATTTGCGCGAAAAAGACGCGATTGAAGTCAGCATTAACGACAATCCTGTCGCACTGCATAGCCATCCAAAATGGTTAATTTCCCGAATTGAAGCTGATTGGGGGCAAGACGTTGCTGCACAGATTTTTCAAGCCAATAATGATGCACCGCCCATGATGTTGCGGGTGAATAACTTGAAAAACACGCGCGAGGATTATTTAGCACAATTAGCCGCATTCGATATTGAAGCACAAGCCGTTGATGCGCATCCTTGCGCTATCCATTTACTCAAACCCATTGGCGTGGGAGCACTGCCACACTTCGCACAAGGGGCGGTTTCTGTGCAAGATACGGCGGCGCAATTTGCTGCTGGTCTGCTTTCAATTGAAACAGGACATCGCGTCCTTGATTTATGTGCCGCGCCCGCTGGCAAAACAGCGCACATTTTAGAATCTCAACCCGATGTGCAGTGCGTGGCTGTCGATATTGATGCACTGCGAATGCAACGTGTCGAAACGAATTTAGCGAGGCTGAATTTATCGGCAACACTCATTGTGGGTGATGCGACAGCACCTAAAACATGGTGGGATGGCGTTTTGTTTGATCGTATTCTAGTCGACGCACCTTGCTCGGCTATAGGCGTGATTCGGCGTCACCCTGATATTAAACTCTTGCGCCGTGAAACGGATTTATCTGCCTTACCAGATTTACAGCATGCGATTTTAAACGCCGCTTGGACAATGCTTGAGAAAGGAGGTCTACTTGTTTATGCCACGTGTTCTATTTTAAAAGCAGAAAATGAACATCAAATAGCGCGTTTTTTAAGTGAAAACGCGGACGCAAAAGAAATTCCATTTCATCTAGATGACAATCCCGCTAAACACGGCTGGCAAATTTTAACTGGCACACAGAACTGTGATGGTTTTTATTACGCTCGATTGCGAAAATTATAACGACGGCACGTTAATTGCTATAAATTTCATAATATTTGCGCGTTGTTTGGCGCATTTTTCATTGTACCGATATTTTGCATCGTTTTTTTAATAGAGATAGTTCATGAGTAAATCAAATTTTGACACGTTTTTGAAACAAGCTAGAAATCAAGAAATGGATATTATGGCATTGCTTTCAACGGGTGAGTCATTGACACCGGCAGAGCAAATTGACTTATATGAAGTATGGCTTGCGCATAATGATACGCCAATCAACTATGCGGCTTATTTTAATTTGGCGGTAGTGCTAGATCAGCAAAAATTACATGAAAAAGCAGAGCAGGCCTACCGTGACTCTATCGCCGTTCATCCCGATTTTTTGCAAGGTCAATTTAATTTAGGGGCGTTGTTTGAGCGTCAAAATCGTATTGAAGACGCGCTGAATCAATGGCGCAGTATTATTGCAAATTATGAATATACGGCGATTTCTGATGAAGACAAAAAGATTTATATTTTAGCACTAAACAGTTTAGGTCGCGTGCTTGAAACAGAGCGTCAATTCAAAGAATCCGAGCAAATGCTCAAACAAAGCTTATTGCTCAGTCCAGATCAGCCCAAAGTGATTTCACATTGGGTGCATTTGCGTCAAAAACAATGTGAATGGCCCGTTTACGAGCCAATTATTGGCGTTTCAAAAGCGGCGATGATTGCTGGAACGTCAGCGCTTGCGATGCTCAGTGCATCTAACAATCCTCAAGAGCAATTAGAAAATTCACAAAGCTTTGTCAAAGAAAAAGTGGATTTGAATTTACCTAATTTAGTTGAAAATCAAGCGCCTTATCAGCATGAAAAATTGCGTATTGGTTATTTGTCGTCTGATTTTCGCACGCATGCGGTATCGCTGTTGACGGTGGAGTTATTTGAACTTCATAACCGCGACAAATTTGAAATCTACGGCTTTTGTTTTACACCGCCGGACGATTCAGCGTTGCGTGAGCGCGTTGTAAATGCGATGGATCACTTTATTTCTGTTTACGACATGAGTGACGAAGAGGCCGCAAAATGTATTCATGCAAATGAAATTGATTTGCTCGTGGATCTGCAAGGCTTAACGTCGGGTGTTCGCCCGAATATTTTGGCTTATCGCCCCGCGCCAGTCCAAGTGACGTATCTAGGTTTTCCCGGTACGACTGCATTGCCTAATATTGATTATGTAATTGGTGATGAATTTTTAATTCCACCCGAATTAGTGCCGTATTTTAGCGAAACACCGCTTTATATGCCGCATGTGTTTCAAGTATCGGATAGAAAACGTCCTGTTGGCGTTAAGCCGACGCGTGAAAGTTGTAATTTGCCCGATGATGCGTTTGTATTTTGTTCCTTTAATAACAATTATAAAATTACCGAAGACATGTTTGCTTGTTGGATGCGCATTTTAAAACGTGTTCCTGAGAGTGTTTTATGGTTGCTTGCAGATAATGAATGGGCGCATGACAACATGGTGAAATCAGCGCTTGCACATGGCATTGAAAAAGAGCGTTTAATTTTTGCGTCGCGTGTGACACCCGCGGATTATTTAGCGCGTTACCGTGTGGCTGACGTCTTTTTAGATTGCACACCGTTTAATGGTGGCACGACAGCCAATGATGCATTATTTATGGGATTGCCCATTTTAACGTTATCAGGGAAAACCTTTGCCTCGCGCATGGCGGGCAGTTTGCTTCATTCGCTTGGACTTAACGAATTAATTACCTATACATTCGAAGATTACGAAGAAAAAGCTGTTGAGTTAGCAGAGGATAGGGCGCATGTTTCAAATTTACGTTTAAGCATTGAAGCACGTCACTCAACTTGTCATTTATTTGACATGCCAAAACAAGTGCGTGACATTGAAAATCTACTTGAAAAAGCCATTGCACAAGGTATTCCAAGTAAAAATATGACGTCAAGTTTACCGGTTAAATCGTCAGATTATGCGATATTGAGTTTGTTTCACGGCATTGTGATTCGAATGAACCGTATGCCTAACGCATCTAGCACGCCATACATTCATGCTGATTTTCAAGGGTATTCTGCGCGTATTACGCTGGACTCGTGCGAAATTTCGCAAAGCAGCCTGCCAACCAAACAAGAAAGACTGGCGATTGCATGGGTTGAAATTCACCGTGAAGATCTGCTGGCGAATTGGGCATTAGTCAATGCAGGTCAGGCACCTGTTGTGATCGATGGATTGAAATAATTAATTAATTTTTAGGAGATAAAGCGTGAAATCATTTTTACATGTTGGCTGCGGCCCAAAGCACAAAGACCAAACTACCATTGGCTTTAATACAGATGAATGGCAAGAAATTCGTTTTGATATTGATGAATCAGTGAAACCCGATTTAGTGGGAACCATGACGGATATGAGTTCTGTTGAAAGTGAATCAGTGGATGCACTTTTTTCAAGTCACAATATTGAGCATTTATATCCACATGAAGTGCCAGTTGCGTTAAAAGAGTTTTCGCGTGTGCTTAAATCAGATGGTTTTGTGGTGATTACCTGCCCCGATTTACAGTCAGTGTGTAAGTTAGTTGCCGAAGATAAATTAACCGATGCCGCGTATGTGTCACCAGCTGGCCCGATTACACCGCTTGATATTTTATATGGACATCGCCCACCGATGGCACGTGGTAATTTATATATGGCGCATCGTTGTGGCTTTACGAAAAAAACACTCTCAAAAGATTTACAAGATGCCGGCTTTGCGATGGTTGGCGTGATGGATCGCCCAGAGCATTTTGATTTATGGGCCGTAGCGAGTAAAAAAGCCATTTCACAAGAAGAATTAGTCGAATTATTTAATTCACAGCTTGTTGGCTAATTTTCAAAAAGGCTATTTTGTGACGGTTGTGTTTGTTTAATTTAACCGTCACAAAAAAACGTATCAAAATCATCACACCATTTTTTCTAAATACTGCACCATGAGTTGCAGTGAGCGATTCCCTCGAAATTGATTAACATCAAGGCGATACGCTAAAAGTACGCGCCGCATCCCTTGCCACATTTCGGGTTTGTCTACATTAAACGCAATGGCTTCTAATTCTTTACTGGCTGAATTGATTCGCACCAACAATTTTAGATGCTGATCTTTTAAAATACGCACTTGCACCACTTCAAACACACCATGAAAAATCGGTTCAAGGAAGTGCTGCCCCCATGTGGCGACATTATGCAGTAAATCCGCGAAATCAAGATTTAATTCCGCGTCAGTTAATTCACCATCGGAAAGAATTTTCTGCTGTAAATCTAATTGCGCTAAGCGACGACCAACGACCTCATCAAACGCAATGGTAAATGACGGAAGATGGTGCGTGTGCATACTGAGACCAGCAGCCATCGCATGACCACCAAATTGCTGAATCAAATGAGGGTGCTCTGTTGCGATATCACTGAGCACGTCACGCAAATGGACGCCTTCAATTGAGCGCCCAGAACCTTTGACTAAATCAGTGCCTGCATTCGCAAATGCAATCACAGGGCGATGCAGACGGTCTTTAATTCTTGCTGCTAAAATGCCAATCACGCCTTGATGCCAGTTTTCATCATAAAGACAGACACCGGATTCAGCATGTTTTTTATCAAACGCATAGGTGTCATTGAGCAGATTCATAGCCTCTTGCTTCATTTCACGCTCAATTTCACGTCGCTCAGAATTGAGCAAATCTAAATGCGCCGCCATTTTCCGCGCAGCTGCGGGTTCATCTTCAAGTAGGCATAAAATGCCTAGCGACATATCTTGAATGCGTCCCGCTGCATTTAAACGCGGTGCTACGCCAAAACCAAAATCACTGGCTTGCAGTGTAGCGGCATTTTTACCCGCCACTTCAATGAGCGCTAAAATACCTGCGTGAACGTTTCCACTACGAATACGAAGTAATCCCTGATGAACAAGCGTTCGATTGACGCTATCAAGCGACACAACATCCGCTACCGTGCCCAGTGCAACATAATCCAGTAATTGCGCTAAATTGGGTTCGGGAATCTGCTGCGTGGCGAACCAATCACGCTCACGCAAGCGACTGCGCAAAGCCAGTAAAACATAAAATATCACGCCAACGCCTGCAATGGATTTGCAGGGAAATTCATCGCCCACTAAATTCGGGTTCACAATTGCATCTGCATCGGGAAGTGTTTTGGCGGGGAGATGATGGTCGGTAATCAGCACGCGCATACCGCGCTCTTTTGCTGCAAGGACGCCTTCATGGCTGCTAATACCATTATCAACGGTAATTAAAACCTGTGCGTCTTTTTGCGCGGCAAGCTCAACGATATCAACACTTAAACCATAAGCGTGCTCAAAACGATTAGGAACCACAAAATCCACCTGCGCCGCGCCAAGCATACGTAGGCCTCTGAGAGCAACTGCGCAACTTGTCGCGCCATCGGCATCAATATCGGCCACGATGCACAGTCGTTGCTGATTCTCAAACGCATCAACCAAATGCGCGACCATCTTTTCCATATTGGAAAACAGCCAAGGTGAGGGC
>Ga0209033_1001287_pt1 | contig 14654 bp, 15 predicted proteins | sample LauGreFa1BDMLBDN_2_FD_188218 | JGI IMG/M metagenome (GOLD analysis project Ga0209033, IMG submission 188218) | Freshwater lake microbial communities from Lake Michigan, USA - Fa13.BD.MLB.DN (SPAdes) (version 2) | ecosystem: Environmental > Aquatic > Freshwater > Lake | place: Lake Michigan, USA...
ATCCATTACCTAAAGACCGTACCACAACATTTTTTATAAAAGGATTTGACAAAGAAAATAACAAAATTAATATTAGACTAGTTCATAAAGGTGAAAGTAAAGTAATTTCTCTATCAGAAGAGAATTTCTATCACCTCTTATTTCAACCAACCTTATTTAATTTGGAAGATATGTAAGAAATACTTACATTTGCTAAATGAAATATAAAATTGATTTTCTGAAAGAAGTTTTGAGTATTCCAACCAAAACTTTCCAAGAAGAATTTATGATTGAATTTTTGGTCGAGTGGCTCGAAAAAAAAGGTATTGAGTATAAGGTCGACGATATGGGAAATGTTTATGCCACAAAAAAAAGTGGTGACCTACCCCCTGATTTTTATTATCCTTGTGTTATATCACATACTGACACTGTTCATTCCTTAAACGAAATAATTGTAAAAGAAGAAAATAAACCAAACGCTCAAGGTGATTTAAAACTTTCTTTAAAAGCTTATACCCCCACAGGTAAACCAACCGGAATTGGTGGTGATGATAAATGTGGAGTTTTTGCATGCTTAACTTTGTTGGATGAATTACCTTTTCTAAAAGCAGCTTTTTTTGTTTCTGAAGAAACAGGATGTCATGGTTCAAAAAATGCCGACCCAGAATTCTTTTCTAATGTTGGTTATGCAATCCAGTTTGATGCTCCTGAAAATTGGATGATAACTGAAAAGTGTTTTGGTCAAATACTGTTTGATAGGGATTCCGATTTCTTTCAAAAATGTGATAAAGTTTTATCGGAGGGAATGATTAAAGAGGATATGGAATATATGGTCCATCCTTATACTGACGTTTATCGTTTGAGAAGTAAATTTGACTTTTCTTGTATTAATTTTTCAATTGGTTATTACGATTATCATTCGGCAAACGAATACGTTGTTGTAGAAGACGTATTCAATGGAATTGAGCATGGTAGAAAAATGATTTCCGAGTTAGGTTACAAGTTATATTTTAAGAAATCTAACACTTACAAGTGGCAATACGAAAATCTCTAATTTGAATTTTCATTGTCGTGTCCACATTTGTGACAGATATATTTGTCCTTACCGCCTTCGTCTAGTTTCCAAGACCAACCACAGTTGTCACATATAACTTCTTTTTTTGTGACAATTTCTCTTATGAGTTTTCTGATTAAATCTCTCATACTTTTAAATATAAAAAAAGGGACTTAACGTCCCTTTTTATGTATTTTGATTTCATCATTTTCAACCTTCAGAGAATACTTTTTGTTTTCCAAAAGTTTTCCTGTAAGAACCTCTTCGGAAAGTAAGTCTTCAACTTTGTCCTGTATCGCTCTTTTGAGTGGTCTTGCACCATAAAGCTCATCGAAACCAACTTTAGCCAAATGTTCAATTAGACTGTCATCATATGAAACGAAATAGTTTTGCTCTTCCAATCTCGAAACTAACTTTTTGAGTTCAATTTCGGTGATTCTCTTGATGTCATTCACTGAAAGTGAATTGAATACTACGGTATCATCAATACGATTAATAAATTCAGGAGAAAAGAAATTTTTCATTTCTTTCATCAACATCTGTTTTTTCGCCTCCTCGTTGGAGTAAGAATTGGAACCGAATCCGATACCTGTACCAAAATCTTGAAGTTTTTTTACTCCCAAATTGGAGGTAAGAATTATGAGGGTATTTTTGAAATTTATTTTTCTACCCAAACTGTCAGTTACATGACCATCATCCAAAATTTGTAGGAGTACTGTGAATACATCTTTGTGAGCTTTCTCAACCTCGTCGAACAAGATTACAGAGTATGGTTTATTTTTTACTTTCTCAGTAAGTTGTCCCCCTTCATCATACCCAACGTAACCTGGAGGAGCACCTACCAATTTTGATACAGTGTGTTTTTCTTGATATTCACTCATGTCTACACGAATGAGAGAATCTTCAGTCCCAAACATTTCTTTTGCCAATTGTTTCGCAAGATGTGTTTTACCAACACCTGTGGAACCCAAGAAAACAAATGAACCAATAGGTCTATTTGGGTCTTTGATACCAAGCCTATTTCTTTTGATTGACTTTACAATTTTCTTAACGGCATCGTCTTGACCAATTACTTTATCCATAAGAACTTTATCAAGATTCAAGAGAGCTTTTGTATCGTCAACACTCATTTTAGAAACGGGAATTTTTGTCATATTAGAGACTACATCATAAACATCAGTTAACAAAATTTGCTGTTTATCTTTTTCTAATTGTTCTTCAAATTTTCTCTTTTCGTTTTCAAGCTTGTCAATCAATTTTTTTTCTGTGTCCCGAAGTTGCGCCGCCTTTTCGTAATTCTGTTTTTTTACAACATCCATTTTTGCATTTCTGATTTCTGCCGCTTTTTTCTTTAAATCTTCAATTACTTCGGGTACTTTGAGTTCGGTCTGCATTCTGGCACCAACTTCATCTAAAATATCGAAAGCCTTGTCGGGAAACTCCCTGTCTGTAATGTATCTGTCAGCAAGTTTCACACAAGTTTCAATAACCTCATCGGTGTAATTTACTTTATGAAACGACTCGTATTTGTCACGAACATTTTTCAGAATCTGAATAGTTTCTGCTACGGTAGATGGCTCCACCATAACTTTTTGGAAACGACGTTCTAACGCTCCATCTTTTTCTATGTTTTTTCTAAACTCATCCAATGTTGTTGCTCCAATACATTGAAGTTCTCCTCGAGACAAGGCAGGTTTAAAGATGTTTGAACCATCCATAGAACCAGCAGAGTTACCTGACCCGACCAATGTATGAATTTCATCGATAAACACAATGATATTTGGATTAGCCTGAAGTTCTTCGATGATGACTTTCATTCTTTCTTCAAACTGACCTCTATATTTTGTTCCTGCGACAACGGAGGTCAAATCAAGATTTACAATTCTTTTATCCACAAGATTTCGAGGACAATCACCGTTAACAATTTTGATTGCTAAACCCTCAACAATAGCGGTTTTACCACAACCAGGTTCTCCGATAATAATTGGATTATTTTTTTTCCTACGTGACAAAATTTGTGCGATTCGTAGAATCTCTCTTTCTCTTCCAACAACAGGGTCAAGTTTACCCATTTCAGCTAACTTATTCAAATCTCTACTGAAATTGTCGAGTACAGGTGTACTACTGTCGGAATTTTGTTTTTGTTTCTTACTCATCGTCTTGTCATCATCATCAAGTAAATCGTTCATAGTTTTTAATTTTTACAAAAGTGAATCAAAAATTGGACACTGCCAAAAATTTTGACAAATTGTCACAATTTTTTTTTATTCATGTTAATTTGTCAGTTGAATTGTAAAAGAACTTACATCATGTCAGAAATAATAGAGAGGGCATTCAATTTGACATGTACAATTATAAATAATAAATTTTAAAAAATAAAAACTATGTTATTAAACAACAATGAACTAAACAGAATTTTTGACAACATTTTGTACGGAAGTCCTAACAGAGTTTGGGTTTCATCAATTGAAAAACAATCTAATGATGGAGATTTGTCTTACGAAATTAACGAAACAAAAGATGGGGCTTATCTATTTTTCGAAGCACCTGGGTTCAACAAAACAAATTTGCAAGTTGAAATGGAAAACGGTGTTATATACATCAATGGAAAAAGAACTTATAAATTAAATTCAGAAGAAAAAGTAAAAACAATTAAAAAAGAATTTAGAATTGGAGATGGTTACAACGCTTCATCAATTGAGGCAACAATAGAAGATGGTTTACTTACGGTATTCGTACCTAATTACAAGAAACAAGATAAGAAAAGAATCAATCTCCTCTAAATTGACATCCGTGAATCCCTCACTCTTCAGTGGGGGATTTTTCTTTCCAATCTATAATCATATGGACCCTATCGGTCTGTCCTTTGTTTTCTACCCAATGTACATATTCATCGTTAGCAATTTCCCAAATTTCACCAACCTTTAAGTTTTTAACCTCGTCTTTGATAAAGAATAAACACTCTTCATTTGTTTGAATTGGTATGTGTAATCTTTTGAAGATTTTAGCAAATTTCATTGTATCAATATGTTTTGCTATGAACTTTTTTGAAGGTAGATTTACTAAAATACAGGACTGAATTTGTCCTTCACCAATTAAATTGGTTATTTGTTGTGATAAGTTTTCAAGTGGTTTTTCAAATTGACTATAATTTTTAGTGAATTTTATTTCATCAATCGAAAACTCCTCATTGAAAATGATTGGTATTGTTTTAGTTTGTTCAAAACAAACAAACCTATCTTGTCTGAATTTATATTCGTCCCAATCTATATTATTTGACTCGTAAAATTCTATAAATTCTTTCAAATCAATTTGGCCGCGATACGTAAACGGAGGTGTTGTCATATTATATATTTATATTATCGAAAGATTATTTATAAATTGTAAATGGCTGTAACAAGAGAAATTATAGAAGGTACAAAAATTATCAATGAGATAAAGTCGTCAAATTTGAAAAAAACCGTATATGATACGGAAACAAAAAAATTGACCGTTGAATTTAATAATAACACCATATACGAATACGAAGAAGTGCCTCATCAGATTTACACAAGGTTTAGATTATCGGAATCACAAGGGAAGTATTTTATTTCCGAAATATCAAAAAAGTACAAGTATACAAAAGTAATATAGACGTAGTATTTATTATGGATGAGTAATTTCCAAAAAATACTAAATAGTTTTTCTTTAAAAGACACATTGAACCCAAAAGTTTGGACAAATCCATCCGAACCTGAAAAATCAGTTATGATTCCGAAAGTTAGGAATGCTTTAGAAAAAATTTCCGAAAATTTTATTGATTATTTGGGTGATGATATTTTTGTTGAAGATGTAATCCTTACGGGTTCACTGGCAAATTTCAACTGGTCTGAATTTTCTGATTTTGACTTACACATTGTTGTGGACTTACAACAATATGAAAAAGACGCTCAATTATATAAAGATTTATTTGATTTGAAAAAACAAGTTTTTAATCAAAAACACGATATAACAATATTTGGTTATGATGTAGAACTTTATGTGCAAGACAAAGAAGAAGCTCATTTTGCTTCGGGGGTTTATTCAATTATGAATGATGAATGGATTACAGTTCCGGAAAAAATGGATTTCAACCCTGATAAAGAAGTATTAAAAGATAAAATTGAATGTTGGACCAAAAAAATTGACAACGCAATTGAATCTTCCACAAACAAAGATGATAAAGAAATTTTGGATAAGGTTAAGGATAAATTAAAAGATTATAGAAAATCGGGTTTGGAAAAAGATGGAGAACTTTCATATGAAAATTTGGTATTCAAATTTTTGAGGAGGTCTGGACATATCGAAAAGTTATTCAAAATGAAAGATAAAATATTGGATAAGGAATTATCAGTCGAGAATAAATTAGATTCTTAAATTATTTGTCTCGTTCGTATATTTATAAAGAAAAAAAATGGCTCTAGTTACCTACCTCATTGGTTCTTGTTCTGGTGGTCCTGCAATATTAGTGGACTTTGACAGCTCTTCATTGCCTGCTGTCAATGGAAATTATTACCTTACTTTTACAGGGGCAACAGCTGAGGGTTGTTATGATATTATTGATAATGCTGAGCCAACAACTGCTGTTGATAAGGTTTCTACTATGTCATCAGATTATGGAGACTGTGCAACCTGTCAAGCTGTTGTAACACCGACTCCAACAACCACTCAAACACCTACAAATACACCAACAACCACTCAAACACCTACGAACACGGCTACCAAAACTTCAACACCTACACCTACAAATACACCAACAACCACTCAAACACCTACAGATACACCTGACCCAACAACCACACCAACAAATACACCAACAAATACAGCAACAAGTAGTTCTACACCAACTCCTACACCGTCTAATACAGCGACACACACCCCAACGACTACACTAACATCTACACCTACACCCTCGATAACAGCGAGTAATACCCCAACACCATCAATCACACCTACAAATACTGTAACACCTACAAATACCCAAACAGGTACACCAACTCAAACACCAACAAATACAGCGACTCCAACGCCTACACATACACCATGGCCTTTAACTGGCTATAGTGTTAATGAACAATATGAATACGATTCACAATGTTGTAACCCTCCAACAGGAGCCACAACTTCAAATACAGCCTATCCACATCCCATTGATACTGACGGAGTAGGTGTTCCATTTGTTCAACTAAACGCAGTCAGAATAGGTGGATTTAACGGATTAAATAATTAAAACTAAAAATTGAGTATAAAATGGCAGATTTAAAACCAATTGGCAGTGAAAAACTTACAGGCCAAGATAAATTAAAAAGAATTATGGAGATTGCTAGATACAAAGAAACAACTCCATCTAATCTAAACGAAAATTCAACAACTGAATTTGGTATTACTTTGGCTGACGGAAACAACTATCAAATTGTTAAAGAAAAACAAGGTTACATTATCAAAAAAGGAATCAACGAATCAGTTGCAGAATATATCGAGCCTATTAAGAATAGAAAGTATTATACTTCTTATTCACAGGCACTTAAGAGACTTAATCTATTGACTAAAGAGTTAAATAGATTGAATGAAAACGAAGAGGGTATTTCTCTTTTCGGAGAGCAAAAAAAAATTGTTCTAAAAACTCCTAAACCTGTTAACGCTCCATCAGCAGATGCAGCACCACCGGCTGCACCAGTTGAGCCGCCAGCAGTGCCTCCTCCAGCGTTACCACCTTCACCTGATGCATCTGCCGCACCAAGTGAAGAACCAATGCCACCACCTGAAGAGGGTATGGCACCAGCTCCTGAAGAGGTTTCTGCCGATGTTGACGCAGAAGTTTCACCAGAGGGAGAAGAAATGCAAGCTGACGTTGATGTTGAAACAGGAGAAGAAAAGGTTACTTTCAAAACAATTCAAAAACTTACAGGAAAACTCACTCAAAAAATAAGAGTATTAGATAGTGAAGAGGGTATGACTTCTGAAAATATGAAGTATGTTATCAACATGGTATTATCTTCTCTTGATTTGAAAAATTTAAGTGAGGAAGACAAAGAAGAAATTATTGCGAAATTTGAGGAAAGTTCTGAAGATTTGGGTGCAGACGATATGGGCGGAACCGACATGACCGACGACACTGAAGTTGAAGATATCCAAGCAGATATGGATACGGAAGTTGAACAAGGTGGAGATATGCAAGCAGAACCTGAAATGAAAGAATATGGTCACGGAGCTATTGTTGACAGTATTTTTAAAGAATCAAAAATTGACAAACTCATTTCTAAATATTTTGAGGTTACAAAAAAAGAAATTTTGGAATCGAAGAAAAACAAGATTGAAAGATTCAAAATCAAAAGAGAAGAACTCAAAAAAAGAATGGAACCTGTAAAAAGAATGAGTGAAACTAAAGAACAGGAGTTAGCTTCTCAAAAATTTTTGGAAGAAAACATTAGTTCTCATTTGATTGGTAAAACTAACAAAAAAAATTTAGTATTTGAAAATATTAAAGGAGAACAAGTAAAAATTTCTCCAGAAGGACTTTTGGTATGAGTTATTTGATTTTCGTAAATGGACTCGGTCCCAATTATAAAGGGGACAACCTTTATGAATTTATATTTTCTGATACCAAAGATGTTTGGGGAGATTCGTGGGAAAGTAAACCTTCAAATGGATATCCCGCACCTCCTGAACTAAAATATATTAAAAAAGTGGGAGTTCTGAGAAATACTGATGTAAAGTTGGAATTGATTCAGAACTCCGATTTTTTTTGTATGATAGACGCGATGGATGATGTTGTTGCTTTAGCCTGGGAGACCGAAGAAGTACAAGGACAAAAAAGACTTGTATTCAGATTTGGTCAGGAGGAACAAGAAATAAAAGACAAATTATACGAACGAGATTTAATTCTTGAGTTCGAAAAAAAAGTAATATATGAAAATTAATATCAAAGCTTTGGAACTTATTGAAAAAGGTTTATCTGCAAAAACTGTAGGTAAATTGACTGAATCTGAAGTAAGTGTTTTACATTCAAGATTAGTTGGGGAGGCCACAACAAAACAGGTGAGGGTTTTAAGTATGAAAAATCCTGAAGATGCAAAAGAAATAAATGCCCTTGTTAATGACCCCAAGGCGGTTGCAGATATGAAAGCAAGAGGACACGTGGAAGTTACAGCCGAGGGTGATGAAATCAAAGAGGATGAGAATGTTGATATGGAAAAGGACCCATTTGAACTTTCATCGACCCAAGACAAAAGACAGGTTGGTCCTGGTAGTTATGGTGACAATGACAAAGTTGATAAAGAAATGGATTCTGACGATGCAGACGGGATGGGTATAATGGAGGCGAAAAAGAAAAAAAAGAAAGTTAATCCTTGGGCTATTTGTACTGCTCAACTCGGTAAACAATTCAAAACAAGAGAAAGACATCTTTGGAATACAAAACAAAAAAACAAGTATGAGAGATGTGTTAAAGATGTAAAACAAAGTTTGAAGGAAGGAAAAAATCCCATATCTTTATTCTTGGAATCACAAATAATGAATATTGTTGAAAAAAATATACCTGCTAGAATTACAAAGGGAGATTTGATGAGATTTTTACAAGAAGATACCACGACCGCTCCTACTAAACCAAAGGAGAAACCAACAACCAAACCTGACACAAACCCAAGACCTAGACCAAAACATCCTGGTAAAAATCCAAACCCTGGAGAAAACCCTGCACCAAAAGCTAGAAAAGCTGATGTCTCACCCGAAAAGGCTAAAGACGAAGTTTTAGATTTAATAATGAAATTATTAGAAAACTAACATGAAAAAAATTACAACAGAAGACATAGATTACGGTGGTAGAAGAGAAAGAATGGACCCAAATCTTGAAAGAAGATTAAAGGACCCTGAAGGTTTATATGCGAAAAATCCCGCAATGAAAAAGGGTTCCAAAGATGTACAGAGACTTGTAAGTGCAAGATTCAATAAAGTTGCGGATAAGTTAAGAGAGGTGACTGGTAACCCAAATTTGAATTCCAAACAAGTGCAGGCTATGATTTATCAAGAAATGATGATGCGTATGCCCAACTTGATGAGAATTGAGGCCAGACATAGAGACGAGCTTGAGCAATTGGCGGTAGATGCTTGTTTAGAGGAAACTCAAATTCCACAAGGATGGTTTGAAATTGAACCAAATTTGAATAGGGAACCTATCAACGTGGATAACTTCAGATATCAAGCCGATGATGAAGAGGATGAGGATGAAGAAAATCAAAAAAAGAAAAACCCTCAAATTCCATCATTTGAATTGGAAGACCTAACACCAAAAGAGGAATTAGAATTAGAAAAACATAAAAGAAATATTATAAATGCAATCATTCAAGGTGCGGCAAAGAAAGGACATTATATCTTTCAAAAGCCTGAAGTTAAATCGAGACTTGACGCGATTGACCCAACACTTTATAGAGACTACCTTGGCATAATGGCAATTAATGACTTTTTATATTTCACTATGGACCAAATGATTGAAATGATGAGTCAAACTGGTCAAGGTGTTGCAGGAAAAGTTGAATTAGATGATGCTGAAGAAAGTGAAGGTGGGGAGGGTGAAGGCGAAGAAAAACCTGATACAGTTATAAAAGCCTATGGAGCTATATTCCCAATTTTGTGTCATGAGATTATAAAAGGGGTTGAAGAAGCTAAAGGAAGACATGGTTTACCTAAAGACCCTGAAATGAGACAAAAGGTTATGGGTCAAGTAGATTTACTTTCGAATGAACCAATGCAATTAAGAATAGGACCTGAAATCGTAGAAAAAATTCGATTTGCATTACCTGATGCAATGTATGACGATTCAAATAAAGGTTTAATAAACTGGTTTCATATTTTACTATACCAAATTCCACCTAAAGAATTTCTTGAAATAATTGGCAACGCAATTTCTGAAGATTCTTCTAAAGTAAAAAAAGCTACGTCAAAGTTTGAGGAAATTATGAAAGAAGCCATCCAAATGAAACAAGAATTCGAAGAATACAAAGATGATAACGACATCGAAGGTGATGACGAAGATGATTTGGATGATTTTTTAAGTGGTTTAGGTATTTCGAGACCTAAATAACTTTTCGTGACTAAAGAACAATTAATTATAGAGGTTACTAAATGCATGAGGAATACACCTTATGCCTTGAGAACATATCTTCAAACATACGATAATACAGTATCGAAATATGTTCCGTTAGATTTATTTCCTGACCAAATTTCACTCATTGAAGATTACGATAAGTACAATGAAAATATTGCCTTAAAATACCGTCAAGCGGGTGTCTCTACTGTCACCGCAGCTTGGGCTTCGAAGAAATTAGTTTTTGCAAAAAAACAAAAACCAGAAAAAATTCTAATAATTGCAAACAAGTTGGACACCTCTGTTGAAATGGCTAATAAAATTAGAAATTTCACAGAACAATGGCCCGCTTGGGTGGGAGTTGGGTTTTCTGTTGAAAAAAATTCACAAAGACACTTCAAATTGACCAACGATTGTGAGGTAAAGGCGGTTGCAACCTCAAAAGACGCTCTTCGTGGTTATACACCAACAATATTAATATTTGACGAGGCTGCGTTCATCGAAGCAGATAATGACTTTTGGTCTGCTTGTATGGCGTCACTTTCAACAGGAGGTAAAGTAATAGTCGTATCCACACCAAATGGATATGACCCAATATACTATGAAATTTATGACCAAGCCCTCAGAAACATGAACGAGTTCAAAATTTCTGAAATGTATTGGTACCGTGACCCTCGATATACGAAAGATTTGTATATGGTTAAGACCAATGATTTGGTTCACTTTTTACTCAATAGAGAGGACTACCCTAAAGACACCGTGGTTGACCTTTCAATTGACAACCCATATGACAGAGACCACACAATAACAACGGATTATATTTCCAAAGGATATAAACCATGTTCCGCTTGGTTCGAAGGAATGGTTAAGAAATTAAAATTTGATAGGAGAAAAGTTGCCCAAGAATTGGAATGTAACTTTTTGGGTTCAGGTGACAACGTATTTGAATCTGAACTTATGCAGAAAATTTCCCATAACCAATTGAGAGAACCATCTGCAAAACTAATGGGAGGTGCGTTATGGATATTTAAAGAGCCCGAAAACAATCACAAATATGTTATGGGTGTTGACGTTTCGAGAGGTGATTCTGAAGATTTTTCTTGTATTGAAATAATCGACTTTGATGAACGTGAACAGGTATTGGAATATGTTGGAAAAGTACCTCCTGATGTGATTGCGGAAATTGCATATAAGTGGGGTTCTATGTATAACGCTTACTGTGTCATTGATATAACTGGAGGAATGGGAGTTGCTACAGCAAGAAAAATGCAAGAAATGAGTTATTCTGCAGGGTTATATTTGGATAACGTTGACCCTTCAAAAAAATGGAAGTGGGACCCGAAATTAAATGAAAAAATACCTGGAATTAATTTCAACTCAAAAAGAGTTCAAATAATTTCATCATTTGAAGAAGCGGTCAGACATGATTTCAAAATTTACTCCAATCGTTTATACAATGAAATGAATACTTTCATTTATGTGAATGGTAGACCTGACCACCAAAAAGGTCATCATGATGACTGTATTATGGCTATGTCAATGGCAATTTACGTAGCAGAAAAATCTTTCCAATCTTTACAAAAAGTTGTCAACCATACAAAAGCCATGATAAATTCATGGACTACTTTTACTTCCGAAAATAAAAATTCGTCTCAATTTTTTAACCCAATGGTCCCACAATCTAACGGTTCAAATGGTCAATTCAGACAAGGGGCTACAAGGGACGACTACCAAAAATATAAATGGTTATTTAGTTAAGAATAACTATTTATTATAACCAGGTAACAAGTAAAATTGAATAATGGCTGAAAATAACTTAACAATTTGGCAGAGGCTTTCCCAAACTTTTGGTCCTAATTCTTTATTGGGTCAAGACGTACCAACTTTCAAGTTCGACAAAAAAGAACTTTTAAGAACAAAAAGTAGAGATGAGTACGAACGTGAAAAACTTCAAGCACAACAGACGTATTATCTTACAAATCAATGGTCTAAAGTTGAAAACAACTTATATTCCCAAGCAATCTATTACGAACCTTCGAGATTATCCTCACAATACGACTATGAATCAATGGAGTATACTCCTGAAATTTCAGCCGCTTTAGACATATATGCAGAGGAGTCTACAACAACGAATGAAGATGGTTTCATTCTTCAGATTTATTCTGAATCAAAAAGAATTAAAGCAGTATTAGCCGACCTTTTTAATAATACTTTAGATATCAACACCAATTTACCGATGTGGACAAGAAACACATGTAAATTTGGTGATAATTTTGTTTATCTGAAACTGGACCCTGAAAAAGGGATTGTAGGTTGTCAACAACTTCCAACAATTGAAATCGAAAGACATGAGGTAGGAGCTTCCAACAAAATTTTAGCACCATCACAAGAAAAACCTGAAAAACCAAAAGCACTCCAATTTACTTGGAAAAACAAAAACATGGAATTCCAATCTTGGGAAATTGCACACTTTAGATTGTTGGGTGATGATAGAAAACTACCATATGGTACCTCTATGTTAGAGAAAGCAAGAAGAATTTGGAAACAACTTTTGCTTTCAGAAGACGCAATGTTAATTTATCGTACATCAAGAGCACCTGAAAGAAGGATGTTCAAAGTATTCGTTGGAAACATGAATGATGACGACGTTGAAGCTTATGTACAACGTGTTGCCAATAAGTTCAAAAGAGAGCAAATTGTAGATAGTAAAACAGGTAACGTGGATATGAGATTTAATCAAATGGCGGTTGACCAAGATTATTTCATCCCGGTTCGTGACCCAGCAGCACCTGACCCAATTACAACTTTACCAGGTGCAACAAATTTATCAGAAATAGCCGATATTGAGTATATTCAGAAAAAGTTACTTACTGCACTTCGTGTACCTAAAGCATTTTTAGGTTTTGAAGAAGTAGTTGGTGACGGAAAAAATCTTTCACTTCAAGATATTCGTTTTGCCCGTACCATCAATAGGATTCAAAAAAGTATGTTGGCAGAACTAAATAAGATTGCAATTATTCATCTTTTCCTTTTGGGTTTCGAAGACGAACTAGGTAATTTTACACTTGGTTTGACTAACCCATCTACCCAAGCCGACCTTCTTAAAATTGACGTTTGGAAAGAAAAGATTTTACTTTATAAAGATTTGGTTGCTGACCCTGGTAATGGAATTCAAGCAACATCTTCGACTTGGGCTAAAAAACATATTTTCGGATGGTCAGACGAAGAAATAAGATTGGATTTACAACAACAAAGAATCGAAAGAGCTGTTGGTGAGGAATTAAAGGCGACTCCAACTGTCATAAGTAAAACAGGTGTTTTTGATAACATTGACAAACTTTATGGAAGTCAAACAGGTAACACAGCATCTGGTGGTGGTGAAGCATCATCTGAACTTGGAGCTCCACCGCCCCCACCAGGAGGAGATTTGGGGGCACCGCCACCACCACCTGAAGAACCTGCGGGTGGAGAGGCCCCACCACCACCTGAAGAACCTGCGGGTGGTGCAGTTACACCTGAATCAAGAAAAAAAGATTTGAATATTTTGGTTGAAGAAAACCTAATTGAAGGGGCTAACTTTATAGATTTGGGTCAAGCTCAAGAATCTTTGGGTAAAATTTCAAAAGAATTAGACAAGTTGTTGAATTCATAATATTTATTTGAAAGCCCAAAAAAATGACCTTCGGAAAAGTAAAAACACTTATTGAAAATAAGTTGATAGAGTCCTATCAAAACCAAGACGATTTCAGAAAATTATTACGTGAATTCAAACACAATGTTCTTGAGAATAAAAATCTTTCAAAGATTTATTCTTTGTATGACCAATTGAGTACACCTCAAGGGTTATCAGAATCAGATGCTAAAGAGTTCATAACCGAAGGGATTACTCTCATTCAAAATTTGTTGACCAAAATTAAAATGCCAATTACAATATCAGAAATTAAAGACAACTCTTATGAAGATATTGACACTCTCGTCTATACGAGTAAAATAAGTTTGATAGAAAGAGTCGATGCGAAGAAAAACATAATTGCGGTTTTAACTTCAAATAAGACATCAGTTAAAGAATCTATTAATTTACCAATCAAATCAATGGTCACAATCGCTAATCAAACTTTGAATAATTTTTTAACCTCAATGGATGAATCTTCAAGAAAAGAATTCATGACTTTAATTTCAGAAGATACTACGACTCTCCAAACAAAATATGAAACTTTAAAAGAAAAAACAATCGGTAAGTTAAATTCAATTTTAGAAAACGAAAAAGAATTCGAACTTAAAACAAAGTTAGCGGAGACGATTGACAGAATAAAACAAGAAAAGTTTGACCAAGTAAATTTTCTCAAACTGAAAAACTTGGAAGAATCAATTTGATTTCTTTTTTTGTACGTAAATAGCTTTCAGAATCTGTGACCTTTTTTTCACAGATTTTTTTTTGTACTCTTTTCTTTCGGTTAGAATTTGGTTTTGTTTTGTTTTGATAACTTTGGACTTAAGTTGTTTTAAAGCCTTTTCCAAGTT
>Ga0209033_1001288_pt1 | contig 14620 bp, 13 predicted proteins | sample LauGreFa1BDMLBDN_2_FD_188218 | JGI IMG/M metagenome (GOLD analysis project Ga0209033, IMG submission 188218) | Freshwater lake microbial communities from Lake Michigan, USA - Fa13.BD.MLB.DN (SPAdes) (version 2) | ecosystem: Environmental > Aquatic > Freshwater > Lake | place: Lake Michigan, USA...
TCGGAGTTGTGGCAAGAGACCGGTCGTTTTGAAAAAATGGGCCCCGAGTTGCTGCGCATCCAAGACCGCCATGGCCGCGACTTTGTGGTGCAGCCCACCAGCGAAGAGGTGGTCACCGACATCGCCCGCCAAGAACTGCGCAGCTACAAGCAGCTGCCGAAAAACCTCTACCAAATCCAAACCAAGTTTCGCGACGAGCGCCGCCCCCGTTTTGGCCTGATGCGTGGGCGCGAGTTCATCATGAAAGACGCCTACAGCTTTGACCGCGATGCCGACGCGGCCAAGGCCAGTTATCAGGTGATGGCGCAGGCCTACCGCGCCATCTTTGACCGCTTTGGCCTGCGTTACCGCGCTGTCGCCGCCGACAGTGGCGCGATTGGCGGCGACCTGAGCGAAGAGTTTCAAGTGATCGCCGCCACGGGTGAGGACGCCATCGTCTACTGCCCCAGCAGCGACTATGCCGCCAACATGGAAAAAGCCGAGGCCTTGGCCCCGCAGCAAGCCAGGCCCGCTGCCAGCCAAGCGCTGACCAAAACCCCCACGCCTGGCAAGAGCACCTGTGCCGACGTGGCCGAGCTTTTGGGCCTGCCTTTGACCAAAACCATCAAATCGCTGGTTTTGGCGACAGATGAGCTCAATAACGAGGGTGTTGTTGTTAAATCGCAGGTGTGGCTGTTGCTGGTGCGCGGCGACCACGACATGAACGAGGTGAAGGTGGGCAAACTGCCCGGCTTTGAAAAAGGCTTTCGGTTTGCCACCGTCGCCGAAATTGAAGACCATTTCGGCTGCAAACCCGGCTATCTAGGCCCCATTGGCTTGCAAAAGCCGTTAAAAATAGTCATTGACCGCGAAGTGGCTGTGATGGCCGATTGGGTGTGTGGCGCCAACGCGGTGGACTTTCACATGACCGGTGCCAACTGGGGCCGCGACGTTCCCGAGCCCGACATGGTGGCCGACATCCGCAATGTGGTCGCCGGTGACGCGTCGCCCGATGGCAAAGGCGTGTTGGCGATTGAGCGCGGCATCGAGGTGGGGCATATTTTTTACCTCGGCACCAAGTACAGCCAAGCCATGAACGCCACGTTTTTGGCCGATGACGGCAAACCCAAACACTTCGAGATGGGTTGCTACGGCATTGGCATCACCCGCTTGCCTGCCGCGGCCATCGAGCAAAACCACGATGCCAAAGGCATCATTTGGCCCGACGCTTTGGCGCCCTTCACGGTGGTGATTTGCCCCATCGGCCCCGACCGCAGCCCCGATGTGAAAGCTGCGGCCGATCAGCTTTACGCCGATTTGCTGGCTGCGGGTGTGGACGTGATCTTGGACGACCGAGGCGAGCGCCCCGGTGCCATGTTCGCCGACTGGGAGTTGATCGGCGTGCCGCACCGCGTGACCATTGGCGACAAAGGCCTGAAAGACGGTTTGGTGGAGTACCAACACCGCCGAGATGCCGAGGCCAGCAAGGTGGCGGTGGGTGAGGTGTTGGGGTTGTTGAAGAGCAAGCTTTAAACTAAAGTGTCATTTTTCATGCTGCACATGGCTGAGTGTCGATGATCGTTGCTGGGTGGCGCGGAGGGTCTGTGCAATTTGCTCCGTGTCCCCCGGCCTTCGGCCTCCTCTTTGACCTGCGCAAATCGCACAGACCCTCCACGCCTTTCAAGTGCGGTTTTCTATCCATCAAGGAATCCACATGAAATTCGGCTACGCCTTGACTCACGTGTGTTGACATAGGCGCAAGGGTTGCCGCGGTTGCGAAGCGGCTTAGCGCAGCAACTCCACTTCCAAGCCTTCAATGTCCAATTCTTGCCACACCCGGTCAGCCGTCAGGGCCACCGCGTGACGCTCGATGGCCAGCGCCAAGCAGGCCCGGTCCCCCAAAGACAAGCCCAAGGCTTTGGTGGCAGGGCGCAAGCATGCGGCGGTTTGCGCCTGCGTGCGGTCAAAGGGCACCACTTCAAAAGGCAAGGCAGCTTGTAAAGCTGACATGTCTGATGGGCTCATGCCTTTGTCTGCCGCTCGGCTGAGCACTTCGCTCAAATTTACGCTGCTCATCAGCACTTTGGATTGCTCAACATGCTGGGCCACGGTGTCATGACCGGGCTCTTGCCACAAATAGGCCAGCAGGGCCGATGCATCCAGCACACAGGTGCTCATTCTTTAAAGCCCTCGCCCCGGCGATCGGCAATGAACTGAGCCACCTGTTGGCCATTGGCTTGGGGTGGACAAAATTGTTGAAACATGGCTCGGGCTTGCTCCAGTTGGCTGCGTTGCGTGCTCAGGCGCGCTTGGCCATCCACCAACTCCCACAGCACGCTGTCGCCATCCTTCAGGTTCAGGGCACGGCGTATTTCGACAGGGATCACCACCCGGCCACCTTCAGAAATTTTCATGGAAAGCATGTGAAATCTCCATCTATTCAATAGATGACATTTTATTTTTAAATGACATTTATGTAAGTATGCCATTTTTCATTGACTCTCCAGCATGTTCATCTTCAAACCAAATGTTTTGTGCACAAACCGCTCAGTGGCATCACTCGTCACCATTGAATGCAGATGTGACCCCTCAATTAAATTACGATGTCCCCGCTGCAGCAGATGCAGTAAAAGGGCTGAATAGATGATCCATTGGCGGTTAGGGTGGCTGTGCGGGCTATTGGTTGGGCCCCTGGCTGTGCTGGCCGGGCCGCAGCGCGAGGAGGATTTGGCCGATGCGGTGCGCCATGCCTTGCGTGCGGCGGTGGCCGCGCCGGGTGCGCCGGTCTTGGCCGAGGTGGCAGACGCCAACGCGCAAGCGGCTTGGGTGCAAAGCATGGCGCCGCGATTTGCGCGCTGGTTGGTGCGCCACCAACGCGCCGGTCAGGCGGGTGTGCCGAGTGCGCCCGAGTGGGCGCATGAGGCGATGCGGTTGGAGGCGCTACAAACCATTTGGTACGAGGCACGCCGCGCTGGCCTGGAGCCGTCTCTGGTGCTGGGGCTGATCGAGGTGGAGAGCGGTTTTCGCAAGTTCGCCATCAGCTCAGCAGGTGCAAGGGGCCTGATGCAGGTGATGCCGTTTTGGGCCCGAACACTGGGGGAGGGTGACGCGGCGGTGTTGTTTCAGTTGCAAGCCAATTTGCGCTTTGGCTGCGTGATCTTGCGCCACTACCTCGCGATAGAGGACGGCAACCTCAGTTTGGCCCTGGGCCGCTACAACGGCAGCCGGGGGCAAAGCGCCTACCCACGCGCGGTGCTGGCCGCGCAAAAGCGCTGGGCGGGCTGAGGCCGGGTCTGGCGCTAGATAGAATGAATCGAGCCTAGCGGCCTTTTTCAAATTGACCATGGAGCCCCCATCATGCTGAACCGTTTTCTTTTGGCCCTGACCGCATTGGTTTTGGCCGTGTCGTCCCTGGGTGGGGCGGCGCAAGCCCAAACCGTGGAATGGCGCTTTAACAACAGCTATGCCGCATCGCGGCCCGAGTCGGTGCAAATCCGCGCTTTTGCTGCCGATGTGGAAAAACGCACCAATGGCCGCATGAAGATATCGGTGTCTGAAGGTGGGGCGCTGGGCCTGAAAGATGCAGATGCTTTGCGCTTCATGCAAACCGGTGCGCCCGAGCTGGGCTTCATCTGGCCGCCCTTCTTGGGCCGTGACGCGCCAGCACTGGCCAATATTTATGTGTACGGCTTGGTGTCGGGTGCCGACGAGCACCTGAAAGCGCTGCCTGCACTCAAAGCGGTGCTGAAAGAGGGCATCGGCAAGTGGAACGTCGAAGTGCCCGGGTTCTTGGGCTTCTCCATCGTGGATGCCTCTTTGTTTTGCCGCGAGCCGGTGCGCAGCTTGGACGAATTGCGCAAGAAAAAACTGCGCGTGGGCAGCCGCGAACAAGTAGAGACCTTCAAGCGTTTGGGCGTGGCCGCGCAAATCGTGCCGCAAAACGAGTTGTATTCCGCTTTGCAAACCGGCGTGGTCGACTGCGCTTTGTACGCCGCTCGTTTTGCCAACACCATTTCGTTGCAAGAAGTGGCCAAGCACGTGACACCCACAGGTTTCCCGTTCCCGCCTGCACCGTATGCGCTGATGGCCCACAAGGGCAAATGGGCGGCTTTGGCCCCCGACCTGAAAAAAGGCTTCAACGACGCCGTGGCCGAGCTGGAGCGCGTGAGCTTTAATTTCAGCGGCGACACCGAGGCCGAAAAATCTGCCCGCGACAAACTCACCAGCCAAGGCTCTACCTTCTACCCGGCTTTGCCCAGTGCCGACCAAGCCGCTTTGCGCAAGTCGGCCCTGGAGACCTGGGACCTGCTGGCCAAAGAGACCGGCGGTGACGCCGTGGTCTTTCGCCAGCGCGTGCTCGACGCCTTGCCCAAATGACACCCGTGATTCATAAGCCCCACCCAACTTGGGTGGTGGCGGTTGAGCGCGCCTTGCAGGTTGTGTGCACCGCCGTGTCGGCCATCGGCGCTGCTTCTCTGGCGGGCATGTTTGCCCTGGTGCTGGCTGCCGTGGTGATGCGCTACGGCTGGAGCCGACCGCTGGACTTCACCGAAGAGCTGTGCGGCTTGCTCATGACCTTGGCGGTGTTCACCCTCCTGCCGATGACGGTGCTCAAGGAAATCAACATCCGCGTCACTGTGGTGTCGCAGGCTTTGCCGGCACTGGGGCAGCGTGTGTTGTTTGTGCTGGGGCAACTGATTTTGTGGGCTTTTGTGGCGGTGTTCGTCTACCAAGCCGGCGGCATCAGCGAGTTCACCAGCATGCTCGGCCTCAAAACCGAGCAGTCGCGTTTGCCCTTGGCGCCCTTCATGTGGACGGCCACCGTGGCCATGGGTTTGGTGGGGGTGGTGGGGGTGTGGCGCACTTTTTACCCCGTGCAGCCTGCGCCTGAAGACGAGGTGCACCCATGATTTGGACCTTTTTGGGCGCGGTGCTGGGCCTGACGGTGATGTCCGGCGCGGTGCTCGGTGCTGCCCTGGGGCTGACCGGCTTTGCCATTTTGGAAATTTTTGGCGGCGGCGTCACCCGTTTGGGTGTGCAAGCCGTGTTCAATGTGTTGGCCGAGTTCACCCTCACCGCCATCCCTTTGTTCATTTTGCTCGGCGACGTGTTGGTGGCCAGTGGCCTGGCCACGGGCATTTACAAAGCCATGTCGCCCTTGTTTGGCCGCTTGCGGGGTGGTTTGTTGCACACCAACATCGCGGTGTGCACGGTGTTTGGCGCGGTCAGTGGTTCGTCCATGTCGGTGTCGGCGGCGGTGGGCTCGGTGGCCTACCCCGAGTTGTCGCAGCGCGGTTACGACCGCCGGTTGGTGGTGGGCTCCTTGGCCGGTGGCGGCACGCTGGGCTTGTTGATCCCGCCCAGTTTGTCGCTGCTGATTTATGGCGCTTTGACCGATACCTCGATTGGCAAGTTGTTTTTGGCGGGCGTCTTACCGGGCTTGATGATGGCGGCTTTGTTCATGCTGTACATCGAATTCACGGTGCGCCGCCAGCCCAGCTTGGCCCCGCAAGAGCCGCGCATGCCCTGGGGCGAAACCTTGCGCGCCACCATGGCCGTGTGGCCCATCTTGGTGCTGATCTTGGCGGTGTTGGGCAGCTTGTTTGCGGGCATTGCCACGCCCACCGAGTCGGCCGCCGTGGGCGTGGCCGCTGCGGTGTTGTTGGGTTTCACCATGGGCGACCTCACTTGGTCCAAGCTGGCCAAAACCTTTTTGAGTTCGGCCAGCACCTTCGCGGTGATCGCCTTGGTGTTCATGGGCGCGGTGATCTTGGCCCAGTCCATCAGCCTGATGCAGTTGCCCCAAAAAATGCTCGAAACCATTTCGGGCGTGGGCATGTCACCCCTGGTGCTGTTGGTGGTGATTGTGTTCATTTACCTGTTGCTGGGCATGATCTTTGATGGCCTGTCGATGATGGTGATGACCTTGCCAGTGGTGTTCCCGTTGATGACGGGCCTGGGCTTTGACGCGATTTGGCTGGGTGTGGTGATCACCATGATGGTTGAGATCGGCATGCTCACCCCGCCTGTGGGCATGAACTTGTTTGTGCTGGTGGGCATTGCCCAGGGCAAGGTCACATTGGCCGAGGCGGCCATGGGCGCCTTGCCGTTTTGGGTTTTGCTGATGGTGGGCGTGGCCATTTTGACGGTCTTGCCCGGCATTGCCACTTGGTTGCCCAGCGTGGCCTTGTGAAGGCGGCCAAGGCATGAGCCATGTCAACCGCGCCCGTGCCCAGCGTTTGATGCGCGAACGCAGGCTGGACGCCATCGTGCTGGCCAAGCCCGAGAGCTACACCTGGGCCAGTGGCGCACCGGCTGGGGTGGCGGCTTTTTTCCGGCGCGCCGGTGCGTGTTTGGCGGTGGTGCCCGCCGATCCCAGCGCCCCCATTCAAGTGGTCACCACCGAATTGTTTGCACCGCCCGCTCGCCAAGCCTTGGGAGACACCCATGTGTGGACGCACAGCGATTGGGTCGAAACCGCCGATATCCGGCCTTGGGCCGATGGCAACGAATCAGCGGCGGAGTTGGTCAACCGTGCCCAGGCGAACCGTCCCGCAGGTTTTGCGCGCCCGGCGGTGTTTGACGCCCGCGCAGCCTTTGGCCAACTGGCCCATTTGCTGAAAAATGCGGGCTTGGCCCAGGCCCGCTTGGGTTTGGATTTGGACTTTTGGCCCGTGGCCGATTACCGCTTGCTGTGCGATGTGTTGCCGGGGGTGGTTTGGCGCGACGCCAGCGCCACTGTGGGCGCGATCAAGGTGGTCAAGTCAGCCGCTGAGATCGAGCGCTTGCAAACCGCTGCGGCTTGGGCCGAAGCCGGCATGGTGAAAGCCATTGCGGCCATTCACCATGGCGTGGACCGCGCCGACATCGCCCAAGAGTGGCAAGCGGGTGTGGCCCAAGCCGTGCAAGCCAGTGGCCGGCGCATGAGCGGGCAGTGGGAATACATCACGGTGGGTCCCTTGCCTTGGCAAGGCGGGGGCCGGGTGCAAGATGGCGACGTCATTAAATTCGATGTGGGTTGTTTGATCGACGGCTACAGCTCCGACAGTGGGCGCACGTTTGTGTGCGGGCAGCCGCGCCAACGCACGCTCGACATTGCCCAAGGTTTGCAAGATGCGTTTGAAGCTGGCCTAGAGGTGTTGAAGCCCGGCCAGCCCATGAGCGAAGTGCACCGCCGCGCCACCGCCGCCATGCACCGGGCGGGTTTTGTGGGCTACCAGCGCGGACACTTTGGCCACAGCCTGGGGCATGACACCTTTTGCGAGGTGGCGCCCTTTTTGGCGCAAGAAGCCCATGACCTGATCGAGCCCGGCATGGTGCTGGCCTTTGAAACGCCTTTTTATGTGGACGGCGAGGGCGGCTTCATCATCGAAGATCAGTTTCTGATCACCTCGACCGGCGCAGAGCCCGCGTGGTCACTGCCTCGCCCCTTGCAGGTGTTGGCTTTGTGAAAGCCCCAGTGGGTGGGGCGGTGCAGTGGCCTGGATTTGAGTTTGAGTTTCAGACCCGCAGGTCATGCGGCTTTGGCCCGTTGAGGCCCGACACCAAATTAGGCGATTTCAGGGGTTGAGCACCGTTTGCAGCTCGCCAGATTCGTACATTTCCATCATGATGTCGGAGCCGCCGACAAACTCACCCTTGACATACAACTGGGGGATGGTGGGCCAATTGCTGTATTCCTTGATGCCATGGCGGATTTCGGCATCATCGAGCACGTTCACGGTTTTGACGGTCTTGGTGTCCACCCCACAGGCCTTGAGCACCTGAATCGCCCGACCAGAGAAACCGCACATCGGGAAGCTGGCGCTGCCCTTCATAAATAGTACGACTTCATTGGCCTTGACCAGTTCGTCAATGCGTTGCATCACATCACTCATCGCTGTCTCCATTCCGTTTCGACAATTTCATCATTATTTCATCCCTGCGGTGCTGCCACCGGTGCAGCGGCGGATGCCCGCTTTGTCAAGGCGGCTTTGCACGTTGAGCCAGCCTTGGGAGCGCATCAGGTCTTGCACCGCATCGGCTTGGTCGTGGCCGTGCTCCAGCAGCAGCCAGCTCCCGGGGTGGAGGTGCTCGGCGGCGTGGGCCACCAGCCAGCGCAAATCGTCCAGGCCATCTGCACCCGAGGCCAGTGCCAGGCGCGGTTCATGGCGCAGGCCCGGCCAATGTGGGTCTGCTTCGGCCACATAAGGCGGGTTGGAAACGATCAGGTCAAAGCGTTGGCCAGACCAGGGCGTCAGCCAAGGGCCCAGTGCAAATTGCACGGGCAGGCCCAGCCGCTCGGCGTTGGCCTGGGCCACCGCCAGCGCGTCTGAGCTGACATCGCTGGCGCTGACTTGGGCTCGGGGGCAGTGGCGGGCGATGGCCAAGGCCACCGCACCGCTGCCGGTGCCCAAGTCCAGCACTTTGGGTGATGTGAGTTCTTGCACACGCTCCAGGGCCCATTCCACCAAGGTTTCGGTGTCGGCGCGGGGGTCTAAAACGTGGGCGTTGACCTGTAAATCCAAGTCATAAAACGCCTTGCGCCCGGTCAAATAGGCCAACGGAACCCCTTGGCTGCGCTGGGCAATCAACCCGGGCCAGCGCTCGGCGGCGGGCTCGGGCAGGGTTTGCTCGTCGTGGGCCAGCAGCCAGGCGCGGTCTTGCGCGGGCCGCCCGAGCAAGGCCAGCAGCAGCCATTGGGCGTCCAAGCGCTCCAGTCCCAGTGCCTGTGCTTGGCGCAAAGCCTGGTCCAAGGTCATGCCGGGCCGTCCAGCCCCAGCGCGTGCAGTTGCTCGGCTTCGCGGGCGTTGTGCAGGGCTTGCAACACGTCGTCCAGCTCCCCTTCCATGATTTGGCTCAACTTGTACAGGGTGAGGTTGATGCGGTGGTCGGTCAGCCGCCCTTGGGGAAAGTTGTAAGTGCGGATGCGGTCGCTGCGGTCGCCACTGCCGATCAAGCCCTTGCGCGTGGCCGCCTCTTTGGCCGCGCGTTCGCTGCGTTCGCGCTCTTGGATGCGCGCCGCCAGCACCTGCAAGGCCTTGGCTTTGTTGCGGTGTTGGGAGCGGTCGTCTTGGCATTCGGCCACGATGCCGGTGGGCAGGTGGGTGACGCGCACCGCTGAGTCGGTTTTGTTGATGTGTTGGCCACCCGCGCCGCTGGCGCGAAAGGTGTCGATGCGCAAATCCGCCGGATTGATCTGCACCGCGCTGGCCTCGTCGGGTTCGGGCATCACCGCCACCGTGCAGGCGCTGGTGTGGATGCGCCCTTGCGATTCGGTGGTGGGCACCCGTTGCACGCGGTGGCCGCCGGACTCCAGGCGCAGCCAGCCATAGGCTTGGTCGCCCTCGACCCGCAGCACCACCTCTTTGTAGCCGCCCAAGTCGCTGGGGGACTCGCTCATCAGGCTCACGCGCCAGCCCCGGCGCTCGGCGCAGCGGGTGTACATGCGCAGCAAGTCGCCCGCGAACAAAGCCGACTCGTCGCCGCCCGTGCCAGCGCGGATTTCCAAATAAGCGGCGCGCTCGTCCTCGGGGTCTTTGGGCAGCAGCATGCGCTGCAATTCAGCCTCCAGGCGCGCCATGTCATGGTGGGTTTGCTCGGCCTCTTCTTGGCCCAGGGCGCGCATATCGGCGTCTTCGTGGGTCAGCAGACCTTCTGCGGCTTGGGCATCGGCCTGGCGTTGTTGGTGCTGAAGGTAGCGCTCGGCCACGGCCGCCACCTCGGTGCGCTCGCGCGACAAGGCCATGAAGCCTGGCATGTCTTTCATGATGTCTTCTCGCGAGAGCAAAAAATCGAGCTCGGCCAAGCGTTGGGTGTAGCGCTCCAGCTGAGCGCGCAAAAAGGCTTTCACGGAGGGGGGCCGAGCTAACGGCTGCTGCGCAGGAAGAACTGCTCGATGGCACCCCGGGCGCGCTCGCGCGCCTCGGTGTCGTTGGCATGCAACTCGGCCATGGCGCCGTGCAGCATTTTTTGGGTCAGCCCCCGGGCCATGGCTTCGAGGACTTCTTCGATGTCCTCGCCCTTGGCCAATTGCTTGCGGGCGCGTAGCAATTCGGCCTGGCGCCAAGCCTGAGCTTGGGCATTGAGTTGTTGGATCAGCGGCACTTGGCCGCGTTGGTCCAGCCAGCTCAAAAAGCTTTGCACGCCCGCGTCGATGATGGTTTCGGCCTGGGCCACCGCCGCTTGCCGGTTGGCTTGCCCGGTTTGCACCACGGTGGCCAAGTCATCCACGGTGTACAAATAAACGTCGCGCAGGCTTTTGACCTCGGGTTCGATGTCGCGTGGCACCGCCAAATCGACCATGAACATGGGGCGCTGGCGGCGTTTTTTCAGGGCCCGCTCGACCGCGCCCAGGCCAATCAAGGGCAGGGTGCTGGCGGTGGAACTGATCACCGCATCAAACTCGTGCAGGCGATCGGGCAGGTCGGCCAAGCGCATCACATCGCCGCCAAATTGGCTGGCCAAGCGTTCGCCACGCTCCATGGTGCGGTTGGCAACGGTGATGGATTTGGGGTTTTTGGCCGCAAAGTGGGTGGCGCACAGCTCTATCATTTCGCCCGCGCCCACAAACAGCACGCGGATCTTGCCGACGTCTTCAAACAATTGCATGGACAAGCGCACGCTGGCCGCGGCCATGCTGATCGAGTGGGCGCCAATTTCGGTGCTGGAGCGCACCTCTTTGGCCACCGCAAACGAGCGTTGGAACAACTGGTTCAAGGTGGTGCCCAGGGCGCCCACCTCATCGGCGGCGCGCACCGCGTCTTTCATTTGGCCCAAAATTTGGGCTTCACCCAGCACCATCGAGTCCAAACCACTGGCCACCCGGAAGGCGTGGCGCGCGGCGTTGGCGTTTTCCAGTGAGTACGTGTGAGCGTGTAAATCTTGGGCCGACACACCGCCCGACTGGGCCAGCCAGTGCAGCGTTTGCTCCAGCGCGGGCGTAGGGCCGGCGCAATAAATCTCGGTGCGGTTACAAGTGGAGAGAATGGCGGCTTCACTTTGGTCGGAAAAGGCGCTGCGCAAACCCGACAGGGTGGGACCAATTTGGTCCACTGCAAAAGCAAATTTTCCCCGCATGTCCAGCGGGGCTGTGTTGTGATTGAGGCCCAGGGCCCAGACTGCCATGATCTGAATTATAAAATTTGCACCCCATGAACGCCCTAGACGCCCTTTGGCACATCCTGCACTTTACCGCGCCTGCTTTGGCTGTGGCGGCTTTGCTCAGCCTGAGAGGTCCTTTTTGGGGTTCTAGATGGCGTTTTTCGGGTTTTTGGTGGCGTTTTGTCTTGAACACCTTGGTATCTGTGCTGGCTTTGGCCCTGGGCCTGTGGTTCTTGGGCAACGACGCCAAGATGCTCAGCTACATGGCCATGGTGCTGGCCTGTGCCAGCAGCCAGTGGTGCCTCATGCGCGCATGGCGGCGCTGAAGCTTTGTACTTCATCGGTGATGATGCCGTCGATGCCCCATTGGCGCAGTTGCTCGGCGCGCTGGGGGTCATTGACGGTGTAAACCCAAGCACGCAGGCCCATCGCGTGGGCGTGTTTGATCACCCTGGCGCTGCACAGGTTGTTGTGCAGCACCACAGCCACGCAGCCCAAATCCGCTGCGCATGGCCAATCCGGTGGTGCTGAGGCGTCCATCAGCAAAGCGCGTGGCAAGTCGGGGGCCGCCTCGCGCGCAGCTTGCAAAGACGGCACAGAAAATGAGCTCAGCACTGGCGGGAGGGCGCTGCCAGCCCAACATTGCTGGGCGGTTCTTGCCACAACCTCGCCACACATTGCTTCCAGTCCCGGGGCGGGCTTGATCTCCAAATTGAAGGCCACGCCATGGGCCTGTGCCCAGGGGGCCAAAACATCCAGCCGCAGCAAGCCCAGGCCAGCATGCGCCGTGCTGTGCCACGTGCCAGCGTCCAGGCATTGCAAACGATCCCAGGTTTGCGCGGCGGCCATGCCCTGGCCATTGGTGGTGCGCGATAAATGCAAATCGTGGAGCAAAAAAGGCACACCATCGGCGCTGACTTGCACGTCGCACTCAAACATGGCAAAGCCCAAGCGTGCACCGAGCTCAAAAGCGGGCAACGTGTTTTCGGGGGCCAAACGGCCCGCCCCGCGGTGGGCGATCCAAAGCGGGTAGGGCCAGGGCTGGGGGCTGAGGGCAGGTTGCATGGCCATGCATTGTCAGGTCCCAGGCTGGCGTTTGGACACCGTGCTGTACCCGTGCAAGCAGTGGTTTTTGCCAATGGGCTTGTGGGCGGGGGGATATGCCCCCTTGCGGTACCATTCAGCGCTTAAATCTATGAATGCACCCATCCCATTGCAGCAGCTGTTGTCGACCGCAGACAGCAGCCCCCGGTTGCGCGAAATCCCCTACAACTACACGTCGTTCTCGGACCGTGAGATTGTCATGCGCCTGTTGGGCGACGAAGCCTGGGATTGGCTTGAGCGCTTGCGCCAAGAGCGCCGCACTGGCCGCTCAGCGCGCATGCTCTACGAGGTGCTGGGCGACATTTGGGTGGTGCAGCGCAACCCCTATTTGCAAGACGACTTGCTCGACAACCCTGGTCGACGCCGTTTGTTGGTCGAGGCCTTGCACCACCGCTTGGCCGAGGTGCAAAAACGCCGCACGCCCAGCGACGACGCGCAACGCGATGTGTGGGTTGGCCGTTTGCTCGAGGCCGCTGGCGCGGCTGTTGACGGCTTCGCCCAAAACTTTGAGCGCATGGCAGCCTTGCGGCGCAAAGCGCAAAAGGTGCTGCGCAAATGCACCGCCGCCGACAACATCAAGTTCGATGGCCTGAGCCGCGTGTCGCATGTCACCGACGCCACCGACTGGCGCGTCGAGTACCCGTTTGTGGTGCTCACACCCGACTCTGAGGCCGAGATGGCCACCATGGTCAAGGCGTGCATCGAATTGGGCTTGACCATCATTCCGCGCGGCGGCGGCACCGGGTACACCGGCGGGGCCATCCCGCTGACCTGGAAGAGCGCGGTCATCAACACCGAAAAGCTCGAAACCATGACCGAGGTCGAGCACCTGAGCTTGCCCGGCATCGATCACCCCGTGCCCACCATTTGGACCGAGGCCGGCGTGGTCACCCAACGCGTGGCCGATGCCGCCGAGCGCGCCGGTTTTGTGTTTGCCGTAGACCCCACATCGGCCGAGGCCTCTTGCATTGGCGGCAACATCGCCATGAATGCGGGTGGCAAAAAAGCCGTGTTGTGGGGCACGGCCCTGGACAACTTGGCCAGCTGGCGCATGGTCACCCCAGACGCGCAGTGGTTGGAAGTGGTGCGCTTGTCGCACAACCTGGGCAAGATCCATGACGCCGATGTGGCCAGCTTTGAGCTGCGCTACTTTCAGGCCGATGGCAAAACCCCCATCCGCACCGAGCGGCTCGACATCCCGGGCAAAAGTTTTCGCAAAGAGGGTTTGGGCAAGGACGTCACCGACAAATTCCTCAGCGGCTTGCCCGGCATCCAAAAAGAAGGCTGCGATGGCCTGATCACCAGCGCGCGCTGGGTGGTGCACCGCATGCCCGCGCACACCCGCACCGTGTGCCTGGAATTTTTTGGCCATGCGCGCGATGCCGTGCCCAGCATTGTCGAAATCAAAGACTTCATGTTTGCCGAGGTGCGCCGCAGCGGCACTTTGCTGGCGGGCTTGGAGCACCTGGACGATCGCTACCTCAAGGCGGTGGGATACACCACCAAGAGCAAGCGTGGTGGCTTGCCGAAAATGGTGCTGATCGGCGACATCGCCGGTGACGACGCCGACGCCGTGGCGCGCGCCACCTCTGAAGTGGTGAGGCTGGCCAACTCGCGCAGTGGCGAGGGCTTTGTGGCTGTCAGTGCCGATGCGCGCAAAAAGTTTTGGCTGGATCGCAAGCGCACTGCGGCCATCAGCCGCCACACCAACGCTTTCAAAATCAATGAAGACGTGGTCATCCCCTTGCCGCGCATGGCCGAGTACACCGACGGCATTGAGCGCATCAACATCGAGTTGTCACTGCGCAACAAAATTGCCCTGTGCCATGCCTTGGATGCGTTTTTGGCCGAGGGCCACTTGCCCCTGGCGAAAACTGATGACGCTGGTGACATACCGGCGGCCGAGCTGCTCGAAGACCGCGTGGCCCAAGCGCGGGCCCTGATTGCCCAGGTGCGCGATCAGTGGCAGGGCTGGCTGACCAATGTGGATGCTTTGTTTCCGCAGTTGCAAGACCACAGCTTGCGCGCCAGCTGGAAGCAGCAAATCCGCCCGGGGCTGGAAAACATCTTCAGTGGCGCCGCGTTTCAGCCCTTGCTCAAAGCCTGTTTGGACATCCACCAAAAAGTGCTCAAAGGCCGGGTGTGGGCGGCTTTGCACATGCACGCCGGTGACGGCAATGTGCACACCAATTTGCCGGTCAACAGCGACGACTACGACATGCTGCAAACCGCCCACGAAGCGGTGGGTCGCATCATGGCGCTGGCGCGCTCACTCGATGGAGTGATCTCGGGCGAGCACGGCATTGGCATCACCAAGATGGCCTATCTGAGCGACGCCGAGTTGAAGCCCTTTGCTGATTACAAAGCGCGCATGGACCCACAGGGCCACTTCAACAAAGGCAAGCTGTTGCGCCAGCCCACCCACAGCGATGGCGATGTGCGCGATTCGGGTTTG
>Ga0209033_1001305_pt1 | contig 14499 bp, 11 predicted proteins | sample LauGreFa1BDMLBDN_2_FD_188218 | JGI IMG/M metagenome (GOLD analysis project Ga0209033, IMG submission 188218) | Freshwater lake microbial communities from Lake Michigan, USA - Fa13.BD.MLB.DN (SPAdes) (version 2) | ecosystem: Environmental > Aquatic > Freshwater > Lake | place: Lake Michigan, USA...
ACTGGCCAAGGGCGACGTCTGCAATGTGTCGGTCTTCAACCTGAACACGCACGCGGGCACGCACATGGACTCGCCCTGGCACTTCCTCAAGGGCCTCGGCACGATGGACGACCTACCCTTTGAGGCCGTCATCGGCCCCTGTCGCATCGTTGAGATCAAGGACCAGGAATCCATCAAGCCCGCCGAGCTGGCCAAGCTGAAGCTCAAGAAGGGCGAACGCATCCTCTTCCGTACCCGCAACTCGAAGGTCAGCTGGAAGAAAAAATCCTTCGACAAGGATTTCGTCTACGTCTCCAAGGAAGCCGCGCAATACCTCGTCGATAAAGGCGTCCGCACGGTCGGCATCGATTACTTCAGCGTCGGTGGCTTCTACAAAGACTCCGTCCCGACCCACCACATCCTGCTCGGCAAGAAAGTCTGGATCATCGAAGGCCTGAATCTCGCCAAGGCCAAGCCGGGCCGCTACGAGATGATCTGCTTGCCGATCCGTATCGAAAAGGGCGACGGCGCCCCCTGCCGTTGCATCCTCCGCCCGCTCTGAGGTCACTTCAGCGACTTCTTACCCCGGGCGAAGGCGCTCGGGGTCACGCCGGTATGACGACGGAACTGGGCGGTGAAGCTGCTCTGGTCGCAGAAGCCAAGGCGCACGGAAAGCGAGCCCAGCTTCTCTTCGCCTTTGATGATGCTCTCACAGGCGGTGCGGATTCGGCACTTCATCCAATAGTCGCGAGGCGAAAGGCCGAGGGCCTCGGTGAAGCGACGCTGTAACTGTCGCACGGAGAGGTCGCACGCATCCGCCAAGACTTGCGCGGAAGGATACTCGAGCAGGTTCTCCTGCAGCATCTTGGTCGCGGGGCCGATCTTAGCGTTCTGGGAAGCGACCGGAGCCTGCCCCATGCACACGCGTGAGATGCCCAGAATACCGATGATCTCGCCCTTGCGGTTACGGACCGGATACTTACTCGTGACGTGCCAGTCCGGCAGGCCGACCGCATCCAGGCAGATCTCGATCTTGTCCACGACGGGCTTGCCCGTGCGGTAGACGATCGCGTCATCGGCCAGATAAGACTCGGCCATCGCGCCGGGCGTGAGGTCCTGATCCGTCTTGAACAACATCTCCCACGCCTCGCGGAAGCCGTGACGCGTCGTCCACAGGCCGCTCGCATAGAGGTGCTCGCCGGCGCGATTCTTCAGGAAGCACAGGAAGCCGGGGAGCGAATCGAAGATCGCCATGGTCTCGACATCGATGACCACCTCGCTGAGCGCCTCCCTCTGTCTGCGCAGGAGCTCGGTTTGGCTGAGTGTCGCTTTTGGCATAAAGTTGGTTTGTGGCGTTAAAAATTTAGGCTGTCGACACGCATTAGGGTAAACGCCTGTCATTATTATCTAAAACCGATTTGCCCCGAAGGTTACGCCCGACAATAAACCTTCACCCACATGAAGCCCGTTGTCCAAATCTCCCTAGACCTCACGAACATCGATGAGGCCTTGGAAACGGCCGCGATGGCCATGCGAGCGGGCGTGGATTGGCTCGAAGCAGGCACGCCGCTCATCCTAGCCGAGGGTCTGCACGGCGTCCGCGCCCTCCGCAAGGCCTTCCCCCACACCCCGATCGTCGCCGACCTGAAGACGATGGACGGCGGCTACCTCGAGGCCGAGATGATGGCCAAGGCCGGCGCCACTCACGTGGTGGTGATGGCCCGCGCCCACGAGGAGACCCTCAAGGTCATCGTGAAGGCTGGCCGCGACCACGGCGCCAAAGTCATGGGCGATAACCTCGGCTGCCCCGACATGGTCGCCGGCGCCAAGTTCTGCGAAGATCTGGGCTGCGATTTCGTCATCCACCACATCGGCTACGACGAACGCCGGGGTATCGCCGCCCGCGGACTCCGCATGCCCAGCCCGATGGATCAGCTGCGCGAAGTGGTGCAAGCGGTCAACGTCCCGGTCCAGGCCGTCGGCGGCCTCACCCTCGAACAGGCCGTGCGCTGCCCGGAATACGGCGCCCCGCTCGTCGTCCTCGGCGCCCCGCTCACGATCGATGCGGACGCCTTCAAGACCGCTTCGGGCGACCTCGAGTCCTCCCTGCGCCTCATCTGCCAGAAGGTCCACGCCTACGGTGACGTCAAAGTCGGCCGCTAAGCACTCCCCCCATACTCCATACTCTATACTCCATACTCTCAAATGAACTCCCCCGCCGTCGTAAACTTCGCCCCTGAAAAGGGCTCCGTCGAAATCCGCGAGATCGCCCGTCCCGTCATCGGTGAAGAAGACGTCCTGCTCGAAGTCGCCAATGTCGGCGTCTGCGGCAGCGACCTTCACCAGTGGACTTCCGACCACTCCTGGCCCGTCAACTACCCAGTCGTCCTCGGCCACGAATTCGCCGGCCGCATCGTCGAGCTGGGCAAGAAGGTCGAAGGCTGGAAGGAAGGTGACCGCGTGGTCAGCGAGACCGCCGCTATCATCTCCCAGAACAACCCGATGACCCGTCGCGGGCTCTACAACCTCGACCCGACCCGCAAGGGCTTCGGCTACGGCGTCAACGGCGCGATGACCAAGTATGTCCGCGTCCCGCAGCGCATCCTGCACGCGGTGCCCGACGCCCTGCCCTTCGAACAGGCCTGCCTCACCGAGCCTTGCTGCGTCGCCTACAACGCCGTGGTGAAGAACGCCCGCATCGAGCCCGGCGACCGTGTGGTCGTCCTCGGACCCGGCACGATCGGCATCCTCTGCGCCGCGATGGCCAAGCAGTGCGGCGCCCAGGTCGCCATCGTCGGTCTCCCGCAGGACGCCCATCGTCTCGCCATCGCCAAGCAGTATGGCTGCGAGGTCATCATCGGCGACGCCAAGCCCTGGGCCCAGCAGCGCGACGGCCTCGGCTGCGACGGCGTGATCGACGCCGCCGGCGCCTCCGCGACGCTCAAGATCGCCCTCGATATCGTCCGCCCCGCCGGCTGGATCAGCAAGGTCGGCTGGGGACCTCAGCCGCTCGGCTTCAACCTCGATCCGCTCGTGCAGAAGAACATCACCCTGCAGGGCAGCTTCAGCCACAACTGGCCGATCTGGGAGCGCGTCATCGCCCTCCTCGCCAGCGGCCAGTTCGACGTCCGTCCGATCATCGGCGGCGTCTGGCCCATCACCGACTGGCACACGGCCTTCGAGAAGATGCACAAGGGCGAAGTCGTGAAGTCCGTCCTCAAGCCCGTCTGACCATGCGCCTGCAAGACAAGGTCATCATCGTCACGGGGAGCACGACCGGCATCGGCAAGGCCATCGCCAAGCGCTGCGTGCGCGAAGGCGCCAAGGTCATCATCCACGGACTCGAGAAAGACCTCGCCGCAGAGACCCTCGCCGAGATCGGCGCGGCCAACGGCATCGTCCACGTCGAAGACCTGATGTCCCCGGGCTGCCCGCAGCGCCTGGTCGACCTCGCGGTGAAGACCTACGGCAAGCTCGACGGCGTGGTGAACAACGCGGCGATCGTCGCCCAAGGGAACATCCAGACCACCGATGCGGCCTTCTTCCATAAGATGCTGGCGGTGAATACGGTCATTCCGTTCCTGCTCATCCAGGCCGCCCTGCCCCACCTGTCCAAGGCCCGCGGCGCAGTCCTCAACATCGGCAGCGTCAACGCCTACTCCGGCGAACCGAACCTGCTCCCGTATAGCGTCTCGAAGGGCGCCCTGACGACCCTGACCCGCAATCTCGGCGACACGCTCCATCGCCTTAACGGCGTGCGCGTCAACCAGATCAACCCAGGCTGGGTGCTCACGGAGAACGAGTCCAAGCGCAAGAAGGAGCACGGGCTCAAGGATGACTGGTATGCCGACCTGCCCCGCGTCTATGCGCCCTCCGGTCGCCTGATCACGCCGGATGAAATCGCCGCAGCGGCCATCTATTGGCTCGCCGATGAAGCCGGCCCGATCAGCGGCTCGGTCGTCGAACTGGAACAACACCCCTTCATCGGTCGTAATCCGCCGAAGGATCCCGAAACCCTGCCAGGACAGAAAGCCTGACCATGCCGAAGATCGCCGCCTTCCCGAAAGCCTACATGCATGCCCTCTGCAAAGACGGCACGATGAAGCTTTCCGAGTGGTTCAAGCTCGCCGCCACCCTCGACGTCCAAGGCCTGGAGTTCTACGCCGGCTTCCTCGAGATGGCCGACGAGTCCAACTGGCCGATCTTCCGCCGCCAGGTCACCGACCTCGGGATGTCCATCCCGATGATGTGCTGCTCGCCCGACTTCACGCACCCGGACAAGGCCTTCCGCGACGCCGAGATCGCCAAGCAGAAGCGCTGGATCGACATGACCCACGCGCTCGGCGGCTCCTACTGCCGCGTGCTCAGCGGCCAGCGCCGCCCCGAGCTCTCCGACGCCGAAGGCGTGCGCCTCGCGGCCGACAGCATCAAGGCCTGCATCCCTTACGCCAAGGAACGCGGCGTGACGCTCATCCTCGAGAACCACTACAAGGACGACTTCTGGCTCTATCCCGAGTTCGCCCAGAAGATAGACGTCTTCTGCGCCCTGGTGGACGCCCTGCCCTCCGACGGCTTCGGCGTGAACTACGACCCCAGCAACGCCTACATCGCCGGCGACGACCCGATCGCACTGCTCAAGCGCGTCTCGAAGCGCGTCGTGACCATGCACGCCTCGGACCGTTACCTCATCGAGGGCACCCTGGAGGACCTCCGGAAGGAAGAAGGAGGCGCCGCCGGTTACGCGAAGCGCCTCCGCCACGGCGAGATCGGCAAGGGCCTCAACGACTACGACGCCATCTTCACCGAACTGAAGCGCGTCGGCTTCGACGGCTGGATCAGCATCGAAGACGGCGTCGACGGCATCGAGCAGCTCCGCCGCAGTGCCGAATTCCTCAAACGCAAGACCACCCAATACTGGGGCTGACATACATGCGCACGCTCTTCACGACCTTCCTGCTCCTCTTGACCCTTGGCACGACGGCCGCTGAAAAGGCCGACGTCGTCGTCGTAGGCGCTACCCCGGGTGGCGTCGCCGCCGCGGTCGCCGCCGCCCGCTCGGGAGCCAAGGTAGTCCTCCTCGAGGAATCCCGCCATGTCGGTGGCATCGTCTCGGGCGGGCTCACCAATACCGACATCCGTAAGCACGGCGCCGTCGGCGGACTCTACGTCGAATTCAAGCGCCTCGTCGTCGAACACTACACGAAGACCTACGGCGCGAATTCGCCGGAAGTTAAGCTCTGCAAGGACGGAAACATGTTCCAGCCCAAGGTCGCTGAACTTGTCTTCCGCCAACTGCTGACCAACGAGAAGAACCTCCGCCTGATCGAAGGCGCCCGCGTCGTCGCAGCGCTCACACCGAACGGTCAAGCTACCCCCGGACGACGCCTCGAGGGCGCTCCGCCCAAGCAATTTAGCCCGAAGCAGAAACTGGTCGCGGTGACCTATGAGACCGCATCGGGACGCACTACGCTCACCGCGTCGGCCTTTATCGACGCCACCTACGAAGGCGACCTGGCGGCCCTCGCAGGCTCCGACTACCGAGTAGGCCGTGAGAGCCGGTCCGACTTCAAGGAGAAGCATGCCGGCAAGATCTACGTCCGCTTCGGCGACGCCAATCCCCTGCCCGGCTCGACCGGCGAAGCCGATACCGGCATCCAGGCCTTCTGCTTCCGTTTCCACCTGACCAAGGACCCGGCGAACCTGCTGCCCGTCGAGAAGCCGACCGACTTCAACCGCGAGGACTACAAACACCTGCTGGCGGATATCCGCGCCGGCAAACTCACCGAGCTCAAGCAAGCCATCCAGTTCTACCCGATGCCCGGCGGGAACTTCGAGATCAACAGCGACCACCCTCATCCGGACACCGGCGTGCCAAGCGAGTCCCTCGACCTCGCCGAAGAGAACCACGGCTGGCCGGAAGCCGGTGTCGCCGAACGGGCCCGGCTCTTTCGACGCTACTGGAACTATCAGGAAGGCCTGATCTGGCTCCTGCAGCACGACGCAGAAGTCCCGGAAGCCATCCGCAAGGACGCCCTGCGGTGGGGCTTCCCTAAGGACGAGTTCACCGACAACCGCGGACGCCCCCACCATATCTACGTCCGCCAAGGCCGCCGCATCTGGGGCGAGCACACCGTGACGGAGAACGACGCCAAGTTCGTTCCTGCGACCGGACTCCCCGCCCGGCAGGCTGACGGCATCGCGGTCGCCGAATTCGAATTCGATTCGCACGGGGTCTCCAAGTTCGACCCGAAATATCCGGGTATCCGCGAAGGCTACTTCTTCATCGCGCACGACCCCTTCCAGATTCCCTACCGTTCCCTCCTACCCAAGACGGTCGACGGCCTTCTGGTACCAGTCGCTTGCTCGGCCTCCCATGTAGGCTACCAGACCATCCGGATGGAGCCGGTCTTCATGGCTCTGGGCGAAGCTTCCGGCATCGCCGCCGCCCAGGCGGTGTCCGCCAAAGTCGAACTGCGCAAGATCGACGTCCCCGCCCTCCAACTGGAGATCCTGAAACGCAGTGGCGTCATCCTCTACGAAAACACGGCCAAGCGCCCCGAAGGACTTTAACCCCAAATGAAAACCATCAAGACTGACGTCCTGGTCTGCGGAGGCGGCTGCGCCGGCTCCGCGGCCGCCCTCGCCTCCGCTCGCTCCGGAGTGAAGACGCTGCTCATCGAACGTGCCGGCTTCGCCGGTGGCATCATCACCGCGGTCGGCCTGCCCTACTTCGACGGCCTGATCGACAAGCCGACCGGCCGCTTCGTCGTCCGCGGCATCGCGCTCGAGTTCCTCCGCGAGCTCGGCCTCGCCAAGCCCGACGCCAACCGGATCGACGACCTGCCGGCCCACCTGATCACCAAGTATTGGGGCTCCGTCCACATCCCCAACACCGATGAGTTTAAATTGCTCATGGACGGCCTGATTCGCCGCCACTCGGAACACCTGAGCGTGCTTTACCATTCGCTCGTCTGCGACGTCGAGACCAAGGGCGGCCTCATCACCGCCGTCATCGTGGCGAACAAGGATGGGCTCGTCCGCATCGAAGCCCGCCAGGTCATTGACTCCACCGGCGATGCCGATGTCGCCAACTGGGCCGGAGCGCCTTCGGAAAAGAATCCCGAGATGATGCCCCTGACGATGCACTTCCGCATCGGCAACGTCACCCCGAGCAAGGAAATGGGCCCCGCCGCCAAGCAGGCGCTCATCGACGCCCATAAGGCCGGCAAGCTGCCCGAATTCTACGGCCCGGGACTGATCTTCGCCTTCGCCAAGGACGAAGCCTACATCCACGCCACCCGCATCGCCGGCGACGCCACCGATGCGGCCGACCTGACGCGCTGCGAGATGCAGGGACGACAGGACGCGTGGACGATCTTCCGCGAGTGGAAGGCCAAGGTACCGGCCTTCAAGGATAGCTACCTCATCTCCACCGGACCCTACATCGGCATACGTGACACCCGCCGTATCATCGGCGTCGAACGCCTGACGGTCGAAGATCTGCAGACCAACCGCCGCCATGATGACGCCATCGCCACGGGTTGCTGGTTCCTCGACCTTCACCCGCGCAAGACCACCACGGACAAGCCTTTCACCGGCTCGGCCTTCCAGCCCCTACCCTACGACATCTCCTACCGCACCCTCATCCCGCAGAAGGTGGGTAACCTGCTGGTGGCCGGACGCTGCCATAGCGCCACGCACCTAGCCTCGTCATCCTCCCGCGTGACCGTCACGGCGATGGCGCTCGGCGAAGCCGCTGGCGCCGCCGCCGCCCTCGCCTGCGAAACCAAGGCCGACGTCGCGACCATCGATGGCCGCAAGATCCGTGAAATCCTCGCCCGCCGCGACGCCGGCCCCTTCACCGATGCCCGATAATCCAGACCGCAGCCACCCAGCCGGCATCAGCCGTCGTGACGCCCTTCGCGGGGTCTTCCTAGGCGCCCTCGGCCTCGCCGCGCTCTCCCAGGACACCGCAGCCAAGGACGCAATCAGCCAGCCCAAGGCTCCCGACGAATTCGTACCGGAGAATAACTACCCCACCTTCAGCGACGAAGCGGAGAACAACCAGTCCGCCGACCTGACGTGATCAAAGCCCGCCTCCTCGCCTGCCTCGCCTTGCTTGGCGCACTGCTCATCGGCTGCGTCGGCCCGGGCAATGATGAAACCTCGCTACGACGTGCCTTCGAGGCCGCCAAGCCGGGCGATACGCTCGTCATCCCTCCGGGCGATTACGCCGTGGACGGCAAAGTGCCGATTCCGCTGAAGTCCGACCTGACAGTCATCGCCGAAGGGGCGACCTTCCGACTGCCTGAACACATGGGCGATAAAGCCCGTGCGGTGGTCTTCCAAGGAGAGGATATCCGTAACCTGACCTGGCGGGGCGGTCGCTTCGTCGGTCGCGTATTCGACCAATCACGCTCCGACAATACATGGGAGCCCAACGTAAACACCCGGGGTATCCTCATCACGACCTCCGCGGGCGGACGAACCGAGAACCTGCGCTTCGAGAAGATCCAATCCGACGATCTGGCCGGAGCGGCCATCACGGTCCTGGGAGCCGAAAAGAAAGGCTCGAAGAATGAAATCCTGACCTACGCGAAGGATGTCCGCGTCACGGACTGCCGACTGGAACGTACCGGCAAATACATGTGGGATTACGGCTTCCTCTGGCAGATCATGGTCTGGCCGGAAGAATACGGCGCAGCTGAGCATGCCCACGCCGCCAAATACTTCCGTCACGACCTCGTCCGCGATGGCGTCAAGATGACCGCCGGGGACGACCGCGTATACTTCGACAATCAAAAGCCGCTCCCCCTCTCCAAGGTCCGCGAAGGACTCGAAGCCGACCGCGGCCTGGACTCCTTGTGCTTCTTCGGGGACACCCTGCCCTCCAATCTTGTCCGCGGCCGCCAGTATTTCGTCGTCGAGAGCACCCCGACCTACGTCCGCATCGCCGATAAGCCGCTGGGTAAGCCGATCCGCTTCCAGACCTCGACCGGACCGAAGACCAAGCTGATTACCCAGCTCTTCTACGCCCACCTCGCGCTCTATTCCCCGAATGGTGCCGGCCCAGGCAAAGGCGCCCTCGACCTCGTCGGCTGCGAAGACGTGGACGTCCGGGGCAACACCCTGAGCGCTCTGGGCGATACGATGCACATCCAGAAGAGCCGCCGCATCGTCTTCGACCGCAACCAGATCACGGGCTCCCGCATGGGCGCCTTCTTCCTGGCTGAATTCTGCCAAGGCGCCCTGATCACGAACAACTTCGTCGACGGGACCAACGGCTCCCGCGTGGTCAGCATCGAGCAATCCAGCCAGGACGTGGTCGTGCGGGGCAACACCTTCCGCAACGGCGGACGCGGGTCCTGGATCAACCAGCCCCGCAACCTGCTCATGGAGGACAATGTCTTCGAGCACAACACGACCAAGTGCGAACGAGACCCCAAGCGCGGCCGGCGCAGCTTCGTGACCGGCGAGTATGAGGAATACGCCGAAGTCTACTTCACCACCTACGAAGTCGACGGCACCTACGGCAACGTGGTTCTGCGGAACAACCGCTTCATCAGCGGCCCGAACGCCAAGCACGCCATGAGCTTCATGCCGGGCGGATCCAATATCGTCATCCAAGGCAATCGCTTCGAAGGCCCGGCCCGTGACATCCCGCCGGCGAAGGGATGCTCCGGCGTCGACATCTCCGGCAACATCGGGCTGACTCCCTGACATGAATCCGGAAATCGTGCGTCCTAACATCGTCGGCCTCGGCGAGGTGCTGTGGGACGTCTTTCCGGACGCGGCCCATTTCGGCGGTGCCCCAGCCAACTTCGCCTGCCACGCCGCCGGCCTCGGAGGTGATGCGTGGATTGTCAGCGCAGTCGGACGAGATCAGCTGGGCGACGACGCCCTGGCCTCCCTTTCCGCCAAGAACGTCCACACCCTCCTGCTTCAGCGCAACGAGCACCCGACGGGCACAGTCACGGTGACCCTTGATGCCGCCAAGCAGGCAAGCTACGTCTTCGCCGCCGACCCAGCCTGGGATCACATCGCCTGGAATGCGTCGCTGGCCCTGCTGGCCAAGAAATGTCAGGCTGTCTGCTTCGGCTCACTCGCCCAGCGCGCCCCGATCAGCCGACGGACCGTCCGTGAGTTCCTCGAGAACACCTCGCCGGACTGCCTCCGCATCTTCGACGTCAACCTGCGCCAGAATTTCTTCTCCCGCGAGATCATCGAATCCTCCCTGGGCTTCGCCAACGTCTTCAAACTCAACAACGACGAAGTCCCCGTGGTGGCCGAACTGCTGGGTCTGCCCACGGACGAGAAAGCCTTCGTGCTCGCCGTCGCCCAGCGCTTCGACCTCCATACCGTCGCCCTCACCCGCGGATCGGCCGGCTCGCTGGTCTGGCACAAGGGCGCCTATGATGAGAAGAAAGCCCCGAAGGTAGCCGTCGTGGATACCGTGGGCGCGGGAGACTCTTTCACCGCCGCCCTGGCCGTCGGCCTGCTCCGCGGCGAAGACCTATCCCGCCTCCATCAGCGCGCCGTCGACGTCGCCGCCTTCGTCTGCACGAAGCCCGGCGCGACCCCGGAATTACTCCCCGAGTTCAAGAGGTAGGGACAGCACCACGTGCTGTCCTAAAGTTCGCCACAGGGCGAACCAAGGTAGGGGCACGATTCATCGTGCACTTCTCTTAAAGAGGGCGCGGCGTAGCCACGCCCCTACCCACGGCCGCCCTGCGGCGGCCAGAGACAAATAGGACAGCACGTGGTGCTGTCCCTACCTCGATACACCAAACACTCGCCTCCGGTCCTCCATACCTCGTATCCTCGATTCATGCGCTTCCTCGCATCCCTTCCCCTCTTCCTCGTCGCGGCGCTTTCCGCCCAGACCCATCAGGCCGATATCGTGATCTATGGCGGCACGAGCGCCGGGGTCATCGCCGGCATCCAGGCCGCCAAGCTGGGCAAGAAGGTCATCATCGTCGAAGCCGGTCAGCACATCGGCGGAATGGCCGTCGAAGGCCTGGGCGGCACGGACATCGACAACCAGAAGGAGATCCGCAACAGCCCGGCGGTCGGAGGCCTCGCCCGCGAATTCTATCGCCGCATCAGCCTGAAGTATAACCGCAACGGCGCTTTCGATGCGATCGCGGCCAACGGCACCAAGAACACGGGGCTCTGGCGCTTCGAATCCCATGTCGCCGAGCAGGTCTACGACGCCTGGGTCAAAGAAGCCCGCGTCACGTTGCTCCGCGGCCATCGCCTGAAAGAGACCGGTGGCGTGACAATGGAGAAGCTGAAGATCACCGCCATCAGCTGCGAGAACGGCGCCGTCATCAAGGGCAAGGTCTTCATCGACGCGACCTACGAAGGCGACCTGCTGGCCTTCGCCGGGCTGAGCTTCGCGGTCGGTCGCGAGGGTAACGCCAAATATCGCGAGACGACCAACGGCCTGCAACTCGACAGCAAACACAAGCAGCTCGACAAGGCCGTCGACCCCTACGTCCGTCCGGGCGATTCCTCCAGCGGACTCATCTACGGCGTCCAGCCCACCCCGGCGGGCAAGAACGGCGACCCCGACGAAGGCATCCAAGGCTACTGCTTCCGACTTTGCCTGACCCGCGCCGCGGACCGCACCCCCATCGAGAAGCCCGCCGACTTCGACCCGTCCCATTACGAACTGCAGCGCCGCTACCTTGCGGCGGGCGGCAAGATCGACGCTCCCGGCGTCGGCGTGCCCAACGGCAAGACCGACCCTGGCTCCTGGCACTCGCTCGCGGGCAACTTCACGGGCTTCAATCACCGCTACCCGACGGCCAGCTATGCGGAACGCGCCGAGATGATCCGCGTGTCCCGTAACCACATCCAAGGCCTCTACTGGTATCTCGCCAACGACCCGTCCGTCCCGGAGGCGACCCGTAAAGCCTGGGGCGCATGGGGTCTGACGAAGGACGAGTTCACCGATAACGGCGGCTGGCCCCGCGCCTTCTACGTCCGCAACGGCCGCCGTCTCGTCGGAGACTTCGTCCTCACCGAAGCGCATCTGCGCCGCAACAACCCGACGCCGATCGTCGACTCGGTGGGATTGATCTGGTGGCCGCCGGACTTCCACCACGCCCGCTGCATCGTCAAAGACGGCCGCGTCTGGATGGAAGGCGCCGTCTTCGACAACTCCCCCAACCCGAACTGGATTCCCTGTGGCGTCCCCTATCGTTCGCTTGTCCCCAAGGTCAAGGAGTGCACCAACCTCCTCACGCCCACCTGCCCTTCGTCGAGCTACGTGGCCTACGGCGCCTATCGCATCGAGTTCACGTTCATGGCCGCCGGACAGGCTTGCGCCAACGCCGCTTCACTTGCCGTCGACAGCAACAGCCCCGTGCAACGCATCAATCTTGGCCAGCTCAACGAGATGCTGCGCGCACAGGGTCAGGTGATGGAGATACCGAGGTAGGTTTTAGCGGTAAGCGGTTGGCGGTTGGTATAGATTCATTTTCCAGGTCCCAGGTCTCAGCTGCAGGTACGGGTACGGGAACAGGTTCGGGTATCAGTCCCGGGTCCTGCACCTGAACCCGAACACCCGAACCTGAAACCCGACGGCCGAGACCCGAGACCTGAAACTGTGTCCGATCCATTTATCCGGAAATCAGTCAGATCTGACGATCTGCATCCCTGGCCAACCGGCCAACTTATCAACGGATCAACTAGCCAGCCTCCACCAATCTCTAACCGCTTGCACCCCTCTGTCGCTTCTATCCTTTATCTTCCATCACGCATCTTTCAGCCTATTCGCCGCGCATGCGCCTCCTCGTCGCACTCCTTCTCTCGGTCGGCCAAGTTTCAGCCCAGCAGACCCAGCCGCTCCCCCTCAATGTCTCGGGCATCTACCCTCACCTGACGGTCTTTAATTCGGACCCTAAGCGCGAGCGGCCTGCCATGGAATGCGGACTAGGCGCGGCGGTACCGTGGGCGGGCAAGCTCTGGAGCACGACCTACACCTCCCACGACCTCGGCAAGGGCAACGACAAGCTCTTCGCCGTCAAAGCGGACATGTCCCTCGAGATCCGACCGGAAAGCGTCGGAGGCACGAGCGCTTGCCGGATGCTCCATCGCGAGTCTCGCCAGCTGTTCATCGCCTCCTATGCAATCGACGAAGCCGGCAAGATCCGGGTCATCCCCCGCGACAAGCTTCCCGGACGCCTGACCGCCATGGCCCGGCACCTGACCGACCCGGAGCACAAGGTCATCTACCTCACCCAGGAAGGCGCCGTCTATGAAGTCGACGTAGCCACGCTGGAAGTGAAGGAGCTGTTCAAGAAGCCCTTGCCCGGTTGGCATTACAAAGGCGCCTGGACCTCCCATGGCCGTCTCTACATCGCGGCCAACGGCGAAGACCCGGCCCCATCGCCCTTCTGGAAAGTCGACTACACCAGCAATGCCACGAAATTCGAGACCGAGAAACTGACCTGGCAATACCTGCAGACGCCTTACCTGCCGCTGGCCACGCCTCGCAAGAAAGGCCAGACGCAGTGGCGCGGCCTGAGCGAAGACATGGGTAACCTCGGCGAGTGGGACGGAAAGCAGTGGCGCGTGCTCTCGCGCCGTCAGCACCTCGATATCAGCGGTCCCGGCGGCCTGACCGGCGCCAGGAGCGACGCAGAGCAGACCTGGGCCTTGGGCTGGGACCTGCGCTCCACCTTCATCCGCGTATCGTCCGCCGCTGACCAGTGGACGACCTATCGCCTTCCCAAGCCGAGCTATACCGCCGACGGCATCCACGGATCCAACACCGAGTGGCCGCGCATCTGCGATGTCGGCGAAGGCCCTCGCCTGATGTTCCTGCACAACGGCCTCTACGAACTGCCCGTCACCTTCCGCGACGGAAACACCGCCGGACTGCGGCAGATTTCTTCCGCGCTCGTGACGATCACGGACATCGCGAAATGGAACAACCGACTGGCGCTGAGCCTCCAGCAGACCTCGGTCCACGGCATCCCCTTCCTTATCCCCGGCCAGCCTCATTCCAACTTCCAGTTCCTGCAACGCCACGAACTCTCTGGTTGGGGCTCCCCTGAGGCGCGCGGCGGCGTCTGGGTGGAAGATCCGGTCAAGGCGGGCGCAGCCAGCGACGCCATCTTGATCGGTGGCTACGCGAAGCGCTGCGTACATCTCGTCAATCACGGCAAGAATCCCTTGGAGCTTAGCCTTGAGATCGACGCCCAAGGAGATGGCCGCTGGACCCCGCTCTCCTCCCATAAGCTAGCCGCGGGCGAATACCTTCCCGTCATCCTGCCGTCCCACGTCGCCGCCGAATGGCTGCGGGTGCAGAGCAAGCAGGACGGCATCGTCACCGCCTACCTCGACGTCAGCAGTCCGCGCATCGCAAGCAAGGGCGAGGGCAAGCCATTCAGCGGCCTGAGCCGCGATCCTAAAGCGGGCGCCTCGATCCGCGGCATCGTGCGCGCCGGCTTCCCTTCGCCGAACCTGCAGTTCCTGCGCGAAGATGGTCGTTACTTCGAATTCGACCAG
>Ga0209033_1001311_pt1 | contig 14474 bp, 22 predicted proteins | sample LauGreFa1BDMLBDN_2_FD_188218 | JGI IMG/M metagenome (GOLD analysis project Ga0209033, IMG submission 188218) | Freshwater lake microbial communities from Lake Michigan, USA - Fa13.BD.MLB.DN (SPAdes) (version 2) | ecosystem: Environmental > Aquatic > Freshwater > Lake | place: Lake Michigan, USA...
GTGCCATGTCCTCGCCACACATGAGACAGTACGGCTTGAGTTTCGCCCTCTCGGGCGGGTCAATCTCGTCCCCACAAATTCTGCAATCAGTCATCGTTGCTCTCCTTTTCTTCGTTCAACTTGAACATGCACTCGGACATGTGCTTCGCCCCATACTTACGCATCAGGTACATGATTGACCTCATAACATCGCTGTTCGTTCGTGCCACGTACTCCTCGCTTGAGGTTATTTCATACACCAGCCGCAGAATCATCCAATCTTTTGCTTTCATACCATCTCCTTTGAAATAAGACCTACACCACCTTCACGCACCACAATCCGCATGTCCTCCACATTCAGCGGTATGGTGTCGCACAACGGATGCAGTTGCGTTTTGTGCTTCTTTGTGGTTTGGGAAAACGCGTCCACGTTCTCGTACCAGACCTGCGCCAAGTTATCAAACACGAACAAGGGCCACGTGTAACGAAAGCTATACACAACATAGTTTGCTATGATTTCGTTTGACCCCACGTGGTTTGTCTCGTACCACTCACCCCATGTGTTACTGCCTTTGAACACCTTGAGGTCTTGCACACTACGCCGTGCATCGCGGTTTGCTACGCATGGTTTGCTCATTTCCAGCCCTCTCTTTCAAGTTTCAAGTTGTCACGCTCAGACACTTTCATACGGTATGAAACCTCGGAGACCTGTTTCGGCTTCCTCGTGACCATACCAATCCACAACATGTTGTCACGTGTGTCTTTTTGTTTATCGCGCAGTTTGCGTTCGTACTTGTTGTTCATGTTTAATCTCCTTACATACATCACGCACTATGCGCCGTGCGTCAAGGCGTGTGGCGAACCACTTTGATAATCTTGGGTCATCGTCCTGCATTAAGCCGGGGGGATACCCAGTCATGGGGCCGGGTTTAATCCACTTCTTTTTCATTCCTGTGTCTCCCATGTGTGCTCGGGCAAATACCCAACCAAGTTCTCTATGGGTGCAGACAACAGCAACTCCTCAATGGCAGTCACGTCCCCCGCTTCAATGTCTTTTTTGATTTGCTCAATCACCAAACTAACCACAACGTACAAGTCAATCATGATTTCTCTCCTTTCATACTGTATGAAACTTCTCTCACACGCAACAACCAAGTGCGTCTACCCACACCCAGTATGTACCCTGCATGTCTCTCTGCTTGTGCCTTGCTACTGGCAGTAATCACCAGCACCGCACCATTACACGTGTTTGTGCATTCGTATAAGTTCATTTGTTCTTTCCTTGTGTGTGTCTCAAGTCAAATTCGTAAACCATATCCTGTTGAAGTTTGTACATCCACTCGTCTCCATACAATTCTTGAAGCGCCATACCAACAGACCAGCGCACATCGTTGGGGTCTTGCATGTGATTCATGGCTTCCGTGAAAACTTTGTTTAAGTTGATAAACACGTTCATTTGCTCTCTCCTTTAAGTTCTGAATTCGTACACGATGCCCACATCTGCGGCATCCACAGGGAAACGCTTGGCTTTCTTGATGCAGTTGGCGATGCGTTCGCGGTAGTCGGGATGGTCTCCACGGCTAAACTCGTCCACGTCATCTGCAAGGATGCGTTCGCACTCGGCGTCACTATGTGCAACAACAAGTTGTACACCGCCGTACTCAGATGATGGGAACGGCATCCAGTAGCCCACGATGTAAAGGTTTGGGATTGAGGTTGGGTTTGGATTTGAGTCTTTCATACTGTATGAATCCTTTGAACGATGGCGAAACTGCCACCGCATAGGGCATGGTTACCCATGCCCTACACGCTATAGTCTCTTGTGCTGTATTGTTACTACAGCACCGTCGTAGTTACTTGTAGTACTGGTCGTGCTTCGCTTTTATTGCTTACTAACTGCGATAGTGTTTGTCATCGCCGCATATCCCTGCTCACGCAGGTTCGGGTCTCTAGTGGTTGTTGGTGATGCGTTCGGCTTGGGTTCTAAGGCTTGCCGCCCTGTATGGATAGTGAACCCTTGCTCTCGCATACATACTCCACATTAGGGGTTTAGGACTTTCGCCCACAGCATTCATACAGTATGAAAGCCAGCCCCACACATTTAGGCAGTATCTATTTTGGTTTACGCTTTGCATATGCTATCGGTCGTGTTCGGTGCCACATTGACGCACACTACTGACCTACACCACATATACCCTGGACTGACTACCAGACGCCTATTCGCACTAGGAAGATATCAAAATGTGTAATGTGTCGTGGGCTTCGCAATCCATCCTACACGCTACACATATTCCAACTGTGTGCTTCTCGTATTACATTAGTTCCGAGCGGCGGTTTGATTCACATGACAAGATGTTGTCATGCGTGTCTCATAAGTTTTTAAAGAGCCTAGGGGCTTGGACGATGCCAGCTTTCATACTGTATGAAAGTTGCCCCTGTCATTGAAACGTATTTGTTCCGAATGAGCCTCTATTGTAACAGCTTTACATGGTCTTGTCAAGTCAAAATAAGGCAGTATGAAGGGGTTTCATACGGTATGAAAGAGTGCTGGGAAGTGCAATGTCTATTTTATTCAGCAATATTCTAGGGGTAGGAATAAAAGAAAGTTCAATGATATCAACGTGTTAGGAGGGGAGGAGGGTATATTATTCCTTTATTCTTTGATTTTTGAGATTTGAGCCAGAGAAAGCAAGGGAGAGAGAAAATATAGATTTTCACAACACACAGCCAACAAGTTTTTTCTATGATTGAAGATATGCAGAAATGAAAAGGGGGTGTATATATATTTTTATAAGAATATAAGAATAATAGGAGGATAATCCTTCGCAAGTGCTTGATTTCAAAGGAGATTGTTTTATTCCGGTGCATAGAATATTGCAGAATAAAATAGATAATGCTCTTGCTTATTACAGCGTTACGTATTCTGCACAAAAATTAAGCAGGTCGGTGCGGCCAGCGGCGAGGGAACACGTATCAGAAGTGTAATCAACTTTCATACTGTATGAAAGTTAGCGTAACATAGTAGGGTATGTAGCGTGTGTAGCGTAAGTTAATGTATGGCGTAGTAATCTGTTAAGCATCCACGGCCAGCGACGAGGGAACACGTATCACATGGCAAGCGTTTATTTGTATGTTGTAAATAAGGCATGAGCTCGTCGTCGAAATGAAACTACAACACACCACAAGATGTGGCAAGGCGTCCAGCGTAGGACTGGATGGCAGGCGTGAAACAGGTATCGGGTACAGGTATCAAAAATTTTGGGCAAAAAAAAGCCCCGCCGAAGCGGGGCTTAGAGCTTTCATACTGTATGAAAGTTACTTGATTTCGTAGCCTTCCATTTTCAGGAAACTAACGAAAAGGTCGTAAATCGAACCTTCATCATTCTGAAATCTTGTCTCAATTTCTTGGCACAAAACCTCGAATGATTTTCCTTCTTCATGGTTGAAGGCTTTGATAAAGAGGTCAGTGAATACCGCCTTACCTTTGCCTTTGCCACCTTTGCCACCTTTGGATTTTTCCCTAGAGGAATTCCAATCAGTGACTTCTTTGCCCGATGCAACCGCCGCCTTGAAGGTGCCAAGGTAAACACGTTGTGCCGTGCTAGCCTTAATACCCCCAGCAACGCATCCGTCAATGAAGCCCGTTGCAACAGCGCATCCCGTGCCATCTTTCCGGTACATACCCACCTTGACCTTGTTGTGGTGCAAGGCTTTGATGTTGCCGTTGATTTCACGTTTGAGAATCTCAGCCTTGTTTTCAACAAGGTTCAATTCAGCGAGGGTGACGCCGACTTGGGTTGCGAGAGCGACATTGTCGAGCGAGAGGGTTTTTGATGTGTTGTTCACAATCAGTCCTTTAAGTATCGGCGAGAACGGAATGTTCTCTCAACCGATGACTCTATTGTGGCACAAGTAGCTACAGAATGCACGAGATAGCTATTGCCTGACAGTTTTGTGTTTCATACAGTATGAAAGCTAGATGACCCCACCACCCAGATTTTGAACTTGGTTCCATCGCGGCCTGTACTACTCAAATTTGCTCGTTACATCATCAATTTTTAAAACACCCCCCTGTATCTCCTCACGCCTAACTCAATCACACTACAACATCTTGAGAGATGGGGGGGAGGGGGTCTTTCGTAGGTTTTGTAGGTACCCCCCTACCCCGTTTTTAAAACACCCCTCGGCTTGGAGTCCCAACCTCCTGTTGCATACACTATATATGTATGCTACATTTCGGCAACTTTGGAGTGCCCTTTTCCTCCCATGATTCTTGTAACACCAGAACTCGACGTCCCGCCACCGTTCAAAATGACGGATGAGGACTTATTGGATTTGCGTGAGCGTGCTCAACGTGCGTTCAACACCGTAGAGTTCTTGCAAGAAAACGGCTTGGATGATGCAGCCTGCATCCCAACAGAAGAAGACAAGAAGGAAGCACGTGCTGTTTTCATGGACAGCCCGGCCACACCCCCCACTAATATAAATACGCCGGGTAAAGCCCTGATGCTACGGGCGTTGCTCAACGAGTACGACTTTGACGTTGTGCGTAATGCACAGCAGTTGCGTTCATATATAAAACTGAAGTTGCTGGAGAAGTCGGACTGCGGCAATGATAAGGTGGAGTTGAAGGCGCTTGAGATGCTGGGCAAGCTGTCGGATGTAGGTGCCTTTGTAGAACGTGTTGAGATAAACGTAACACACCGCACAACAGAAGAACTTGAAAATGAGCTTGCCACAAAACTTTCTGCATACATGAGTGACATCATTGATGTGGACAGCCGTGAGATTCCCGTAGAGTATGACCCGTTGCCACAAGCCCCGGCAGTAGATGTTATCGATATTGATGAAGAACTAGGGTTGGTTGGCGGGGAGCTTGAGACAAATGAGTAACGCCAGCGAGATGTTCAAAAACCCGGAAGTGATCGACCGGGTGCAGCAGCTTACCCCTGCACAACTCCAAGCAGTCATAAAACGGTTCCCCAAAGATGAGCAGGCCACGATCACAGAGATTCTGGAGGAACTGCGTACCCGTAAGATTCGCGCAAAAGCTGCCGATGACTATATGGAGTTTGTCCATGCGGTGTGGCCGGGGTTCATTCATGGTCGGCATCACGAGAGAATGGCCCGCGCCTTTGAAGAAGTGGCCCGTGGGGACGTGAAACGGCTTATCATCAACATGCCACCCCGGCATACCAAGTCAGAATTTGCCTCATACCTGCTCCCGGCTTGGTTTTTGGGCAAATTTCCACACAAAAAAGTGATTCAGACCAGCCACACGGCAGAATTGGCCACGGGATTTGGTCGAAAGGTGCGAAATTTAGTGGATTCGGACGCTTATAGGCGGATTTTTCCTCAAATTGAGCTTCAAACGGACTCAAAAGCGGCTGGTAGGTGGAACACCAACTTTGGCGGGGACTATTTTGCCATCGGTGTGGGCGGCGCGGTGACTGGTAAGGGCGCTGACGTGCTCATTATTGATGACCCGCACTCAGAACAAGAGGCTGCGATTGGTGCGTACAACCCAGAGGTGTACGACAAGGTGTATGAGTGGTACACGTCAGGTCCGCGTCAGCGTTTGCAGCCGGGCGGGGCAATTGTTATCGTTATGACAAGGTGGTCATTGCGGGATTTGACCGCTCAAGTGCTCAAAAGTGCAGCCCAAAGGGGTGGCGAAGAGTGGAAAGTGATTGAATTCCCTGCGATTTTGCCCAATGACAAGCCGCTTTGGCCCGAGTTTTGGTCCGAAAAAGAGCTAAAAGCCCTGCGTGATGAGCTCCCAAGTGGCAAGTGGATGGCTCAATATCAGCAGCAGCCGACCTCAGATACGTCCGCAATCATTAAAAGAGAGTGGTGGAAGTGGTGGCCGCATGACAATCCACCCCAGTGTGAGTTCACAATCCAGGCTTGGGACACGGCGCACGAGTTGAAGAAGGTGAACGACTACAGTGCCTGCACCACGTGGGGGGTGTTCTACAACGACGAGGACAAGCATCTGCCCAATATCATTTTGCTCAACTCTGTAAAGAAACGGGTGGAGTTTCCTGATTTGAAGAAGTGGGCGTTTGAAGAATGGCAGGAGTGGGACCCCGACTCGTTCCTTGTGGAGAAGAAGGCGGCGGGTGCGCCGCTCATCCAAGAGTTCCGAGCAATGGGTATCCCAGTGCAGGAGTACACCCCAGGCAAGGGGCAAGATAAGATCAGCCGCTTAAATTCTGTGTCGGATTTGTTTGCTTCAGGTAAAGTATGGGCACCACAGACACGGTGGGCTGAAGAACTCGTGGACGAAGTTGCGTCTTTTCCATCAGGCGAGCATGATGACTTGGTGGACTCAATGACGCTGGCACTCATGCGCTTTCGGCAGGGTGGGTATATGCGCTTACCTACTGACGAGGCGGATGAGATTAAGTATTTCAATGGTTACCGCCGAGAGCGGTACTACACAGTGTAAGGACAAGATATGGCTACAAGTTCAATGGACAAAGGTCTGTATGCGGCTCCTCTGGGGTTGGCCGAGATGGAGGACGGCCCCGAGTTGGAGATTGAGATTGAAGACCCCGAAGAAGTGCGTATTGGCATAGATGGGTTGGAGATTGATCTGAAGCCGCAGAAAGAGACGGATGAGGACTTTGACGCCAACTTAGCCGAGTACATGGACGACAGCGACTTGCAGTCTCTGGGCGAGGACTTGATTGAAGACTTTGGCAAGGACATCAACGACCGCAAGGACTGGATGCAGACTTACGTTGATGGCCTGAAGTTACTGGGCCTGAAGTATGAGGAGCGTACCGAGCCGTGGCAAGGGGCGTGTGGTGTGTTTCACCCGATGCTGACTGAGAGCGTTGTTAGGTTCCAAAGCGAGGGTATCACCGAGACGTTCCCAGCCGCTGGGCCTGTGAAGACTGTCATTCTGGGTAAAGACACCCCGGAGGTAGAAGAAGCGGCGGCGCGGGTTCGTGAGGACATGAACTATCAGTTAACCGACGTGATGTACGAGTATCGCCCCGAGCACGAGAAGATGCTGTGGAACTTGCCCATTGCGGGCAGTGCGTTCAAGAAGGTGTACTACGACCCAAGCAAGGGACGCCAGATGGCGGTGTTCATCCCCGCTGAAGACATTGTTGTGCCTTACGGCGCAAGTAACTTGGAGACCGCCGAGCGTGTGACGCACGTGATGCGTAAGACCAAGAATGAAGTGGCCAAGCTTATGGAAGCTGGGTTCTACATGGACGTGGACCTGGGTGAACCCACGTACGAGTTGGACGACATTGAGAAGCAGAAGGCCGAGGAAATGGGCATGTCTGCGATTCAAGATGATCGTTATCGGTTCCTTGAGATGCACGTTGACCTGGACTTGCCCGGTTACGAGGATGTTGACAAGAAGAAGCGACTCACTGGCATCGCGTTGCCTTACGTTGTGACTGTTGAGAAGGGCACACGTAAGGTTGTAGCCATCCGAAGGAATTGGTATGAAGGCGACAAACTGCACCTCAAACGTCAACACTTTGTTCACTATCAGTACATCCCAGGATTTGGGTTCTACGGGTACGGACTTATCCACCTCATTGGTGGGTATGCCAAGTCCGCCACAATGCTCATCCGTCAGCTTGTCGATGCAGGAACGCTGTCGAACCTCCCAGGAGGTCTCAAATCTCGTGGACTTCGCATTAAGGGTGATGACACACCGATACAGCCCGGCGAGTTCCGAGATGTAGACGTGCCAAGTGGCTCAATCAGGGACAACATCCTGCCCCTGCCGTACAAAGAGCCAAGCCAAGTGCTGTATCAACTGTTTGACCGCATCGTCCAAGAAGGTCGCTCGTTCGCATCCAGTGGTGACATGCAAGTCAGTGACATGGGCGCACAAGCGCCCGTGGGTACCACTTTGGCAATTTTGGAGCGCACTCTTAAAGTGATGGGCGCAGTTCAAGCGCGGATGCACTTCACAATGAAGCAAGAGTTCAAACTCTTGAAGGTCATCATCGCCGACTACACTCCGGAAGAGTACGACTACGAACCAGAAGAAGGCTCTCGCAAGGCCAAGAAAGCCGACTACGACTTGGTGGACGTGATCCCCGTGAGTGACCCCAATGCCAGCACAATGGCCCAGAAGGTCGTGCAGTATCAGGCGGTCCTCCAGCTTGCCCAGTCAGCCCCGCAGTTGTACAACTTGCCCCTGTTGCACCGTCAGATGATTGAGGTGTTGGGGGTTAAGAATGCAGCCAAGTTGGTGCCAATTGAAGATGATCAGACTCCCACAGACCCTGTGCAGGAGAACCAGAATCTGTTGACCATGAAACCTGTCAAGGCGTTCATTGAGCAGAACCATGAGGCTCACATCCAGGCTCACATGGCTGCGATTCAGAATCCGAAGATTCAACAGTTGATGCAGATGAACCCGCAGGCGCAAGCGATCATGGCAGCAGCGATGGCTCACATTAATGAGCACATGGCGTTTGAGTATCGCAAACAAGTTGAGATGGCAATTGGCGCACCTTTGCCAACTGAAGAGCAGAGCAAGAATATTCCGCCTGAGATCGCCGACCAGATTGCGATGATGGTGGCGCAAGCGTCACAAAAGCTCACGCAGCAAGCGCAGCAGGAAGCCCAGCAGCAACAAGCGCAACAACAGGCACAAGACCCTGTGATACAGATGCAGCAGCAAGAGTTGCAGTTGAAAGGACAAGAACTTCAACTTAAAGCGCAGAAGCAAAAGATTGAAGCGGCGGAAAAAGCAGACCGCCTGCGTATTGAAGAAGCACGGATCGCAGCGCAGAAAGAGATTGCTGCAATGCAGGTCGCGGCTACAGCAGCCGCTGCACGAGATAAGCTCGCCCACCAAAGCGAGATGGAAGGAGTTCGTATGGGCATGGATGCGGCTAAACACCGCACTCAAATGGCCTTACAGCAAGCGCAACGGACAGCGCAGAATAAACAGTCCAGCAAACCTAAAAAGGAAAATGATTGAGTGATTACAAACTCTTAGCCGTAGTTGCCAAAGAGATCGAGAAGGTGCGACAGGAGCAGATTGCTTTTGTTGCTGCAAGCCGAGCCGATACTTTTGACGAGTACAAAAAAGTCTGCGGGGTCATCCGGGGTCTGAACCTTGCAGAAAACATCATTAACGACCTTGTGCAAAAAATGGAGAAATCTGATGACTGAGTTTGACGTAGCGGCAGTAGACCTGTCTGGCATTTTGAATACCACGGCAGAGCAAAAGGCAAAACAATTGCCTGACCCCAAGACTTTCCATTTGTTGTGTGTTGTTCCCGAAGCAATGGAGGAATATCACGACAGCGAAGTGGGGCTGTTGAAGGACTCCAAAACCATGCACTATGAAGAAGTGCTCACTCCGATCCTGTTCGTTGTGAAACTTGGACCTGATTGCTACAAAGACACTGCCCGGTTCCCCAGTGGACCGTCGTGCAAGGAAGGTGATTTTGTCATCGTCCGCCCCAATTCAGGCACCCGCTTGAAGATTCATGGCCGAGAGTTCCGCATCATCAATGATGATTCGGTCGAAGCCGTTGTTGAAGACCCGCGTGGCATCACCCGCGCTGCATAAAGGAGTTACGCATGGCAACATTGCCTGAATTTAAAGGTGAAGAATTCGAGTTTCCGGACGAGAAAGAAGCCAAGGCCAACGCCAAAGCAGCGGCCAAAGAAGACGATTTCCAATTGGAGATTGAGGACGATACCCCTCCAGCAGACCGTGGGCGAAAGCCTATGGCCACGCCGCCTGAAGACCCCACCGACGATGAGCTTGCCACGTACGATGAGAAGGTACAGGCACGTATCAAGAAGTTCACCCGTGGTTACCACGACGAGCGCCGGGCCAAAGAACAAGCCTTGCGTGAGCGGGAAGCCGCAGAAGATTTTGCCCGACAGGTGTTTGAGGAGAACAAAAAGCTCCAACAACAACTTTCACACGGCAGCAAAGCCTATATTGAAACTTCCAAAAGCGCCGCCGAAATTGAGATGGAATCAGCTAAAAAGCGTTACAAAGACGCCTATGACGCTGGCAATTCTGATGAGTTGGTGGCCGCACAAGAGGCCATATCCAAGGCAACTTTGAAGATAGATAAGGCTTCTGGGATGAAGCCAATTGAGGTGGATGAAGACCGCCAATTCATGCCTCCATCCCAGCAACAGCCCCAAAAGCCAAAAGTCAGTCCTCGCACCCAGAAGTGGTTGGAGAAAAACAACGACTGGTTTGGTGTTGATGATGAAATGACAATGGCTGCTATGGGCCTTGACAAACGATTGCAAAGAGAGTATGGTGCGGACTATATTGGTTCGGAAGACTATTTCAAAACAGTTGACCGTACCATGCGGAAAAGATTTCCTGAGCATTTCGATGTTCAGAGCGACGAGGAATTTGAAGAGCCTCCACGAAAGACTTCAGACCCGGTTTACGAGGACGATGAGCCTCCGCGCCGTGCAACAAAAATTGCTGCTTCGCCCGTGGCACCTGCCACTCGGAGCACACCGCCTAATCGTATTAAACTGAAGCAGTCTCAAGTTGCGTTGGCTCGCAAGCTCGGGATTACTCCAGAACAATATGCTAAACAGGTTGCTTTACTTAATAGAGGTGAATGATGGAACAAGCGCAGACCCAACCACAAAATCGTTTGAAGCGCGAATTGGACTCACGTGAGAAGACGTTCCAACGTCCTCAAGCTTGGCGTCCGCCTGAGACGCTGCCCATGCCGGATGAACGTCCGGGGTGGAAGCATCGCTACATTCGCATCAGCACGATGGGTGTCGCTGACCCCAGCAACATTTCTTCTAAGTTACGCGAAGGTTACGAGCCGTGTAAAGCGGACGAGTATCCCGAGCTAATGATGCACGCCACCACTGAAGGCCGCTTTAAAGGCTGCATTGAGGTGGGCGGACTGTTGCTCTGTCGAATTCCAAGCGAATTTTTGGAACAACGAATGAAACACTTCGATAACCAAAACCGCGCACAAATGGAATCCGTGGACAACAATTTTCTTCGTGAAAGTGATCCTCGCATGCCTCTGTTCTCAGAGAAGAAAACGAAGGTTACTTTCGGTTCTGGTTCTTAAACTTGGAGTCTTAAATGGCATATCCCACGGTAGACAAGCCTTACGGCTTAAAGCCGATCAATCTGTACGGTGGTACCCCCTTTGCGGGCGCTACTCGCCAGTACCGGATTGCTTCGGCATACAACACTGGAATTTTTTACGGTGATGTTGTTGAGATGATTAACGATGGCACGATTATCAAATCTGCTATCACGACCGCTCGCGCAACCGTAACGACTTCACAGGTTATTGGCATTTTCTTGGGCTGTTCTTACGTTAACGCGCAAGGTCAAACCACTTTTGCCCAATACTTCCCTGCAAACACCGCAGCCCCCACGGGTACGTTCATTACCGCTTACGTGTGTAATGACCCCAACACCCTGTTCAAAGCTGTGATTGCCGCAGGCGCAACTGCTGATGATGCAACCTCTGGTTTGCTGCCTTCCTCTACTACGCAATTTACCGTCATTGGTACTAACGTAGCCTTGGTGCAAAACAGCGGTTTGACGACTACTGGCGATAGCCGCGTAGCCGTTGCATCGTCTGCAACCACTGGAACACTGCCCATGAACGTTGTTGACGTTGTTACTGACACGTCTTATGTCAACGGTTCTGGCAACGTTGTGTTCCCCGAGGTCATCGTTCGTTGGAACTTTGAAATCCATACCACCACTATCGCTTCTGGCGTTTAATCAAGGAGCTAAATCATGGCTATTTCACGCGCACAACTGCTGAAAGAGTTGCTCCCAGGTCTGAACGCTTTGTTCGGTATGGAGTATTCTCGTTACGGCGAAGAACACAAAGAAGTCTACGAAACTGAGACTTCCGAGCGTTCGTTTGAAGAAGAGACCAAACTGTCTGGATTCTCCGCCGCTCCGGTGAAGAACGAAGGCTCTGCGATTGCTTATGACAACGCGCAGGAAGCTTGGTCAACCCGCTATACGCACGAAACCATTGCCTTGGGTTTCTCGATCACTGAAGAAGCGGTCGAAGATAACTTGTACGACAGCTTGTCTGCTCGCTACACCAAGTCGCTGGCTCGCGCTATGGCTTACACCAAGCAGGTTAAGGCTGCTGCGGTTTTGAATAACGGTTTCTCCAACACCTACGCAGGTGGTGATGGCGTTTCCCTGTTCAATGCCAGCCACCCCTTGATCTCTGGCGGTGTCAACAGCAACACTCCCTCCACCCAAGTTGACCTGAACGAGACTTCTTTGGAAGCCGCCGTTATTCAGATCGCCGCTTGGACGGACGAGCGTGGTTTGTTGATCGCAGCCAAGCCCAAAAAGATGGTTGTTCCCCCGAGCTTGATGTTCGTGGCCAAGCGTTTGCTGGACACCGAACTGCGAGTCTCTACTGCTGATAACGATATCAACGCTATCAAGCAGATGGGCGCAATCCCTGAAGGCTACTGTGTCAACCACTTCTTGACTGACACCAGCGCATGGTTCCTGACCACTGACGTGCCCAATGGTATGAAGCATTTTGTCCGTACTCCGCTGCAAAACAGCATGGACGGCGACTTCGACACTGGTAACGTCCGTTACAAGGCCCGTGAGCGTTACAGCTTCGGCTGGTCTGATCCCCTCGGTATGTGGGGTTCTTCAGGTTCAACCTGATAGATTCAGTACGGTAGAGGTGACTGGCCTGCCACTAGGGCTCCTTCGGGAGCCCTTTTTATTTGTTGCGGCCCACCAAAAACCATGATATATTGGCCACATTCCGGGGTCCCCGGTGTATCTGACAGTCCCGGCTGACGACATGCAGACAGATACGCCCCACTTGCATGTAAGGAAACAATCATGGCAAATACCACATTCAACGGCCCAGTTCGTTCCCAGAATGGCTTTCAGTCCATCTCTGTTGATTCCACCACCGGCGCAGTAACTGTTGACGCAACCTTTGGCACTGCCACCTCGGTGGCCAGCGTTACGGTCTCTTCTTTTGTTGATCTGCCCGCCATTTTGACTGCCGCTTTGCCTACCGCAGCCGCTTCCAATGCTGGCCAAGTTCGCTTGATTAGCGACAACGGCGCGGGCAACAACGAGTACTGCCTTGTGATTTCTACTGGTTCTGCCTGGGTTACCGCTGTTGGCGCTGCTCTGAGCTAATCAACCCAACGGGGCTTCGGCCCCTGTTTTAAAGGAGTTTGATTATGGGAATGCAGACTGATGTTAAATCAACGCGACTGACGGCAGACGGGCAAGCAGTTGCGTACCGCACTCGTGTAAAAACCGTCTACGGCCTTGCAGGGGCAAGCGCAGGGTCGGTCAAGTTCTACAACGGAACAGACAACACAGGCGACTTATTGCTTGATGTGGACACCCCCGCAGGCACAGCAAATACGTTTCTTCTACCAATCCCCGGTGAAGGCGTCTTGTTTACCGCAGGCGTTTACGTTGATGTGACCAACATCACGGGCGTGACAATTGTCTATGGCTAAGTCACCTGCATGGCAACGCAAGGAAGGCAAATCCGAGAAGGGCGGCTTGAACGCCAAGGGACGGGCTTCCTACAACGCAGCCAATCCGGGCAAGCCGGGGTTAAAAGCCCCGCAGCCCAAGGGCGGCAGCAGGCGCGACTCTTTCTGTGCAAGGATGACTGGGATGAAGAAAAAGCTGACTTCCGAGAAGACAGCCAACGACCCAAACAGTCGGATTAACAAAAGCCTTCGGGCTTGGAATTGCGCCGATGGTGGGTATGTGAACTCAGCGGACGGTATGGCCCAACGGGGTAAGACCCGTGGAAAGATGTACTGACATGACAGATACCACACACGAAACCGCAAAACACGTTATTGACGCGCTGTCGTTTATTACGGTTGTGGGGACTCTTGTTGAGATGTTGCCTTCCGTAGCTGCAATTTTTACAATCATTTGGACTGTCATTCGGATTTGGGAAACCAAAACTGTGCAAAGTTGGGCTAACCGTAAGGGAAAAGACGATGCCAGCAACGAGTGAAAAGCAAAAGCGGTTCATGGATGCCGCTGCACACAATCCAAGTTTTGCTAAGAAGGTTGGCGTTCCACAGAGCGTCGCCAAAGAATTTAGCGGCAAGAGCAAAGGCATGTCGTTTGGTAAAGGCGACAGAACAAGAGTGGATCGGCAAGGCATCAACAAACCAAAAACCGATCATGGTGATTCAAGTCTTTTTAAAAAAGGTGGCGAAATGAAAGAGTCCAAGGCAATGGTTAAAAAAGAAGTGTCCTTTATGAAAAAGAAGGGCGCACCCGCATCAATGGTTAAACATGAGGCTGCTGAAATGGGCGCAATGAAAAAAGGTGGTGGCGTGAAGAAGATGGCCTCTGGTGGCATCGCTGCTTCAAAAATGGGTTCTGTTAGAACCGCCGCTCCTAGTGTGGACGGAGTTGCTGCCAAAGGTAAAACCAAAGGCACCCAGATCAAAATGTCTGGTAGCAAACCTTTGGGTATGAAAATGGGCGGCAA